>Ga0196972_1000021_pt1 | contig 153282 bp, 158 predicted proteins | sample S1v_2013CmetaG_FD_148618 | JGI IMG/M metagenome (GOLD analysis project Ga0196972, IMG submission 148618) | Soil microbial communities from Anza Borrego desert, Southern California, United States - S1+v_20-13C | ecosystem: Environmental > Terrestrial > Soil > Desert | place: USA: California...
CTCTGTCCAGCGTCGCCGCCGCGCCCGACGTCACGTGCGCCGACACGTCTTGATGCAACCCCCACGGCCCCGCACGCCCGCCCCCGCGCCGAACAGGACGTTCGCCGCGGCCGCCGGCGCACGTCCAATGCGGTAAAGCCGGAACGACCTCGCCGCGCAGCCGTTCCAAACCGGAGGAGTCTTCCGATGAACTTGCCTGCGAAAATGAGCACCGAACTGGTCGCCATGGTGATGATCGGCGATGGCGCGCTGGCTATGTTGCAGCCGCGCCGGCACATGCGCCTGTGGAATACGGGTCCCGAGCCGTGGCGCAGGCTCTGCACCTATTTCGAGGAGCGGCCGGCCCTGACGATGGCCGTCGGCGCCGTCTCCGTCGGGCTCGGCATCTGGCTCGCCAGCGGCCAGGATCAGCGCCACGATTACGAAGACCAGTACGCCGACCCGCTCGGCACCGATTACCCGCCATACCCCGCCATGGTCCCGGAAACCGAGGCGATCCTGCACGGCGCGTAGCTTGGTCCCGGGTGACGGCGCGCGCAGGAACCCTTAGATAGCGGCCATGACTCAGCTCGATGTCCGCTCCGCCCGTCCCGACCAGCTGGTCGAAGGCGACAAGGGAAAATGGGAAATTATTGTCGGCCTCGAAGTGCACGCGCAGGTCACCAGCCGCGCCAAGCTCTTCTCCGGCGCCAGCGCCGCCTATGGCGGCGATCCGAACGCGCACGTCTCTCTCGTCGACGCGGCGATGCCGGGCATGCTGCCGGTGATCAACAAATTCTGCGTCGAGCAGGCGATCCGCACCGGCCTCGGCCTCAACGCCGAGATCAACAAATGGAGCCGGTTCGACCGGAAGAACTACTTCTATCCCGATCTGCCCCAGGGCTATCAGATCTCGCAATACAAAGAGCCGATCGTCGGCGAAGGCGAGATCGAGGTGGAGCCGGACGGCGAAGAGCCGGTGACGATCCGCATCGAACGCCTGCACCTCGAGCAGGACGCCGGCAAGTCGATTCACGATCTCTCGCCCAGCGAAACCTTCGTCGACCTGAACCGCGCCGGCGTCGCGTTGATGGAAATCGTCTCGCGCCCGGACATGCGCTCGTCGAAAGAGGCGGCCGCCTATTTCAACAAGCTGCGCGCGATCGTGCGCGCGCTCGGCACCTGCGACGGCAACATGGAAGAAGGCTCCATGCGCGCCGACGTGAACGTCTCGGTGCGCAAGGCCGGCACCAAAGAATGGGGCACGCGCTGCGAGATCAAGAACGTCAACTCGACCCGCTTCATGCAGCAGGCGATCGAATACGAAGCCCGCCGCCAGATCGAGATTCTCGAAAGCGGCGGCGTGATCGATCAGGAAACGCGCCTGTTCGACCCGAACGCGGGCGAAACGCGCACCATGCGCTCGAAGGAAGACGCGCACGATTATCGCTACTTCCCGGATCCGGATCTGCTGCCGCTGGTGATCGAGCAAAGCTGGATCGACGAGATCAAAGCCTCGCTGCCGGAACTGCCGGACGCGAAGAAGAAGCGCTTCATGAGCGCATACGGCCTCTCGGTGTATGACGCGCGCGTGCTCTCGAGCGACAGCGAAGCGGCCGCCTATTTCGAGACCGTGGCGAAGGGCCGTGACGGCAAAGCCGCCGCGAACTGGGTGACGCAGGAATTGTTCGGCGCGCTCAACAAGAAGGGCCTCGAACTCGGCCAATCGCCGGTGAAAGCCGAAGCGCTCGGCGCACTGCTTGACCTCATCAAAGACGGCACGATCAACGGCAAGATCGCCAAGGACGTCTTCGCCAAGATGATGGAAACCGGCGAAGCGCCCGGCGCCATCGTCGAACGCGAGGGCCTCAAACAAGTCACCGACACCGGCGCGATCGAGAAAGCCATCGACGACCTCATGGCCGCCAACGCCGACAAAGTCGCCGACGTGCAAAAGAACCCGAAAGCCTTCGGCTGGTGGGTCGGCCAAACCATGAAGGCCACCGGCGGCAAAGCCAACCCGGCGGTGGTGAACGAGATTCTGAAGAAGAAGTTGGGTGTCTGACCTGAACGAACGCAGCGAGCGCCTCTTCTCCTACGGCACGCTGCAGCAGGATAACGTGCAGCTCTCGACGTTTGGCCGTTTGCTGAACGGCGCGCCGGATGCGCTCACCGGCTTCAAGCGGGAACTGGTCGAGATCACCGATCCGGAGGTGCTGGCCAAGAGCGGCAAGCGTTTCCATCCGATCGTCTCACAAAGCGCCGTGCCCGACGATCGCGTCGCCGGCACGGTGTTCGAAATCACGGCCGAAGAACTCGCCGCCGCCGACGCCTACGAAGTCGCAGATTATGTCCGCGTCGAAGCGGCGCTCGCCTCGGGCGCCAAAGCCTGGGTCTATGTGAAGCGCTAGCGCGCCCGCGCGACGAGGGGCGTGTAGCGCGCCATGTGGCCCGCCGCGCCCACCAGCGCCGGCGCATCGATCTGCGTGCGCAGATGCGATTCGAACGCGCCCGATTGATAGGAAGCAATCCGGTCGCCGCCGGGAACGAACGCCTGCATCATCACCGCGAACCAGATGTAGAGCAGCATCGGAGCCTCCCTCGTGCGGAAGCTTGCTTCATCATGGTTGCCGGGGCCTTAACGCAGTGCGCCCCGGAGCGGGGGAGGAGCTCCGGGGCGCTTGAAGAGCGTGACTAAGCAGGCGTGGGGAGGGTTAGCCGCCCGCGAGGATCACGCCCAGGATGACGCCGGTGGCGATGCCGACCAGCAGATAATCGCCGCGATCGTCGCGGACATAGTGATAGCCGCGCGGCGGCGGGCGCAGGCGATGGTAGCGCCAGTCTACGCGGTCATAGTGGCTGCGGTAATAGCTCGGCAGCCGGTCGCCGCGGCGCCATGCGCGATAGCCGTAGTCGACATCGCGATAATGCGACGGCGGCGGACCATAGTACCAGCGGCCGCGATAATTGTAGCCGTTGTAGCGACGCGCGTCCCAACGGCCTTCTTGGTAGCCGCGGCGATAGGCGCGACGTTCGTCGCGGCGGTCGTCGCGATTGTCCCAATCGCGGTCGTGACGGTCGCGGCGGTGACGGCGGCGATCATGCCGGTCGTTGTCGTCGTGATCACGCCAATGGCGATCGCGACGATCGCGATCGCGCGCATCGGCGTCGCTCGGCAGGGCGAGCGGCGCCGCAAACGTAGCTGCGGCCAGCGCAGCTATTGCGAAGCGTTTCATACGAGGTCTCCTTCCTGCTTCCCTTGAACCGCTCCGTTCAAAAGAAGGTCCCTCTCTGCCCGCGAGTGTGTCCGGAGGTGACTGAACCTGGTCTGAATGTGTCCCGATCCGCTGATTTCCTTTTGGTTAGAGTTTGTCAGCCGATGCGGTAACACCGTTGTGCCTTGAGCGCGCCGGCGCCGTTCCCACCTCGGACGGACATGAACGAGAGCTGAATGACCAAGCCGATCGAACTCTACTTTTGGCCGACGCCCAACGGCTGGAAGATCTCCATCGCCCTCGAAGAGATGGGCCTGCCGTACGAGGTGAAGCCGGTGAACATCGGCAAAGGCGAGCAATTCGCGCCCGGCTTCCTGAAGATATCGCCAAACAACCGGATGCCCGCGATCGTCGATCCGGAGGGGCCGGGCGGGGCGCCGATCTCCGTGTTCGAGTCGGGCGCCATCCTGCAATATCTCGGCCGCAAGTCCGGCAAGCTCTATCCTGCCGACGAGCGCGCGAAGAGCGAGGTCGAGCAATGGCTCATCTGGCAAGTCGCGAACCTTGGCCCTATTGCCGGACAGGTCAGTCACTTCGTGAACTACGCGCCGAAGCTGGTCGACGATCCGGCGCTGATCGAGTACGGCCGCGCCCGCTACGTGAACGAACTCAACCGGCTCTGCGGCGTGATGGAGAAGCGGCTCGGCGAAGCGCCTTTTCTCGGCGGCGAATATTCGATCGCCGACATCGCCGCGTGGCCGTGGGCGCGCATCGTCCACAAGCTCGGCCAGAGCTTCGATGATTTCCCAAAGGTTAAGGACTGGGTGGATCGCATCTATGATCGGCCCGCAGTCCAGCGTGCGCTGAAGGTGGGCGAAGAGCTCAAGCAGAAGCAAGCGACCAGCAAGGAAGACGTCCGCGAGGCGGCGAAGCACCTGTTCGGCCAGACCGCGAACAGCGTCAACGATGCGAAATCAAAACAAGGCTGACGCGGCTTAAGCTTATCGCAAGTTATGCACGATATTCGTCCACCTCGACGGCGCGAAAAATGCACGTCAGTGGGGTGGAACGGACATGGGGATACCCAGACGTTCCCAAGTGATACAAGGGAGCGGCCTTAATGGCGTTTACGGATTCTGAAATCGCGGAGGCGCACGAAGCGGTGCGTCGCGAAGGCGACAGCGACAATCTCTACAAGCTGGGCTTGATCTATTCGACCGGCCAAGGCGGCGCGGTGGACTATGTGCAAGCGCACATGTGGTTCAACCTCGCGGCCGTCCGCGGCTCGGAAGCGGCGAAGGAATGCCGCCGCGAACTCTCCGAGATGATGTCGAAGGACGAAATCGCCCAAGCCCAGCGCAGCGCGCGCGAGTGGCTCAGCGTGAAGCATCACTGAAGACGGGCAATGGGCAGTTGGCAGTGGGCAATAGTGGATTGAACTCCTATTGCCTGTTGCCCACTGCCTATTGCCTCAGTTGTTCCGCTCGCCGCGCAGATCGTAATAAAAGCTGAACTGCACCGGCAGCGCGTCGCGCACGTATTGCTGCATGAACAGGTTCACCTGGCTGATGCGCGAGCGCGGGACGTAGACGACGTCATAGCGTTGTAGCGGCTGCGCATCGGGAAAACCCTGCCGCATCGCTCGCGGCGAGAGATCAATCTCGTTGACTTGCGTTTCGCCGCTCGCGCGCGAAAGCACCAGCACATCGCCGCGACGCGCCGTCGGCAGGAAGCCGCCCGCGAGCGCCACCGCCTGGAACGCATCGATCTGCGCCGGCATCTCGTAAATGCCCGGGCGCGCCACCTCGCCGCCGACGAACACTTGCCGCGAGCCGTAGCTGCGCGGCGTCACCGTGAGCTCCGGCATCCGCAAGTGCTGCGCATATTGCGCGACGAGCGCATCGTGCAGCTCCGCCGCCGTCAGATCCGCTGCGCGCACCGCGCCGATCAACGGCAGCGCGATTCGGCCGTCCGGCGCCACCGTGACCGTGCGCGTCAGTTCCGGCGCCGAAAAGACCGCGATCTCGATCTCATCGCCCGGATAGAAGCGGTAAGCCGGCGTCGCATCGGAATAGACGAGCGGGGCCGGCGCGGCCGCCTGCGGCGCCTCTTGGCTGTGCGCCAGCGTCGCGCAGCCGGCAAAGGCCGCGGCGATCACCACCGTCATCACCGTAATCGCGTTGCGCATCGTAAAAACTCCAACGCTTTGTTAGCGCCCGTGCGGTTAACCGTACGTCGCTGGGCGGCAGAGTGCGGGAAGGTGGTGAATGATCATTTACCAAATTCCGTCAATCTGGCTCGCGCGCACGTACGGGAGCGCTGATGAAGACGGGTGCTGAGGCCAGGGCGGAGCGGGCGTGGTTCGGCTGGGCCGGCGCGCCGAAGCTCAGCCTCGCCGATCTCGCGGCGATGCTGTGGGCCGAGCGCTTCGCGGTGCTCGCCGTCGGCGGCGCAATCTGTGCGCTCGGCTTGGTCGCGGCGCTGGCCGCGCCCAAGACTTACACCGCGCGCTCAGAATTGCTCGTTCGTCTCGGCCAGGAATATGTTTATCAGCCGACCGCGGGTGGCGCGGGCGCCGGTGCGACGCCGGACATGCAGACCGTCGTCAACGCCGAGATGCGGATGATCGGCTCGGGTTCGGTGGTGCGCAGCGCGATCGAGGCCGTCGGGCTGGCGACGCTCTATCCGGAAATCGCCGCGGCATCGGGCTCCGACGCCCGCAAGCTCGCCGCCGCCGAGCGCGCGTTTGCGCAGAGCCTCACCATCGAAACCGCGCCGCAGACGCCGGCGATCGGGCTTTCGTTCGAACACAAGACTCCAGAGATCGCCGCGCGCGCGCTCAACGCGCTCGTGGACCAATATCTTGCTCACCGCCGCGAAGTGCTCGTCGGCGGCGAGTACGAAGCGCTGTCGTCGCAGACGACCGATCTGAGCCAGCGCGCCGGCGCGGCGACGCAGGCGCTCGCGGTGTTCCTCACCGAACATGAGATCGGCGATTTCGAAAGCGAACTCGCGGCCCTTGCCGCGCGCGCCGGCGACATCGAAACGCAACTGCTCGAGGCGCAGACGCGGCGCGGCGAAGCCGAGGCCCGCGCCGCCTCGTTGCGCTCCCGTTATCAGGCCGAGCCGGCGGAGATTCAGCTCTATTCGGAGTCCGACGCGCGCCGCGAGCTGGTCGAGGCGCAGGTCGAGCGCCAGCAATTGCTGTCGCGTTACCAGGAAGACGCGCTGCCTGTGCGCGAAGTCGATCGCCGCATCGCCCAGCTCGAAGCTTTTCTCGCCGGCGGCGATCCGCCGAGCCTCACGCGCCGCGGCGCCAATCCCGTGCGCCAGGATATCGCCAGCCAGCTCTTCGCCATGGAAGCGGAAGCGCGCGCCCAGCGCGGCCGCGAACAAGCGTTGACGCGCCAGCGCCAAGATGTGCGCGACCGGCTGCGCGCCATGCAGACGCTGGAGCCGCAATTCCGGCAGCTGCAGCGTGAGCGCGCCATTCTCGAGACCAACGCCCAGAACTTCGCCACACGCGCCGAAGACGCTCGCGCGCGCAGTCAGATGCTCGGCCGCGCGACCGACAACATCAGCCCGGTCGAGCGCGCCGCCGTGCCGACGCAAGGCAAAAGCCTACGCTGGCCCATCATGATCGTCACGCTGTTGATCGCTGCGGTGGTGGCGCTGGCGGCTGGCCTTTCCCGCGGCTTCATGCGCCGCAGCTTCCCGACGCCCTCGTGCGCAGCGCGCGCACTCGGCGCGCCCGTGCTCGCTGTGATGCCACGCGCGGCCAAGCAACAGCAGCAGTCTGTTCGGCCGAAATCGCCGCCGGCGAAAGGCAAGCCGGCCCTGACCCTTGTCGAAGGCGGCGCATGAGCCCTTGGGGATTCTCCGTCGAAGGCGTGCTCGACGCCGTCGCCGCGCAGGCGCACAGGAGCGGCGCCGGCCGCGCGGTGATGCTGGTGAGCGCACGGCGCAAAGAAGGCGTCACGACGGCGGCTTGCGCGATCGCCGAGGCGGCCGGTCCGGGCGCCGTTTATGCGGTCGACCTCGATCTGAAGCGCAACGCCCTGGCCAAGCGGCTGAGCGAACGCGCGCCGCTAGGGCCGAAGCTCGACGGGCGCGTCTCCGGGATACCGTTCTACGCGCTGCGCACCGCCGGCAATGCGCCGCTGCGTGAATCGGCAGCCGCGTTCGGCTATCATCGTGTCGGCCATTCGCGGGTGCATGCCGGCGTGTTCGATGTGCGTGCGCTTCCCGCCGGCGCGCGTGTGGCGATTTCCGCAGGTTCGGCCTATTGGGACGCCGCGCGCGCGAGCGGCGGCTATGTCGTTGTCGACGCGCCCTCGCTCGACCGCAGCGAGATCGCCCTGCGCGTTGCGCCGCACATGGACGCCGTGGTGCTGGTGGTCGGCGCTGATCGCGGCGCAGCGCCCGCGGCGACGGCCGCCAAAGCAGCGCTCGACGGCGTCGGCGCGAACGTCATCGGACTGATTTATGCGGGCGCCACAGCGCCGGTCATGGCGATCGAACAGCTGGCGCGTCAGCTCGGCTGAGTTGCGAGCACCGCGCCGTAGAAGCGTTGCTCGCGGAACCAGAACACCTTGCCTGCGCCGCGTGCGGCCTTGTCGAGCAGCGCCAGCGCATGCGCGGTCGAGCCGGCAAACACCAAAGCGCTGGCGAGCCCGAACACCACCGCCTGCAGCGCGCCGACGCACATGTGCCGCAGCAGCGCCTTGTAGTCGCGCTCGCGCCAGGCGGTTTCGCATGGGCCTTGGCCATAGGCGAAAGCGCGCTTCAGACCGTGCGCCAACGTCGTGCGTTCTGCGCCGACATGTTCGATCACGGCGGCGTCCGCCGCCCAGGCGAAGGATGCGCCCGCATTGCGCCAGGCCGCGAACAAGAGGTCGTCCTCGCCGCCGGTCTGATCGGCGCTGGTGTCGAACGGCGCGCCGCTGCCGAACATCGTGCGCAGCTGCAGCGAATTGCCGATGCCGTAGGCGTTCGGCGTGAGGCCGCTGTCCGAGGGACCTGCGCGCGAATAGAGCCTTTCGTAGAACGCCGCGTTGCGGACGCCGCCGATCGCTTGCGCTCGCACCGGCCCGAAGACGGCGTGCGCGCCGGTCATGCTCTGTACGGAAACGAGCGCAGCCAGCCAGTCGGGATGCGCCTCTTCGTCGTCGTCGAGCCAAGCGATGAGGTCGCCGCGCGCCAGCGTGAGCGCCGCGTTCCGCGCCTGCGCGACGCCCGGCGTCGGCGCGTGCGTCCAGCGAAACGGAATAGGCGCTTCCGAGGCAAGGCTCTCGAACACAGGAAGCGCTGAGCCCTCGGGAGAATTGTCGACGGCGACGAGTTCGATGGCGTCGGCGCCGCGCTGCGCGAACACGCTGCGGGCGGCGCGCACGAACGAATCCGGCCGCCGGAAGGTCGGGATCAAGACGCTGACGAGGGTCATGGCAGTCTCCTTTCGAGCGCATCGCTCACCGGCAGCACCAGGAAACCAAGCGCGCGCGCTTCTGTGATCAAGGCGTCGAGCTCTGCGGCGCGGGTGCCCCAGGCCGATGGCGCCTCCGAGACGTCGTGGGTGAAGCCGATCACCCAGGCTTTGCGTTTGGCCGCCCGCTTCAGCGCCTGCCGCATGGCCGCGAATGGTTTGCCGAACATCGCATAGGCGCGCAGCTGCGCGAGATCTGCGCGACCAACATTGAGACCAGGCGCCACGCCGCGCGCGCTCGCGAGCCGCGGCGGCAAGCTGCACTTTAAAGCTGGCGTGGTCTCGCCGTAGGGATAGGCCATCGTCCGCACCGCGGCCGACACGCCCAGGTGCGCGAGCGCGTCGCGGTTCTTGGCGAACTCTTGCAGAGAATCGTACACGCTTTGCTTCGCGCAATCCGTATGCGCGTGGGTATGGCAGCCGATCTCGTGCCCAGCTTCCAGCAAGCGCCGCACATCGCCGGCGGAGAAGTTGCGGCCGCACGGCCCGTTCTGGCCCGCGAGCCCGGCGGCGGCGTAGTACGTGCCGCGCGCGCCGTGGCGCTCGAGGATGTCCGCGCCCAGCGCGGCTGCGCTGGCGGGAAAGTCGTCGAACGTGATCGACAGCACCGGCTCGGCGAAACGCAGCGTCGCCGGGCGCGCCAGCGTCCGCTGGGTCAGCCGGCGCTGCAGCTTGGCGAGCAGATGGCGCGGCGGCGAATAGGCGGCCGTCACGTGAGGTGTTCCGCATAGCAGCTGGCGCGGTAGAGCTTCAGCGCCGCGCGGCGGACGATCATCGGCGTCGCGCTCAAGGGATCGCGCGCCAGCCACGCGCAGGCGCGGCGAAGCGCAGCGCGCGCAGGCGCGAGACGCAGCGCTTGCGCCAAACGATGGGCGCTGAAGCTGCGCACTGCGGACGGGTGCTTGGCGGCGAGCCGGGCAAAGTTCGGCCCTGCTTCCTCGGACTTGCGGATCAATGTCTCGACATCGTCGAGCCCCGCATGCGTCGCCGGGTTGTCGACATGCAGGATCGGGCCGAGATGCGCGGCGCGCAGGGCCCATTCGGTGTCTTCGAAGCCCCATCCGACGAAACCGGAGTCGAACGGCAATTGCGCCAGCAGATCGCGCCTAACCAGCAGGTTCGCCGACGCCGTGAACTGCGCCGGCGCGCGCGCGCGCCCCTCTGCGTCGCGGCAGTCCGAGGCGCCGAACAGATTGTGATGCAGCGCCGTCTCGGCGGTTCGCGTCGCTTTGCGCAGCGAGAGGCCGCCGAAGGCGGCGAGCGGCTCTGATTCTGCGACTTCGAGCCAACGCTCCAGAAAGCGCGGGCAATCCGGGATCATGTCGGCGTCCAGAAAGAGCACGTAGTCGCCGGCGGCTTCGGCCACCAGCCGATTGCGCCCGGCCGCGCGCCCCCGGTTCTTTTCCCAGACGATGACGCGGACAGGCGCGCGGAGCGCCGCCGCGCTCGTCAGCACGCGCGCTAACAGTTCGGCCGAGCCCGAGCCGTCGTCGAGCAGCACGAACTCGACCCCGGCGGGGGCGCTTGCCATCGCCGCGAGCAGCGGCGTCGGATCGCAGCGGAAGAAAGGCGTCAGAATGCTGAGGCGCACCGGCGCGGTCGCGGCGCCGAGCTTAAGCACGCGTTCACTACAAGCGGTTGTCATTTGGTTTGGTCGAGCAAAGCAGGGCGCAAGCCGCGCATCGTATGCGAAAGGGATTGCAGAACCGCTGACGCCGCGCCGCGCGCGCCGGCGAGATCGAGCGCGAGGGCGGCGAGCGCATAGCTCGCCGCGCCGACCGCGACTTTGGCCGCGAGCCCAGCGTAATCGGGCGTCAGCCAGACCGCACCCGCCATCAGGGTTGTCGCTGCGAAGGCTCGCAGCAGCGCCTCGCGTGGGGCAGGCAGGGCGAAGAGGCCGCGGCCGACAACGGAGAGCAGCGCACAGCCCACGACCGCTCCGGCTGCCGCAGCCAAGGCCGCGCCGATGGCGCCATGCGCAGGCGTGAGCGCGTAGGTTGCGGTCAACTGAACCGCGCCCGGCGCCAGCATCAGCAGCGCCCGCAAGCCGGTCCGCTGCGTCAGCTGGAACGCTTCGGACCAATAATAGAGGGTGAAGCCCGAAAACAGGCCGGCGAGCGCAAGCCAAGGCAGCGCCTGCGCCGCTTCGGCGCGAACGCTTTCTCCGAGCATCAGCGCCGATAGCGGCTCCGCGACGAGCGCAAGCCCGACGCAAGCGGGCAGTGTGAGCGCAACCAGGATCGCGAATGCGGTGCGCGCCGCGGTCCGCGCGGTTTCGGCGTCGCGTTCGTAGGCTTGGAAGATCACGGGCGCGTAGGCGGCGCTGACGCCGATGAACAAAAGATCGAGCGGACGCGCCAAGCCGAACGCCGCCGCATAGGCGCCCAGCGACGCCTCGCCGGCCTGGGTCGCGACAATGATGCGCGCGCCGGCTTGCACGGCAAGGTCGACCACGAGCGCCAAGGCGAGCGGCCCGCCATAAGCGGCGTAGTGACGGCTGCGCGAGAATGTGGCGTAGCCGTCCTTGGCTTGCGCGTAGAGGCGCGGCGCGTCGAACAGCGCGACGATGGCGCCGCCCAAAGCCAAGCCGGCGAACGGCGCCGCTGCGCCAAGGTCGAACACGGTCAGGAATGCAAGGCCCGCGGCGAAGCCAAGCGCGAGATAGGCGATCTCGAGCCCCGCATAGCGCGTGAACGCGAGCGCGGCGCGGTCGCTTTCACGCCCGATCCGGGTGACGAACCGCAGCACCGACGCGCCCGCGGCGAAGGCGGCGAGCGTGTTGACCTCTGCGCCGAGACCGGCGCGCGTCAGCACAAGGCCCGTCGCCAGCATGGTTGCGAGGCCGAGCGCCAAAGCGATGGCGATCACGGTGGCGAAATGGTCCGCCAGTCGGCGGCCCGCTTGGGCAGTGGCGAAGAAGCGGAAGGCGGCGGCTTCAGCCCATGTGAACAACAGCGTGTGCGCCGCCAGCGACAGCGACAGCGCGAGCGCATAGCGGCCGAACTCCTCAGCGCTCATGAGCCGCGTGAACGCGGCCAACCCGCCGAAGCCGACCAGCGCCTGCACCAACTGGAGCGGCGCGAGTGTGAGCAGGCGGCCCGCGGTCATCGCGCCGCCTGGCGGTCGCCGAACAGCACCGGCGCGGTGCGCGCCAGGATTTGCAGATCGAGCCAGAGCGAGGCGCGCGAGACGTACTCGAGATCGAGCTTGAGGCGGCGGCGCACCGCCGGCGCCGTTTCGATCGGCCCGCGCGAGCCGTTGACTTGCGCCCAACCGGTGATGCCGGGCTTCACCCTGTGTCGGTGTGCGTACTCGGCGACAATATGTTCGAGGTCGCGCTCGGCGGCCTTCATGCCGATCGCATGCGGGCGCGGACCGACGAGGCTCATTTCGCCGCGCAGCACGTTGATGAGCTGCGGCAGTTCATCGAGGCTGGTGCGGCGCAGGAAGGCGCCGATGCGCGTCACGCGCGGATCGTTGGCGCGGACTTGGCGCAGCGGCGCGCCAGGCGCGTGCTTCATAGTGCGAAACTTCAGCACCGTGATGACGCGGTTGTTGAAGCCGTGGCGGCGCTGGCGGAACAGCACCGGGCCCTTGCTGTCGAGCTTCACCGCGACCGCGATTGTCAGCATCGGCAGCGCGAAGGCGATCAGCAGCAGCGCGCCGAGAACGAGGTCCTGCGCACGCTTGATCATTGCGCGGCGGGCGCTGTGCGGCCGGCCCGAGACGCAGGCGACGGCACCGCCGCCGAACCGTTCGACGCGGCCGCCGCGCACGCTCTGGGTGTCGTAGTCCAACAGCAGGTCGACGCGGTTCGGGATCGAGCGGAGCCGCTCGATCATCGCCCGCACACGCGCCTCGGCCTTCTGCGTTACGGTAATGACGATACGATCGACGTGCGGGAGACCCTCCCACGCAAGCAGATCGTCAAGGCTGCCGCCGACGGGGGCGGAAGCGAGCGCCTCCGGCGCGCGCGACAGACGATCGTCGACGATCGCGACGATGCGCGCTTCGCCGGTCTTGGCCGCGCGCGCGGCCAGGCGCTCGGCCGCGGGTGTCGCGCCGACCAGCACCAAGGTTTCCGAGAACACGCCCTTGCGATGCGCGGCGCCGATCCAGACCGCGAGCGCGCCATGCGCGAGCGCGAGCAGCATAGCGGTTGCTGGGATTATGGCTGCGAGCGCCGCCGCGCTGCGGGCGTCCGCGGCCAACAAGTTGGCGACGACAAGCCCGGTGATGGCGCCCAGCGCCAAGCCGCCGAGGCTGCGCTCGGGACGAATGCGGCGCGGCGTGACGCGGTAGGTTTCCGTCAGCCAGAGTCCGAACTTGAGGCTGAGCGCGCTCGCGACAAAGGCCAGCGCCTGGCCGAGCGGCAACTCGGCCAGCCCGAGGCCAGCGCCCCAGAGCGCCGCGGCTTGGGCGGCGAGCGCGATCACGACCCAGTCCACCGCCTGGATCAAACGGATCGCATAGCGCGGCTCGACATGAAGGCCGCGGCGGGCGAGTTCCGGAAAACAGCGCGAGGTGGCCGCGGATGCGTCGTTGGCCGGCGCAGCTTCGGGCGCCTCCGCGATGCGGTAGGGGGCGTCGGCGGCGGCGTCCCAGCCCGGCGCTGTCCATGCCAGCTGATCGATACGCAGTCCGAACAGGCAGAAGGAAGCAGCCAAATCCGCGAGCCGCCGGGCCTCGCGCGTCGAGGCGTCCACATCGTCCGTTTCCGGTTCAGCCTGCGGGGGGCAAGCGGCCGTCAGCTCCTCGGCGGCCTGCTCCAAATCGGCGCCAAGACGCTGCAACGCTGGCTGGGACATAGGTCAATTCGCCCTTGGGATGAGTTTCGTCCCCGGCGTTCGCGCAAACGCCGCGCCAGTTAACCATGTGGAGGCCTTGGTTTGGCGTCTTGCGGGGGGAGGGCGGCGCGGCTAAGCGTGGCCCCCTGCCGGAGACGTGGCCGAGTGGCTGAAGGCGGCGCCTTGCTAAGGCGTTGTACTCGAACAGGGTACCGAGGGTTCGAATCCCTCCGTCTCCGCCAGATTTACCACGCCAAGCTCTACCTAGAACCGTGAGCCGCGCGGCGCGCCTGTCAGCCGGCGGGGGGCTTTGGCGCCGCTGGTGCGCCTGCGGCTGGAGCGGATGTGCGCGCTCTCCGGCCAAATCCGATGCGGTAAGGAATGAGAACGACGCCGGCGAGGACGGAGAGAAGCGTCAGCCAGGCCGCAGCTACGATCAGCGGATGGTTGAAGTCCTCGTGGTTCCGCCAATCCATGATGTGCAGCGCCCAGAGCGTATCGTAAACGCGCCAGAGGTCCGAGCGCCGCGCGGTTACGGCGCCGGTGTTCTCGGCGACGTAGACAGAGAGGCCGCCCTCGTTGAAGTGCACGCGATAGGCGGGTAGCGCGCCCTTGTACTCGGGACTTGCTTCCGTGATCCGCGTGATCGATGAGGGCGCCGTCGCGAGTGAGACGTGTGCGCGTGCGATTGCGCTCGCCTCGTTGGCGCCAAGCGGCGATAAACGCCGCATCGTGCGCGCGTCGTAGAGCGCCGGCGGCGCATCTGCGAACTCCGCCAGTACGACTTGGCCGCCCGGGCGCTGTTCGACGATGAGCTTGGTCGGCAATTCGCCGTTCGGGCCGCGTAGCGCGCCCATTGCCGGAAGCAGCGCAGTGTCGATCGTTTGCGGCGCCGTCTCGCGGATCAAATGCTCGCTGCGGATCTGCTCGATCGGAAAGAGCGTGAAGAAGAGGCCGCTGCCGACCCAGAACACGATCTGGACGCCGACAAGCAGCGCGAGCCACTTATGCACGAACGACGCGATACGCGCGAGCTTCATCGATCCCCCCGCCTGGTTCTTACTCCATCGCGCACCGCCTTACACCTTCCCGCGAGCGTGCTGTTCGCGGCTGCACAATTTTCTTGGTGACAGCGCTCCGCGCACGCGCTAGAGAAACGTCGCGCCGATTTGATGCTCAGCTTGCGGGCGCGTTATAAATCCAGCTAAAGCGAAGGTTAAGTGGGGCTAAAGCCGCACCGCCTTTCCGCCCGCAAGCGATCCTCGACATCGACGCGAACTGTTCAACGCCGGAGTGGGCGATGAGTGTTTGCGAAACCGTGGGATCAACAAAGCCCGACGCCGAACTGGGCGCCCTCGCAGGGCTGGAACTCCAGCACGATCTCTATTTGACGCTGGGCGATTGGCGATCCTGGAGCGACATCTCCGGCCGTCTCGTCGTCGCCGGCGCCGAGCTGCAAAGCCTGCAGATTTCCCGTCAGAACGAGGCCTTTGCGGTGCGATGTCGGCTGAAGGGGCTCTCGTCTGAGGCGGCGCGCGGGCTCTCCGGCGGCTTGCTCGATCAAGGGCTCGCCAGTTGCTGCAGCGTCGAACACTTGATGCTTTCGCGCGCGGCGTTGGGGCATTCGCCATGAGCGCGCTTGCCCGCCGCAGCGTCACGCCGCTGGTGGAAGAGGATATTCGGGTTCCGATCCCTGCCGGGTTTCGGCTCCGCTCCGGAGATGGCCTTGCTGAGCGGCAGATCGAGATGCGTCTGCAAGGCGCGTCCGGCGCGCCGCTTGTCGCGGTGCTCGGCGGCATCTCCGCGGGACGACACGTCGCCGGGGAAGCCGGTTGGTGGCGCGAGATCGCGGCGCCGGCCGGTGCGATCGATCTCAACGCGTATGCCGTTCTCGGGCTCGACTTCGCGCCGTTGACCGACCAGCGCGTGCGCATCTCTCCGGCTGACCAAGCAGATCTTGTCGCCATCGCGCTCGATGCGCTCGGCGTGTCCCGGCTGCACGCTTTTGTCGGCGCGTCCTATGGCGGCATGGTTGGCCTGGCGTTTGCGGCTGCGCACCCCGCGCGCCTGGAGCGACTCTGCGTCCTATCCGCCGGCGAACGTCCGGCGGCGCTCGGCTGCGCCTGGCGCGGGGTCCAACGCCGGATCGTCGAGTACGCCTTGGCGCGCGGCGAGGGAGACCAAGGTCTCGCGCTCGCCCGGCAGCTCGCCATGACGACGTATCGCAGCGCCGAAGAGTTCGAGCAGCGGTTCGGCGGCGGCATCGATGCGAACGGGCGCAGCGCGGTCGACGCTTATCTCGAGGCCCGCGGCGAGGCGTATCCGCAAACCATGGCGCCGCGCCGCTGGCTTTCGCTCAGTGAGGCGATCGACAGGCACAGCATCGACCCCGCATCGGTGAGAACGCCGACCGTTCTCGTCGCCAGCGCGTCGGACCAGATCGTGCCGGTCGCGGCGATGCGCGCGCTCGCGACGCGCCTGCCCGCACTCGAAGCGTTCCACGTCATCCCCTCCATCTATGGCCACGACGCGTTCTTGAAGGAGACCGCGATCATCGGCCCGCTGATCTCCGAGGCTCTGAAGGTGAAATCCGATGTCCAAGCATGACGAAACCATTGCCTGCAGCGTCGGCATCAATTGCGATCCCGCCCAAGGCGCGGTCGTGCCGCCGCTCTATCTTTCGGCCAATTACAGCTTCGCCGGTTATGGCGAGAAGCGCGCGTTCGACTACAGCCGCAGCGGAAATCCGACGCGCGCGCTGCTGGCCGAAGCGATCGCCGAGTTGGAGCGGGGCGCCGGCGCCGTGATCACCAGCTCCGGCATGTCGGCTGTCGATCTCGTGTTGTCGCTACTGCCGGCCGGCGCGCTGGTGATCGCGCCGCACGATTGCTACGGCGGCACGTGGCGCTTGTTCGACGCGCGCGCGCGCAGAGGGTCGATCCGCGTGCGCTTCATCGATCAGAATGACGCCGACGCGGTCGGAAGCGCCCTCGCGGAGTCTCCTGCGCTTCTCTGGATCGAGACGCCGAGCAATCCGTTGATGCGCGTCGTCGACGTCGCGGGGCTCGCTAGCCGTACACATGCGGCCGGGGTCAGGGTGGCGGTGGACAACACCTTCCTGTCGCCGGCGCTGCAGAAGCCGATCGAACTCGGCGCCGACTTCGTCGTCCACTCGACCACCAAATATCTGAACGGCCACTCTGATGTCGTCGGCGGCGCCGTCGTCGCCAAACAAGGCGCTGACGCCGAGCAGCTGACCTGGTGGGCGAATTGCACCGGCGTGACCGGCGCGCCGTTCGACGCTTGGCTCACCTTGCGCGGTCTGCGCACGCTCAACGTGCGCATCGCCCAGCAATCCGCGTCCGCGGGCCGCTTGGCCCACTGGCTCGCGGCGCATTCACAAGTGCGGAAGGTCCATTACCCCGGTCTCGCCCATCATGCCGGCCATGACATTGCGCGGCGTCAGCAGCGGGGGTTCGGCGCGATGCTGAGCTTCGAGCTGGGCCAGGGCGACGCACGGAGCTTCCTCGCGGGCCTGCAGCGATTCACGCTGGCGGAGTCGCTCGGTGGTGTTGAAAGCCTGATCGCGCATCCGGCGAGCATGACGCACGCCTCGATGAGCGCCGAGGCCCGCGCCCAAGCGGGAATTGGGGACAATTTGTTCAGGCTCTCAATAGGGCTCGAGCACGCGGACGACCTGATCGCCGATCTCGATCACGCCCTCGCGAGCGCGCTCCGGCAGGCTGCCTGACCCCTCTCGACCGCACCTCGCAGGATTGCGACAAGCCGAGACCGAACCTGGTGGCGAAACGTCGCCGGCCTTCCTACTGTAATGAAGCTGTCAAAGGAGCCGTAGGGCACGTGGACTCAAACGACGTCATGCCGCCGTTCTTGAGCGTGCGCGTCTTCGAGGCGGCCGCGCGCTCCAGCAGTTTCGCGCGCGCAGCGGAAGAGCTTGGCATCACCGCCGGGGCGGTGAGTCAGCACATTCGCGTGCTCGAAGAATTCGCCGGCCAGCCGCTCTTCCGGCGGCTTGGCCGCGGCGTCGAGCTGACAGAAGCGGGTCAAGCTGCGTTCGCGCACGCCAGCGGCGCGATGGCTGAGATGCTGCAGGCCGGCCGGGCGATGCGCGCGAGCTGGCGGGGGCGGCGCATCTCGCTCTCGACCGCGCCCTCCTTCGCGTCGAAATGGCTGATCCCGCGCCTGAGCAAATTTCAGGAGCTGTTTCCGGAAATCGAGGTGCGCCTCTCGGCCGACATGGCGCTCGTGGATTTCTCCGGCAGCGACATCGATTTTGCCATCCGCTACGGGCCGGGCGGATACGAGGCGCTCCATTGCGAGCGGCTCATGTCGGAATCGGTCGTGGTGGTCGCGAGCCCGCAGCTCTTGGAGGGCCGCGCGCCCTTGCGTTCCGCGGCCGAACTCGCCGCGCTGCCGCTCATCCATGACGACGCGGCCGAGCGGGATCCGTCGTGCCCGACCTGGAGCATGTGGTTTGCCGCGCGTGGCGTGCGCCGCGAAGACGCCGAGCGCGGGCTCCGCTGCAACCAGTCCAGCCTTGCGCTCGAAGCCGCAGTCGCGGGCAAAGGGCTCGTGCTCGCAAAACGCCAGCTTGCGCTGCGCGACATCGCCAGCGGCGCGCTGGTGACGCCGCTCGAGGAAACCCACGCGCCGCTCGGCTTCGCCTATTGGCTGGTGTGGCCCCGCGGGCGGCGTTTCGAACCGGCGCAGAAAGCTTTTCTCGATTGGTTGCGCGAGCAGGCGATCGAGGATGATCCTGTCGCCGATCAAACCGCCTGACGCGCCCGCCTAAAGCAACAGTTTAGAGCCTCGACCTTCCTGGCGCGCGCACGCATCCCCAAAGTCAGTTCTCGCAAGGCCTGTTGGCCAGGAACCGTGGGGCGCGCCGCCAAGTGTATCGCTACGACGCCGTCGACCGCCTCATCGTCGAGGAACGCGTTGCGCAGTACCGCGATCAGGTCCGGCGATACTTAGCGGGCTTGCTCGACGAGGATGCGTTCAAGCCGCTGCGGCTGCAGAACGGGCTCTACATCCAGCGCTACGCGCCGATGTTGCGCGTCGCCATTCCGTACGGCGTGCTCTCATCAGAGCAGCTGCGCGCGATTGCAGCCATAGCCCGGCGCTATGACCGCGGCGTGGGGCATTTCACGACGCGCCAGAACATCCAGTTCAATTGGGTGAAGGTGGAGGAGACGCCGGACATTCTGGCTGAGCTCGCGCGCGTCAGCATGCATGCGATCCAAACCAGCGGCTCCTGCGTCCGCAACGTCACCACCGACGCATTCGCGGGGGTCGCGGCCGACGAGATCGTGGACCCGCGGCCCTATTGCGAGCTGATGCGGCAATGGTCGACGCTACATCCGGAGTTCGCGCACCTGCCGCGTAAGTTCAAAGTGGCCTTCAACGGCGCCAGGGAGGATCGCGCCGCAACCTCGGTGCACGACCTGGCCTTCGACCTTTATCGTGACGAAGTGGGCGAAGTGCGCATGATCGTAAAGGTCGGCGGCGGCCAAGGGCGCACACCGCGTCTTGCCGACGTGATCAAGCGCGATCTGCACTGGAGCGAGCTGCTGACCTACAGCGAAGCGGTGCTGCGCGCCTATAACCGCCTCGGCCGCCGCGACAACATCTTCAAGTCGCGGATCAAGATCCTGGTCGACGCGCTCGGCGCCGAGCAGTTCGCGGCGGAGGTCGACGAAGATTGGGCGTACCTGCGCAACGGACCGGGCACGCTCACGGAAGAGGCGCTGGCGCGCGTGCGCATGCATTTTGACGATCCCGTTTTCGACCATGCTGTCGAGGCCGCATCCGCGCGCTTTCCGGTGGACGCCCGCTTCCGCGAATGGACTCGGCGCAACATCACCGAGCACCGCGATCCCCGCTACGCCATTGTCACGATCAGCCTGAAACGAGCGGGCGTCGCGCCGGGCGACGTCACCGCCGACGAGATGGAGGTTATCGCGGGTCTGGCCGAGCGATACAGCGCCGCGGAACTGCGCGTCGCGCACACGCAAAATCTCGTGCTGCCCTACGTGCGGCGCTTCCAGCTCCACGCGCTTTGGCTGGAGCTTGATCGCATCGGACTCGCCCGCGCCAACATCGGCCTGGCCTCGGACATCATTTCCTGCCCGGGCGGCGATTTTTGCTCGCTGGCCAACGCGAAGTCCATTCCGCTCTCCGCCGCAATCGCCGCGCAACTGGCGCCAATTGAAGCCGAGTTGGGGCCGATCGCCATCAAGGTGTCCGGCTGCATCAACGCCTGCGGCCATCACCACGTCGGCCACATCGGCGTGCTCGGCGTGGAGAAGGGTGGCGAGGACTGGTACCAGATCCTTCTCGGCGGCAAACCCGAGGCGGGCGGCGCGCTCGGCGTGCTGATCGGTAAGGCGGTGCGGGCGGAGCAGGCGCCGCAGATCATCGAGCGGCTCGCGCGCCATTACCTGAGTGTGCGCCTACCGGGCGAGCTCTTTATCGGCGCGGTCGAACGTCTCGGCGCCGAGGCGTTCCGCCGCGCGCTCGAAACCGAAGAGAGTGTCGCCGCATGAGCGTCCTTGTCGAACTGGACCCGCGCGGCGTGACGATCAAGGGCGAGGCGGCGCCGCGTGCGGCCGCGCCGGTGTCGCCCGCCAATGATGGTCACGGGGACGTGCGCAAGAAGATCGTGCCTGTCGTCAAAGCCCCTGCTGGACCCTCCGTGATCGCCTGGGAAGGCGGCGAGTATGCGTTGATGCCGGACTGGCGCGGCGAAAGCGCGTTGCTGCTGCAACCTGCGGACGACCCGCGCGCGCTGGCCGGACGCATCGACGCCGCCGCGCTGGTCGCGGTCGACTTCCCGCGCATCGGCGACGGCCGCGGCTATTCGCAAGCTGTGCTTCTGCGCCGGCGGCTCAATTATCGCGGCCGCCTGCGGGCGGTTGGCGCCGTGACGGCGGACCAGATCGGCGCTATGGCGCGCGTCGGCTTCGACTCGTTCGAATTGCGCGAGGACCAGGATCCGCAGACGGCGGTCGCCGCCCTGAGCGCCATTACTGTTCCCTACCAGAATGACGCCAGCGGTGCGGGCGCCCTGAGCGCCCAGAGCGAAGCAAACCTTCGCGCCCGAGTTAAGTTGCTCGAACGCGAACTGGGGGTGATCGCCGCAGAGCATGAACGGCCGGCGCTCGCGTCGAGCCTCTCGGCTGAAGATATGGTGATCACTGATGTTATCGCGCGGCTGCGGCTGCCGGTCGATGTGTTCACGCTGGATACGGGCCGCTTGCATGAGGAGACCGTCCCTCTGATCGCGAGGACCGAGCAACGCTACGGGATTGCGATCGAAGTGCATCGTCCGGACGAAGCGGCGGTCGCCGAGTATGTCGCCGCGCATGGGGCGAACGGCTTCTACGAAGGCGTCGCGCAGCGCAAACTCTGCTGCGCGATCCGCAAGGTGGCGCCGCTGGCGCGCGCCCTCGAAGGGCGCGATGCATGGATCACCGGCCAGCGTCGTGAGCAGGGCGTGACGCGCGCCGCATTGCCGGAGCGCGAGCACGACGGCGTTCACAACGCCGCCAAGTACAATCCTCTCGCGGCCTGGAGTTGGGACGACGTCAAGGCCTACGCCGAGCGCTTCGATGTGCCGATGAGCCCGCTCTACGCGCGCGGTTACGTATCGATTGGATGTGAACCGTGCACGAAGGCGATCCGGCCGGGCGAAGACCCGCGGTCGGGACGCTGGTGGTGGGAATCTCAGGACAGCAAAGAATGCGGCTTGCATACAAACTCGACGACGCAATGAGCAGTGCGGAAGGAGCGGCGCCGCGGCCGGCGCCTACGCGGCTCGATCGTCTTGAGTCCGAGGCCGTCTATATTCTGCGCGAGGCGGCCGCGTTCGTGCGGCCGGCGCTGCTGTTTTCGGGCGGCAAGGATTCCGCGGTGCTGCTGCATCTGGCGCTGAAGGCGTTCGCGCCGCAGAAGCCGGGCTTCAAGTTGCTGCACATCGATACGGGGCACAACTTTCCCGAAGTGATCGCCTATCGCGATCAGCGCGCGCGCCAGACCGGTCTCGATCTCATCGTGCGCGAGGTGGAGGAATCGATCCGTCGCGGCAGCGTGCGTGTCGAGAGCGAGACGGCGAGCCGGAATGCCGCACAGGCGGTCACCCTGGTGGAAGCGCAGCAGGAGTTCGAGTTCGACGCGCTGATCGGCGGCGCCCGCCGCGACGAGGAAAAGGCGCGCGCCAAGGAGCGCGTGTTCTCTCATCGCGACGCCTTCGGGGCCTGGCGGCCGCGCGCGCAGCGGCCCGAACTGTGGAGCCTGTTCAATCGACGGCTCGGCGCCGGCGAACACATGCGCGTCTTCCCGCTATCGAATTGGACCGAAGCAGACGTCTGGGCCTACATCGCGCGTGAGCGGATCGAGCTCCCGCGCCTCTATTATGCGCACGAGCGCGCAGTCGTCCGCCGCGCCGGGCTGCTGTTCCCCGTCACGGCGCTGACTCCGGCGGGTGAGAACGAGACGATCGAAAGTCTTACCGTTCGCTTTCGCACCGTCGGCGACATCACCTGCACCTGCCCGGTCGAAAGTACGGCTGAAGGCGCTGAGGAGGTTCTGCGCGAGACGCTCACCGCTTCCGTTTCCGAGCGCGGCGCGACCCGGATCGATGACCGGGCCAACGCCGCGGCGATGGAGCGGCGCAAGTTGGAAGGATATTTCTGATGGACGCCGCGGGCCTCTCTTCAGCCGTGATCGCAGCGCCGGGCGCTCAAATCCGTTTCATGACGGCCGGAAGCGTCGACGACGGAAAGTCGACTCTGATCGGCAGGCTGTTGCTCGATAGCGGCGCCCTGATGCGGGACCAGGTCGACACTCTGGGCGCGGAGGATCTCGCGAACTTGACGGATGGGCTCGAGGCCGAACGCGCTCAGGGCATTACCATCGACGTGGCGTATCGCTATTTCGCGACGCCGCAGACGAGTTTCGTCATCGCCGATGCGCCGGGCCACGAGCAGTACACGCGCAACATGGTGACGGCGGCGAGCAATTCGGACCTCGCCGTGCTGGTGATCGATGCAACACGTGTCGTCGATGGCGTGCTGCGTCCGCAGACGAGACGGCATGCCACGATTGCCGCCCTGATGGGGCTCGACCTGATCGTGGCGGTGAACAAGATGGATGCGCTCGGCTGGTCGCAGGAGCGCTTCGAGGACGTGCGTGCGGCGGTGGACGATCTCGCCGGCGGCCTGGGTCTGCGCAATGTGCGCTGCATTCCGATATCCGCCCAGCGCGGCGACAACGTCGTGCGCCGCGGCGGTGCGGACTGGTGGGCCGGACCGACCTTGATCGAGCTGATCAAGCGCAGCCATGGCGCACGCGACTTCTCGAACGATCGGTTGCGGATGCCTATTCAGACTTTGCTGAGGGATGGGGCAAAGCGCCTGTACGCTGGCCGAATGGAATCGGGCGTCGTTCGTCCCGGCGACACGGTTGCGGTCGGAGCGGCGAAGACGCTTGCCGCGGTGGCGCGGGTCTGCGTCGCCGGACGCCCGGCGCCGATGGGCGTTGCGGGCGACTCGATCGCGATCGAACTGACGGAGGAGCGCGACGCCGCGCGCGGCGACGTCATCGCCGACGTCGGCGTGCGCTACGTCCGCAGCGTCACGGCGGATCTGTGCTGGCTGGACGAGGACGCCTGGGTCAAAGGGCGCCGTTACCAGTTCCGCCAGGGCGCGCTGGAGACGCAAGCTCTAATCGAGGACGTTCATTTCGTGCGTGATGTCGCCGACCTTTCGGAGCGGCCGGCCCCGGCGAGTTTGCGCCTCAACGACATTGCCAGCGTGCGCATCAGCACGCGCGATCCTATCTTGGCCGATCTCTATCGAGGCGGCGGTGGGCCAGGCGCGTTCGTCCTGTTCGATCCGCAAACCAATCAGACATGCGCGGCCGGCATGATCCGGGAAGCGCTATGACGGGGACGGTCTATCTTGTCGGCGCTGGGCCTGGAGCGGCGGACCTGCTCACGCTGCGCGCGGCGCGGTTGCTCTCCGAGGCGGACGTGGTTCTACACGACGCCTTGGTCGGCGCCGAGATTCTCGCGTTGGCGCCGCAGGCGCGGATCTACAACGTCGGTAAGCGCGCCAACCGGCCCTCGGTCGATCAACGTTTGATCTGCCGGCTGCTGGTGCGGTTGGCTGAACGCCATCGCGTGGTCGTCCGCTTGAAGGGCGGCGATCCCAACCTGTTCGGCCGCGCCAGCGAAGAAGTCGCCGCGTGCCGAGTGGCTGGCGTGCCTGTCGTCACCGTGCCCGGTGTGAGTGCAGGATTTGCGGCGGCGGCGTCTGTTGGAACGTCCCTGACCTCGCGCGGCGTCTCGCGGTCGGTCGCGTTCGTCACGCCTAGTGTGGGTCACGGCGACGCCAGGAATGCGCACTGGGCGGAGGCTGCGGCCGCAGCCGAGACAGCCGTGATCTACATGGGCGCCATCCATGCAGAGTACGTCGTGGAAGAGCTGCTTGCCTCGGGCGTTCAACGGCGGCGTCCGGTCGCGGTGGTCGAGAGCGCATCGACGGCGAACGAGCGCGTGCTTCGCGGCGTGTTGTGCGACTTGCCTGAGCTGGTCGCGGAACTTGGCGACGGCCCAGCCGTCATCATCGTTGGTGAGGTGGCCGCATTGGCGGACGCCCTGCCGCTCGCCGCGGTGAGCGCCGCATGATCCCTGTTTTCATCGATCCTGCCGCAACGCGTATCGCCCTGATCGGCCGCGCAACGCTGGCTGCGCGGCGTTTGAACTGGCTGAAGCAGGCTGGCGCGGCGCCGGATGTCTGGTCCGATGCGCCGGATGCGGGCCTCGAAAACGCTGCCGGTGATCGGCTCGAACGACGCCTCCCGAGCGCACAGGAGCTGATGCGCTATCACGCCGTCTGGATTGCCGATTTGCCGCGCGAGTTCGCCGCGCCTCTGGCGGAAGCCGCACGTACGGCGGCCGTGCTCGTGAACGTCGAGGACGTGACTGATCTCTGCGATTTCCATACGCCGGCCGTGGTTCGTCGCGGCAGGCTAACGCTTGCGGTGGGCACAGGCGGCGCGAGCCCCGCCGCCGCACGCGCCGCGCGGGAGCGGCTGGAGGCGGCTTTCCCGGTCGCATGGGCCGAGGCGCTCGACGAGATCGCCGACGCGCGTGTGGCGTTGCGGCGTCTGGGCGCGCCCGCCGAGACGCTGATCGCCGATGCCGGGGCGCGTCTCGCCCGCCATGGCCTGACATGAGCGCTCCGATGGCGCTGGCGGCTCGCTCTATGGCGATTTCGTGGTTACTGCGCGGCCGGGGCGGCCAATCCACTGCGCCTGCTTCGTCGTGTCGCTGGCGATTTGCGAATCCCGCTGGCTATAGAGCCGGCACGAATTCCTTGGCGCCCCCGCGCCGCTTCCCCGGTTGAGTTGATGAGCGAGCAAGCTTCTCTGACGCGTCCTGCCGTGCCTGCAAACCTCTACGGCGCGCGGGTGCACAGCGTGACGCATTATACCGACAAGCTGTTCGCCTTCACCTGCGAGCGGCCGGCGGGATTGCGGTTTCGCTCCGGCGAGTTCGTAATGATCGGGCTCATGGTCGGCGAGAAGCCGTTGCTGCGCGCGTACTCGATCGCGAGCCCCGCCTGGGACGATCTCCTCGCCTTCTACTCGATCAAGGCGCCGGACGGGCCGCTGACCAGCCGGCTGCAGAACATCCAGCCGGGCGACGAGATCCTGATCGGCCGCAAGCCCACCGGCACGCTGGTGCTTGACGCGCTGCTGCCCGGCAGGCGCCTGTTCTTGCTGTCGACCGGCACCGGCATCGCGCCGTTCGCGAGCCTCATCCGCGAACCTGAGACTTACGAACGCTACGACGAGGTGATCCTCACGCATACCTGCCGCACCGATCGCGAACTCGATTACGGGCGCGAAGTGGTCGTTGCGGCGCTGGCCGATCCGCTGGTCGGTGAGGAGGCGCGCCCCAAGCTGCGTCACGTCACGACGCTGACACGCGAACCGCACCCGCTCAGCGGCCGCATCACCACGCTGATCGACAGCGGCGAGCTTTTCCATTCGCTGGGGGTACCGGCGTTCGACACTGACCATGACCGCGTCATGATCTGCGGCTCCGTGCCGATGCTGAACGATGTCAAGGCGCTGGCCTTGCGGGCAGGTTTCGTCGAGGGCGCCAACAGCGAACCGGGCAGCTTCGTCATCGAGCGCGCGTTCGCGTCCTGAGCCGGTCAGGCGCTGCGCAATAAGCGTTGCACCTCCATCGGCGGCGCCGGCGATTCGAGTTGATCGAACGTGCACTGGCTCGGCTTCTTGTCCGGCCGCCAGCGCAAGACGCTGACGCCGTGCCGGAAGCGGTTGTCGGTGACGTGGTCGTATCGCACCTCAACGACGAGCTTGGGCGCGAGCGGCGTCCATTCGGTGCTGCGCTCGGTGCTCCAGCGGCTCGGGCTGCCCGGCGCGCGGCCGGTGAAGCCTGCGCCGCCAGCAATTGCCTCCAGCCGCTTGGTCAAGGGCGCGCGATCGGCGTTCGCGATCGCCGAGCTGAAGCCGACATGATGGAGGAGACCATCGTCGTCATAGAGGCCAAGCAACAACGAGCCCACGAGCCTGCTGCCGCTCGCATATCGGAAACCGCCGACGACGCAGTCCGCTGTGCGCAGCCGCTTCACTTTCAGCATGGCGCGTTCGCCTTGGATGTAGGCGCCGTCCAAGCGCTTGGCGATCACGCCGTCAAGGGCGCGGCCGGTGCGCTTCAGCCAGGTGCGGGCGACTCTTAAATCGCGCGTGTAAGGTGAAAGACGGATGCCGGACGTGTCGCGGTAGAGCTTTTCCAGCGCCGCCCGCCGCTCGATCAGTGGCTTGTCGAGAAGGGTCCGGCGTGCGTCGGCGAGGCAATCGAACAGCAGGAGCTGGGCCGGCTGCGCCGCCGCCAGCTTTGCGACGCGGCTGGCGGCTGGATGCAACCGCAGCTGCAGCGCCTCGAACGAGAAACCGCCCTCGGCGGCGATGACGAGTTCGCCGTCGACGACGAAACTTTTGCCTGGCATCGCCCGCACGCGCTCGACCACATCCGGAAAGTAGCGCGCCAGCGGCTTGCCCGATTTGGCGCGCAGATCCACGTCCTTGCCTGACTTGAACGCGAGGCAGCGGAAGCCATCCCATTTCGGCTCGAATTGCCAGCCAGGATCGGTGGGCAGCTCCTCCGTCAGCCGCGCCTCCATCGGCGCGGTGTCAAGCGGCAGTGGGAAGCCCGCCATCAGCGCCCGCGCTTGGCGAGCAGTCTCTTCGCCGCCGCCAGGAACGGCCGCTCGGCCTCGCAATAGTCCTCCCATGCTGTGCTCTTTTTCAGCAGCGTGGGCGCAGTCCGCAGCGTGTAGCGCATCGGATCGAGGCCGCTGCGCACCTGCGCCCACGTCAACGGCATCGAAACGGGTGCGCCCGGCCGGGCGCGCGGCGAGAGCGGGGCGGCAGCGGTCGCCATGCGGTCGTTGCGCAAATAGTCTAGGAAGATTTTGCCTACGCGTTTCTGCTTCGACATGTTGATCAGGTATTTGTCGGGCGTGTCCGCCGCCATCTGTCGGCAGACTTCGAGCGCGAAAGCCTTGGCTTCGGGCCAGGTGAGATCTCGCGAACGCGACAGCTTGAACGGCGTGACCACGTGGAGGCCCTTGCCGCCGGTGGTTTTGCAGAAGCTTTCGAGGCCGAGCACCGAAAGTCGTTCGCGCATCTCCTTCGCTGCGGTGACGACATCATCGAACGGCACATCGTCCGCTGGATCGAGGTCGAACACGATACGTCCAGGCGTCTCCGGCTTGCCGGGCTGGCAATTCCACGGGTGCATCTCCACCACCGCGATCTGCGCCGCGGAAACGAGCGCTTCCACGGTGTCGAACTGCACATAAGGCTCGGCGACGCCGGCGATTTTCACGCGCGTGATCAGTTCAGACGCCCCGCGCATCGGATGACGCTGGAAGAAGCGCTCGCCCTCGATGCCGTTGGGCGCTCGGATGATCGAGCAGGGCCGCCCCTCGACGTGCGGCAGCATCCAGCGGCAGACAGACTCGTAATACGCCGCCAAGTCCGCCTTCGTCACGGGCGGCGAGGCGCCTTGCGCCGGCCAGAGCGGTTTGTCGGCTTTCGAGATGGCGACGCCGCGAATTTCCGCTGTCGCCACCGCTGCCTTCGCGCGGCCCACGCGCGGCTTCACCGTGCGCTTCGGCGCGGGGTTGGCCTGTGCGGCCTCTCCGCGGTTGGAGCGCCAGACAGCGTCCGCCTTGCCGCTGGCCCGCAGCATGAACGGCTTCGGCTTCTTGCCCTTGCCGGCGGCGATCTGATCCATCGCCCGCCCGGACGCGACGGAGCGGGCGTCTTCCTCCGGACCACCGTCCGTTTCAACCGCATAGGCGTCGCGATGTTTGATCAGCAGCCAGTTGTCGCGCTTCTCGCCCTCACGGCGTTTCATCTTCACCAGTACGAACGAACCCTGCAGCTTCTCGCCGCTCAGCACGAACTTGAGCTCTCCCTTGGCGAGCGCCTTGCTCGGATCGTTGTCCTGCGGCGCCCAGTAGCCGCGGTCCCAGAGCAGGACCGTGCCGCCGCCGTACTCGCCTTTGGGAATCGTGCCTTCGAAATCACCATAATCCAGCGGATGGTCCTCGGTCTGCACCGCAAGGCGCTTGTCCTTCGGATTGAGCGAGGGGCCCTTGGTGACGGCCCATGACTTGAACACGCCGTCCAACTCGAGCCGAAGGTCGTAATGCAGCCGCGTCGCGGCGTGCTTCTGGACCACGTAGCGCAGGTGCGCCGCCGGCAGGACCTCGCGTTCGCCGCTCGGTTCAGCCGTCAGGCGGAAGTCCCGCATTGAGCGGTACTTCACGAGCTTCGCATCCGCCGGGCTGGTTTTCTTCTTGGCGGCCATGCGTCACTTCTTCGCCGTCCTGCGTGGGGCGCGCCGGCGCGACGCGGCTGCCGCGCGCTTCTTCGTCGGCGCCTTCTTGGCGGCGGCGCGTTTCTTCAGGCTCGCCTGCAGCACCGCCATCAGATCGACGACGTTGCTCTCTTCCTCGCGCTCGGGCTCTTCGGCCTCGACGACAGCTTGACCCTTGCGCTTGCGCGCGATCAAGTCGCGGAGAGCGTCTTCATATCGGTCCTTGAAGGTCGCCGGATTAAACGCCGCCTCCTTCTGCGCCATGATCTTCGCGGCGACGTCGACCATCTCCTTATCGGTGCGGACCGAAGGCACGTCGGAGAAGAACTGCTTCATGTCGCGCACTTCGTCGTGGCTGCGAAGGGTCGTGGCGATGATGCCCTTGCCGCGCGGCTCCAGCGCCACCAACCGTTCGCGCTGCGACAGCACGAGACGCCCGAGCGCCACTTGCTCGGCCCGCTCCATCGCGGCGCGGATGACGGCGAAGGGCTCGGCCGCCAGCTTGCCATCGGGCACGAGATAATAGGGGCCCAGTAGAGCCGATCGATCTCCTCTGCGGGCACGAACTTGTCGATGTCGATCGTCTTGGTGCTTTCGAGGCGGACCGAGTTGATCTCTTCGTTCGTCAGCGTGACGTACTTTCCTTTGGCGAACTCAAAGCCCTTGAGCAGGTCCTTGCGGTCGAGGATCTCGTCGGTCGTCGCGTCGATCGTCACCATCCTGACGCGGTGCTTGGTGTCCGGATTGATCAGGTGGAAGTGCACGTCTCCGGCGGGAGAGATCGCGTTGTAGAGCGCGACCGGACACGTGACGAGCGAGAGCTTCAAATGTCCGCGCCAGGAAGGACGGGCTGCCATGAAGTGGCAACGTTGCGTGGCGGCTAAAGTTGCGGCGGGGAACTCCAACCACGGAGAAGGGCCCGGCGAACACCGGGCCCTTTGTCAAAGCGACGGACTAGAACTTAGTGCAGCGCTTCGCCGGGTGGCGTTGCGCCGGTCTTGGCGCCCTGCACCCGTTCCTCGACCATGCGTACGCCGCGTTCGGCGAACTCGGCGCTGCTGCGGCCGACGGTGTCGGCGACGCCGCGCAGGCTTTCCCGTTCTGTGCGGCTGAGCGGCGCCAGCATGCCGATGAGCGCGCCGGCGCCGAGCAGGATGGCGCCCACGGCCAACGGATTTTCTTGATAGAAGCGGGTGCTTGCGTCGCGCGCTTCGGTCGCCTTCGCCCCTACATAGTGATAGCCGTCGGCGGCCTTGTGCGAGACGAAGCTCGCGCCCTCGGAGGCCCGGTGCGAAAGATAGCTTGCGCCGCTCGTCGCCTTGGCGCCGACGTACCTTGCGCCGCCGGTCGCCCGATGGGCGACGCCGGAAAGCGTGCGGCCGATCCGATCGCGGGCGCCTGCGGCGGCGTGCTTGGCGCCCTCCACCGCATGCGACACGCGGGTCCTGAATTCGCTCAGCGCTTCGCCGGCTTTCTGCTTCATGCCGAGCGCGCTGGCGTACGCTTGATGCACGCGCTCATCATAAGCTTCGTCGGTTTCGTTCGGCAGTCGCGGCGTGGCCCAGCGCGCCTCTTCGAGCGACCGATAGCGCCGCTCGCTCGACCAATCCTCGGCGCTGATCTGCGACTCGTGCGCCTTGTTGCGGTTGTTGACTACGAGCCACGCCACGCCCGCGCCGATCAGCAGCAGCGGCAGGGGATTGTCGCGCGCCTGGCGCGTTACGCCGTGAGTTACGCCTGAGGCGATCTTCTTGGCTTTCGTCTTGGCCATGCCTGCAACCTCGCTTGCAATGTGATTGGGCGACAACTTGTTGCCGAGGGCGTCCAGCGTTTCGCTCAGCTGGCTGCGCGATTGATTGAGATCCGCTTCGATGCGGTCTGTTTCGACACTCACGATGCCTTCTCCTTGATCATGCGAAGGTCGCGCGAGACCTGCTCAGCTGTTCGCGGCAAGCCGACGCGCTCCTTCTTGATAGCTTTGATCCCCGACGTGACGAGCACGTACGCCGCGATGCCGCCGATCGCCGCCGAAAGGAGCGCCGCGATCCACATCGGCATCGCTTCGCCGAGCAGATAAGCGACTCCCAGCAAGGCCACCGTCACGGCGGCGCCGCCGATCACGAGCCCCGTGGCAGCGCGCATCACGCCGCCGCCCATGCCCTTGACCGTCTCCATCGTCTCCGCGCGGGCGAGGCGCACCTCGTTGCGCATGAGATCGCTGAGCTGTGTCGCCAGATCTCGCGTGAGCTCCGAGAGCGAACGTTCGGCTTGCATGATTCAAAGCCCCGGCATTTGCGTAATCGGCTCTTCCGTCTGGCCGCTGTTTTGCGTTTGCTCCAGCGCCGCCTTGCCGATCCGGGCGAGCGCGAAGCCCAGTGCGAATGTGACGCCGAGGAAGACCGCAGGCTGGCGACGGGCGAAGCCGTTGATGTCGTCGACGATGCGATTGATGTCGCCATCGCTGATGGAGCGGGTGGCCTGATCGATCGAGTCCGCGGATTTGCGCAGGGCCGCGCCGAGCAGGCTGTTGTCGGTCTCGACATCATCCGCCGCGCGACGGAGCGCCGAGGTGGCCGAGTGGATGGTCGATCCGAGCTGTTGGACGCCTTCTTGCGCCTTTCCGACGGCAGCCTGCCTTGTGCGGTCGATCACGGTCGTCGCGGACTCTTTCAGGCGGCGTGCGCTATCGGCCGGCGTCGTCGACGCGCCGGGCGTGCCGTTGGGAGTTTCCATGGTCGTCTCCTGGTTAGGGATGTGTCAGCAACGCCAACTCAACCACGCTGTTCCCGGCGCGATGAACTTTTGAAGAAGCGCATGCCGCACGGTTCTGAACGATGCGTGGATGCATGCGTTGGCTTCCGAAGGAGGCGCGACGCTCATGAAGAACCAGAAATCACACAGCCAAGGCAGCAAGACCGTGGAACAGCGCAAGCGGATGCTCGAACGCAAAGACGACATGCCCCGCAGAGACGCCGACGGGAACATCGCCGATGACGACGCCGACCGCGACGCACAACAGTTCGACGACGAGGCGCGCCACTCGGAGTTCCCGATCAGCCGCGGTGGCATGAATCAGGAAGACCGCCGCCACAACAAACCGCACCCATGAGGTCAGGTCAGACGAGACAGGCGTTCGCCCGTGCCGGAATCGGCATAGGGCGGCGTCTGGCCGTCGGCGCTTACCGCCAGCACACCGGGCCGCGGTACCCAGCCCTGCGGCGTCTGCTCGAAGAAAACTTCGATTTGCGGCTGCAGCGCCGCAAGTTTCTCGGCGTTGAGCCGGCCGGCGATGTTCAGGTGCGACATCCGCTCGGCCAACGACGACGCGTCGAAGTCGAACGGCCCGTGGTCACGGTAAACCTGCAGCAGCGAAAACACGACTTGCGGCATGTGCGGGTCGGTGGATTCGAACGCGTCTAGCAGGGCGTAAGCGTCTACGAGGTGGGTCATACAAGCCTCCGTCTCGGCCAACGGAGCAGCGGCTGACGAGTTCCTAACCGCCGCGCGCCTTCAGGCCCGCTTGCTTCATGCGCCACATCAGGTGCTCAATCCGGTCCTGACCAAAGAAGGGCTCGTCATCGAACACGAACAGCGGCACGCCCCAATGCCCCGCATTCCGCTGCGCCGCTTCGTTGGCGGCGATCTCGATGTCCAGCTCGGCGGTTTGCGCGCGCGCCATCTCATCGGTCTCGCTCGGGTCGAGCCCGGCCGCGGCGAGCGCGCCCTTCAGGTGATCGCCTTCGTGCCAATTGTCGACCTGGCCCGACCAGATCGCGTGCGCGGCCGCGCGAACGAACTCGAAACCGCGGCCCTGCCGTTCGGCGGCTGCGCCGAGCCGGCTGATGTGATGAATGTAGGGTTGCTCGGCCGCGACTTCGTTGGCGGCGTGATCCATCACGATGGGATCGGGCCGCGGCCAGCGATAGGGGATGTTCAGCATTTGCGAGATGCGGAAGGTGTCGCGCAGCAGATAAGGCGGCCAGAGCGGGTTTACGTTCTTGAAAAAGCCAGGAATGCGCAGGGCGATCGGCAGCACAATTCGCATTCGCGGCCGCAGATCATACTGCGCGATCAGCTGCTCGATCTGCGGTGTGGCTAGATACGAGTAGGGGCTGCGAAACGAAAAGTAGAAATCGAACGTATACGTCACCGGTGACTCCTCAGTGCGCGTAGCGCGCGGTCATCTGTTCGCTGGCGCCGCCCAGAACCTCGCCGAGAGCGGCTTCGAGATCCGCCAGGTACTCGTGCGCCACCTCGTCGTGCTTCGGCGACAGCATCAGGTGCAGCGCCTTCGGCTCGAGCAACGCCGCCGTGAACCAGCCTCGGTGGTGCATGTTCGCATAGAGGGCCAGCGCGTCGGCTTTCTCATGCGTGAAACTGACTATGCCGAGCTGCGGCGTGCCGAGCACTCGGAAGCCCAGCTTTGTCACGCCCGCCTCGATCTTCTCGCGCGCCTGGGTGACTTGGCGCTGCTTGGCGCGATAGCCTTCGACGCCGAGAAATTGCGTCACCGCCCAGGCCGCGGCGATGGCGCCGCCCGGCCGCGTGCCGGCGAGCGTCGGCGTCGCCATTCGTCCGAGCGGCCACGGGCCGGCGTCGAACGTCATGAAGTCGAGCAGCTCGCGCGTCCGGAAGAACACGGTCGACGCGCCTTTGGAAGCGTACCCGTACTTGTGCAGATCGCCTGAGATCGACCAGACGCCGGGCACACTGAAATCGAACGGCGGCAGCTCGGCGCCGCTCATCTGCACAAACGGCGCGATGTAGCCGCCGACGCAGGCGTCGACGTGCAGCCACAATCCGCGCTCTTGCGCCAGCCGGCCGAGCGCTTCGATCGGATCGATCAAGCCGAACGGAAAGCAGGGCGCAGAGCCCACGATCAGCAGCGTGTTGTCGTCGAGCGCCTGCGCCATCGCCGGCACGTCGGCGAGATAGTCTGTCACCGGAACGCGGCGCACCTCGAGATCCATCATCATCGCCGCCTTGTCGAAAGCCGGGTGCGCGCTCGACGGGATGACGATGTTGAGGCCCTTGTCCAGTCCGCGCTTCGTCCGCGCATGGTCCCGCGCCGCCTTCACCGCCATGACGATCGAGTCCGTGCCGCCGCTGGTCATCGATCCCGCGGCGCCTTCCGGCGCATTCAGCAAAGCAAGCCCGAAGCCAACCACTTCGCGCTCCATCTGCGCGATCGAGGGAAACGCCGCCGGCCCGAGGCCATTCTCCTCCGAGAACATGGCATAGGCCGCCTTCTTGACCCGCTCGACGTCTTCGCCGGCGTTGAAAATGTAGAGGCCGGTGCGTCCCTGCCGCCATTGCACGTCGCCTTGGGCCATTTCGCGCATCCGCGCTTCGAGCGCCTCCCAAGGCTGGCCGTGCTGGGGAAGGGCGGAAGGCTTCATTGGGCGGTCTCCAGTTCGCGCACCGCAGAGCTAGCAGGGGGACGGCTTGGGGCAAAGCGAGCTGGTTTTGGCGCGCGGGGTAATGCCACCTGCGGCGGGCAGATCAGGCTGCCGCGCTTCCGTATGAGATCAAGCCTGCCTCTCGCGTGTGACAAGGGTCACGGCGGCCGTGGTCGGGCTGGCTTATTCCTTCTCCATGGCCGCTGGCGTGAGCGCCGCCGGCCAGGGAGGAAGAGAAATGGCCCGTATCGCCCGCACCGCGCTGCACCAAGCCCAAGCCGCCGCCGTGGTCGCCCTGTGCCTAGTCGCTTCGCTCGCATTGCCGTTGACCCTTGCCGCTATCGGCTTCCAAACCCTCTGATCTGGCCTAAACTGCCCTAGAGGGCGGGAGGCAACGATGTTCGGGGTTCGCGGATTTATCGCTGGTTTCTTCCTCACGGCGCTTGCAGCGTTTCCAGCATCCGCCCAGCACCCGCTCTTTTCGGATGACGCCGAAGTCCAGATCGTTCTCGAAGCGCCGCTCAACACGCTCATCCGCAACGCCGACCGCAGCACTGATGCCGTACCGGCGGTCGCCACCATCACCGCTCCCGGCGCACAAGCCGAGCGCTTCGATATCCAGCTGTCGCCGCGCGGCTTTTCGCGCCGCACCGGCGGCATTTGCACCTTCCCGCCGCTTCGGCTCGATTTCGACGCCACCCGCGGCACGTCCATGCGAGGTCAGAACCGGTTGAAGCTCGTGACCCGCTGCCGCAATGGCGCGAACTACGAACAGCTCACGGTTCTCGAATACACTGCTTACCGCCTCTACAATGAAATAACCCCGCTCAGCTTCCGCGTTCGCCCCGTGCGCGTCACCTATCGCGACACTGAAGGACGTCGACGCGAAGAAACGCAGTTCAACTTCCTCGTCGAGGACCTCGACGACGTCGCCCGCCGCAACAACGAGATGGCGGCGCTGGAGGTGCTGTCGAACGAGGTGCGCTCGTCACAGCTGCACACCGAAACCGCTGCCGTTTACGGGCTCTTCCAATACATGATCGGAAATCTCGACTGGGACATGGTCAGCGGCCACGCTGGCGATGAATGCTGCCACAACAGCAAGCTGGTGGGCGCGACCGCGGAGTCGCGCGAGAACGTGATCCCGATTCCATACGATTTCGACTATTCGGGCTTCGTCAACGCGCCGTACGCGATCCCACCGGAAGGTCTCGGCGTCGCCAACGTCCGCACGCGCTATTATCGCGGGCTCTGCCGTCACAACGAACAGGTCCCGGCCGCGGCGGAGCGCATCCGCGCCCGGCGCAGCGCGCTCTATGCGGTAATCGACGGCGAGCCGCGGCTCAACGCCAACAATCGGCGCAATGCGCGGCGTTATCTCGACGAATTCTTCGCCATTCTCGACGACCCGCAGCGCGTGCAGCGCCAGATCATAGATCGCTGCCGGCGCTAGTTCGCCGCCGCCGGCGCGCATTGCTGCGCCGTGAGCTGCGCCACCGGTCCTGCGTTGCTGTCGAGCGCCGCGATGCGGGCGAGGTAGGCGCAAGTCGCCTGCGGCGTGCCCGCTTCAATCGGTACGCGTTGGCCGCGATGCACCGTGATGGGCGCCCCGTTCTCGATGATGAGAAAAGCGTGCGGATCGCGGTGACCGCGCGGCACGCCGATATCTGCGACCAGCACCCGTCCGCCGAACCGCGGCAGCACCGTGGACGTCACCTTGCTGTGGCCGACGACGATGCGCCGTACGCCGTGAAACGCGAGCAGCGCTTCCAGGTGCGCGCGCTCGGCTGCTTCAGGGTTGGTCGAGAGCCCGCGATACCAGAGCGGTCCCTCTTGATGGTCGAGGATGTCTGGGTACCGCGAAGCAGGACGCCCACGCAGCGCCGACCGCACCGCCTGGTTCATCGCTTCACGCGGCGCATTGGCGAAGGATGGGCCGAGCCCGCCATGCACGTAGAGCGTGTCGTTGATTCGGATCACCGAATCGTGCCCGGCAATCCAGCGGCCGTAACGCCCGTTTGCCGCCCATCCGGCGCGGTGCTCGACAAATCCGAGCGGATGTTCGCTCTCCCATTGCGCTCGGAACGCATCGTCAAAGGCGGGCAGCTGGTCCCGCGGGGTTGCACGGCGGAGCTCCGCAAGCGTGCGATTATAGAATTGTTCGCGCCGCCGCGCCGATCGAGCGTCCGTGAACGCCGCGTACTCGCCGGGATGTACGTAGCGTAAGTCCCCCGTTACGTTCATCGCCTCGTGGTTGCCGATCAGTGCGTGAACGTAGCCGCCGGCGCGACGCGCCTGCGGTTCGAGCCGCATCAGATGGTCCATGATCATCCGGCTGTTCGGTCCGCGATCCGGCACGTCGCCAAGCTGGACCAGATGCGTACGGCCGCCGCTCCAATTCCCCACCCTATCGATCAAGCCCGCGGTGCGCAGCATGCCGGCGAACTTCTCGTAGTCGCCCTCGAGATCGCCGATCGCGACAACGCGTTCGACATTGTCCCACTCAGCTTGAGCTCGCGCCGGATTGCAGAAGCCAATCGCAATCAGAAGTGCCGCAAGGACCGAGAGCAATCTCATTCCGCGACCCTCGCGTAAATCGATAGAAGCGCGCGGCCGTCGCCGCCTTCGTCCGCGACAGCGAGTGAGCCGTCCGCGAGCACGGCCGCGCCCTCCGCCTGCACGTGCTGCGCGGCGAGCGCGCGGGCGCTGGAAACGCGATCCCCGTCCAGCTCCGCCACGGCGCCGTCGCGTGCGGAGAGCAGGATGAGCCGTCCTGTACGCGGATCGATGTCGAGCGAGGACGGGCGGAAGTGTTCGATCCCCGCCGCGCGGATCAGCTCCGCTTCCGGCAGACGTCGCCAGGGCCGCGCCATGCCCGCGCCGTCACGCCATGCGTAAAGAGAAATCGTGTCGCGCATCCCGCGAGCCTCGTTGCGCTTGCAGGCAAGAATGAGGCTTTCCTCCGCCGCCAGAGAGGCCAGGCCCTCGATCTCACAAACGCCGCGGAGTCCGGCGTCAAACCTCGCGAACCGGACTATTTCGCCGTCGCTCCCTTCGTTGAACCGGAGCAGCTCGCCTTGGCTTGTGACCAGCCAGAACTGCCCCGCCGGCGTGATCGCGAGACCCTCAAAGTCGCCGGTTTCGACTGGATCGCCCAGCGCGAACGCTTTCACGATGCGGCCCTGGCTGGCGTCGATTTCATAGATCACCGCCCGCTCGTCATCGTGGGCGAACAAGCGCCCGCCAGGCGCCGCGGCGAGGCCGGACACTTCACGCAGTTGATCGGGCAGGCGCCATTGCCGATCCGGCGTCGATGCGAACAGCGAGCCCGCGATGCTGGCGGCCTGCTCCTGGGCCCGCGCTTCGCTCGACGGCGCGGGCTCTGCGCACGCGCACGCCAGCAAGGCGGCCGCGAGGATGAATCTAGTCGTCATCGTCTTCGTCTCGCGCCTGTCGGCTCTCAGAGCGCTTCGGCTCATCGTCCTTCGCCATCCATTGGCGCGAGAACATCTGTTTGCCCGTGGTGGCGGCGCCGTACTCCATCGCCCACAAGCCGAGCACGGTATAATTGAAGAAAATCGAGATGATCGCCGCCACCTCGACTGCATTGATGCCGCAAGCGACGCCGACAGCGATGGCCGTGAAGAGGTAGGTTGTCTCGGCGCTGTCCTTCAATGTGTGCCGGAAGCGAACGCCGGCGACGATGCCGGCGAGCGAAAACGCGAGCGCCAGCGAATTGTGGACGACGTGGACGATGCCGGTGATGATGACCGGCAGCACCAGGATGGTCTGGATGAAGGATTGACTGACGTCCTTGCGCCGGCGCGCGCCCATGCAGATCCAGGTCACCGGGAGCATCAGCAGGAACGAGCCGATGATGGCGAGCGCCAAGCGGACGCTGTCCGCCAAAGTCGAGCGCGCCGGCTGCGCCGCCTGCGCAGCCTCGACCGGCTCGAATGCGGCTTGGCCGACAGCGCCGAAATCTGCGGCGCCGCCGACCGGCATCAATTGGATCAGACGCGGTTGAATAAGCAGCATCGCTGCGATGGCCGCCGCGATGGCCAGGTAGTAGGCAGTCAGATAGGCGTACGGCTTGCCGAGCTTGGCGAGTCCGTTCCAGACTTCCCGCTCCTTCTGCTCCGCCGTCTCCACCGCCATGTTCGCCTCGAAGCCGCACCGCGGAGTCTAGGAGACTTGAGCCGCTCCGGTAAGTCCTTGTTTCTCGGCGGGCGAGCGAGACGGTCGCAGCAATCGCCGTTATGGTGGAAGCACTTGGAGGCGAACCTATGCAGCATGGCGAACCGGCGCCAGTGAAGGTCCAGTCGGCGCGGCCCGGCGAGGCCTACGAGACCGATGTGATCATCGTCGGCGCAGGGCCGGTTGGGCTGTTTGCGGTATTCGAGCTCGGCCTGCTTGATCTGAAGGCGCACGTCGTCGATGTGCTCGACCGGCCGGGCGGCCAATGCGCCGAGCTCTATCCAGAAAAGCCCATCTACGACATTCCGGCTTTGCCGATCGTCACGGGCCAAGGGCTCACGGACGCGCTGTTGAAGCAGATCGCGCCGTTCGAACCGACGTTTCATCTCGGCCAGATGGCTGAAGCGCTGGAGCGCCGAGGTGACGGCAAGTTCACGCTGCGAACCGAACTCGGCACGAGTATCACCGCGCCCGTGCTCGTCATCGCCGCCGGCGGCGGCTCCTTCGTGCCGCGCAAGCCGAAAATCGAGGGCATCGAAGCGTTCGAAGGAAACTGTGTTCACTACGCCGTGCGGCAGATGGAGCGTTTCCGCGGCCGTGACATCGTCATCGCCGGCGGCGGCGACAGTGCGCTCGACTGGGTTCTCAATCTGCAGCCGATCGCCAAATCGACGACACTGATCCATCGCCGTGACGATTTTCGCGCCGCGCCTCACTCGGTCGCGCAGATGCGCAAACTCGTCGCCGAAGGCAAAGTGCGGCTGGAGATCGCGGACCTGAAAGGCCTGATCGGCGCCGGCGGAGCACTGAGCGCTGTCGAATGCCACAGCAAGGAGAGGGGCGGTTACAAAATTCCGTGCGAGGAGCTGCTGGCGTTTTACGGCCTCACCATGAAGCTCGGGCCAATTGCGAATTTCGGCTTGAACCTGCACGAAAACCTGATCCCGGTGGACACGGAGAAGTTCGAGAGCAGCGAGCCGGGCATTTTCGCCATCGGCGACATCAACACCTATGCGGGGAAACTGAAGCTGATCCTATGCGGCTTCCACGAGGGCGCGCTGATGGCGCAAGCCGCTTTCCGGATCGCCCGGCCCGGCGAGCGGCTCGTCTTTCTTTACACGACATCCTCAACCGACCTGCAGAAGAAGCTGGGCGTCGCCTGATCGGGCCGTCGGAAAACTAAACTGACCGTGTAGTTGAAGGCGGAATCGCCAATGCCTAACCCTGATCGCATGACCTTATATGCTTCCGTCATCGACGCCATCGGCAACACGCCACTGATCAAGCTCAGACGGGCCTCGGAAGAGACCGGCTGCACGATCCTCGGCAAGGCCGAGTTTCTCAATCCCGGCCAGTCGGTGAAAGACCGCGCCGCGCTTGCGATCGTGCTCGACGCCGAGAAGCGCGGCGCGCTGGAGCCAGGCGGCGTGATCGTGGAGGGCACGGCCGGCAACACCGGGATCGGCCTCGCGCTCGTCGGCGCGGCGAAGGGATATCGCACTGTCGTCGTCATGCCGCGCACGCAGAGCCAGGAGAAGAAGGACGCTGTGCGCGCGCTGGGCGCTGAACTGGTCGAAGTCGACGCTGCGCCGGCGGCGAGCGACAATCACTATCCGAAGGTCGCGCGCCGTATCGCCGAGGAGCGGGCGCGAACCGATCCGCGCGGCGCCGTCTGGGCCAATCAGTTCGACAACATCGCCAACCGTCAGGGTCACATCGACACGACCGCGCCGGAGATCTGGCGCGACACCCAGGGCAAAATCGACGGCTTCATCTGCGCAGTCGGCTCTGGCGGCACTCTCGGCGGCGTATCGATAGGGCTCAAGGCGAAGAACAGCGATGTCGTCATCGGCATCGCCGATCCAGGTGGAGCGGCGCTCTACAATTACTACAAGCACGGGGAGCTCCGCGCCGAGGGCAGCTCCATCACCGAGGGCATCGGCCAGGGCCGCGTTACCGCAAACCTCGACGGCGTTGCCGTCGACGAGGCGTTTCGCATCGAAGACAAGGACTGGCTGCCGGTCCTCTACAATCTGGTGCAGGAGGAGGGGCTTTCGGTCGGCGGCTCGTCTGCGCTGAACGTTCTCGGCGCCATCGAACTCGGGAAAAAGCTGGGCCCCGGCAAAACAATCGTGACGGTACTGTGCGACTACGCCAATCGTTACACGAGCAGGCTTTTCAACCCCGAATTCCTGCGCTCGAAGGAATTGCCAACGCCGCCTTGGCTGGCCTAATCGCGAACGATTTGCGTTCGCTGAAACGGATTGCAGCGCATGCGACCTCTCGCCATGGCGAGCGGACGATTCGCACTCTATCGTCGCGTCAAAGGGCGCGGGATGCTGACATCACTGAAGCTGGCGCAGACCGGCGGACAATGCGAGTTGACGCGCGAGCAGATCGCACTTCGCCGCGCGGCGCTGTTCGAAACCATTATCGACAGCATGACCGAACACGTGCTGGTCGTGGACCGCACCGGCGCTGTCATTTTTGGCAACAAATCGCAGCGCAAGCATCTGGACGGTGCGCCCGCGCCGCGCACGCGCGAGGAGTGGGAAGAGGCCTACGCGATCCACACAGCTGACGGATCGCGCAAACTCGAGTTTTCCGAATGGCCTTTGAATCGCGCGCTCCGAGGCGATTTCATCGAGAGCATCGAACTGCGCGCGCGCTTCCCTGGGCAGTCGGACAACTTCTTTCTCCTCTCCAGCCGGCCGTTGATCGATGAGACCACCGGTCAGATCGAGGGCGCGATTTTCGTCTCGCGCGACATCACGGCGATGCGTCGCACTGAAGAAGAGTTGCGTCACAGCCAGAAGCTGGAGACGATCGGCCAGCTCACCGGTGGCATCGCCCACGATTTCAACAACGTCCTCGCCGCTGTGCTGAACTCCTCCGAGGTTTTAGCGCGCGCGGTGGTCGGTGATGAAAAGCTCGAGCGCGCCGCCGCGACGATCGAGAAGGCGGCGCTGCGTGGCGCCGAGCTGACCCGCCACTTGCTCGCCTTCGCGCGACATCAGACGCTCAGTCCGAAGCCGATCGATCTCGCGTCCTTTTTGACCGACGCCCTGATGCTGATCCGCCCGGCGATCGGCGCGATGATCGAAATCGATGTCGAGGTTCAGCACGGCCTCCACGCCTTCGCCGATCCCGTGCAGCTGACGACGGCGCTGCTCAATTTGTGTGTCAACGCGCGCGATGCGATGTCGGGCGTCGGCGAGCTAACGATCCGGATTTGCGAAACGGAGGGCCTCGTCGAAATCTGTGTCGCCGATACGGGCTGCGGCATGTCGCCAGAGGTGCGGGAGCGAGCAGTCGAACCGTTCTTCACGACGAAGGAAGTCGGGAAGGGATCGGGGCTGGGACTCAGCATGGTCTACGGCTTCGCGCAGCAATCGGGGGGCAACCTGCGCATTGAAAGCAAACCCGGTGCTGGCGCGCGGATCACGCTGGCGCTGCCGAAGGCTGCAGCGCCAGCGCCGGTGGCGATCTCGGCAGCGCCGCCGACGCTGCCCGTTTCTCCCATGCGCGTTCTGATCGTTGACGACGACGCGATGGTTCGCGAGGCGCTGAAGCTGCACCTCTCCTCGGCAGGCTTTCAAACCACAACGGCAGCCGACGGCCCCGAGGCGATTGCGCTCATCGAGGCCGGCCTGGAGTTCGACCTGCTGTTCACCGACATGGTGATGCCGCGCGGCATGACGGGGCTTGCCCTGGCGGAGAAGCTCCGCGAGAGGCGCCCGGAAATCCGCGTCATCGTCAGCACGGGCTACGTCGAGGACGATTTGCCCGAAGCCGGGCCGAACTGGCTCCTCTTGCGTAAGCCCTACTCGTCGAACGAACTCTTCGGGGCAATACGTCGCCTGATCCTGACGGGAAGCTGAGCGCTTCCATCCTCGAAGCGGCTGTATATGGTGCGGCTCTCACCTGGGGAGACGCTCATGAAATTCCATCACATTGCGTCAGCGGCTGTGATTGCACTTGCCGCCTGTGCGACGCCGGCAGAAGAGGCCGGTGCGCCGGCGCACGATATAGCGGCGTTCAACGCGCCGCCGCTTTCGCCCGAAGCCTTGTTGAGTCACGTCCGCGTTCTGGCGTCGGACGCGTTCGAGGGCCGGGCGCCCGGAACCAATGGCGAGCGACTCACGATCGAGTACCTGCAGCAGGCTTATGAAGCGGCCGGCCTCCAGCCAGGCGTCGTGCTCGCGGACGGCACGCGCTCCTGGGTGCAGGAAACGCAGCTTACCGCCGCGACATTGACGAACACGCCGACGCTGACGCTCAGCGGCCGCGACGGCGCCCGCCAATACGAATACGCGACCCAGTTCTCGGCCTGGACGCGCCGGCTCGATCCGACCGTAGACATCGAGAACGCGCCGCTGGTGTTCGTCGGCTACGGCGTCAACGCGCCGGAGCTGGGTTGGAACGACTACGAAGGCGTCGACATGCGCGGCAAGATTGCCGTGATCTTGATCAACGATCCGGATTTTGAAACTGGCGACGACCGCGGCTTCGGCGGCCGCGCCATGACTTATTACGGTCGCTGGACCTACAAGTTCGAAGAAGCCGGCCGGCAGGGCGCGGCGGGCGCGATCATCATCCACGAAACAGCGCCAGCGTCTTATCCCTGGCAAGTGATCCAATCGTCGACCGGCAGCGCGCGCTGGGACGTCGTGCGCGCGGACCGCGGCGCCAATCGCGCCGGCTTCGAAGGTTGGATCAACAACGATGTCGCGATGGAGACCTTCCGCCGCGCCGGGCTCGACTTCAACCGCCTGAAGGCCCGCGCGCAGACGCGCGGCTTCCGCGCCGTGCCGATGGGGAGCCTCCGCGGTTCGATCGAGCTGCAGACCCGCACCGAAACGCGCACGACGAACAATGTCGTCGGCGTGTTGCCAGGGACGCAACGTCCGCAGGAGACGATCATCTACAGCGCGCACTGGGACCATCTCGGCCGCTGCCCTGCGATCGACGGCGACGACATCTGCAACGGGGCGCTCGACAACGCCACCGGCACGGCGGCGCTGATCGAGCTGGCGCGCCGCTTCAGCGCCGAAGGCGCGCCGCAGCGTTCGGTTGCCTTCATAGCGTTGACCGCGGAGGAGCAAGGCCTGCTCGGCGCACTCTACTACCAGCAGCATCCGCTGTTCGAGCCGCGCAACACGGTTGCGGCGATCAATATGGACGGCATCAACAACGCAGGCCCGACGCACGACATTGAAGTCGTTGGCTTCGGCAAGAGCCAGATGGACGATCTGATTGCGGAGGCCGTGCAGGCGCAGGGCCGACGCGTTGCGCCGGATTCGTCGCCCGAGGCCGGATATTTCTACCGCTCGGACCACCTCCACTTCGCGCAACTCGGCATTCCGGTGCTTTACACCTCGAATGGCATCGACATGGTCGATGGCGGCGTCGAGCGCGGCCGCGCGATCAATGAGGCCTACGTCGCGCACAACTATCACAAGCCTTCGGACGAGGTGACGGAGGCGTGGGACATGAGCGGAGGGGCCCAGGACCTTGAAGCGCTGTACGCGGTCGGTCGTCGTCTCGCCGATAGCGGCATGTGGCCGGAGTGGCGTGAAAACGCCGAGTTTCGCGCCGCACGCGAAGCGTCCCGACGCTGAGGTGAAGCGGGCGGCGGCGATATCTTGGCGCCGCGCCCGCAGGCGTCCCGCTATAGGCGCACTTTAGCGGGCGCCCCTTGTTCCCGTGCGGGCCAGAGCGCATTTGCCGGTTCAGGAGCGGGAAATGACGGCGATCAGGCTTTACGGCAGCTCGGACAGCGGCAACTGCCTGAAAACGAAGTGGGTCGCCGAGCGGCTCGGCATTCGATTCGAGTGGATCGAGACCAGCAGCTTCTCAGGGGCGACCCGCACTCCGGAATTCCTGGCCATCAACCCAGCTGGTCAGGTGCCCGTCGCCATTCTTGCCGATGGCCGCATGCTCGCTCAATCGAACGCCATCATGCTGTACTTCGCCGAGAACTCCGATCTCGTGCCGAAGGACGCCTACGAGCGCGCCAAGATGCTCGAGTGGCTGTTCTGGGAGCAGTACAGCCACGAGCCCTACATCGCCGTGCGAATCGCGCGGAAGTATTTCCTGAACCAGCGCGAGGAGGACCTCGATCCGGTTTTGCTGACCAAGGGCGCCGCCGCGCTGGCGCGCCTCGAACTGCAGCTGCAAGGCGCGCCTTTCTTGGTTAACGGCGCGCTCACTCTTGCTGACATCGCGCTCGTCGCCTACACCCGCGCCGCTCCTCGCGGCGGATTCGATCTGGAATCGTATCCCGCCGTGAAGGCATGGGTGGGCCGGGTCGAGCGTGAGCTTGGGCTGGAACCGCTGCCGCCGGTAGGGCAGTAAGTGGAACCGCCGCCGTCCCGCCGCATTGTGTTGCGACGGACTGTCATCCGACCTGGGCGAAGAGGGTAAATGGAAATCGCACCGGACCTTTGGCCCGTGTTGTGGTCTACATTCGGCCTGTTCTTGCTGGTCGGGTTCTTCGCGCAACTGGTCGACGGGGCCGTGGGCATGGCCTACGGCGTGATCTCAACCAGCGTGCTGCTGGCGTTCGGCGTGCCGCCGGCGCAGGCCTCAGCCACGATCCACGCCGCTGAGTGCTTCACCACCGGCGCATCCGGCGCCTCGCACTTGGTGCATCGCAACGTCGATTGGAAGCTGTTTTTCCGCTTGGCGCCGGCCGGGGTGATCGGCGGTGTCATTGGCGCTTATCTGCTCACCGGCTTCGACGCCACCTTCATCAAGGCGGTCGTGGTCGCATACCTGGGTGTGCTCGGCATCGTAATGCTGAGGCGCGCGCTGCGCGAGCCCAAGGAAGAGCCGCCGCACTTGAAGCACGTGATCCCGCTGGGAATCGTCGGCGGCTTCCTTGATGCGAGCGGCGGCGGCGGCTGGGGGCCGGTCGTGTCCTCGACCCTTCTCGGCCGCGGCCACACGCCGCGCTATGTCATCGGCAGCGTTAACTCGGCCGAGTTCGTCATCACAATGGCGATCTCGCTCACTTTCCTTTGGACGCTACTGACTGGACGCTTCGAACTCGAGGGCGGAATTGCGCTCGGTGCCGCGTCCTTGAGCGGCCTCATTCTTGGCGGCGTCGTCGCGGCGCCGCTTGCCGGCTACGTTACTAAGATCGCTCCGGCGCGCGTCCTGCTCGGGGCCGCGGCTGTGCTGGTGATGGGCCTCTCGATCTGGCAGGGCATCCAACTGTGGCCGCGGCTGCTGGAGTACCCGATCTTCAACGAAATGGCTCAGAGCGCCGGGCTCCATTAAGGGTTTGCTGCAAACGCCCTGTTTACGAGTGCTGCGCGAGGCTTGACCGCTTCGCGGGAGCCTGCGGCTTTGGTCAACAACATCAACATCGCCAATGCTTTGCTCGGGGGGACGACGTCCTCGGGCTTCGGCGTCGATTCGACGTTGCTGACCTCGTGGGCGCGCGCCAAGGCCGGCATCGGCGTCGATGTCGCCGCCGCGCAGGATTCCAACGCGCCGCTGGCGCCGGTCTGGACGCCTGGCGTGTCGCCCAGTGGGGAAGCGCTGATCCAGCGCGCGTTCGACGACAAGGCGTTCTTCGATACTGACGCCAAGCTCTACAGCGACCTTGGCGCCACCGGCGATTACAAGCGTCTGTTCGCGCTCTATTCGGGCCTGACGACGCTGCAGGCGCTCGCCGGCAACATGGACAACGAGAAGCTCGCGGCGGCCGAGAAGTCCAACACGCTGGCCCATTTCGCGCGCGGCCTCACCGAACTCGAGGCGTTCTTCGCCAGCCAGCAATTCGAAGACATCCGACTTGCGCAGGGCGATCGCGTCGACAGCGCTCAAACCACGCTGGCGATGCCGTCCAAATCCGAAGACTATCAAACCGGGTACATCCATCGCGGCGGGCTCTATGAGAAGCTCGCCGGACTCGCCGCCGATGCGAAGTTCACGATCAGTGCGACCTCGGCGGCCGGTGTTGCGCGCAACGTGGCGATCGATCTCTCTGAGATGGGTTCGATCACGCGCAGCTTCGGCAACGTGATCAGTTTCATCAATGGTAAACTCGGAAGCGCGGGCGTCGCGACGCGGCTTGAGGCGGCCGATATCACGCCGAAGGAGAACAACGTCGTTATCGCGGGCCGAACGGTCACCTCGCGCTACACGGGTCCGAAGCAATACGCGCTGAAGGTCGACGTTCGCGGCGGTGAGAAGGTTTCGTTCGCGCCGTCTTCCGCATCGCCGGCGTTCTATGCGGTAGGCGCAGTGCCGAACGGCGCGCGCCTGATCAAGATCGAGGACGTTGGTGGGCAAGCCGGCCAGCCTGTTTGGCTCGACCGTCCAGCCTCCACGACCGATCCAATCGGCGCCAACGTCGCCACCGGTTGGCTCGGCGCAGGCTTCCCCTACAGTTCCGCCCCCGCCGGCGCATGGGAGCAGCGCACGTCGACCCTGATGTCTGCCAGCGACGGTAAGTTCGAAGACGCGTTGCGCGCCGCCGGCGAAGCGGTGCTGAAGCTCGAGGCCGCGGACGGCCGCATGTTCACGGTGAGCGCCGGCTGGCGCAGCGACGATCTCGAAGCCTGGCGCACCCGCGACGGCGAAAGCAGTGATCGCGCCATCATGGATGACTTGGCCGAACGCTTGACGCAGCTCCTGCACGAGCAAGGCCTCACCGTCGGCGTCGACGTCTGGGAAGACAATGGCCAGCTCGGCTTCTCCATATTCAGCGGCGATCAGATCCGCGCCTCCAGTCTCAGCATCGGCGGGAGCAACGCGGCCCTGACGACGGTGGAGCAGCCCGGCATGGTCGGCGGCCTGCGGGACGGCGTGTTCGCGCGCAGATTCGAAGCCGCCGCAGTCGCCGGCGCAGCCGAGCTTTTCACCGGTACGCAGTCCTTCTTCTTCACCACTGCGTCGACAACGCAGAGCATCACGATCGACGGCGGCGAGGGCGGCATCAGCGCCGCCCAGCTCGTCGATCAGCTGAACGAGAAACTGCGCGCGAACGGCGTTTCGGCCGCCGCAGCGCTGGTCGACAGCGGCGGCTCGCTGGCGCTGCAGATCGATGCGCTGCACGATGTCCAAAGCGTGAGTGCGACGCTGAACGGCGCTGTGCACGACGCCACCCTGCAAACGCCCGGCTCCTGGGCCACGGGCGGCCTCCCGATCGCAACCCCCGGTCAGCCGTTCGGCGACGCCATCCGCAGCTACACCGCGGCTGGTTCGCCGCTGCTCACGCACACTGGCGCTCTGGACGTCGAGATCGTCGTTTCGACGGCCACGGGCGACAAGACCATCTCCATCGCCGTCAGCGACCTGGAACGCGCCGCCAATCCGGACGCTGCGCCCGGGGAGTGGAATGCGCTGTTCCAGGATCGGCTCAATGCTGCGCTGAATGCCGCCGGCGTCTATGTTGCTCCTGCGAGCAGCGACCTCACGCAATGGTCCGTCGCCGAGGGCGCGGGCCAACGCATCAAGTCAATTGCTGTGAACGGCGACACGCTCTCGCTCGACGCTGCGGCGCCTGCTTTTGCGCTCGGCGGCGCCTTTTCGGCCGAACGCAGTTTCACCGGCAGTCAGGCCGCCACTGGCGCCTCGGATGACGTCGCCGCGCTGCTTGTCGATCAGACCGTATCGATCACCCTCGATACCGTTTGGGGTCAACGCACCGTCACCGCCGCCCTCGACCCTGGCGATCCGCGCACGCTCGAGAGCGCGGCGCTGCGCTTGAACGAAGCTCTCGCTGCGCAAGGCTACGACGTCGGCGTCGTCGCCACTGCGCTCTCAGGAGGCGGCGCGAGCTTGCGCGCGGTCTCCGGCGTCTCGCACACGATCATTGGCGTGTCCGCGCTCAATCTCGGTGGTACGGCGGAAAGCTTCACGCTCGATCCGATCGATTCTGTCAGCCACGCGGACGATCCGCCCGGCGCGCTCAGCGTCGCCGAGCGCGCCTCGCGCGGCGCCGCGGTCACGCTCACGATCCCGGCGGATTCCGCCTTCACTGCCCCGAGCGCGAACGCATCCGGCTGGTTTCCGGGCCGCGCGTTCGACGTCAGCGTAGGCGGCGGTCTGCAGGTCGCCACCGCGCGCGCCGTCGCCGCTGGCGCCGACGGCTCGGTCTACGTCCTTGCTGATCTCGGCGGCGACAGCGCCTCGAGCGCCATCAAGGGCGCACGCGACGTGGCGTTGCTGAAGTACGATTCCGCCGGCAAGCTCGCCTTTTCGCAAATGCTTGGCGCGTCCGAGTCGGCGAGCGGGTTCGCGCTTGCCGTGGCAGCCGATGGCAGGGTCGCCGTTGCCGGCGCCGTGGAGGGCGTGCTTTCAGCCACGAGCGCTAAGGGCGGCGCCGACAGTTTCGTCACCGTGTTCGACTCCGCAGGCAAGGAACTCTGGACCGCGCGGCGCGGCGCGGCCGGCGCCGACCAGGTCAACGCCATCGCATTCGCGCCGGACGGCAGTCTGGTCGTAGCCGGCCAGACCGATTCCGCGCTCGCCGGTCAGGTCGCACTCGGCGGCGCTGACGGTTACGTGCGCGGCTATTCCGCCACGGGAGGCGAATTGTTCACGCGCCAGTTCGGCGGCGGCGGCGCCGATGCGGCGACGGCGCTGATGGTGCGCGACAACGGTTCAGGCGGCGTCGAGATCGTCACCGGCGGCGTCGAGAATAATCGCGGCGTGTTGCGCAGTTTCAGCTATTCCAGCAGCGCCGGGTTCAGCGCTGGCGCGACGCGCGATATCGGCTACTTCTACAAGGGCGCGATCAACGCCATCGCCGCTGACGGCGCCGCGCTTTATGTCGGCGGCGAGATCGGCGCGGATCGGCTCAGCGTCGGCGCGACCGCGTCCGCCGCGGTTGCGGGTCAAGAGGGCTTCGTCGCCCGGCTCGACTCCGGTCTTGTTTCAACCGCGCTCGATCGCGCGAGTTATCTCGGTTCTTCGCGAGACGATTCCGTGAAGAGCCTCGCGATCGTCGGCGGGGAAGTCTACGCCGCCGGCGTCACTCAGGGCGTGTTGCTGGGCCAGGGCGCGAACGGCGCGCAATCGAGCTTCCTCACCCGGCTGGGGGCCGACGGCGGCGCCGAATGGGTGCGCACCTTCAACTCGGTGGGCGGTCAGTTCACGCTGGCCGGCTTGGCGGCAGACCTGTCAGGGGCTTCGGCTCTGGACGCACTCGGCTTGCCGCGCGGCGCGATCGCCGCCGCCGACTCTGGCGCCCTGGTCGATCGCAGCGCGCTCCGCCTCGGCGACGAGCTGAAAATCGGCATCGATGGCCGCCGCCTCACAACCATACGCGTCGGCGCGAAGGACACGCTCTCGACCCTCGTCACCCAGGTCAATCGCGCCATCGCCGGCGCCGGCCGGGCGGAGATCGTCAAAGAGGATGGCCGCGAGCGCATCAAGATCACGCCGCAGGACGGCAGGGCGATCCGGCTGGAGGCCGGACGTGAAGGGCGCGACGCGCTTGGCGGGCTCGGCCTCAATCCGGGCGTCATCGCCTCCAACACCCAGGCCCGCGGCTCGGTAAGGACCTACGGTCTGGGCATCGTCGCGGCTGATCTGAGGTTGGACAGCAAGGCCAATGTTGGCCGCGCCAAGGCCGAGCTCTCTGCCGCCGTATCGATCGTCCGCCAAGCTTACGAGGCGCTCCTCAATCCAAACGCGAAGGAATTGACCGAGGAGGAGAAAAAGCTCCAGGAGCGCCGCCAGAACGCAGGCGCAGCCCCCGAATACTACACCGCCCGCTTGGCCAATTATCAGGCCGCGCTCGCCCGGCTCACCGGCGGCTGAGGCGCGGCGTCGCGCCGGGCTTCCCTCTCCGCGCGACGCGGGCTAGAAGCCCCGTCTTTCCAGGTCGCCGCGGTAGCTCAGTGGTAGAGCGCACCCTTGGTAAGGGTGAGGTCGAGAGTTCAATCCTCTCCCGTGGCACCATCTGACGCTCGCTTGGCGCGCGCAGGATGCCCGGAGGATCGCGCCAGCGGGCGCTGCTCACTCAGGTTTGGTGGCGACATCCGGATTCGGGGCCGGTGCGGGCTGTGTTGGCGCCGGCGCGTCGGCCGGAGTCGTGGGCGTGGCCGGCGCCTGTTCGGTTTGGATGTCCAATCCGCCGGCGCACGCCGCGCGGACGATTTGCCAGTCCGCGTCGCTCATCGACGGCTGCAAGCCTTGGCGCGCGCGGGCGCGCGCGGCGGCGGCGCGCTCGGCCGTGGCGGGGTGGCTCGAAAGCATGGTCGGGATCGCCTCGGCGCCTTCGGCCGGCTCTACTTCGTTTTCGATCCGCTCGAAGAACCGCGCCAGTCCGCCCGCATCGATGGCGGCGGCGTCGAGATAGTCGAGCCCGCGCAGATCGGCGTCAGTTTCGTCGCCGCGGCTGTAGCGCAGGCTGGCGAGGTTAACCGACGCGATCGCCACCATCTGCCCCGCGCCAGCGCCGCCGAACACGACATCGAAGAAGATGCCCGCGCCGACCGAGCGAATGATGTTCTTCATGATGTGGTTGTGCTCGATGTGCGCGATCTCATGCGCGATCACGCCGGTCAGCTCGTCCGGATGCTCCGCCAGCGCGATCAGGTCGTCGGTCACGACAATGGAATTGTCCGGCAGCGCGAACGCGTTCGGAAACGGCGCGTCGACGATGGTGATCCAAACATCGTCTCGCATCGGCACGCCGGAAACCGTCATCATCCGGTAGGCGAGATCGTTCAGGATCTGCGAGGCCTGATCGCTGTCGTCGCAATAGGAGGTGAACGCGTTCATCTGTGACCAGGAGATTTCCGCGATCTGATCGCGATAGCGCGGCGGCACGTAGTCAGCGATCGGACCCGCGCCCATCGGCACCGCGAGCAGGAAGACGGCGGCCAGCGACCACGCCGCCACGGCAAGGCCGGTTAGCGTGGCCCGGCCTTCGATGCCGAACGCGCCTCTGCCGAACAGCGCCGGCTCCGCCAGCTGCAGCCGCTCGCCGTCTTGTTCGCTGAGGTAAAGCCGTTCGCCGGTGTCCGGCTTGCGCTTCAGGATCACGCGGCCTGAGCCGTCGTCGGCGCGGAGCAGATCGGCGTAGCTCCAGGTGTGCTGGGTTTCGCTGACGCGCAGCGTCAGCGCATCGGCGCCGAACTCGACGCTGGCTTGGTGCGTAACCGCGGCGCGGCCATCAGCGTAGCGCGTCTCCCACATCAGACCACCCCCACGCCCATATCGAGATCGAACGCATCGCCGAGGCTCTCGCCCGCTTTGCCCTCCTCGACGATGCTCTGGCCGATCTCGGCGAATTTCGGGGCGCCAATGATTTCCAGCCGGCAAAGCACGTAGCGCACCTGCAGAAAGCCAGCCATCGGCGCGAGCAAGCCGAGCGAGAGGATCGTGATCAGCCATCCCGCGAGCGTGATGAGGAAAAGGCTCATCGTCTTCGCGCGCAGCTTGAAGCGCGCCCCATCGATCGAAATCAGCGAGGCGATTCGGTTCATCGCAGCGGCGTTGTAAGGGGCCCAGCAGACGAGCCATGCAAACAGCGTGGCCGCCATCCAAAGGAACGAGGCGATAAGGATGATCGTCGAGGTGTCGTCCACGGCCTCGTTCGTGGTCACGCCGATATAATAGGACAGGCCGATGAAGCCGCCGACGAACACAATTGTGTAACTGACCCAACCGAACGTGAACGCCCACCACAGCCCGCGCTGGGGTGGATGCCCGTCATCGATGAACTCGAACGGCTGATCACCGAAGCGCGCATTGTCCCACATCAGCTTGGCGCGGTTCATGCGCGCGACCGGCGTGTACCAGCCGAGCGAGAGAATCTGCAGAATGCTCCAGCCGAACGACGCCCAAGCGAAGCTCGCGGCCGAGCCGGCGAGCGCCAGACGAATGCCGCGCCAGCGCGTGCGGGCGAGCTGATAGCGCCGCATCAAATAGCGCGCGGCGGCCATCAGCGGCACCGCGATCAGGTAGAATCCAACGGCCAGCCAACCTGCAGTCACCGGATCCATCATCAGCGGGGCGATGTAGAAGATGAACATCGCCGGCAGAAAGAAGGTCGGCAACGCGATCAGGAAGCCGCGGAAGAGTTCGCCCGCGGTGCCGGTATATTCAAGGGGATCGCCCAGCACCGACGCTCGCGACCAGAGCCGCCGGCGCATCGAGGTGCGGGCCCAGAACCGGTAAAGCGTGAGCGTCAGGATCGTCAGCCCGGCGTTCTTGAGCGCCAGCCCGAGCACGTTGAAGAATTTGCCCGAGTGGACGAAAGATTGCGCCGGCGCCTCGACCGTCATGGTAGTCCCCCTCGCGCCGATCTAAGCAAAACTCGTCCTCAGGGTCGATTCGAGAGATGAGCCAGAAGCCGCCGCCCAAGCAAAAACCCCGAGATGCCCGGCTGGCCGAGGCGCTGAAGCGCAATATCAGCCGCCGGAAGGCGGCCGCCAAAGCCGACCCGCAAAAAAAATAACCATCCGAAACAGTCGCCCGCCCATGCGGCGATGGGTGACGTCTGGGCGCGGCTCGCCTTGCTTAGGCCCATCCGGAACCCCATAAACCGCGTCGGCCGGGGACCCGACGAAAGATTCACATGGACCGTATCGCCATCACGGGCGGCGCACCGCTTAGAGGAACCATCCCGATCTACGGCGCCAAGAATTCGGCGCTGAAGCTGCAGGCGGCGGCCTTGCTGTCGGCTGACCCGCTGATCCTCGAAAACATGCCAGATCTCGCCGACACGCGCTTCATGGCGCAGTTGCTCGCCTCGCTTGGGGTCGAGATCACCTGGATCAAGGAAACGCGCACGCTGCGCATGCACGCGGCCGAGATCAGCTCGACCATCGCCCCGTACGATCAGGTGCGGAAGATGCGCGCCTCGTTCAACGTGCTTGGCCCGCTGCTGGCGCGGGTCGGGCACGCCACGGTCTCGCTGCCGGGCGGCTGCGCCATCGGCGCGCGCCCGGTGGATCTGCACCTGAAGGCGTTCGAAGCGATGGGCGCCGACATCGTCATCGAGCAGGGTTATGTAAAGGCGGCGGCGCTGCGCGGTTTGAAGGGCGCCGAAATCGAGTTCCCGTTCGTCTCCGTCGGCGCCACCGAACACGCCATGCTTGCCGCCACTCTGGCGCACGGCGAGACGGTCCTCAAGAATGTCGCCCGGGAGCCCGAGATCATCGACCTCGCCGACTGCTTGAACGCGATGGGCGCGCGCATCGAAGGCGCGGGCACAGGCGAGATTCACATAAGGGGCGTGACGTCGCTAAAGGGGGCGACGCACAGCGTCGTCGCTGATCGGATCGAGGCGGGCACCTTTGCGCTCGCCGCTGCGGCGGCTGGCGGCAACGTTCTGCTGCAGGGCGCGCGCTTTGATCACCTGCAAGCGCTGATCAAAGTGCTGCGCGGAGCGGGCGTTGAAGTCGACGCCGAGGCGCGCGGCCTGCGCGTCAAGCGCAATGGCGGCCGGATCCAGCCGGTCAGCTTCGAAACCGAACCGTTCCCCGGGTTTCCGACCGACCTGCAGGCTCAAGCCATGGCGCTGCTCTGCCTCGCCGAAGGCCAGTCGCGTATTCGCGAAACCATCTTCGAAAACCGCTTCATGCACGCGCCGGAGCTTGCTCGTCTCGGCGCCCAGATCGCCGTGCACGGCAACGAAGCCGTGGTGACCGGCGTCGAGGCGCTGAAAGGTGCGCCGGTGATGGCGACGGATCTGCGCGCGTCCGTCAGCCTCGTCATCGCCGGCCTCGCAGCCGAGGGCGAGACGGTGGTGAACCGGGTCTATCATCTCGATCGCGGCTTCGAGAAACTGGAGCCGAAGCTTGCCGCCTGCGGCGCGCAGATCCAACGCTTGAAGGTAGAGCAATAACGTGACTGCGCCCCTGAAATTGATGGCTGAGGACGCCGCCGACCTCGAAATCATTTCGGCGGCGGTTCAGGACGCGCTCGTCCGCATGGGCGACATCTCGATCGACAAGCGCCAGCGGCGCGTCGCCATCCTGGTCAACCGTTTCCGCTGGGAAGCCGCCGACGGCAAGCGGCCGTTCGAGCGCGTGCGTTCGGCGCTCTCGTTCGAAGGCGTGCTCAGCGTGAAAAGCCGGCGGGTGCGGCCGGACGCGCCGGAGTCTGTCGCGTCTCTGCTCTCGATCGGTTTCATCCCCGATGAGGAGCCGCCGGGCGGCATCGTCCGGCTGATGCTCGCCGGCGGCGGCGAAATCGCCCTCGAAGTCGAGTGCCTGGACGCGCTGCTGATGGACATGGGCCAAGCCTGGCGCACGCCGCGTCGGCCGGACCACGAGAAGCTTTAAGTGGGCGTCAATAGGCTCATCGATGTGGTGCTGGACGAAACTTCGCTCGCGCCCGCCTCTCCGAACGCCGAACACGAGCGCCGCATCGCTTTATTCGACCTGAAGGAGGCCAATACTTTCACGGTGCGCGGCGAGGACCGCGGCCCTTATGTGCTGACGCTTTCGATGCTGGAAGGCCGACTCGCGCTCGACATCGCCGATCAGCGGGGCGAGCGCATCGTGCTGCATCACGTCGCCATGTCGGCGCTACGTAAGCTGATCAAGGACTACGCGCTGATCTGCGACAGCTATCACAACGCTATCCGCAACGCTTCGCCCAGCCAGATCGAAGCCATCGATATGGGCCGGCGCGGGCTTCACAATGAAGCGGGCGAGGTGCTGCAGGAAGCGCTCGCTCAGCACGTCGAAGTCGATCTCGAAACCGCGAGGCGTCTGTTCACCCTGGTCTGCGCCCTGCACGTGCGGGGCTGAGGCGTGGAGGGCCAGGGGCTGCCGCGCTCGGTGCTGTTCGCCTGCACCCATAACGCCATCCGCTCGCCGATGGCGGCGGAACTGATGCGCCTCCAGTTTGGTTCGCTGGTCCGCGTCGACAGCGTCGGCATCCGCCCGGCCGAGGAGGTCTCGGCCATGGCCGCCTTCGTCTTGGACGAAAAAGGCGGCGACATCGCCAAACGCCGGCCCAAGGGTCTCGACGCCTTCGGGGAGTACTACGAGGAAGGTCCCTTTGACCTCATCGTCTCCCTAAGCCCCGAGGCCCACCACACGATGCTGGACCTGATCCCCGCTTTGGGGGCGGAGGCCGAATACTGGCCCACCTTCGATCCGTCCCTGGCGGAAGGGTCGCGCGAGCAGGTTCTCATGGAGTACCGGCAGGTCCGCGACGGCCTCGCCAGACGGATATCCCAGCGGTTTCCCCGCCCGTCGACGGGATAAGGTTCAGCGCCTATAAGGCCCCCGCCGCCGAGTCATGGAGAGAGAATGGCCAAGGAAGAACTACTGGAATTCGCCGGAACGGTCATCGAGCTTTTGCCCAACGCCACGTTCCGGATCGAACTCGAAAATGGGCACGAGATCATCGGCCACACCGCCGGCAAGATGCGCAAAAACCGCATCCGCGTGCTGGCGGGGGATAAGGTGCTGGTCGAAATGTCGCCTTATGATCTGACCAAGGGACGGGTCACGTACCGCTTCAAATGAGCAAAAATTCTCTCGATCGCGCCGTCGTTGTCACGGGCGCCTCGACCGGCATCGGCCGCGCCGCTGTCGCGTCCGCCGGGCGCGAAGGCGCGCACGTGTTCGCCAGCGTCCGCAAGCAGGCCGACGCCGACAGCCTCAGAGCGGAGTTCGGCGAAGCCGTCACGCCACTGCTGTTCGATGTCGCCGACGAGGCCGCCGTGCGCGCTGGGGCGGCGCAAGTGGCGGCGGCGTTGGGTGACCGGCGCCTGTTTGGTCTGGTCAACAACGCCGGCATCGCCGTGCCGGGGCCGCTGCTGCACCTCGACACCGAAGAGCTGCGCCGCCAATTCGAGATCAACCTGTTCGGCGTCCACAACGTCACCCGCGCTTTCGCCGACCTGCTTGGCGCCGATCCGCAGCGGCAAGGCAAGCCCGGCCGCATCGTGATGATCTCGTCAGTCGGCGGCCAGAACGGATCGCCGTTCGTTGGCCCGTACTCGTCATCGAAGTTCGCGCTCGAAGGCTATTCGCAGTCGCTGCGCCGAGAACTCCTGCTCTACGGCATCGATGTCATCGTCATCGGCCCCGGCGCGATCGCCACGCCGATCTGGGACAAAGCGGAAGCGAACGACCTCAATCGCTTCGCCAACACGCCCTACGGCCCGATGTTGCAGCGCGTGGCCGATTACATGTTGAAGCAGGGACGCGAGGGCCTCCCGCCATCGGCCGTGGGCGACCTGATCTGGCGCTGCCTCAGCGATCCCAAGCCCAAGGTGCGCTACCCGATCCTGCGACGTCCGTTCATGGACCGCACGTTGCCGCGCCTCATGAACCCGCGCACGGTCGACAAGATCATCGCCAAGCGCCTGGGCTATCCGAACCGATCATGACCCGCCTCGTGCTGGCGAGCGCAAGCCCGCGCCGTCTTGCGCTGCTGGCGCAGATCGGCGTGACGCCGGACGAGGTCGTCGCCGCTGACATCGACGAAACGCCGCTGAGAGGCGAAACGCCGCGCCTGCACGCACTGCGCCTCGCGCGAGAGAAAGCTGAAGCGGTGCAGGCGGAGGACGCGATCATCCTTGCGGCGGACACGGTCGTCGCTGTTGGCCGCCGCATCCTGCCGAAAGCGGAAACTGAGCAGCAGGCGCGCGAGTGCCTCGCGCTGATCTCGGGACGGACGCATCGCGTGCTGACAGGCGTGGCTGTGCGGACCGCCTGCGCGTCGGTGCGCACCCGCCTCGCCGAAGCGCGGGTTACGTTCAAGCGCCTCTCCCGGTCGGACATTGAAGCCTATATCGCCAGCAACGAATGGCGGGGCAAAGCCGGCGGCTACGCGATCCAAGGCTTGGCCGGGCGATACGTCGTCAACATCACCGGTTCGTACACTGCCATCGTCGGTCTGCCGCTGTTTGAAACTGCGAACCTGCTCGAAAGCGCAGCAACGTGAGCGAGCCGCTCGAGACGTGGGTCGACGCCGCCATCGGCGAAACACGGGAGGCGCTCGTCCGCAATGGCCGGGCGATCGCGCTGCGCATCGCCCGTGCAAGCGATGACGGTCGCCGCGCGCGCTGGGGCGAACTCTATGTCGCGCGCGTGCGAGAGGTCGACCGTCGCCGCCGCGGCGTGTTTCTAGATTTGGGTCTTCGCGACGAGCACGGCTTCCTGCCGCTCGGCGAAGACGGCCGCGTCCGCCGCGCCGGCAAGGAGCGCGTGCCGCTGAGCGAGGGCGCGGGCGTCGTCGTCACCGTCACGCGTGAAGCTGCACGCGGCAAGAATCCCATCGTCGAGCTGCAGGAGACTGGTCACGACGGCGAAGCGCCGCATCGCATCGCCCGCCACGACGTCGACGACGAGCTGGTGCTCGCAAAGCCCGCCGACGCGCAGCTTCGCGTCAAGCTCGACAACACGATCGAGGACGCGCTCTCGCGCATCGCTCCGCTTCCGGGGGGCGGCGTCCTCAGCATAGAGCCGACCTCGGCGCTGGTCGCCATCGATGTGGACGCCGGCGGACGGCAGGGAACGGGCGATCCCGAACGCTTCGCGCTCGATCTCAACATCGCCGCCGCGCACGAAGCAGCGCGTCAGATTCGGCTCCGCAATCTCGGCGGGCTCATCGCGATTGATTTCGTCTCCATGCACGCCAAATCGCACCAGAAGCAATTGGAGGAGGCGGTGCGCGCGGCGTTCGCTGACGATCCTTGGAGCGTGCAGTTCGGCGGTCTTTCGCGCTTTGGCGTGTTCGACCTCGCTCGTGCGCAGCTGCGCCGGCCGTTGCACGAACAGCTGCGCGATATCGACGGGCGTCTCAGCGCCGAAACCGTAGCCTTGATGGCGTTCCGGGCGATCGAGCGTGAGGCGCGCGCGCAAACAGGGCGCCAGATCGCCTGCACGGTTTCGCCTGACGTCAAGGCTTGGCTCGACGCTGCCGAGATCGACTGGCGCACTGAGCTCTCGAACCGCATCGGCATGCGCTGGACGCTCGAGTCCGCGCCCGGCCCGCGCGACCGCATCGATGCGAGGGCGCTGTGAGCCCGAAGCCGGTGCACGAGCGGAAATGCGTGATCTGCGGTAAGCCGCAGGAGGAGAAATACAAGCCGTTCTGCTCCAAACGCTGCGCCGACGTCGATCTCAATCGCTGGTTCAGCGGCGGTTACGCCATTCCCGCTGTGGAGGAAGACGAGCCAGACGACGAGACGCCGGAGCCGAGCTGATCTTCCGTGAAATGGCTGTGCGATGAGATGCTTGGCGAACTCGCACGCTGGCTCCGTAGCGCCGGTCACGACACCGCCTTGGCCGAGCAGGGCGCTTCCGACGCCGTAATCCTGGCCCGCTGCGCCGATGAAGATCGGGTTCTGATCACCCGCGACCGCTCGCTCGCGAGCCGCGCCGCAAACGCCGTTCTGCTGAACGCCGTCTCGCTCGACGCACAGGCGCATCAGCTCAAGTGTGAGCATGGCGTCGATTGGCGCCTTGCGCCGTTCACGCGCTGCATGATTGACAATGCGCCGCTGTTCGAAGCGAATGACGACGATCTCGCCCGCATTCCGCAGCAGTCGCGTGACCTCCCCGGCCCCTTCCGCGTCTGCCCCACCTGCGCGCGCGTCTATTGGCCGGGCAGCCACTTCCGGCGCATGGATGCGCGCTTGAGCGAGTGGAGCGCCACAAACTGCTAGGGCGTGCCGCCGGCGCGCTGTTTTTCCAAGTGCTGCAGCAGCATCAGCACGTTCTTTCGGTTGGCGCGGAAGGCGAAGTCGAACACGTCGCCGACGAGCGGGATGGCGCCGAACACGCCGTCGATCGCCAGATTCCCCACCATACGCGCGATCAGCCAACCGGGCGCGCCCAGCTCACGCGCGCGGTAGACGATGTAGCCGCCCAGCGCTGTGGTGATGATGTCGCCGACGCCGGGGATTAGGCCGACGATGCTGTCGAGGCCAAAACGCCATTTGGTGCCGGGGATGACGAACTGGGAGTCGAGCAAGCGGGCGAGATGTTCGAGGTCAGCGACGTCCTGCGCATCACGCCAGCGGCGCGGCTCGATGATTTCGGCGGTGGTGGTACCCGTTCCGGCCATGCGAGTTCAATCGCTGTTGAACGAACGAAGTTCCTTCGTGCTCTTCGCGCTTCCCTTCGTGCCTTTGTGTTTAGACAAGAAGACACAAGAGAGTCAGCCGAATGTCGCCACGATCGGCACGTGATCGCTGGCCTTTTCCATCCCACGCGCTTTCTTGAAGATCTCGACGTTCTCCAGCCGATCCGCCGCCTGCGGCGAGAGCAGTAGGTGATCGATGCGGATGCCGTGATCCTTCTGCCAAGCGCCGGCCTGGTAATCCCAGAACGTGTATTTGTGCGCCGCGCCGTCGGTCTGCATGTAGGCGTCGGCAAGACCCAGGTTCTGCAATGCACGGTACGCCCCCCGCGTCTCCGGCTGAAACAGCGCATCGCCGGTCCACACTGCCGGGTTGTGGCAATCGATCTCGCGCGGAATGACGTTGTAGTCGCCGGCGATCACGAAGCGCTCCTCCTGCTTCAGCAGTTCGCGCAGATGCGCTTGGAGCGCTTCCATGAAGGCGAGCTTGAATTGGAATTTCTCGGTCCCGATCGGATTGCCATTCGGCGCGTAGATCGAAGCGACACGCACCGGCCCGCCCGGCGCGGCGATCACCGCCTCGATGTAGCGCGCCTGTTCGTGCTCGAGCCCGGGCACGCCGCGCACGAACTCCTCGATCCGGTGCTTCGAGAGGATGGCGACGCCGTTATAGCTCTTCTGCCCGTACGTCTCGACGTTGAACCCCATCGCCTCAATTTCGAAGCGGGGAAACCGCGCGTCTTCGCACTTGATCTCCTGCAGGCACCAGACGTCGGCGTTCACCTCCTCGAACACCTTCAGCGCCGTCGGCAGGCGCGCAAGGATGGAATTGACGTTCCAGGCGGCGATTTTCAGTGCCATAGCCGGGGCTTAGCCGCCCCGGCGCTCAGGTTCAACTGAACCAGGCCCCAGCCACGATGGCGAAGCCGATGACGACGAGGACGATCCCCGCCGCCAGCACGTAGCGCACGCCCTTGCCGGTCTCGCCGGCGCGGGCTTCGTCTTCGTTCATCTCGACGTGTTCGCCGACTCTGCGCCCGCTCATCGTCAACCTCCTCGGTTCAGCCCCGCGCGCGGAAACGCGCCAGCGGGACAGGCAATGTCCTGGCGTGTTAGACCACGCCCATGACCATAATCCTGTGGGCCTTCACCTTGTTCCATCTGCTGGTGGGGCTGGCGTGCATCGGCGCCGCTATACGCTTGCTGACGCCGGATGAGCGGGCGCACTGGCGTTCGCCCTTGGCGCTGCTGATGGCCGAGTTTCTGGTCTGGATTTACCCGATCGCCGCCTTCGTGGCGGCCAAGTCGGCCTGGAGCGCCTATGACGAGGGCCATCCTTTCGCCTTCGCCATGATCCTCGCGCCGATCGGCTGGCTGATGGTGATGGGCGTCGCTTTCGCCATCGTCGACTTTGCCGAGGACGGCATTCTCGGCAACGCGCGCAAAGCCTGATCAGAAGCCCCTGAACGTCGCGAACTCGTCCACGTTCGCGCGGTCACTCCGCAGCATGTTCACCGGTTTGGCCATGTCGGCGTAGCCGAGCGCCATGCCGCAATAGATCATCTCGGTCTCAGGCAGCGCGAAATGCGCGGCGAGCGGCGCGCGCATGCGCGCCCACGCTTCTTGCATGCACGAATGCACGCCGCGCTCCATGGCCGCGAGCGCCACGCTCTGCATGAACATCCCAAGGTGCGCCCACTGACCGTGGCCCATGCCTTTGTCGATGACGAAGAAGAGCCCCACGGGCGCGCCGAAGAACTGGAAATTTTGCGCCAAATGCATCAGCCGCGCCGGCCTGTTGTCGCGGCCGATGCCGAGCAGCGCGTACATGTCCTCGCCGACCTTGAAGCGCCGTGAGCGATAGGGCTCCCAGAGGTTGGCCGGATAAACCGGCTTGTCGTCTTCCGCGCCCGGCAAGTTCGCCTGCGCCAGCGCGGACACCGTGTCGCGTTCGGCGCCGGCGACGGCGATCACCTTCCACGGCTGCAGATTGCCGCCGGACGGCGCGAACCGAGCGACGTCCAGAATCTCGCGCACGGTCTGCTCCGGCACGGGGTTCGGCTTGAAGGCGCGGACGGAGATGCGCTGCCTGATCGCGTCATCGACGTTCATGCGCGCAATGATGAACCGGCGGCGCGCGAACCGCTAGAGTCACGCAACGGCAGGCAGATCGTCGTCCTTGGCGGCGGCAATCAACGTGGCCCGCGTGCGCGCTCGGCGATTTCCTTCGCGTACTGTCGCCCCAGCCTCTGCGCTTCTTCGATCTCCTGCGCGGTCATTTCCTTGGCCAGGGCAGCCGCGCGCTTGCGCGCCGCATCATCCCCGGCGAGCGTGACGCTGGCATAAAGCCACGCCAGCGCTTCGACGGGGTCGCGGTTGATCCAGAAATCTGACAAATGCAGCATCGCCGGCGCGTAACCGCTCTCGGAAGCGCGCGTCAGCCAATGGCGCGCATCGTCGGGCTCGCTCATCGTCGCCAGTTGGATCATAGCTTCGGCGTCGCCTGCGCCGGCCGCCGAGCGGAAATGCTGCCGCGCCAATTGGTTGTCCTTTGAGACACCGGCGCCGGAACGGAGGGCGATTCCATATGCCGTTTCCGCGCCGGGGTGACCGTCCTCCGCGGCGCGCGCAAAGTGCTCGACGGCAACGCGCTTGTCGCTTTCTCCGCCCAAACCGCGCCAATAGAGCAAGCCGAGGTGATAATGACCCGCCGCGCGCGGCTCTTCTTCGATCGCATCCTGCAGCAGCCGCCGCGCGCGCTTCCATTCGCGCCGGTCGAACGCGTCAAGCCCGCGGTCAAGCTTGGAGCGGGCGCCGAACATCACACCGAGAAGCTGACGCCGCAGCCGCAGCTCGAGGCGGCGTTGGGATTTTTCACCTTGAACGAGGCGCCGATCAGTTCGTCCACCCAATCGACTTCCGAGCCAAGCAGGAAGGGGAGCGACACCGGGTCGACGAATAGGCGCGCGCCGTCGCGCTCGATGATCGTATCGTCCGTATTCGGCGCCTGGGCGACGTTGATTTCGTACTGGAAGCCGGAGCAGCCGCCGCCTTCGACAGCCACGCGCAGGCCGGCGCCCGCCGGTTCGCCGGCGACCACCGTCTTGATCCGGTCCGCCGCCGTGGCGGAAAGGGCGATGCTAGCCATCTGTTAACGCAAACCTTTCAGCGGTTTCTCAAGTCTCGTCGTCCCATATATGGTCTCATCCTGGGCGTGAGGAGAAGGCGCTTCCGTGGCGGATGGTCAGAAAGCAGCAGGGGCGAAGCGGGCGCGTACGGTGAAAGCCGCCGAAACCGCCAGCGGCAGCGCTTACGAGCGTCCGCCGAAGGCTCCGTACGCCACCGATTTCACCCGCTCGCGCGGTCGGCTTTATCCAGAGCCCGAAAGCCGCACCCGCACCCCATTCGAGCGCGATCATGACCGTATCGTCCATTCGTCCGCCTTCCGGCGCCTGCGCGGCAAGACGCAAGTGTTCGTCGCCCACGAGGGCGATCACTACCGGACTCGGCTTACACACTCGCTCGAAGTCGCTGGCATCGCCCGCAGCGTCGCCCGCGTCATGGGTCTCGACGACGACCTCGCCGAAACGCTCGGCATCGCCCACGATCTCGGCCATCCGCCGTTCGGCCACACAGGCGAGGACGTGCTCGACGCCTGCATGGAAGGCTACCGAGGCTTCGACCACAATGCGCAGACCTTGCGCGTGCTGACGAAGCTCGAACGCAAGTATCCGGCTTTCGACGGTCTCAATCTCACCTGGGAAACGCTGGAAGGCGTCGTCAAGCACAATGGCCCGCTGGTCCGCTTTGGGGTCAAGCTCGAAGATCTGCCGATCGCGATCCAGGAGTACAACGTCACCCATGACCTCGAACTCGAGTCCTGGCCCAGTCTCGAAGCGCAAGTCGCCGCGCACGCCGACGATGTCGCCTACAACAACCACGACATCGACGACGGCCTGCGCGCCGGCCTCTTCACGCTGACAGAATTGCGCGAGGAGGTCCCGATGGTCGAGCGCGTGCTGGCGACCGTCGAGAAGGATTATCCCGGCATTGACGAGTTCCGCACCTCTGCCGAAACCATCCGCCGCCTAATCGGCGTTTGGATCGACGACCTGGTGTGGGAAAGCAGCAACCGCATCGCTGCGGCGAAGCCGAAGTCGGTGGAAGACGTACGCGCCGCCGGACAGCCGCTGGTCGGGTTCTCGGACCAAATGAACGAGCACCAAGCCGTGCTGCGCCGTTTTCTGATGGCGCGCATGTACCGGCATTGGAAAGTAAACCGCTCGCGCAGTCAGGCGAAGCGCATCCTGAAGCAGCTGTTCGATCTCTTTCTCGTCGAGCCGGAACTGCTTCCGAATGCGTGGCAGCAGGGCATGGACGGCCCGCGCGGCCAGCGCACCGCCCGCCGCGTTTGCGACTACATCGCCGGCATGACCGACGATTTCGCAATCGAAGAGCATAAGCGTCTGTTCAGCTTGGATCGCTAACCACTCCGTTACGCCTGCGGAATTATGGATTCCTTCCCGCTGCTCTTCGCTGCGTTAAGCGCGCGTGAAGCGCAGCCATGGTAAACGGCCTCTTACCCCGCGATTCCGTGGAGCCGGCTTTGAGCACTCGTTACGACCCGCGCATGCACGCGTACGACGATCATCAGACGCGCCACGCCGGCTTCGTCTACGGTCTGATGATCATCATCGCGGTCGCGTTCGGCGCTTTCCTGTGGCAGCTCTACAGCGCCCCGGAGATCCCGCGCATCCCAGCGCCCTCCGGCCCCTACAAGGTCGAGCCGCCGAGCGGCGCAGCCAATGCGCCCGACGCGACTGAAAGCGCCGCCTACGCAGCGCCCACGGAAGAGGCGGCGCCGTCCTTGCCGACCACCCGGGCTGAAGCCGATGAGCCTGCCGTCGAAGGCCCGCCGCAGCTTCCCACTGCGCCGCGCTTCGTCGGCAACGGCCCTTACGTCGCCCAGCTCGCGGCGCTGCAATCGGAAGCGGCGGTGGATCAGGCTTGGCGGCGGCTCTCGTCACGCGCGCCGCAGCTGTTCGCTTCCGCGCGGCTCGATATCGAGCGCGCCGACCTCGGAGCCCGGGGCGTCTACTACCGCGTCCGCGCCGGCTATTTCGCGGACCGCGACAACGCCGCGCGCTTCTGCGACCGCATCCGGCAAATGGGGCAGGACTGCATCGTCGCGGCGCGCTGATGCCGCGGATTCGCTGGCCCCACCGATCCCGGGGCGCGGCGTGAGCCGCGAGCCAGGCGCCCATAAACACGAATGTGTCCAACTTCCGCGCTTCTCTTTGAGCAGCTTGAGTGTATGGGTCCCGGACTTGGCGCCGCGCGCCAAGTCCGGAATGGGTGAGTGATGTCGCTGCTCTCGAGCGCCTTTGGAGTACGCCAAGCCAAGCTCGACGCCGACACGCGCGCATTTTTCCGCGAGGCGCGGCCGTGGAGCTTCATCCTGTTCCGCGAAGCCTGCGTCTCGCGCGTTCAGGTGAGGGCGCTGTGCGATCAGCTCCGAGACGCCGCCGGCCATGACGCGATCGTCTGGATCGATCAGGAAGGCGGCCGTGTGGCGCGCCTGAAAGCGCCCGAATGGCCGGTCTGGCCGCCCGCAGCGAAATACGGCCAGATTTACAAGCGCGATTTCGAAGCCGGCCTCGAAGCGTCACGCCTCGGCCATCGCCTGATTGCGCACGAACTGAAAAGCATCGGCGTCGACGCCGATTATGCGCCCGTGCTCGATGTGCCGGTGGAAGGCAGCGACAAGATCGTCGGCGACCGCGCCTTCTCGGCTGAGCCCGGCGAGGTCGCGATGCTCGCGCGCGCCGCGCTCGAGGGGCTACACGAGGGCGGCGTCGCCGGTTCGATCAAGCACATGCCTGGCCATGGCCGCGCCACCGCCGACAGCCATTTTCAATTGCCGCGCGTCACCGCCAGTCAAGCCGAACTCGAAAACGACATCGCCCCGTTCGCCGCGCTCGCCGACGCCGAGGCGGCGATGACCGCGCACATCGTCTTCGACGCCTGGGACGCAGATCGCCCCGCCACGTGCTCTCCGATCGTGATCGAAAACATCATCCGCGGCCGCCTCGGCTTCAGCGGCCTGCTGATGAGCGACGATCTCGACATGAAGGCGCTCCAATACGCGCTGAACGGCGGCCTCAGAGAGCGCGCGGAAGCCGCCCTGGGCGCCGGGTGCGACGTCGTTCTGCAATGCTCCGGCGATTTGAAGGAGATGCAGGAGACGGCCAAGGGCTGCCGCTCGCTGCAGGGCCTTTCCCTGGTCCGCGCTCGCGCCGTCGAAGCCTTCGCCAAACGCCCGCCGCGCGAATTTGACGCCGAAGCCGGGTGGGTCCGCTTCAAACAGCTGGTGAACAGCGTAGCTGATTGAGCTACCTCATGTTTCAGAAATGACCGAAGCAGACGACCAGATCGAACTCGACCTCCACGCCGCCGAAGAAGCGGACGAGGGCGAGGCGCTGCGCGTCGCCCTCGACGCCTTCGAAGGACCGCTCCACGTCTTGCTCGAACTCGCGCGGGCCAAGAAGATCGATATCGCCAAGGTCTCGGTCACCGAAATCGCCGACCAGTATCTCACCTTCATCGCCGAAGCGCGGGCGCAGAATATGGAGATCGCCGGCGACTATCTCGTCATGGCGGCGTGGCTCGCGTTGTTGAAATCGCGCCTGCTGATCCCGAAGCCGCAGCTGCCGGCCGACGAGCCCGATCCGCAGACGCTCGAAGCGGCGCTGCGCCAAAAGCTGATGAATCTGCAGGCCGCGCGCGGCGCGGCGAAGAAGCTGGAAGAGCTCCCGCAGCTTGGCCGCGACGTTTTCCTGAACGGCCAGCCGCAAACCACGGTGCTGAACAAGACCACCACCTGGAAAGCCGATCTCTACGAACTCTTGAACGCCTATTGCGCCGACCGCACCAAGCAGATCCGCAAGCGCGCCTACACCACCTTCGCGCGCCGCGCCTATCCTCTCGAAACGGCGCGTAAGAAGCTCGAACAGGCGCTGACCAAGCTCGAAGAATGGAGCGCCATTGAAGCTGTTGCGCCGGCTGCTGAAGCCAGTCCCGACGCGCCGCCGCAGGAGAGCTATCTCGCCTCCACCTTCGGCGCCGCGCTCGAGCTGACCCGCGAAGGCCGGATGGAGCTGCGGCAAGCGGAAGCGTTCGCCCCGCTGTTCGTGCGCGCCCGGCCGGGCCAACCTAGAGGCGCCGAATGAGCAGTGACGAGCCGCCTCTCGCCGACGCGATGCGCCGCATCGAGGACGCCTTCGCCGAGGGCGTCGAGCAGCCCCGCGCCAAGCCCAGCGCCGACGCCATCCGCGCCGCCGAGGCGCTGCTGTTCGCCGGCGGCGAGCCGATCACAGCGAAGGCGTTGGCCGAGAAACTCGGCCCCGCCGTCGACGTCGCTGCCGTGCTGATGAAGCTTAAGGCCGACTACGCCGGTCGCGGGGTGGAGCTGGTCGAGACCGGGGCAGGGTGGCGGTTTCAGTCCGCCCCGGACCTCGCCGGCCTTTTCACCGAGACCCGGGAGGCCCCCAAGCGGCTGCCCAAGGCCGCCATGGAAACCCTGGCCGTCATTGCCTACCACCAGCCCGTCACTCGGGCCGAAATCGAGGAAATCCGCGGCGTCAGCCTCTCCCGGGGCTCGATGGAACTCCTGATGGAGATCGGCTGGATCCGCCCGCGCGGCCGCCGCCGCACCCCCGGCCGGCCGCTGACGTTTGGAACAACCGACGCTTTTCTCAGTCACTTCGGCTTGGCCTCGCTTGACGCTCTGCCCGGCAAGGATGATCTGAAGGCCCTGGGGCTGCTGGATCCCCGCGCGGCGGCGCAGCTTGACGTGCCGCGCCCGAGCGAGGATGCCGCCCCGGACGAAGAGCCGCTGTCAGAAGGTGACGACGCGGCAAGCTTTTTCGTGGATCATCTTGGTGAAGATGAGTGACCTCTGCGCCGCCGGCGCGATGGAGTTTTGACGATGCATATGCCCGGGTTGATCCCGCTTCTGATCGTTCTGGTGCTCGCGTTTCTGCTGTTCTCCAAGCCCGGCCGCATTTCCGGGCTGATGGAGGATTTGGGCAAAGGCATCAAAGGCTTCCGCAAGGGCTTGGGCGACGAGCAGAAGCCGCAGGATGGGGCCGCCGAGCCGCCGCGTCAGGTGCAGGACCAGGCCGCTCAGACGCGTGAGACCGACCGCGCGCCGAACTGAGCGCCGGAGCCTAGCGCCTCATGCTGCCCAGTCTCGGCTTCAACGAGATCATCATTCTCGGCATCCTCGCCCTCGTGGTGGTGGGGCCGAAAGACCTGCCGCTCTTGTTTCGGAAGCTGGGACGGTGGACGGCGAAGCTGCGCGGCATGGCCCAGGAATTCCGGAGCGGCTTCGACGAACTCGCCCGACAGGCCGAACTCGACGAACTGAAGCGTGAGGTGGACGCCCTGCGGCGTACGACCTCGCTGCACGAAATCCGTAACGAACTCGCCAAGCCTCTGCCGACGCTCGAAGACTATGCCGGCGTCCAGCCGACGCCCGCGATCCCGCCGCCGGCCGCAGCTGCGCCCGCGGTTGAAGCTGACGACGACGTGAGCGCGGAGCGAGAGGCGGACGAAGCCCACGCCCAGCCCGAGGCCGAGGCGGATCGGCGCGGGCATGCCGAGGCCGCCCCGGTCGCGCGGAGCGCGCCGTGACCTCCGTGGCTCAGAACAAGAAGCCCCTGACAGACGAAGAGGAGATCGAAGCCTCCCGCGCGCCGCTGCTCGATCACTTGTTCGAACTGCGTGATCGCTTGGTGAAGTCGATCGCCGCGATCGTGATCGGCTTCGTTGTCTGCTTCATCTTCGTCGATCCAATCTTCATGTTCCTCGCCCAGCCGTTCCAGACGGCGATGGCGGTGGCTCATCCCGAACGCGCCGGCGAGGCGATCCAGCTGATCAATACGGGCGCGTTCGGCTTTTTTTCGGTGAAGATGCAGATCGCGCTGTTCGGCGGCATCGTGCTCGCGTTTCCGATCTTGGCTTGGCAGGTCTACGCGTTCATCGCGCCGGGACTTTACAGGCGCGAACGGGCGGCGGCGGCGCCCTTCATGTTGGCCGCGCCGATCATGTTCGCGCTAGGCGGCGCGTTCGTTTTTTATGTGGCCATGCCGTTCGCGCTGAACTTCGCGCTGACACAGGAAGTCACCGAAGGCCCGGTGCGGGTGACGTATCTGCCGAAGGTCGAAGAATATATGGGCTTGGTCACGACGTTGGTGCTGGCGTTCGGGCTCATGTTCCAGCTGCCGGTCGTCCTCTCGCTGCTCGGCAAGGTCGGTATCGTTTCGAGTTCGTTGCTGCGCAAAGGGCGCCGCTACGCCATCGTCGGCATCGCCGCGTTCTCGGCGTTGGTGACGCCGAACGACGTCATCTCGATGTTCGTCATGGCCGTGCCGGTCTACCTGCTCTACGAAATCTCGATCTGGATCGTGGCCGCGATGGAAAAGACGCGGGCCAAGGAAGAGGCGTCCGCCTCGATCGTCCCGCCAGCCCCGTAGCGCTTCCGCGTCCGTTCGGCTAAGCGGGGCGCGAACGGGAAGAATCCATGCACGACATCCGCGCTCTCCGCGAAAACCCTGACATCTACGACGCCGCCTGGGCGCGTAAGGGTCTGGAGCCGCAGGCCCGAAAGATCATCGATCTCGACGCCAAGCTCCGCGCCGCCTCCACCGCCAAGCAGGAAGCCGAGGCGCAACGCAACGCCGCCTCCAAGTCGATCGGCCAAGCCAAGGCGCAGAAGAACGAGGCCGAAGCGGAACGGCTGATGACGCAGGTCGCCGCGCTGAAGCAGCGCATTGAAGAATCGAGCGCCGAAGAAGCCAGGTGGCAGAAGCAACGCGACGACCTCTTGTCGTCGCTTCCCAACTTGCCGGCCACCGACGTTCCGGACGGCGCCGACGAGCACGCCAATGTCGAAGTGCGCCGCTGGTGCAAGACAGACGGCGGAGACCCGCCCGCGCTCGATCTCACCGCCGACCACGTCACGCTCGGCGAAGCGCTCGGTATGATGGACTTCGAGGCCGCCGCGCGCCTCTCCGGCGCACGCTTCGTCGTGCTGCGCGGTCAGCTTGCACGTCTCGAGCGCGCGCTCGCGGCGCTCATGCTCGATCTGCACACGGCCGAGTTCGGCTACACGGAGGTGGCGCCGCCGCTCTTGGTCAAGGACCACGTCATGTTCGGCACCGGCCAGCTGCCGAAATTCGTCGACGACCAATTCACCGCTGCCCGGACCGTCAGCCGCGAAGAGCTGCTGTTTCAGGCGCTCGACCGCTTCGACGAAGAGTTCGAAAAGCGCAAAGGGCAGGCCAAGCCGACCGAAGTGATGAAGGAGCTTCTGGAGGTCGCGCCGACGCGCGAGGATTTCTGGCTCATCCCCACATCGGAGGTCGCGCTCACCAATCTCGTCCGCGAGCAGATCCTCGACGAAGCGCCGCTGCCGCTGCGCATGACGGGGGACACGCCGTGCTTCCGCGCCGAAGCGGGCGCTGCGGGCCGCGACACGCGCGGCATGATCCGCATGCACCAGTTCCGCAAGGTGGAATTGGTCTCGATCACGACGCCGGAGCAGAGCCACGACGAACACGAGCGCATGGTTCGCTGCGCCGAAGAGGTGCTGAAGCGACTCGAACTGCCGTACCGCGTCATGCTGCTGTGCGCGGGCGACATGGGCTTCAGCGCGAAGAAGACCTACGACCTCGAAGTCTGGCTCCCCAGCCAAGGCAAGTACCGCGAGATCAGCTCTTGCTCGAACTGCGGCGACTTCCAAGCCCGCCGCATGAACGCGCGCTTCCGCAACAAGGAAGGCAAGACCGAGTTCGTGCACACGCTGAACGGTTCTGGGCTGGCCGTCGGCCGCACGCTCGTGGCGGTGCTGGAAAACTACCAGCAAGCGGACGGTTCGATCGCCGTGCCGAAAGCGCTACAGCCGTACATGGGCGGCCTGGAGCGGATCGCACGCTGATCCACCGGCGCGGCGCCTCCGCCTACAAGCAGATGCAACTGGGCAATTGGGATCAAGGTAATGATGAGGTTGCTCTGCGTCTGAAAGGGCGTTGCGCTGAGCTTATCGATGCGTGATGCCGCGCACTACGTCCCAACAATCCGCAACAATTCCGCTCCAGTGATATTGTCACCAAGCGTACTCCAATTTCCCTCCGCTTCCAGCGCCACCCCGAGCAACGAATGAAAAATCCGCCGTGGTAGCGTCTGCGCGCCGAACTGCTCCAGATGGGGTGTGATGAATTGCGCATCCAGCAGCTTGAAGCCGCCGACCTTCAGCCGCGCCACAAGATGCACCAGCGCCGCCTTGCTCGCATCAGTCACGCGCGAGAACATGCTCTCGCCAAAGAACGCGCCGCCAAGCGCCACGCCGTAGAGTCCGCCCACGAGCGTTCCATCCAGCCGCGCCTCGACGCTGTGCGCCACCCCTTGCGCGTGCAGCGATTGATAGAGCGAGAGAATGTCGGTGTTGATCCAGGTGTCCTCCCGATCCGGCCCTGGCGCGGCGCAGCCTTTGATCACGGCGGTGAAGTCGCGGTCGATGGTGAAGGTGAACTTGTCCTGCCGGATCGTCCGCGCCAGCCGCTTCGGCACGTGAAAGCCGTCGAGCGGAAACGTGCAGCGCCATTCCGGATCGACGATGAAGAAGCCCTCGTCGTCGCGGCTTTCCGCCATCGGAAAGACGCCGCGCCGGTAACAGGCCAGCAGATCGTCGGTCGAAAATGCTTTCACGGCGGGCCGAATGTGCCAAAACCGTGGGCGCGCGTCACCAACCTCCGCCGGCGGTTCAATCCAGCGCCTCGTCCGATTTCGCCGCCGCGCCCTCACGCTTCGCCCGCATGCGATCCACCCACACGTCCAGCGGATGCAGCAGCACCAGGACGATCAGCGTGAGCCCGACCCCGACCCAGACGATTTCCCAGGCCGCCAAGCCGCAGGCGATACCGAGCGCCGCCGCCACCCAGACCGTCGCAGCGGTGGTCAGGTTGTGCACTTCGCCTTCCTCGTGCGAGCGCAGCACGGCGCCGGCGCCGAGGAAGCCGATGCCCGCCATTACGCCTTGGATGATGCCTTGCACGACGCGGCTCACGGCATCCGGTTCGCCGTTCAGCGCTGTCAGGTGAACGGTCGCCAGCGACACCAGCGCCGAGCCCAGCGAAACAAGCGCCAGCGTCCGGATGCCCACTGGCTTGCCGCGCCACTCACGATCGATCCCGATCGCGACGCCGACGATGACGGACGCCGCCAGACGCAGCGCGATGTCGGCGAGGTCGACGGCCGGATCGATCGGTTGGGGCAGCGCCATGCCGCGTCAACCGCCGCCCCGGCAAGCCGTTCCGCTGCTCAGTAGCCGTTGAGGCGGCTACGCAGCGCGTCGTCGCCGATGTCGGCGTCGTGGAATTCCGGCACTGCGTGTTCTTCCGTCGGGATCGGCGCGATCGTGGCGGGGCTGTAGTGCGCCGCCACCTGTTCAGAATTGGCGCACGAGGAGAGCGCAAGCACCATGAAAGCGAGTGCTACGAGCACCGCGACGCCCGCGAATTGCTGCTGTGCCATGAAAGACGAGCCCTGAAGCCAAAGGTCAGGCCGCGCTCTGCAAGGCCCGGGCCGTTAACCCACTGGGGCCGCAAGTCCCGACAGCCAGGTTTGCGCGCGTTACGCGCCTTCCGCGTCCGCCTTCGCCTTCAGGTTCCGCTCGAGCCAGTGGATCGAGTAATCGCCATTGATCACGTCCGGCTCATTCATCAGGTCGCGGAAGAGCGGCAGGGTGGTTTCGACGCCGGTGATCACCATCTCGTTCAGCGCGCGCCGGAGCCGCATCAGGCACTCAGCTCGGTCGCGGCCGTGCACGATCAATTTGCCGATCAGCGAGTCGTAATTCGGCGGGATCGCGTAGCCTGCATAAATCGCGCTGTCCAAGCGCACGCCCAAGCCGCCTGGAGGGTGGAAGCCGGTGATCCTGCCGGGCGAGGGGCGGAAGGTGGCTGGGTTCTCGGCATTGACGCGGCACTCGATCGCATGGCCTTGGAACTTCACGTCCTTCTGCTTCACCGAAAGCGGCGCGCCGTCGGCGATGCGGATCTGCTCGCGCACGAGATCGAGCCCGGTAATCATCTCCGTCACCGGGTGCTCGACCTGCAGGCGCGTGTTCATTTCGATGAAATAGAACTCACCGTCCTCATAGAGATATTCGACCGTGCCGACGCCGAGATAGCCGAGCTTCTGGATCGCGTCCGCTGTGATCTTGCCGATGCGCGCGCGGTCCTCGGCGTTGAGCGCGGGCGAGGGCGCCTCTTCGAGCACCTTCTGGTGGCGCCGCTGCAGCGAGCAGTCGCGCTCGCCGAGATGGATCACGTTGCCATGGCTGTCGGCGACGATCTGGATCTCGATGTGACGCGGATGCGTCAGATACTTCTCCATATAGACTTCGTCATTGCCGAACGCGGCTTTCGCTTCTGCGCGCGCGGTCGAGAACGCTTCGGCCAAGTCTTCTTCCGTGCGCGCCACCTTCATGCCTCGCCCGCCGCCGCCTGCGGCGGCTTTGATCAGCACCGGATAGCCGATCTTCTTGGCCCATTTCTTCGCCTCGGCCTCACTGGCGACGCCGCCTTCCGAGCCCGGCACCACCGGCATGCCGGTGTCGATCGCCGCCTGCTTCGCGGCGATCTTGTCGCCCATCAGCCGAATGTGTTCGGCCGTCGGGCCGATGAAGGTCATGCCGTGCTGGGTCACGATGTCGGCGAACTTGGCGTTCTCCGACAAAAACCCGTAGCCCGGATGGATCGCCTGCGCGCCGGTGATCTCGGCGGCGGCGATGATCGCCGGTATGTGCAGATACGATTTCCCCGCCGGCGGCGGCCCGATGCAGACGCTTTCGTCCGCCAGCCGCACGTGCATCGCGTCGGCGTCCGCCGTCGAATGCACCGCGACCGTTGAGATGCCCATCTCCTTGCACGCGCGGTGGATCCTAAGCGCGATTTCCCCGCGATTGGCGATGAGAACTTTTTCAAACATCGTCAGCTACTCGGCGCAGCTCGCCAGCCGCTATTTGTGAGAAACGCGCGCTCGGTTCGTCAGGCGGCATGTCGTTGTTGTTCACGACACGTACGAAATTGGTGATCAAGGTGTCAGCGTCGCGGAGGGTGATCACAAAGCACCACGTCTCCACCCAGCCCTCGTTCCTCGGCCGCCCCGGATCCACTTCAATCGAGGTTATGACGGCGTTGGTGCCGTCGCGTTGAATCGAGAAGGCGCCCGGTTTGACTTCGATCGCCGATCCATTGTCCGGGACGAAGACGGCCACGGTCTGGCCAGAGATGACGAGCCGCACACCGCGCAGGCGCGCCGGCGAGAGTCCGGCGCCGTCCACGGGGCCGAGGTCGCCTTCCCAGGTCCCATCGAGCATGCCCACAGCTGTGACGTATTCCTGAGCGCCGGCCGACGCTGTCGCCAACGTCGCCGCTGCGCCAAAAACCAAAGTGCGTCTGATGGTGAAATCCGAACCCATCGACGTCACTCGATGATGACGAGCGGCTCGCCGTATTCCACCGGCTGCGCGTCCGTCACCAGGATCGCCGTCACCTTGCCGGCACGCGGCGCCGGGATCGGGTTGAACGTCTTCATCGCTTCGACGACCATCAGCGTCTGGCCGGCTGTGACCGTGTCGCCGACCTTGATGAAAGTCGGGGCGCCGGGCTCCGGCGAAAGATAAGCGGTGCCGACCATCGGCGATGGCACCGCGCCGGGATGCGACGCCGCTTCAGCCGCTGGCGCGGGTCCGGCGGCCGGCGGCGGCGCGACCGGGGCATGCGCCACCGGCGCCGCGGCCACGACATGATGCACCGGCGCAGCCGCCGCCGTCAGCGTGCGGGCGATGCGCAAGCGCAGCTCGCCATGCTCGACTTCGATCTCGGAGAGGCCGCTATCGGAAATGATCTTCGCCAGTTCGCGCACGAGGTCGGGATCGATCGCCTGTTTCTTGTCGCTCATGTTCTGCGGTTTCCTGCTCACGCGCTCTTCTCACTTGCCAGCAAGGCGGCCGCCTCGATGGCCAACAGATAGGATGTCGCTCCAAAGCCGGCGATGACGCCCTTTGCGGCCTGGCCCACTAACGAAACGTGACGGAAGTCCTCACGCGCCGCGGGGTTGGAAAGGTGGGTTTCGATCACCGGCACGGCGATCGCCTTGATCGCGTCATGGAGGGCGACCGATGTGTGGGTATAGGCGCCCGCGTTTAGAACGACAGCCGTCGCCTTGTCGCGGGCCTCTTGCAGCCAGTTCACCAGCTCACCCTCGACGTTGGACTGACGGAACACGATCGTCCGGCCCAGCTGGGCGGCCCGTTCGGCGCACGCTTTCTCGATTTCGGCCAGGGTCACGTGGCCGTAAATGTGGGGCTCGCGCGTTCCCAACAGGTTCAAGTTGGGTCCGTTCAGCACGTAAATGGGCTTTGCGTTCGGCATCGTCCTCGGCGCGGGCGGATGGGACGTCGGTTGCGAGGCGTCCCGGAGGGGCTTAAGTCCGGCGGATAGGAAGGCCCATGCGACTGATCGTCAACGGAGAATCGCGCGAAGCGCCCGATAAGGCGACCCTCGCCGACCTTCTCGCCTCGCTGGGGATCGACGGGCGGCGCGTGGCCGTGGAACGCAACCGAGAGATAGCGCCAAAGAGCCTGTGGTCTCAGATTGTTCTCAATGACGGCGATCAGTTGGAGATCGTTCAGTTCGTCGGTGGCGGGTAATGACGATCCGCGCAGAAATCAGCAAGCAACCGCGACTCCCTCCCCCCTTGAGGGGGAGGGGTGGGGAGGGGGGGCGTGCAAACGCGCCGCTGATCGCACAATCTCGCGCGAGCTTCTCCGCGCGTCTTGAAACATCGTGTGCTGCCCGCCGCCCCCCACCCCCTGGCCCCTCCCCGCAAGGGGGAGGGGAGGCGCTCTACTCGGCGAGCATTAGACAATGAACAACGACACCCTCACCATCGCCGGCAAGAGCTACAACTCCCGCCTCATCATCGGCACCGGCAAGTACAAATCCTACGCCGAAAACGCCGCCGCGCTCGAGGCCAGCGGCGCCGAGATCGTCACCGTCGCGGTGCGGCGCGTGAATCTCTCCGATCCCAGCAAAGAGCGCCTCACCGATCACATCGATCCGAAGAAGACGACGTTCCTGCCCAACACCGCCGGCTGCTTCACCGCCGACGAAGCGCTGCGCACGCTCCGTCTCGCGCGCGAAGCCGGCGATTGGAAGCTGGTGAAGCTCGAAGTGCTCGCCGACCAGAAGACGCTCTACCCCGACATGGAAGAGACGCTGCGCGCCGCGAAAATCCTCGTCGCCGAAGGCTTCGAAGTGATGGTCTATTGCAGCGACGATCCGGTCTACGCCAAGAAACTGGAAGACGCCGGCTGCGTCGCCATCATGCCGCTCGGCTCCTTGATCGGCTCCGGCCTCGGCATCCAAAACCCGGTCAACATCCGCCTCATCGTCGAACAATCCCGCGTCCCCGTCATCGTCGACGCCGGGGTCGGCACCGCGAGCGACGCGACCGTGGCGATGGAGCTCGGCGCAGACGGCGTCCTAATGAACACCGCGATTGCTGAGGCGAAGGACCCTGTGCGCATGGCGCGCGCCATGAAGCATGCGGTGATCGCGGGACGCGAAGCGTATATTGCTGGGCGGATGGGGAAGAAGAAGTACGCTGATCCCAGTTCACCGTTGGGCGGGTTGATTTAGTGCGTAGTGCGCCAGTGTTGAATGGCATCCGCAACTTCGTGGTGCTGGCGCTGACGTGCCCACCCCTCAGCATCGTGTTTGCCGACACCGAAGTCATACGTCGGCGTCGGATCGATTCCTGCATCGAGAAGCATGACGGCAATCGCGGGCGAGTTGGAGTTTACCGCCGCAATGAGCGGGTTACGCAGGTCTTCAACAGGGAGCTTGGCACCAGCTTCGATCAGGAAGGTCGCGACTTCGGCGTTGCCGTTCTGGGCGGCGGTAAAAAGCGGTGTGTGACGGCATTGATTTGATTCGATGTCCACACCGCGCTCAAGAAAGAAGGCCGCAATTTCTCTCGATGAGTTGACGGCGGCACAGTGCAACCAAGAGCCGAACGCTGTGCTCATCTTCGATCGCGCTCTCAGACCGTCCTTATTCTCGATGCGCTCCGGGTAAGCTTCGAATAGCTCGCGGACGCGTTGTGCGTCTTTTCTCGCAACAGCCTTGAATGCTTCGGCTTCGAATGGAATCTCGAACTTTGTCGCATCGGCGCGATCCCTCGCGAGAAGCATGGCGCGAATTTCAAGGGCGCCCCACAGGCGGGCCTTCTCCTTTGCATCGATAAACTTGAGCCATCCTTGCCGATAACGCGCCTTGTGGTCGATGCCCGCGCGAAGGAGTATTTCCGCCACTTCAGGAGCGCGCATCATGATCGTCTCCTCGTTGCGGCCGCGTCCCGCCGTAATCGCTGCGATAAGCGGATTTCGCACGGATTGGCTTACATCGAGCTTTGATCCTTGCTCGAGAAGAAATTGAACGATCTCAACATTGCCGCGACCGGCCGCGTTGCAGATGGCAAGGTCACCATCATTTTCACCGGGGGTGTTCACATCAAAGCCGCGATCCACGAGGAGTCGAACGACATCAAGTGACCCGTTGCCCGCTGCGTAGTGCAGTAGAGTGCCGCCCGCGATGCCGCCGAAGGCACGCAGCTGTTGGGGATGCTCATCAAGGAGTTCGGAAACGCGAACGGTGTCGCCCTTGTTGATCGGCTCCCAGAACTGGATGCTCTCTTTAGTGATGCCCACTTTCGCCCCCTCGAGTGGCTAGCTCATCGTGCCAACCACGCCCCCAGATCCCCCAACGCCCGTTCCGCCAGCGCCAGCTTCTTCGCCCGCCCGCGCTCTTCGCCTTTGAGCTTCTTCCCATCCGCTCCATGCGTCGGCGCGGCGATTTCCGGAAACAGACCGAAGTTCACATTCATCGGCTGAAACGAGCCTTTGCCGCCTTCGATATGCCCGCCCGTCACGTGCGCGAGCAGCGCGCCCAACGCCGTCGTCGCCGGCGGCGGCTCGACCGCGCGCCCCAAACGCTCCGCCGCAGCAAAGCGCCCCGCCATCATCCCCATCGCCGCGCTTTCGACGTAGCCCTCGACACCCGTCACTTGCCCGGCAAACCGCACCCGCGGCTCGGCGCGCAAACGCAGCGTGCCGTCCAACAGCTTTGGCGAATTCAAAAACGTATTGCGATGAATCCCACCCAGCCGCGCAAAGCGCGCGTTCTGCAAGCCCGGGATCATGCGGAAAATCGCTTCCTGCGCGCCATATTTCAGCTTGGTCTGGAAACCCACCATGTTGAACAGCGTGCCAAGCTTATTGTCCTGCCGCAGCTGCACCACCGCATAAGGCCGCTTGCCGACGCGCGGATCCATCAGCCCGACCGGCTTCATCGGCCCAAACCGGAGCGTGTCCAGCCCGCGCTCAGCCATCACCTCGATCGGCAAGCAACCTTCGAAGTAAGGCGTGTTCTTCTCCCACTCGCGAAACTCAGTCTTCGCCCCCGCATTCAGCGCATTGATGAACGCCACATATTGCGCCTCATCCATCGGGCAGTTCACGTACGCGGCCTTATCGCCGCCCGGACCTTCCTTGTCGTAGCGCGACTGCTTCCAGGCAATGTCGAAATCGATCGAGTCCGCATGCACGATGGGCGCAATCGCATCGAAGAAGGCGAGCGAATCTTCGCCGGTGAGGTTGCGGATGGAGTCGGCGAGGGCCGGAGACGTCAGCGGGCCCGTGCAGAAAATAATACTGGCGTCATCCCGGCCGGAGGCGCGCAGCGCCGTAGAGCCGGGACCCAGGGCAAGCGCACTGCCGCTTTCCCCTGGGTCCCGGATCGCGCTTCGCGCGTCCGGGATGACGGGCATTTGTTCGGCGTCATGGAGGAGTTGATCTAGCGACCGTACTTCCCCACGCTCCACCGCAATCAATGGATGCGCCGCGAGCGCCGCCGTCACTGCGTCGGAGAATACATCCCGATCCACCGCCAGCGCGCTGCCCGCCGGGACCTGCGCCGGCGCCGCGCTCGCCATCACTAGCGAGCCCAACCGCCGCATCTCCTCGTGCAGGAGCCCGACCGCGTTCCCGCGCCAATCGTCCGAACGGAACGAATTGGAGCACACCAGCTCCGCAAACTTCTCCGTCTTGTGCGCGTCGGTCATCCGAACGGGGCGCATCTCGTGCAGCACCACCGGCACGCCTGCGTTCGCCAGCGCCCACGCCGCTTCCGATCCGGCCAAGCCGCCGCCGACCACGTGAACGGGTTTCATTGATCCTGTCATCGGCGCCTTATAGGCTGGGCTACAGGCGGAAGGGGAGGGGCCGATGCGGCGTTTGCTGTGCTGGATCATCGCGGCGCTGGCCCTGGCCGAGACGGCGGCGGCGCAGGCGCCCAATCCGGTGCTCGAACATTACCGCGCCTACCGCGTCGCGCTCGAAACCGGCGACCTCGTCGCCGCCGAAGCCGCCGCCGAACGCGCCTACGCCGCCTCGCAGCAGCGTGACGGCGAAGGCGGCCGCACCGGCGTGCTCGCGCTCAATCTGGCGGCCATGCGTCTCTTGCGTGAGAACCCGGACGGCGCGCGTGCGCCCGCGGCATTAGCGCTGAGACTCGCCGCCAATCCCGAGGCCGCCGTCGATCCCATCACCGCCGCGTTGGTGCTCGGCCGCGCCGAGATCGGCGCTGGGGCCGAGGAGCGCCAGCTGCAGAGCGCCGGCGCGCGGCGCATACGCGATCTGCTGTCCGCCGCCGCGGAGCGCCCGGAGCTGAACGGCGAAACCTATCCCGCCGCCGTCGCGCTCGGCGCCTGGTCGTTCGCCAACGATCGCTTCGGCGATGCGGCGGAAGCCTGGACTGTCGCAGAACACACGTCGGACGGCGCCAACGCCGATCCGCAATTCGCCCGCGCCTACGCCAATATCGGCATCACCGCCTCGCTGGTGATGGATGCGGCGGGCCGCCTCATGCGCCCACGTGAAGTGGAGCGCGCCGCCACCGCCATCAGCGCAGCGATACGCGCCTACGCCCCGCACGTCAGCGAAGGATCGCACGAGACGTTAGGTCCGGTTCACAGCGCCTACGCGCAAGCCTTGGCGTGGCGCGCGGCGCTGTCGGCCAAGTTGCGCTCGGATGAAATGGACATTCCAGACGAGATCGAGGGTGTGCCGGCGCGGGAGATCGGTGCGCCCGCCGATGCGCGTCCGCCCTGTCATATGCGTTTGGCCGAACAGCCGCGTATCCGCTACCCGCAGCGCATGCAGAACCAGTCCGGCATCGGCTCGGTGATCCTTCACATCAGGACCGATGAAACCGGCCGCGTCGTCACCCGCCGCGTTGCCGCCGCCGTCGGCGCTTCGTTCGCGCAGACCGTGGACGATCTCGAAAGCGACTGGATCATGGAACGCGGTGAAAACTCGCTCCCCGGATGCCGCGCCGCCGTGTCGATCTATCAGTCCGTGGTGTTCGTCATCCGGTAGCGACGTTTTGCGGCTCGCGGGGCGTCAAAATCCCCGGCATAAGCGCGCCCGAACAGGAGCGACGCCATGGCCGCGCCGGCGGGCAAAGTGCCGATCTTCGAAAGCGCGGGTCATGCGGTGCGCTTTCTGCGCGAGCATTGGCGCGCCATCGCGCTGATCGCCGCCGTGTGCGCTCTCGCGCAGACCGCCGCGTTCGTGGTGCTCGGCATGACGCTGCCGTTCCTGCTGCTGGTGTTCTTCATCTCGGCGTGTGCCCACGCCGCTTTCATCGGCAGGGCGCTCGGCGGTGAAAGCGGTAAGCCCGCAGCGATCTTGCGTGACGGCGCGCGCGTGTTCACCGCCATGGCGGCCGTCGGGTTTTTCATAACCATCGTCGCCTTCATGGTGTTCTATATCACGATGGCCGTGCTGATCGCGCCTTATGACGCGCAGGTGAAAGCTGCGGGACAAGATCAAGCCGCGCTTGGCCGAATCTTCAGCGAGGCCGTGCAGGCTCAGCCTGCGACGCTCTCATGGATGCTGTTGCTCGGCGGTGTGCTGCTGCTTCTACTGACGTCGCGCTTCTATCTCGCCGCGCCGGCGAGCGTCGACTGTAAGCGTATCGTGGTGTTCGACAGTTGGCGGTGGACCAAGGGCAACATGCTGCGCATCGCCGCCGCGCGCCTCGTCGTGCTCGGCCCGGCTTATGCGCTGGTGTTCGCGCTCCAGACCCTGGCCTCGGCCGGCATCGGCATAGCGGTGACCGATCCGGTTCAGTTCGGCGCCCTGATCGCCGCCGAACCATTGCGCTTCGCCGCGTTTTATCTCATGGCCGGCTTCATCCAGTTCGTCTTCTACGCCGCGCTCGAAGCGGGGCTCGCGACCTACCTCTACCGGGGGCTGCGGCCCACCGATCCGCGCCGCCCCCCCGCTTGACGCTCGACCGACTCGGGTCGCTCGGCTAAACCCCCGCGTCCCATGGCCGCTTCACGCCCTTACGTCGCCGACCTGCTTCGGCTCGCCGGTCCGGTCGCGCTCGCGCGGCTCGGCATCATCGGCATGGCCATCGTCGACGTCGTCGTGGTCGGCCAGCTCGCGCCCGACGAGCTGCCGCACCAAGCGCTCGGCTGGGCCCCGACGGCGGTGTTCCTGGTCGCTGCGATCGGCCTCCTGCAAGGCGTGCAGGTGTGGGCCGCGCGTTCGCTGGGCGAGAAGAATCCCGAAGGCGCGGGCGTCGCGCTCCGCCGCGGGCTCGTGCTCGCTTTCGTCGCCGGCCTCGTCTCGATGGCGGCGATGTGGCTCGCCGGCATCAACCTCTTCACCGTGTTCGGCATCGATCAGGATCTCGCCGCGCCCTCGACGCCGGTGATGCGCATCCTTGCGCTCTCGATTCCGCTGCATCTGCTCTATATCGCCGGCACCTACTTTCTCGAAGCGATCAAGAAGCCGGGCGTGTCCACCGCCGTGATGTGGGGCGCCAACGTCGTCAACCTCGCGCTGAATCTCTGGTGGGTGCCCGAGCATGGCGCCATCGGCTCGGCCTGGGCGACTGTCGGCGCGCGCGTCTTCCTCGCCGGCGCGCTGCTCGCCTGCATCTTCCTGCTGCGCGACGGCGCTCATTACGGCGTGCGCAAGCTCGGCGCGCCGGGGCCGAGCTATCGCGCCTTGCTCGCCGTCGGCATCGCCGCCGCCGTCAGCCAGGCGGTGGAGGCTGGCGCCTTCTCGGCTATGACCGTGATCGCCGGCCGTCTCGGCGCCGACGTCGTCGCCGCCTATCAGATTCTGCTCAATCTCATGGCGTTCGTGTTTATGCTCGCGCTCGGCCTGGCCGCGGCCACCGCGGTCCTGGTATCCGAAGCGGTCGGCCGCACGGCGCCGCACGACGCCGCCCGTGCCGGCTGGACCGGCATCGGCCTCAACGCCATCGCCATGATCATCGCCGCGATCGTGATCCTGCTCTTCTCCGAGCAGATCGCGCGCGCCTACACAGCCGACTTAGTGCTCGCCGGTTTGATCGCGTCTTTGATGTGGATCACGGCGATCGTCCTACACCCGGACGGCGCCCAGGTGGTCACCGCCTCCGCCTTGCGCGCGCGCGGCGACAACTGGTTTCCCACCTTCAGCCACATAGCCGCCTACGCTGTGGTGATGCCGGTGCTCGGCTATTGGCTCGCCGAAGTCGAAGGGCAGGGCGTCGCCGGCCTGCTGTTCGCGATCTTCTGGTCCAGCGTCCTCAGCGCCGCCGTTCTCCTCATGCGCTGGTGGGCGCTGGCGCGATCGGAAGTCAGAAATCAGAAGCCAGAAGTCGGAAGCGCAGCGACGCGCCGCGCCGCCGCGCCCAACTCGTCTGATTTCTGATTTATGGCTTCCGGTTTCCAGGCTCTACGCGGCGACACCCAGTATCCAGCCTTCCTCGCGCTCCACCACCTCCCGGCGCGCGTCCTCTTTCGCCGGCCCGAACAGCGCCGCCAGCTGGCCCTTCTCATCGAGCGAATTAAACCGCTCGCACGCGCCGCGCACTTGCGCCTGGTCCTTGATCTCTCCCGCATTCGGCTTGGCGACGAACATGCTCGGATATATCTCCGCGAACACTGCCTCGGCATCGGCCACATCCGCGGCTCCCAGCGCCTTCCAGCCGGTCTCGAACGGCCACAGCTTGACGCTTCGCGCATCGCGCAGCCGCTTGATCACCGGCAGCCCCGTCAGCGCCTGACCGCCGACCGAGCCCCGATAATAAAGCTTCCAGATCGAGGAGGGGCCCTTCACCAGCTGTTCGGCGAGGCGGTATTCGGGCAGATCGTTCGGCCCATGCTCGCGCGGGCGCTTGGCCGAGAGCATCGACTGCTCGTCGCGCGCCGGCGCGCCCCAAAACGGAAACGCCTCGCCCGTCATCAGCCGGTTCATCTTGGCGCCAACTTGGAAGCGGTTGTTGGAATTGTCGGCCTTGTCCTTCACTTCCTTCGCGGCGAACTCCATCAGCGCCCGCCACGGCTCGCCTGGAAGCTTCAGCGCCGCCGCCGTGCCGCGTGGAAACGCCAGCGGAAAATCGAATCCCACCAGCGCTCGCTCGCTCTTGCGCTTCAGATCGTCGAGCACGCCGTTCAGCACGCGTTCGGCGTCCGCTCGTGTCGCCGGATTGTGCGATTCGAACGCCATCTGAAAGCGCACATTGCGCTTCAAGACGCCAATCCAGATGGAGTCCGGCCCAGTCGTCGGCTTCGCCGCCGCGCTCCAGTCAACCATGACGTAGGCTTGAAACAGTCTCTGCATATCGATGTCGTACTTCGCGTTCTTTGTGCCGCTCGTTGCGCCTTCGTGTTCAAACACAAAGAAACGAACGCCGCACCAAGGTCACAAAGTCTAGCCCAGCTTCACCAGCATCTTGCCGATATTTGCGCCCGTAAACAGATTGAGGAACGCCTGCGGCGCGTTCTCGATCCCGTTCTCGACCGTCTCTTCCCACTTGAGTTGGCCGCTGCGCACCCATGGCCCCATGTCGGCGTAAAACTGCTCGCGCATGTCCATGAAGTCGGAGACGATGAAGCCCTGCATCTTGATCCGTTTGCCGACGAGATAGGGCATGTTGCGCGGGCCGGGTGTGGGCGCCGAGCTGTTATAGATCGAGATCATCCCGCACTCGATGAATCGCGCGAACGGCCGCGCCACTTCCAGCGCCACTTCCAGATGCTCGCCGCCGACATTGTCGAAATAGATGTCGATCCCCTTCGGCGCCGCCTCGCGCACCTGCGTCAGCAGATCGCCCTTCTTATAGTTCACTGCCGCGTCGACGCCGGCCGCCTTGAGCCAGCCAAGCTTCTCGTCAGAACCCGCCGACGCCACCACCGTGCAGCCGCGCAGCTTGGCGATCTGGCACACCGCCGAGCCCACAGCGCCCGCTGCGCCGGAAACGAAAACCACATCACCCGGCTTAGGTTCGCCGATGCGATGAAAGCTCGTGTACGCCGTCATCCCCGGCATCCCGAGCACCCCGAGGAACGCCTGCGGCGTTACGCCCGCGTCCTTCACCGGCAGCTTGTTCAGCGCCGCGCCCGACGCGACGTACGCTTCGCGCCATCCGAACATGCTTTCGACCCAGTCGCCCTCCTGGAACTTCGGATCGTTCGACTTCACCACCTGCCCGACGGCGCCGCCCTGCAGCGGGGCGTCGAGCTGGAACGGCGGCACATAGCTCGGCCGGTCATACATCCGCCCACGCATGTACGGATCGACCGACATCCACGCATTGCGCACCAACACCTCGCCCGCACCAGGTTCCGGGAGCGCCACTGTCGCGACCTCGAAATTCGCCGCCTCGGGCATGCCGACGGGCCGGCTCTTCAAACGGATCTCGCGCGAAGTCGTCGCCATGGCGGCTCTCCCATGCAGGTTTGCCGCACCCTAGACCGGACTCCGGTCTATTCAAGCTGAACCGGGCCGCTGGACATTATGCGGCGCCGCACTCCATAACCCGGCGCTTCCGGCCAGAGTCTAAACCAATGTCCATCCGCCTTCGTTTCGCGCCGTCCCCGACGGGACGCATCCATGTCGGCAACGTCCGCACCGCCCTGATGAATTGGCTGTTCGCCATCCGCGAAGGCGGCCAGGTGCTGCTGCGTATCGACGACACCGACCTCGCGCGCTCGACGAAGGCCTACGAGCAAAGCATCGTCGACGACCTCGCCTGGCTCGGCCTCGCCTGGAGCGAGCGCGCCAACCAGTCGCACCGCTTCGACGCCTACGAGAAAGCCGCTGCGAAACTCAAAGCCGACGGTTTGCTCTATCCGGCTTACGAAACGGAGGAGGAGCTCGATCGCAAACGCAAGATCGCCCAAGCCACCGGCAAGCCCCCGGTCTATGACCGCGCCGCGCTGAATCTCACCGACACCGACCGGGCCAAGCTCGAAGGCGAAGGTCGCAAGCCACACTGGCGGTTCAAGCTCTCCGGCGCGCGCAAGGATTGGGTTGATTTGGTGCGCGGCCCGCAATCGATCGACACCGCCTCGCTCTCCGATCCCGTGCTGATCCGCGAAGACGGCGCTTTCCTCTACACGCTCCCCAGCGTCGTCGACGACATCGACTTCAACATCACCCACATCGTCCGCGGCGAAGATCACGTCACCAATTCCGGCGTGCAGATCGAGATCTTCGAAGCGCTCGGCGGCTCGGTTCCAGCGTTCGGCCATTTCCCGCTGCTGGTCGGCGCCGACGGCGGCGCGCTGTCCAAGCGCATCGGCTCGCTCGGCGTCGGCGAACTTGCCGCCGAAGGTTACGAACCGATGGCGGTGCTTTCGCATCTCGCCAAGATCGGCACCTCCGATCCGGTCGAAGCGCGCCTCGCCATCGATGAGCTCGCCGCCGAGTTCGACTTCGCCAAGATCGGCCGCGCCCCCGCGCGCTTCGATCCCGAAGAGCTGAAGCGCGTCAACGCCGCCGTCCTCCACCAGCTCGACTACACATCGGTGAAGGACCGCCTCGCCAACCTCGAAGCCGATAGGGGCGAATCCTTCTGGCTCGCCATCCGCGCCAACATCCAGCTGCTGCCCGAGGCTCGCCAATGGGCCCACGTCGTCGACGGGCCGATCGAGCCCTTCATCTCCGATAAAACCTTCGCCGCCGCCGCGCTCGAAGCGCTGCCGAAGGGGGCCTACGACGCCAGCAGCTGGAGCGCCTTCACCAATGCTGTGAAGGAAAAGACCGGAGCAAAGGGCAAGGCGCTCTTCATGCCTCTCCGGCAAGCATTGACGGGCCTCGACCATGGCCCAGAAATGGCCCCGCTGTTCGCGCTGATCGGCGAGGAGCGCGCCCGCAAGCGCCTCAGTGGGCAGGCGGCCTAACATCGCCTTTCCTCATCCCTTCCTGAACGCCTCGCGTCGGTTGCGCAGCGGCTGGTGGGTCGCGCTGTTCATGGCGATGCTTGCGGCGCTGTTGTTGCCGCTGATCCTGCTGTCGGCGCAGAGCGGCGGAGGCGTGCCGATCTGGCAGCAAGCGCTCGCTCTCCTTGCAGCGTCTGTCGTTTGCCAAGCGCTACGCCGCAGGCCGATGGCGGACTTGTTCGGCGCCTTCGATGCGCGTTGGCTGGCTCAGTTGGCGCTCGGCGGCGCCATCGGCGCAGTTCTGATGCTCGCGCCGGCGCTGATCCTTACAATGCTTGGGCTCGTGACGTGGCGCGTGGCGCCGGAGGGACTTGCTTCCCTCGGTCCCGCCCTCATGCTGTTCGCCGCCGTCGCGATCACCGAGGAACTGATGTTCCGCGGCTTCGTGTTTCAGCGCTTCATCGATGGACTGGGCGCGTGGCCCGCACAAATCATTATCGCCGCCTTTTTCGTCCTCACTCACTCGGCGGCACTTGAGGAGGCAGGTTCGCTGGCGTCCATCGCCGGCCTCAACATCTTCATCGCCTCACTGATGTTCGGCTTCGCTTATTTGCGCACCAAGAGCCTGGCCATGCCGATCGGCATTCACCTGATGGCGAACTTCGTCCAGGGCGGTGTGCTCGGCTTCGGCGTCAGCGGCGGCGCTGAGCAGGGCCTGCTCACGCCAAGCCTCACGGGCCCCGACTGGCTCACCGGCGGCGCCTTCGGCCTGGAAGCCAGTGCGCCCGGCCTTGTCTGCGTGAGCGTCGCCACGTTTGCACTTTGGCTCTGGCGCGGCCGCGCGGCATTCGCGCGCGGGTCTTCAGGCCCGCATCACGGCGCGGCGGGCGTCTAGCCGAGTTTACACGCGCGGCCGTAACTGTTCGCCGTCACCCAGGTATCGCGCTGCCCTGCGTAGCCGCCGGCTTAAGTCGCACCGAGCCGGTTGCTTCCGATGTCGCGCTACTCCCGCGCAATCGATGCACACCGAGCCCAGCCCTGTGCGGAAGCGTCTGCAACGGCAGCCGGCTCAACGTGCACTGACGGGTCGTCTCGACGCAAACGCGTGGTGAGGCGCCCGTCCGTCCAGATGCCGCTGCGTCGAACGCGGCCGCGCTCAGACCAGAGCACGCCAAATCCGTTCGGCCGATTGCGCGCGAACTCGCCTTCATAGCGCTCGCCGTTCGGAAAATAGTAGACCGCCGGTCCGTTGAAGGCGTCGCGACCGGAGCGGCCGACATGACGAAAGCCGCTGCTGCCATAGAAGACGCCGTAGCGCTCCGCCTCGCCGAAGACGTAATCGCCCTCATATCGATTGGGCGCGCGGTCACCTTGATTGGGCGCGTGATAATAGACGCCCGGACCATACTTGCGGCCGCATCGGAAGCTGCCGGCGTAGCGGTCGCCCTCGTACACGCCGGCGCCGAACGTCAGCACGCCGAACCCGGCGGCGCGTTCTTCTTCGGACCATCCGCCCTCGTAGCGTCGTTGCTGTTGATCGTTCTCGAAATCGTACGCGCGGTGGCCTGTCGCGCCGCTCCGCGCGCGCTCGGCCGCTTCCTCGCCCCGCTGCGCCGCTTCGCGAGCGGCCGCGGCCGCAGCCTCTGCGCGGGCCTCCGCTTCGCGCGCCCGCAAAGCCGCGGCGCGCACATCCGGGTGCAGGCGTTCGACGTCGAATGGCGGCAGCCGTTGCGCGTGCGCCTGCGTGGACGCCAACGCGAATAGCACGGCAAAGATCAAGAACTTCCGCATCGATCCCCCATGCAGCGGTCTAAACTTGCAGCGCCAGACGTTCGAGCAACGCATCCTCATCCACCGGCGCATTCGACGCCCCGAACGTCACGCTGCTCCCGCGTAGCCGGCGCGCCACGAACGCATCCGCCACCGCCGCAGGCGCGAACTTCGCCAAAGTCGCCGCCGCCAACGCCAGCGCCAGCCGCTCGATCACGAACCGCGCCTCGCGCTCCGCCACTGGCGCCGCAAGCAGCGCCTCCGCTTCCTCCGCCACGCCGCCGTCGCGCAGTTCAACGAGCAGCGCCTCGCGCGTCTCCGGCTCGCGCTGCAGCGCGCGCACCATGTCGAGCGCGATCACGTTGCCCGAACCTTCCCAGATCGCATTCAGCGGCGATTGCCGGAAGAGCCTGGGCAGGGCGCTCTCTTCGACGTAGCCCGCGCCGCCATGGCACTCCATCGCCTCGGCGACGACCGTCGGCGCGCGCTTGCTCACCAGATACTTCGCCAGCGGCAGACCGATCCGCGTCAGCGCCGCTTCGTGCGGATCGCCGGCGCGATCCAGCGCCATCGCCAGGCGGAACGCCAGCGCCACGCTCGCCTCCACATCGAGCGCCAGATCCGACAGCACCGCCCGCATCAGGGGCTGATCGATCAGCTGCTTCTGGAACGCGCTCCGCCCTTGCACGTGCCACGCCGCCAGCGAGCACGCCTGCCGCATCTGCGTCGCCGAGCCGATGATGCAGTCGAGCCGCGTCAGCGCAACCATCTCGATAATCGTGCGCACGCCACGGCCTTCTTCGCCCACACGCTCGGCCCAGGCGCCGCGATACTCGATCTCCGACGACGCATTCGAGCGATCGCCGAGCTTATCCTTCAGCCGCTGGATCTCAATCGCGTTGCGTTCCCCATCCGGCCGCCAGCGCGGGACGAGAAAGCACGTCACGCCCGCTTCGGTGTAAGCCAGCGTCAGGAAAGCATCGCTCATCGGCGCCGAGCAGAACCATTTGTGCCCGACCAGCTCGTATGAGCCATCCGCCTGGGGCAGCGCGCGCGTGGTGTTCGCGCGCACGTCGGAGCCGCCTTGCTTCTCCGTCATCGCCATGCCCATCGTCGCCGCCCGTTTCTCGTGCACCGGAACAAAGCGCGGGTCGTAGGCCTCCGCCGTTACGCGCGGGGCCCAGCGCTCAGCCACCGAAGGCTCTACACGCAAAGCCGGCACGACCGCATACGTCATCGACATCGGACAGCAGACTCCATAGTCCGCCTGTCCCATCAGAAAGAGCAGCGCCGCATGCGTCGCGTGCCCCACCTTCGGCACGTTCCATGCCGCGCCGGAAACACCCGCCTCGAGCCCGATCCGCATCATTTCGTGGTAGGCGGGATGAAACTCCACTTCGTCGATCCGCCGCCCATAACGGTCGTACGGCCGAAACACTGGCGTCACCCGATTGGCCTGCACGGCCCAGCCTTGCGCCTCCGCGCTCCCCACACGCGCCCCGAACGCCGTCAGCCGTTCTGCCTCCGCCACAGCGCCGGACCATTCGCAGGCCGAGCGCAAAATCGCATCCGTTGCATAGAGGTTCACATCCTCCAGCGGCGGCGGCTGATTGGTCACGTCGTGCGTGGCGAGATGCGCGCGCGGATTGCGGTGGGCCATGCGGCGAAGCTTAACGTTTGCCCATGGCGCCGCAAGCTCGGCCGTCGGGCGCGCTCGCTCGCCTCGAAATTCGCCGCCTAGACGCGCTCCGCCTCGCGCCTGCGTTCCCACGTCTGCACGACTTCTCGTGCGAACGTGCCGGCCAGCACCTTCACTCGCGCGCGCAGGTCGTCGCGAGCGTGCTCGTAGGCGGCGAAGTCGTTCGTGCGGCTGGCCTCCTCATGCGCCTCGTTCATCAGCGCCAGCGCGTCGGCCATGAACTTCTCGGCCGAAGCGACGAAGCCCGGCACGTTGCCGTCAGGGTGCGGCGCGATGTCGAGCATGTAGGCGGTCCGCTCGTTCGCGGCGAGGAACATGACGTTCCAGTCGTCATAGGGATAGAGTTCGAGTGTCATCTTCAGGAACACGCCCGTGGCGCCGTTCCAGCACGGATCGGGGATCAGATAGAACGGCCGCAGCCGCGCGCCCGCAACGGCCGCCTGTGCGTTGCGCTGCGCCTGCGCGTGGCGCGCTTCCATCAGCGCGCGGCCGTGCTCCATGCGCGCATTGACCGACGCCGCATTCGGAACGAGATTGCTTTCGTCGTCGGGGCTGAAGCCGAGTTGGCGCAGCAATTCGCCGGTTTGGCCCTGCCAGATCTCGTCAGGGAACACCTTGCGCCGGCCGTGCGGGTCCGCGGCCCGAGCCGGCGGCGCAGACATCTGCGGCGGCGTTGACGGCCGTTTACCGAAACTCATCGCTTAATCCCCGGTTACCGGGGCGAGACTAACGCGTCGCGCTTAATGACCGGTTCAGACCCGCGCCGGCGCGCCCAGCGCCGTGAAGCAATCTTCGATCGAGCGCGCGTAAACCACCGCGTCGCTGAAGCTCGCCGGCGTCAGGTTCGCCTCCACCGTGTGCTGCATCAGCGCGAAGAAGGGCGCCCAGAAATCGTCTTCCGACAGGAACACGACCAGCTTTTTGTGCAGATCGAGCCGCCGCCACGACAGCGTCTCCACCGCTTCCTCCAGCGTGCCGATGCCGCCCGGCAGCACCACGAAGGCGTCGCTCTCCTCGAACATTATATGCTTGCGCTCGTGCATGGTGTCGACCATGCGGTGCGGCACGGCTTCGTAGGTGATCTCGCGCCGCTCCAGGAAGCGCGGCATGATGCCGAGAACGTCGCCGCCCGCCTCGTGCGCCGCCCGCGCGCAGCGGCCCATAAGCCCGACCGCGCCGCCCCCGTACACCATACGCAAGCCGCGCCCGGCGAGTGCGCGGCCGAACCGCGTCGCCAGATCGAGATAGTCCGGCTTCGTCGTCTCCGACGATCCGCAATAGACGCAGACAGATCGCAATTGGTCTCGCAGCGGACTGGAATCAGCCATGGGGCTCATCTGATATAGCTAATACGGCGCCATTGCGGGCGAAAACCCCGCCACTTAAGTGGTCCCTTCAAGGATTGTTCCAAATGGCGCGCGGCGAAGGCAGAGTGGTGGCGAAGGCGGAACCGCCGGAAGATCCGGGTTCGCCGCCGATCCCGCGCACGATCGGGCGCCTGATGAGCCTGATCGGCGGTCTCAAAGGCGCGGGCTATCGCCTGCGGCTCGGCGCCGCGTTCGTGCTCACGCTGTTCGGCAAGGTGCTGGCGGTCTTTTCGCCGCTGGTGCTGGCTGACGGCATCAACGCGCTCTCCGAAGGCGACGCGCGCGGCGCGCTGCCGCTCTTCATCGGTCTCGCCGGCTTCTGGGCGGCGCTCCGGTTCGCCTCCACGGCCGGACCCCAGATTCGCGACGCCATCTTCCAGCCCATCACCGAAGAAGCTCAGCGCCGCGCCGGCACGCGCATCTTCAGCCACGTCCATGCGCTCTCGGTGCGCTTCCACCAGTCCAAGCGCACTGGATCGGTCTATCGCACCATCGAACGCGGCGTGCGCGCCATCGACTTCCTGTTGCGCTTCCTCGCCTTCAACATCGCCCCGACCATCATCGAGCTTCTGCTCGCGGCGGGCGTCTTGGGCTTCAAGTACGGCTGGCAATTCTCGCTCATCGCCGCGCTCACGGTCGTCATCTACGCCTGGATCACCTTCGGTATAACGGAATGGCGCCTGAAGCACCGCCGCGAGATGAACGAAGCCGACACCGAAGCCGCGGGCAGGGCGGTCGATTCGCTGCTCAACTTCGAAACCGTGAAGAGCTTCGCCGCCGAGCAGCGCGAAAGCGAACGCTACGACCGCGCGCTCGCGTCCTATGCCCAAGCCGCGATCCGCTCGAACACCTCGCTCGTCCTGCTCAACGTGGCGCAGACCTTGATCATGAATGTCGGCCTTGTGGGAATGGTGCTGGCGGCGGGCTTCCTCGTTGCTGAGGGCGGCATGGGCCCCGGCGACATCACCGCCGTCATCCTGATCATGACCAACCTCTACGCGCCGCTGAACATTCTCGGGTTCGCCTATCGGGAGATCAAACAGACCTCGATCGACATGGAGAAAATGTTCGTCCTGCTCGATGAAGATCCCGATGTCGCCGATGCGCCGAACGCGGCAGCTTTGAAGCCTGGCCCCGGCGAAGTGGTGTTCGATGCCGTCAGTTTCGCTCACGAGGGCAGGGACCGCGGGCTCGACTCCGTCTCCTTCACCGCTCCCGCCGGCAAGACCACCGCCGTCGTCGGCCCCTCCGGCGCCGGCAAGTCGACAATCCTGAAGCTGCTCTTCCGCTTCTACGATCCGGCGGGCGGGGAAGTACGCATCGATGGCCAGAATTTACGTGAAGTCACGCAATCCTCTTTGCGCACCGCCCTCGGCCTCGTGCCCCAGGACGTCGTCCTCTTCAACGACACGATCCGCTACAACATCGCCTACGGCCGCCCCGACGCGACGCAGCGGGAACTCGAAGACGCCGCCCGCAACGCGCAGCTGCTCCACTTCATCGAAAGCCTGCCGCAGGGTTGGGACACGCGCGTCGGCGAACGCGGCCTCAAACTCAGCGGCGGCGAAAAGCAGCGCGTCGGCATCGCCCGCGTCGTCCTGAAGAACCCGCGCATCCTCATCCTTGATGAAGCCACATCCTCGCTCGACAGCGCCACCGAAGCCGAAGTGCAGGACGCGCTAGAGCAAGCCTCGCGCGGGCGCACCACCATCGTCGTCGCCCACCGGCTCAGCACCATCGCCAATGCCGACCAGATCGTCGTGCTGGAAGAGGGCCGCGTCGTCGAACGCGGAACGCACCCGGCGCTCATCGCACACGACGGGCTTTACGCGAGCTTGTGGAAACGCCAGGCGGAAGATCCGGCGGTGGCGGCGGAGTAGCTACTGGGCGAGAAATTCGCCGACGTTCAGCACGACTGTGCAATCATAGCGCGCCGCATGCCCTTCGCCGGTGCGCCGGCAGAAGTCCAGAAACGAAGGGTTCTGGCGCATCGGTGACGTAAAGCGCCAAAGCACTCCGCCGCTTCCGATCTCCGACGCCTCATCGGCGCTCCACCCCCGGAGGCCGTCGAAGAATCGTTGCGCCGGCGCGCCGCCGCAATGAAAGCGAATGACATGTTCTTCGCGATCGTATGTCCGCGCCTCGGAAGCCTGATCGATGCAATCGATGTAAAACTGCGCTTGCGGCGGTGCCGGTTGGCCGGGAGCGATGTCAAGGGACGGCGTACCTTGCGGGCCTTCCGCGGTCGCGCACGCGGCCAGCGCGAACGCAGCAAGGATCATCGGAACCGCCTTCATTTCCGCGCTCCCAGGTCTCGCGCCACCACTTTCGCCGCATTGTGCCCCGGCGCGCCGGTCACTCCGCCGCCCGGATGGGTGCCCGAGCCGCACATATAAAGCCCAGCGATCGGCGTACGATAGTCGCCATGTCCCAGCACGGGCCGCGCGCTGAACAGCTGATCGAGCGAGAGCGCCCCATGCATGATGTCGCCGCCGATGAGCCCAAACGTCCGCTCCAGGTCGAGCGGCGACATGATCTGCCGCCCAAGCACGCTGTTCGCGAATCCCGGCGCATGCTTGTTTACCGTCGCGATCATGAGGTCCGCGACTTCTTCGCGATGATTGTCCCACGAGCGCCCGCCCGAAAGCTGCGGCTGCACGTGCTGGCAGAACAGGCTCGCCACATGTTTGCCCGGCGGCGCCAGCGTATCGTCGAGCGTCGATGGGATCAGCATCTCGACGATCGGCTCGCGTGACCAGCCGAACGCGCGCGCATCGTCGTAGGCGCGGTCCATGTAGGCGAGCGAGGGGGCGATGATGATGCCTGCGGTCATGTGATCGCCGGCTTCCGGCTTTGCCGTGAACCTGGGCAGTTCGCTCAGCGCCACATTCATCCGGAACGTGCCGGAGCCGACGCGATAGCGGCTGATCCGCTCGCGGAAGTCCGCCGGCACGGCCCCCGGCGGGACGATCCGTTCGAACAACAATTTCGGATTGAGGTTGGAAACGACCGCCTTCGCGAGCAATCTCTCGCCGCTCTCGGTGACCACACCTTGGACCGCCGGCGTTCTCGCCGGCGAATTGGCCGTCCCACCCGCGTCATCTCGAAGAATGAGCGCCTTCACCGCAACGCCGGTGCGAATCTCTACGCCGCGTGCGCGGCAGCACGCGGCCATTGCCTGCGTGATCGCGCCCATGCCGCCGATGGCGTGGCCCCACAATCCCTTCTTGCCGTTCACCTCGCCAAACACATGATGCAAAAGCACGTAGGCCGAGCCCGGCGTATAGGGGCTGGCGAAATTGCCGACGATGGAGTCGAATCCGAACAGCGCCTTCACCGGATCGCTCTCGAACCAGCCGTCGAGCCAGTCGCCGGCGCTCTTGGAGAACAGGTCCAACAGGTCGCGCTTCGCCGTGAGATCGAGCTTGTTCAGCCGCCCGCCCAGTCTTGCGCCGCGCAGCGCTTCCTCAACCGCCCGCACCAGCCCGCGCTCGATGAGGTTCGGCGGCTGCTCTAGCAAAAGATCGCGGACGACATCGGCGATCACTTCGAGCCGGCGCTCGTATTCCGGCAGCCGTTCGGCGTCGCGTTTAGAGAACCGCGCCGCCTGCTGCTGCGTGATCCCCGGCGCCGACATGAAGTAATCGCCACCTGGCAGCGGTAGGAAGTTCGAGACCTTGCGCTCTACAATCCTCAGCCCGTGCCGATGCAGATCGAGATCGCGGATGACTTTCGGATTGAGCAACGAAACCGTGTAGCTCGCCACCGAGTTGCGGAATCCCGGGTGAAATTCTTCGGTCACCGCTGCGCCGCCGACGATGTCGCGCCGCTCCAGCACCAGCACCTTGAGTCCCGCTTGCGCGAGGTAAGCCGCGCAGACCAGGCCGTTATGGCCGCCGCCGATGATGATTATGTCGTGCACGCTTGCTCCGCCTCCCGCGCCTCCTTGCCGCACGCCGCGGTGAAAGGCCAGAGCAGCGGCCAGGCAGGGCGCGCGCCGAACCAATCCAGCGATGGCGAGTTTGATGCAGGCGGAGCCATGGGCGCGCCGCAGCAAGCGGAACCCGATGGAGCAGACGGTCAGTCCCATTATCTACCGCATCCGACGCATCGCGGCGATGCTGGGGCGGTTGCAGCGGCTGGTCGTGTTCGGCTTCGAGCAGCTCGTGCTCGTCCGTCTGTTGGAGCGCCACCGCCCGATAGCCGAGTCGCTGACGGCGGCGCTGCTGAAGACCAAGCACATCGACTGCCACTCGCCCGAGCTATTCGTCGCCGACAGCTCCGGCCAGCGCGACGACTGGACTCACGGCTTCACCGCCGTGAACGCGGCGCTCTTCCTGAACTTGCGCAATCCCGACGCGCTCTCGCCTTGGCGCCATGCGCGGCCGGCGCCGGCGTTTCGCGCGATCTACCTTTGGGATTCCGCGTTCATCGCCCAGGTCTGGAAATGGTGGGAGCCGCAGGTCGCCTGGGAAGTGCTGAACGCAGTGATCGACGGCCGCGACGGCGCGCGGCTGCAGCACTACGTCTCCGAGTTTCAGCGCTCGACTTTCACTCAGCCGCCGCTGATCGCTTGGTCGCTCGATCGCCTCGGCGAGATCGTCGAGCCGGCGCGCTACGCCGATTGGATCGCCCAGGCCTATCTGCCGCTGCAAGCGTATCACCGCTGGCTGATCGCCGAGCGTCGTCTTTCGAACGGGCTCTATGCCTGGCTTCACGCCTACGAATCCGGCGTGGAGAATGCGCCGCGATTCGGCGATAGAGAAGAGCGGCGCCTGCGCGACACCCGCACAATCGCCGCGCCCGATTTGTCTTCTTATATGGTGCTACAGTGCGAAGCGCTCGCGACGATGGCGCTTCGCTTGGGAAAGCGCAACGAGGCTGCGGCCTATCAGGAGGAAGCGCACCGGCTGCGCGACCGTATCAACGAATTCTTATGGGACGAGCGGGAAGGGCTCTACTTCGATCGCGACATCGCGACCGGCGCGTTCATCCGCTCGCGCGCGATCACGTCACTGTTGCCGCTCTGGGCCGCCGCGCCGGATCAGCGTCAGGCCAAGCGTCTCGTCGACCACATTGTCAATCCCGCCGCCTTCAACACGCTGACCCCGCTGCCCTCAGTCGCGCTCGATGATCCCGCGTTCGAGCGCGACATGTGGCGCGGTCCCGTCTGGATCAACACCGCCTACGCCGTTATCGAGGGTCTACGCCGCTACGGCTTTCACGCTGCGGCCTCTGATCTTGCTTTCCGCCTCTGCGACGGCGTCTATCGCACCTACGGTCACACCGGCCGCTTCCACGAATTCTACGATCCGACTGCTCACACCATCGCCCATCTCCACCGCAAGCGCGGCAATCGCTGGAAAGCCATCACGCTCGGCAAGAGTCCGGTGACTGACTTTGTCGGCTGGACCGGTCTTGTGAACACGCTCGTCGTCGAAACGCTGATTGGCGTCCATGTCACCACGCGCGGCCCGGCGATCCGGCCGCGCTTCCCGGCTCGCGCGGAGGGCCTGCGGTTCTGCCTGACGCTGCCGATGTGGAAGCTAGAGATCGATCTTCACGTCCTGCACGGCGGCGTTACACGCGGCGAAGTGCGCGGCGCGTTCGCCCGCAGCTTCGAGGCCGAGTTCGGCGCAACCATTCCACTCACGACGACGCAGCACGCGTCGACAGGAGCCGTCGCATGAAGATCTGCGACATTACCATGGCCTACAACGCCAAGAGCGGCGGCATCAAAACCTATATCGATGAGAAGCGTCGCTTCCTACGGGATCACACCGACCACGAGCACTTGCTGATTATTCCGGGCAGCCGCGACCGCATCCGCCGCTCCGGCCGCAGCACGACGATCACGCTCCGCGGTCCGCTCCTGCCGGGTCAGGATCAGTACCGCGCGTTCCTTTCGCCGGTGAAAATCCGCAAAGCCCTGATGCAGGAGCAGCCCGACATTGTCGAACTCGGCAGCTACTACACCGAGCCCTGGGCCGCGTTCGCGTATCGGCGCCGCCGGCGCGACGCGGGTCTCGACTGCAAGCTCGCCGCCTATTTCCACACTGATGTTGCAGAAGCCTATGTTGGCGCGCCGCTCCGCACTGCGGCGCAGACCTGGCTCGAAGAATTAAGCGAAGCGCTCGCTAACAGCGTCGAGCGGATCGCAGACGTCGCCGCATCCGGCGCCGAACGCTACATCCGCTATGTCTTCAACCACTGCGATGTTACGATGGCGGCTAGCTCCGAGCAGGCCGACCGCCTCTGCGAATACGGCGTCGACGGCACCCACGTCGTGCCGATGGGCGTTGACTTGAAACTGTTCAGCCCGCGCCGCCGCTCGCAGGCGGTTCGCGAGGGGAATGGCGCCAGGCCTGGCGAGCTTGTGCTGATCTACGCCGGCCGGCTCAGCACCGAGAAACGCGTGCTGACTCTCATCGAAGCGGTCCGCAAGCTGCCGCGTGAGTTGAAGGCGCAACTCTGGATGCTAGGCGACGGCCCGCTGCGCGAGGATGTGGAAGCGGAAGCCGCGAAGACGCCGGCGATCCGGCTGCTCAAGTACGAAGGCGAGCGCGCGCGCTTCGCTGCGACCCTCGCGTCCGCCGACATCTACGTCACTGCGGGCCCATTCGAGACATTCGCGCTCTCCGTGATCGAGGCGCAGGCGTGCGGTCTTCCCGTCGTCGGCGTCGACGCCGGCGCGCTGCGCGAGCGCGTGGCGCCAGGTTTGGGCTATCTCGGCCCTGTCGACGACGCTGGCTCGATGGCCGCCAACATCGCCCGCGCAGCCGCCGAGCACGCTGCCATCGCTCGCCGCGCCCGCGCCCATGTCGAAGAGCACTTCGCTTGGCCGCGCGCCTTTGCGAAATTGCTGCGCTGCTACGATCTGCCGGCGCGTGTCGAGATAGCGCCGCCGCCAGCGGCGCGGGAGCCAGCTGTTCTAGCCGCCGAGTGAGGGGCGGCGAGGCGGCCAAAACAAAAGCCCGCGGGCGAGGGCCAGCGGGCTAGACGATCCAACCAATGAAGAAAAGAGAATGGCTCCTCGGGTAGGAGCCAAACTGGATTCCGCCGACGACAGCCCACCGCCGGAACGAAGGTTGGTTTTCCTCATGCGAGACAAACGCAACGCTCACGCTCATTCCGCTAACGGACGCTTGCGACAGCCGACGAACGCGCCCAAATCGGTATAAGCAAAGGTATGTTTGAGGACGAGGGATGGCGCGGGGCAAGCATCTGTTGACGGCGGCAGAGGTGAGCGCGGCGCGTCCGCCGGCCATGCTTCACGATGGCGGCGGCCTCTACTTGAAGGTCGAGCCTGGCGCGGAGCCTCAAGGCGTTGCGCAACGCTCCTGGCTGCTTCGCTACACGGCGCCAGCGACCAGCAAGCGCCGCTGGATGGGTTTGGGCTCCGCCGATGCTGTGACGCTCAAGCAAGCCCGCACGGCCGCCGACGCGGCCCGTAAGCAGCTGGAGGCCGGACTTGATCCGATCGACCAGCGGCGGCTGGAGAAGGCGGCCGCGGCCGTCGAGGCGGAGCACGCGCGGACGTTCAAGCAGGCGGCGCTGGAGTATCTGGAAACGAAGCGCGCCGGATGGGGCGAGAAGCACGCCAAGCTCTGGCTCGCGGCCATGGACAAGTACGCTTTCCGGCTGATTGGCGCGCTACCGGTTGCGGCCTTCGATACGTCCCGCATCGGCGTCGGCAATATCAAGCGGGTGCTGAGCCCGATCTGGAGCGAGAAGCCCGAAACGGCCCGCCGTCTCCGCCAGCGGCTCGAGAGTGTGCTGGAGTACGCCGCGGCGCACGGTTACCGGGAGGGCGACAATCCCGCCCGGCTGGCGCGCGTTGAGCACATCCTAGGGAAAAGCTCGCGGGCGGTAGAGCATCGGCCGGCGCTGCCGTTTGCGGAGGTTGGCGCGTTCATGGCCGATCTGCGCAAGCTCGACGGCCTGGGCGCGCTCGCGCTGGAGCTGACGGTTCTCTGCGCCACGCGCACAACCGAGACGCTGGGCGCCCGAAAGGCTGAGTTTGATCTGGAAGCCGCGCTTTGGGTTATCCCGGCGGAGCGCATGAAGGGCCGGAACGGCGAACGCCGCGAGCATCGGATTCCCCTCTCTTGGCAGGCGGCGGCGCTGCTGCGCCGGGTGTTCGCCGCTCACCCCAAGAGCCCGTTCGTCTTTCCGGGGCTGGGGACCGATTCCCATCTGAGCGGCATGGCGATGCTTAAGGTTCTGGAGCGGATGGGTCGGGACACGATCACGACCCACGGCTTTCGGAGCACCTTCCGCGACTGGGCCGCCGACGCGACTGACTTCCCGCGCGAGCTGGCTGAGCAGGCTTTGGCGCACAAACTGCCGGACAAGGTGGAGGCTGCTTATCGGCGCGGTGACGCGCTGGAGAAGCGCGCGAAGCTCATGCAGGCCTGGGCGGACTACTGCGATCGGGCAGCCGCCGGCGGCGCTGTTGTGCAGCTCCGCGTCAAGAGCGGGGCGGCCTAATGCGCGCGGACGGACGTAACGACAAAACTGTAGAAACTGCAGAAACTCCCAAAAGCCCCGAAACTCGGCGCGGAGAGGCGTAGGACAAAACTGCAGAAACTGCAGAAAGTAGGAAGGCGAGCCGGGACAGCGGCTCATTTGAGCGAACGCCATAGGAGGGCGAGCCATTGAACAAGCCAGCATCACCCGGCCGTCTCGTGCGAATCCCTTCTCGTCTATTCGATGAACCGGGGCTGCCCGCTGACAAAGCTTGGCGCGCGACCGCGGCTGTAATGAAGGCAAGCGAGCGGCTTACCGAGATAGCGAAGAGTAAACCCCCGCGAAACACGAACGATTTTCACCGCGCGCAGATTGATCGATGGATTTCGGCGCTCGGTACGATGCGCGAGCTTCTTGCTAACGACCTCGGTTGCTTGCCATCGAGCTACGAAGAGATTGAGGCCTTGGCGTTGTGCCTAAGCGAGGTGAAAGCTGGGCGGTTGCCTGATGGTCTCAAGCCGCGCGCGAGCGAAGTGGGCGGGGGAACCAATATCAACGAGCTCGGCCTGGCGAGGCGCATCATGTGCGCGGCCGCCCTCGACGTGATCAAGGGCGAGGAGCGCGCAGCGGGTCGCGAAACCTATACGCTGGGAATGGCCGCGAAGCGCGTGGAGGAAAGCCTGCGCAAGGCCGGCGTTCCGCTCGCACACTTCGGTATCGGGATGGCGCCGGATGAGACAGGTATCGCTCGCGGCTCTGAGACGTTCGCTACGGCCATTCAGATTAAGGACACTTGGCGTTCTGAGGCTTTGAAGAAGCGCGCCGATGAGTTGGCGGCCTTCATCGCCCTGGGGGAAAAGCTGGGTTCCGAGGAGTTGTTGTTGCGTGCCACCGCTGGCCGCACGCGGTGGGCCGACATCGCTAAGTGCACGGATGCAATCGAGATTCCGGCCGATGCAGGGACTGCTCTTGTTCGCAATCGGGAGCGGCCCTAGCCCCGTTTGCCCGCGTTTTTCGCGTCAGGGAAACGGCCCCCGCTGCCATTCCCCGGGATGAGGCGCGCATCTTTGCCATCACGGCGGCCCGCGAACGCGGGCGTAACGTGAGAGAGCAGACGCGATGCAGTACGCGAGGGCCAGCACAGAGCGCGAGCTTTGGCCCATCCCAGAATTTTGCCGCGCGTTCGGTCGCAGCAAGACGTTCGTTTATGACGCGCTCGCTGCGGGCGATCTGGATGGCGTGAAGGTTGGGCGCTCGACGCTCATTACCGCGGAGTCGGTGAAGCGCTGGCGCGACTCGCTGCCGAAGTTTGAGCCGGGCAAGCCGCTCCAGTGCGGCGCGGCCGCTGCGTGAGCGCCAACCATACCCCCGAAACGAAAACGGCGGCTGCCCGGACAGGGGTCAGCCGCCGCTCGCGCGATCACGCGCGGGAATGCCTCGATAGGAGCAAGGCAATGAGACGCATAATCCGAACCGTTCCCGCTGGCAATGATCCCGGGTCGCAGCCTGGGCGCGCACCGGCATTCTTCAATCGCTTTGACGGCACGGAGGCGAACACGGCGCACACTACGCGCCTGCTGGCGGCGCTCGCGAGCGTTGCGGGCGATCACACTGGCGACAAGCTGGCGCGGCAGATGATCCGCAACGCGACGGCGGAGCTTTTCGACGCCGCGGCCCGGCTCGATCGATTGGGCCAATGCGGCACGGCGCCGGCGCTCCAGCTGGAGGGCGCCGCCCATGGCGCCTGATGTGACGGAAGCGCGCCTGAGGGCGATCTGCGAGCGCTGGGGTTTTCCCGACGATCTCGCCGCGCCTGGCGCCGGGCTGCAAGCTCTGGAGGCTGTGTCTCGCGTCGATAGCGAGCTAGGAGCGCTCTATCCTGAGCAACGTGAGCGGCTGGCTTGGTTGTACGCGCAAGAGACTGGCACGCCGGAAGGTGACGCCATGGCGCGCGCGTTCGTGTTCGGCCTGATGATGCAGGCCCAACACCGCGCCGCTGACGACGCCGGCAAGGCTGGGGGCGATCAATGAGCGCCCCGGCCAAGCGTCTGACGGAAGCGCAAATCGACGTGGCGCGGGACGTGGCCTCAATCTCTGCGGTGGCGGAGCGCGGTGGCGTCATCATGGATCCACGCAAGAGCCGCCCCGCGTCAGGCGATTACTGGGCTCTGTGCCCGTTCCATGCGGAAAAGACCGCCTCTCTCCATATCGTCGAGCGCGGGGCGCAGAGCTATTTCCGTTGCCACGGCTGCGGCGAGCGCGGCGACGTGTTCGCGCTGGCGCAGCGCCTGTTCCGCTGCAGCTTCCTGCAGGCTTTCGAGATTGTCGGCGGACGGCTCGACGCGGCGCCCGACCCCGAATTGATCGCCGCGCGCGCTGAGCGCATGCGCGAGCTGGAGGCGCAAGCTGAGGCGGAACGTGCTGCGCGCCGCGCTGCGGCGGAGCGCATCTACTGCGCCGCGGGCCTTCATGTCGCCGGCACGCTGGGCGATCTCTACATAAAGCGCACTCGCACGATTGCCGCCCCGTTGGGCGCGGCCGATCTGCGCTTCTATTCTCGCGCGCCGTTGTCGCCTTACGAGCCGCACAAAGCGGGGCGCTGTCCGGCCATTGTCGCCGGCATCCGGAACGCTGAGGGCGCGCTTATCGGCGCTCACATGACGTTCATTAAACCGGACGGCTCCGGCAAGGCCGATCTGCCGCATCTTGACGGCTCGCGCTTGATCTGTGGCGAGCACGTCGGCGGACATATCCGGCTAGGCCGCGTCCGTGACGCGGCGGTGATTGGCGAAGGTTGGGAAACCACGCTCTCGGCTTCGGAGGCGTGCGCGCTTCCCGGACTCGCGGCGATCAACGCGCCCAACCTTCGCGCTCTCATTCTGCCGGCCGGCGTCAAGCGCGCCGTGATCGCTTTCGACCGCGACCCTAAAGGCGTCGGCGAGATGAGCGCCGAAGCGCTGGCGCAGCGTCTCTGGAGTGATGGGGTGCGCGTTGAGATGCTGCCGCCCCCGGATGGATTCGGAGACTGGAACGACGCCGCGCAAGTCGGCGCTCTGCCGAAGCTGGAGGCCGCATGACGGACGTTCACGCGGCCAACATGAACGGCGGCGCAGTCCGTCCGCGCGTTTATGATCCGGCGCCGGCATGGCCGGAGCCCGATTCTAACCTGACGAACGGCGGTGCGCGGCCAGCGCCGGCGTTCCCGATCGATACGCTAGGGGCGCTCGGTTCTTACGCTGCTGACTTCGCCGCATCGAAGGGCGCGCCCGTCGATTATTTCGCCGCCCCGTTGCTAGCGTTCGCCGCCGGCGCGGTGGGCGCCGCGCGCAAGGTCTTGATCCGTCCCGGCTGGGAAGAGCATGCAATCCTGTGGGTGGCGAGTGTCGGCGCGCCGTCATGCGGCAAGTCTCCGCCGCTACTGGCGCTCAAACGTGCTCTGGCGGCCATTGAGCGCGAAAGCGCGGGCGACGTTGCGGAGCGCCGGCGCGAGCATGAGGCCGCCAAGGCTGAGGCTGGGCTGCGGCGTGAGGAATGGGAGCGCTCTGTTGCCGAGGCGGTGAAGCACAAGCGCGCCGCGCCGCCGATGCCGGCCGAAGCGGAGGAGCCGGAGGAGCCGCGCATTCCGCGGATGATCGTTGCGGACGTGACCACCGAAAAGTTGGCGCGCATCATCGCTGAGAATCCGCGCGGCGTTATCTCGATCCGCGACGAGCTGGCGGGCTTGCTGGGGAATTTTGGCAAGTATGGCGGCGAGGATGCGCCTTTCTATCTCAGCGCTTACAATTCGGATTTCTCTCCTGTTGACCGGGTGAAGGGCGGCACGATCACGGCCGCGCGCGCCAATTTGTGCGTTGTCGGCTCGACGCAGCCCGACAAGATTCAGGGCTTGCTTTCGGGCCGTGCGAATGATGGCCTTGTCTCGCGCTTCCTGATGGTTTGGCCGGACGCCGCGCGCCGTGTTTGGGAAGTGCCCACCGTCGATGAAGGCCGCCTCGTGGCGCTCTTTCGCCGCTTGCGTTCGCTGGAGATGGACACAGAGGACACAGGCGAGCTTGCCCCGCGCGTGATCCCGCTTGCGCCTGAGGCGGCGCAGATTTTCGCGGCTTGGTGGAAGGAGCAAGGCGCGAAGGCCGCCGAGTCCGCCGGTTTCATGGCCGAATTCCTCGGCAAGTCTGACGGCACGTGCGCACGCGTTGCCCTGGTGCTGGAATTGCTCGACTGGGCGGCGGCGAGCGGCGGCGACAGGGACGGCCCACGCGCCGTCTCGGCTGGCGCCGTAGAGCGGGCCTGCCGTTTGTTCGCTGACTATTTCGAGCCTATGGCGGCGCGCGTCTATGCCGACGCTGGCTTGCCTGAAGCGGAGCGCAAGGCGGTTCTGCTGCTTAAGGAGATTCGACGCCGCGGCGCGCGGCGCTTCAATCTGACGAAGGTTTACCGCGGCGCTGACTCCTGGCGCCTGCCGGGCTTGACGCAATCGGCGGACGTTGAGGCCGCTTGCGCGGTGCTGATTGAGGGCGATTGCATCCGCGAAGCTGAGCGCGATCCCAGTGCGGCTCATCGGCCGAAAAAGGACTATCTCGTTAACCCCCGTCTCTTCGGGGGCGCAGCATGAGCAGCTGGCGCGAAGTGGCGCGGCGCGTGCTGCGGGAGCGGGAAGCGCCGCCGGCGCCTGAGCGCGCGTGCGCCGACGATCGCGACGATTACGCGCAAGAGGAACGCGCCGCGATTGCGCAGCATGAGGGCGGCTTGCCGCAAAGCTGGGCAGTGGCGCTTGCGGCGATCGAGCGCGGCCCGCGGCCGCACGGCGTCTCTGAGCGCGATTGGCGCGCGTTCGTCAATGTTGCCTGGGAGCGCGCCGACGCTTTTGGCGCAGAGCTGGCCGCGAACGGCTGGACGTTTGAGGAAGTGTTCGGCGTTGGCGAGCATTGGGCGCGGCTCGATCGGCGCGGCGCATGCTGGCTGGCGCGGGACGCGCGCATTGTGGAAGTGACGCCGGAGCGTATCGTATTTGAACGCGGCGGCGATCGCACAACGCACAACAGAGGGAGGCCGCATTGACCGCGCCCCCCTCTGGAGCGCCGCCAGCGCCGGGCTCAAGCCGCACGCGCGGCAAAGCCGCGGACGCGAGCGAAGCGCCTGCTGATGTTGTCGGCCGCCTGTTTGCGGAGAAGGCAAAGGTCGTTGCGGAGAAAGCGGCAGAGCTGGCCGCAGCCGGCGACGTGCAGTCCATGCGCCTGGTGCTCGACCGCATCGCGCCCGCGCCAAAAGAGCGCCCCGTTCGCTTCACGTTGCCGCCTGTCAATTCTGCCGCCGATCTGCCCGGCGCCGTCATGGCTCTGATGCAGGCGACCGCGCGCGGCGAGCTTGTGCCGGCCGAAGCGATGCAGTTGGCGGGCGTGCTGGAGCAGTACCGCAAACAAACCGAAACCGCAGAGTTTGAAGCGCGCCTGCGCGCGCTGGAGGAGGAACGCAATGCCGGCCGCTAGCATGACCGCGCGCCTTGTTGCGCTGGAGGGTGAGCGCGTCGCGACAACCGAGCCGCTTGTTACTTTTCTGACGACTGAACTGGCGACGGCCGAAGAGCTGGCGCAACTGGAGGCCAACGCGAAGGCCGCCTGGGCGGCTAACCATGGCCGCCCATGGCCGGCGGCTGGCCGCGTTATGCGCATTCTGCTCTGCGGCTTGAAACCAGAACGGAGTGGCGACAATGCGCGCTGACATGCTGTCACGTCTTGGCGCTTTGGAGCGCCGCGCGGGTCTTGGCGTCGGCGCCGGGCCATGGCTCAGCGTCGTCTATGAGGACGGCGCGCCCGCCGAGCATGTCGCGCGCCTGGAGGCCGAAGCGCTCGCCGCTTATGTCTCGGAGCGCGGCGAGCCCCGGGGCGAGGTGAATTACATTCATCGCGTCCTTATCGCCCCGCGTGCCCGCGAGGCGATGCAGTGAGCGCGCGCACCCTTTCGTCGCGGTTGAAGGCGCTGGAGCGCGCCGCGCGCACAGCTGCGCCTGTGTGCTTATGGCTCGACGAAGGCGAGACGCCGGCGCGAGCGGCCGCGCGCCGGTTCCCTGACGGCCCGCCGGCTGGCGCGCCTCTCCTGTTCTTTCGCTGGCAAAGCAGCGACGGAGCGCAAGCATGAGCGCGCGCGATCTCGCCCGCCGCATGGACGCGCTGGAGAAGCTTTCCGGCGCACGTGATCCGTTTGCGCATCTGTCAGACGCGGAGCTGGAGGCGTTCACGGCCGCTTGTCGCGCGCAATGGGCTGGCGAAGCCGACACCGCAGCCGCCCTTCTGGAGGCTCAGACAGAAACGACCCGCCTGCGGTTTGCTCGCACGCTTCAACTGTTGACGACGGAGGCCGCTTGATGGGCCTCCTAAGCATTCTGCGGCAGCGCGCTCGGGAAAATCAGAGGCCGGGCGTCGCGTCCCACGCGTTCGCCCATCCGGCAAAGACGCACATGCCCGAGGGCGACCCTGCCCATCCGGAGTCGATGCAGACGGCCCCCTTGGAGCAGCGCGCGGCTGTTTTGCAGGCGCAGCAGCGCGGCGCGCCTATCGGCGCTCCCATGTTCACGCAACAGATGGCGCAGAAGGGCCAGCTCCAGCTGGGCGCCGTGGGCGCGCAAAGCATGAGCACGCCTCAGGTCGCGCCTCAGCCGACGGCGCTGGATTCGCAGCTGACGCAGGCGCTGCAAATGGATCCGTTCTACTCGCTGCGGGTCGTGCAGGCGCTGCAGCAACGCTACCCGCAAAAGCGGCATTCTCACACGCTCGGCTCAGGGAGATAGCCATGGCCTCAATTGCTCGGCGCTCCCCAAAGCTTCCGCCGGCGCATTCGCCGCAAGACGTGCGCGATGCGGTGGCGACGCTGGAGGATCGACCGCGCGCGCCGGAGAAAACGCCGGTCTCGTCAAACGCAGACGGATACGAAGGCGAGTTTTGCTCTGACGGCGACTATTTCTACGTGTTTCGAGGTGGCCAGTGGAAGCGCGCTGCGCTCAGCACCTTCTGAGAGGCGATTGACGATGACCGTTGTTGATGTGAACGCGCCCATCCCGAAGACCATGCAGCGCCCGAACGGCGTTCCGCATCCGCACGCGTGGGAAGTTGGCGCATTTGCGCCGGCAGCCGACGCACAGGAGGCGTTCGGAATCTGGCAGGCCGCGATCCACGTGCTGCAAACGCACGGACGCCCCAACGGCCCCGATGGCGACACCTTCTGGGACGGCGCGAACGCGGAGGACGTTTATCCCTGTGAGCCGCTGCGCCAGCTGCTGCTGGAGCCGTTTCCGCCATCGAACTCGATTTGGCTCTTGCGCGTGCGTGCGGCGCCGGGCGTCGAGGTTCTGCGCATGGCCTGGAATTCCGCTGTTGAGGAGCCGTCAGAAAGCGGCGGGCTCTGGATAGAGCGCTTTGCGCCGGGCGATTGGCAGACCGCGCTCGCGACCATGGCGGAGGGCGCCTGATGCTCGGCGCGGCGATGCTCTTACTCGGCGGCAGCAGCAACGCGATCACTGTCAGCGAAGCCTGGGATTCGCCCACTGGCGCGAGCCCGCAAGTCACGGCCGCGCGCACGTTCACGGTGCCAGCGACCAACCCCGGCGATGTAACGTTGGACATTGTCCTGCACAGCGGCGGAACGCTGGCCTACCAGAAGAACAGCGATCCCTTCGTTTCGTTTGTCGATGCGGAAGGAGCGTCCGTCGCGAGTGGCGACACGATGCGGTTTCGTCTCACCGGCGCTGGAGAAAGCGCGAGCGTGATCGTGCGCGATGTGCTGTCCGCTGGGGCAATCGCTCCTGCCTTCACCATCACGAACACCTAGGGAAAGAAGATGCGCGGCGTTGCGATACAGAAGATTTCGTTCGGAGCGGTTAGAGGAGGCGACCCGTGTTGCTGACAGTGATCGGCAGCAACGGCTCCCGCGCGATCACGGTGGATGCGGAGTGGGACTCGCCGACTGGCGCATCGCCGCAGGTAACGGCGGCGCGAGTGTTGACGGTGCCGTCAACTAACCCCGGTGACCTAACTCTGGACATCATTTCGCAGAGCGGGGGAACGCTCGCATATCAAAAGAACAGCGATCCGTTCGTCTCCTTCATTGATGCAGACGCTGTGAACTGCGTGACTGGCGACACACTGCGCTTTCGACTGACCGGAAGCGATGAAAGCGCATCTGTGATCGTGCGCGATACCTCATCCGCTGAGGCGATTGCCTCAGCATTTACGATCACGAACACATAGAGGCGTGACATGGGATTGCTTCAAACGCTCTACTCGACGCAATACGCGCCTAGCGCCTGGCAGTCGCTCGCCTTTGGCCAACAGCCGCAACAGCCGCTCATGCCGCTACAGCAGGACGGCACGCTGCTCCAGCGTTGGCGCGAGCAGAACTCGCACTCGAGCGGGCCACGCGATCTCGACGGCATGCGCGCGGGGCTGCGATCGGCCGGGCCGAACGGCGGCGCCATGCCTTCAACGCCGCTGGCGGCGCTTACGGGTGCACGCGCAGCTCCGCAGCTGGGGCCGGAATGGCAGACGCCGGCGGCGCTGCCGACGCCTCCCGCTCTGCCGCAAGGCGCCGCCGCGATGACGGCCGGCGGCAAGCAGGCCGCGCCGTTCGATGCGACCGCGCGCCAGTTTCAGCCCGGAACAGCATCCGGCTTCTGGGGCAACCTACAAGCCGGGCTCAACGATCTGCCGAACAACAGGCTGTTGCAGACCGGTCTCTCACTGATGGGTCACGCTCAGGGCTCGCGGTGGGATCTGGTGGCGCAGGACTTGGCGCAGCAAGGCCGCGATCAGCGTGAGCGGCAAGCATTCGAAAATGAGCAGCGCCGGCAGAAAGTAGCGGATGCGCGCGACAGTGAGCAATGGACCTGGGCGCAGCAGGAGCGCCAGCGCACAGGCGATCGACGCCGGTTGGCTGAGGACTACATCAACAGCCGGCCGGAGGCGGAGCGCGCAGAGCTGCGCATGATCGATCCCGACGAGCTGGGCGGCTACATTCAACAGCAGCGGCAGTTTGACCTGCAACTGCAGGAGATGCGCGACAATCGTGCCTTCCGCGCGGCTTCGCTGAACATGGATCGGCAACGGCTGGAGCAGGACAGAATCCTGAACTCTGCTTCGTCGGTGCTGGGGCGTGAGGAGGCGCAACGGCTCGGCGCCGACATGCAGCGGCTTCGCGGCTGGAGCATGATCGATAACGACATGGCGGCGCTGGAGGAGATTCTGGACCGCAACCCGGCGGCGTTCAACAACTTGTTCGACGCGGACGTTGAGCAGGCGCTGGCGCGCGTGCGCGATCCGCAGACGCGCCGCGACGTACAGACGATCTATTCGCTCGCAACGTCGATGGCGCGCGAGGAACTGCGCGGACAGACGCCGGTCTCAAACATCGATTTGCTGTCCGCGGTTCGCAGCGCGCCCAACCCGTCGAGCGGCGCCGGTTTCGCGCGCGACTGGCTGAACCGCGCCTATCAGGACCGGGCGGACCTGGAGGGTTACGTTCAGGGCGCGATCAATTACATGCAGCAGCCAGACGGAAGCCGGCGCACGCTGTTTGAGCCCGATCCAGCGACCGGGCGCAATTTCTATCAGAGCGATGCATTCCGCCGCTACACGGGCAACGGAAGCTTTACCGACGTGCGTGGCGACCGGCGTTCACGGCAGGACAGCGAGGCGCAATCGGCGGCCGCAGCGCTGGCGGAGCGGCGCGCGCGGGGCGCAACAACCAGCGCGGGCTATGGCCACCTTGGCGGTGCCGCCGGCGCGCCGCGACTGCTGCGTGAGCCGAACGCATATGAGGCGACAATCGTGCGCCAATATCAGGAGGCACAGCGCGCCAACAATCAGAACCGCGTGCGCACGCTTGAAGTTCGCATGCGTCAGCGGGGCCTCATTCCATGACAAACAGATGGGACACCTTTAGCGATAGCGAGCTGGAGCGCATCGCCAACGGACGCGCCTCTCGCTACGAAATTGAGCAGGAGCGTCGCCTCAACGGGTTGCAGGGCGCCGGCGGCGAGTTCGGTTCTTTCCTTTCGTCAGCTGGCGATAGTCTGAGCTTGGGCTTTGGCGACGAGCTGATGGGCCTGGGCGCCGGCATTGGCGCATCGCTCAGCGGCGGCGATTTCGGCTCTGCCTATAGCAGCCAAGCGGAGCGCTCGCGCCAGAGGCTCGAGGATGCGTGGCGCTATCACGGCGGCTCTGCGCTTGCGGGCGCGCTTGTCGGTTCGCTGCCGATGGGCGGCGCAATCGGGATGGCGGCCCGCGGCGCGCGCACGTTGCGCAACTTGACACCGGTTCAACGCATCTTGTCTGGCGGCCTCACTGGCGCGGGCTTTGGCGCTGTCTACGGAGCGGGTTCCGACAATGACGATCGGCTGAACAGCTTGGAGGGCTGGCGCAATCGACTCATGGGCGGGGTGTCGGGCGCCGCGCTGGGGGCAGCATCGGGCGCGGCGCTCCATGGACTCGGCATGGGCGCAAGTCACGCCTTCCGCTCCGCAGTGGCGCCGATGCTCGATCCCGCCGAACGCGCGGCGCAGGAGCTGGGGCGGGCGATCAATCGTTCCGACATTCCCGAGCAAGCGGCGGCTCGCGGCGTTCCGGTCGAGAACGAGCTGGCGCGCCGTGCGCGCGATCTGGCGCGCATGGAGAAGTTCTCTCCCGGCTCCAATCCCATGGTTATGGACGCGCTGGGCGACGCCGGCACGAACATGACGATGGTCGCGGGCGCGCGGCCCAGCGCCGGCCGGCGCGCCATGCAGGAAGCGCTGGAGCAGCGCAACGCGGGCGCCCGCCAGCGCGTCGATACGATGCTGGTCCGCGATCTCGGCGGCGGTCAGCGCCGGACTGTGGCGCAAGCCTGGGAGGAACTGGACGGCATACAGCAGCAAGAGGCCGCGCCGCTGTTTGTGGATGCCATGCGGCAGACTGTGCATGCGGTCCCGCGCGAGCTGCGGGCGTTCGTCGCTTTCAACAGCCGTCCCGGCTCGCGCTTCGGCGCGGCGGTGGAAGCGGCGCGCGAGTCGATGCGCCGGCTGGGGCAGAATCCGAATATGACCGACGAAGCCATGATGCGCTCGCCGCGCTTCTGGCATCGGCTGCAGGAGAACGTCAGTGCGGAAGTGAACGCGGTCTATCGCGCCTCCCGCATGACGCCGCTGGGGGCGCCGCGGGGCTCCGCGGTGGGCGAGATGGTGCAGGATGACCAGATGGTCAACCAAGCCGTTATTCGCATGCTGGGCGGACCTCAGAGCCCGTACGGCCGCGCCATGAGCAAATACGCTGGGGCCGAGCGGCTGCGCGAAGCCTGGCGTTTGGGCGAAGACAGCGTGAGGCTCGACGGCGGCGAGTTCGACTTGGCGGACTACGCGCGGCGGCTCGTGCGCATGAGCCCGGCGGAGCGCGAGGCGGCGCGACACGCCGCCATATCCGGGCTGCGCCGCGAGCTGGCCCGCGCGGACACCGGAACGGGCCGCGCCGACGTGCTGCGGGCGATCGTCGGCAACGAAGCCAAACGCAACAATCTGCGGGCCATCTTCGGCGGCGAAGCGCGGTTTAGCCGGGTGCTGCGGACGCTCGATTATGAGCGCCGGCTGTTCCTGAATTACGCAGACACAAACCTGGGCCGCGGCTCGCCAACGGCGGACAAGCTGCAGGGCGCCGAGCAGATGTTCGGAGCGGACGGCTCGCCGCTCGCCAAGGTGACGCGTGCTTTGGGGCGTGATCAGCAGGCGCGCTATGACGAACAGCTGGCGACTGAGATTCTGAACCTGATGCGCACGCCATTGACGGGGCCGAACGCGCCCTCCAACATTCAGGCGTTCGCCCAGCGCCGCGGGCTCCTGAGCCGTGCGCTGCAGCGAGCGCAGCAACAGCGCGAGCTGCGCGCGCGGGCCGGGCCGCTGGCGATCCAGTCCGGCGCGGTCAATGCAATCGGCTTGTCGCCCAACGAGTTCTTTAGCTACTGATGCCCGACGATCCCAACTTCGCCTATGACGTGCTGAGGCCGATAGCCGTAGTCAGCGGCTATCTAATCAGCATGCGTTTGGGATGGGCTTTTAGAGATTGGCAGATAAGACAGCACCAGCGTCGCGCGGAGAAAGCTCGCAACGTGACACATGGGTAACGGCGATTATGAGTAGCCATTTGGCGCAGGCGACAGCGTTGTTGGCGGCCCACGCCTACGTGCTTGTGAGGTTCATGGCGATATTCGAAGCTGACCAAGCCATACCCAGTGCTTGGGTATTTGTAGGTCTCCTGCCGCTTGTTGGCATGGGATTGGCCTACGATGAGCTCGGCGAGTCAGAGTCAACCTGGCGGGAGCAAGCGAGCTTTTGGTTGCTCGCTATCATGGCTGCTCTTTGGGGCGGTTGGCAGATAATCATCCGCAACTAAGAGACTGGCGCTAGCAGGGAAACGTCGTTTCGAAGGCCAGCGCCAGCGCAATGCCGGCCCTTTGGGTTCGTGCGCTAGGGGTGCGTTCAATGTACTGCAGCAGAACTTCCCGAAGCGCAGGCATATCCAAGTTATCTGGGACGCAAGAGGCGCCGAAAGGCGCGCGTAATCCTTCCTCCCGAGCTCTGAGAGTTTGTAGGCGCACTCCACTGAAGAAGCCATCGATCTGCGACCAGCACTGCGCCGCGAGTATGGCGTTCGTCGCGATCGTAAGCGGATCGTCGCTCGGCGGCGCTTCCACGGCTACACATGCTTCTTGAAGGTCGTAGCCGCTGATAGGGAATGGACGCGGTAGCGATTGTGCAGCGACCGGCTCGGCGATCGCAAAGAGAATGGCGCACGAGACCATGACAGCGCGAGTCTGCATCGGATTGAGCCTCCCCGAAGACAATCTAGCGAGCGCCTGAGGATAACCCAAGCGCTAAGGCGCTACCCGTGGAGAAGGCGGGCCCCCGTTCCCCTGCCATTCGTGATCTCAACACCAGCGGCTTCGAACGCCGCCTTCAGCTTCTCGATCGTATCCGGACGCATTTGATCGCCAGCTTCGTAGCGAGCGACTGTAGCGACGCCTACGTCTGCTTCGCGCGCCAAATCTCGAACGCCCCAGCCGAGGAGGGCGCGGGCTGCTTTGCATGCTTGCGGGGTGAGTTTCGCCATTGGTCGCATGATAACATTGTTATCAAATCCTTGACCAGCGCTTTCCGAACTGATAACGCGGTTATCAGTACCAACGGGAGCCTCTGATGGCGAAGCGCTCGCGCAAATGGAAATCGGCAAAGCCGATGAAGCTGGACGCCGCGCCGCTGCTGCTGACTGACGTTCTCGGCAGCGAATGGCAGGGCGGCGTTCTCATGCTGAACGTGCGTAGCGGCGACGTTCGCGGAACGCTTGCGCTCACGTCAGAAGCCAGCTTGCGCCTCCTGTCTGCCGCAGCCGCCGCCACGCGCGACAACGCCGCGCCGTTCAACCGGACGCGCGCCGCTCACCCCCTCACAAAGGAGAAAGCCAAGCCATGACGCAGCAAGAGCCGACGCGCGACACGTTCGCGCCCCCGCTCGATCTATCGACGCCGCACGCATGGCGGGTGCTGGGCCGCGCGCATCGCCGCGCCCATGCTGACGATCAGGGCGCGCTTGATGCCTTCGAGGCCGCAGAGCGGGCCGCTGACACGCCGGGCGCGCCCAACGTGAAGGCCGCCGACGAACGCCAGCGCGAAACGGCGGCGCAACGCAGGGGGCTCGTGCGGGCCGCATTGGCCGCGTCCGCGCCCGATCGGCCGGCGCTCGCGCTCAAGCTGGACATGATCTCAGACGAGGGCGGCTGGAACGATTTTGACGACGCCACATGGCCGCTTTTTGTCGCCGATCTGCGCCGCCTGTGCGGCCTTTCCCTGGAGCCCTCGCAATGACGAACACACAACGCCGCGCGCTCCTCAGCGCGATTATCGCCGCGCCGGTGGCTGGCGCCGCGATCGCAGCGCCGATCACAGGCGCGCCCGACTTGGCCGCGCTCGATACTGACGAATTGCTGCGCTACGGGGCGACGTTGAGCGCCGACACGGAATTTGCCGCCCTCTGTGCTGCAGCCCTTGAGGCACGCCGACGTTCTGACGCGGCCGCTGACGCGCACGCGGCCGCGGAGGATGCGGTTGATGCAGAGACGCCATCGTTTCCCAGTGAGCTGACTTGGCGTGAACGCCGCCGCGATCCTGAGACGGGCGAAACGACCATTTACACGCGGCGCGCGTGCACAAAGGTTATGGGCTCGCCCGGCGCCGGCATGCTCTGGAATCTCACGCACTGGCACAAGGACCGGCTAGGCATTTCCTTCACAGATGCACAAGCCCGACTCCGCGCGACCTATGCTGACTGGCGCGCGGGGTTCGAGGCGGCGCGGGCGCGGCATGACGTTGAAGCGCTTAACGCCGCGAGCATGACCGCCGGGCGGTCCGCCTGTCTCGCGCTCGACCGCGTTCTAAGTCACCCCACGCGCTCGCCGGCCGTCTTGCTGGTGCAGATGCATTTGCGCCGCGCCGATTTCCTGCCGGTCAGCGGGGAGGAGGACTGGGCCGATTTCGTCGCGCATGTTGAGCGGGTTTTGTGGCCTGTTCTGCATGCGTAGTTCGACAAAGTAACGGCGAGAGTTCACCTAGCGCAACGCGCGTATCAGGCGTCTAGCAATGTCAAGGCCAGAACTCCGAGCACTATCAAGAGGCAGCCTATGCTATTGGAATCCCCTGCCTCGGGGTTCCTTGATTGGTTGACCCACGCCCAGATGCCGCCAGCGATAAGAGCAATGCCAACTAGCGCTACACCGATAGTGTCTGACACTGTGCGCCTCCCTTCGGTGCGCGCCTTGTGCTTAGCAGACATGACGTTCCGCCTGAAGGGACTCTCCTGCGTGTGATGACGTACGCCCGCTTGCGGCGAGTTTAGACCATTGCTGCCGTCGCCGCCTTACTGACCGATCGCATCGACCGTGACGGCCACAGAAATCCTCACTACGGCCCCCAGGGCGTTCACCGGTTGCGTAGGTTGGCGCATCGCGCGCATCGGAAGCCGTGCTAAGCTCGGTTCCGCCGCAAGGCAGCGTGACCCGGGGACACAGCGCGCGCAGACCGAGCGTCCTGGTGCCGCTTCGACGGCGTGTCGAAAGATGGATGCGATTTTGCGCTGCTTCGGTTTTTCTGATGCACTTCGAGTGCGCCTACGCCCCATGAGGTCTCCGGGTCACGTCTAGAGTTGGAGGGACCCATGACCAGCTACTATGCCGGCCTAGACGTGGGAGACACAGAGACAGCCGTGTGCGTGACGGACGCCGCAGCAACGGTGCTCTTCGAAGGGAGATTACGGAGCGATGCCAAGACCGTCGCCAGTTGCCTCAGGCCTTACAAAAAAATGCTTCAGGGCGTCGGGATAGAGACCGGCGCCACGGCGTCTCGGCTCTACAAGCAACTCTGGCGTCAGCGTTACCCGATGATCTGCCTGGATGCGTTCCACGCGCACAGCGCTTTAAGAGCCCAGCGCAACAAGACAGACCGTGCAGATGCCAAAGGACTGGCGCTGCTGCTCTGCCGCGGCATGTATAGAGAGGCGCATGTAAAAAGTGACGAGGCTCTCGCTGTTCGCTTCCTCTTGAATGCGCGGGCAACATTGGTGCGTCGGTCCTTGGACATTCGGTTGACGATCTTGTCGGCTGCTAAGCTGTTTGGCTTCACGACCGACCTGAAGGGCAAGCGGGTGCAGAGAATCCAATGGAGCCGGCGCGCAAGGAGTGCGACCGCATCGGATGCCGCAAATGCGCTATTAAGGAGCGAGCACATGCTGGCCGCCGAGGTGAAGGCCATTGATGCCATGCTCGCGAAGATGGCGAGGTCCGATCCCGTTTGCCGGAGGCTAATGACGATGCCCGGTGTCGGCGTGCTGACGGCTCTGACATTCAAAGCCGCAATCGACGACCCGGCACGCTTCCAATCGTCGCGCACTGTGGGCGCTCATTTCGGCCTGACCACGCGGCGCCACCAGTCTGGCGCGATCGACATTGGTGGCCGCATCTCCAAACGAGGCGACAGCAGAGTTCGCCAAGCTCTATATCTCGCGGCTGCGGCCATGCTTGCGAAATCGAAGAAGGAGAGCCGCCTTCGTAACTGGGGTCTTGCCCTTCGAGAACGGCACGGCTTCAGGTTTGCGGCCGTCGCGTGCGCCCGCCGGATGGCGGTCATCCTGCATCGGATGTGGGTTACAGAGACAGACTTCGATCCCGCGCGCTAGGACCACTTGCACAGGGACGCGTCTGGCGCTCCGAGCCTTCTCGATTCGGGAGTTTGGCTCCCACTTTCTCGTCGCGCGGAAAACCTTAGTGAGGTCATCGCGTTGCGGGCTCGCGCTGGACTCGGACCCGCGGGGATGCAGTCTCTCGCCATGCCGAACCTGACCGTAATTGATGGCGGCCTGGCCAAATCCGGTCGCCCCCGGCGCAGCGTCCTTCCTGATTTACAGGACTTACGCCGAATGTTGCACAAGCCGTCAGTGCGCCGGCTGCACGTCGCCGGTCTCGACGTGGAGGTGCGCCGCGAGCCGTTCACATCGATCGATGGCGAGGAGCGCGATGGGGCGATTTATCGGCGCGAGACCTTGTGTGTGGTGTCGCGCGATGGCCGTTCGTTGAGCTGCGTCTCGTAGGGCTCTGGGAGCATCTGCCGCACGCCAGCCAGTATGTGGATCTGTTGGTCGCTAGACTGTTTCCTAAGCACAGCATACTAGTCGTGCAGGCAACGCCGCTGAATCCCCGTGATCCGAAGCGCATGGAGGAGTTGGGCCTGGACCGGAAGCAGGCCCTCCAGCGCGCCGCTTTGATGCGCATGTGCAGCCGCCATCTTGGCTTCAAACCGTTTCCTTCACCGAATGCGAGTGGCGACGGATGGATGTGGCGGTCCCGTCCTGATCTGGCGCGGATCATTTAGCCGCCGGCGGAGCCGCCGATATGCCCCAGCAAATGGATTGGGTTATGTGAGCGGCGCTACGCGGGGGCTCGTCACTTCTTCAATAAGAGCTGCTCGCAGAGGTCTTCAGTTGCCCGTCCGCGGAACGATTCGGTTGGCCGCCCAAGCACGCGGTTAAGGTCCGTCGCGCGATAGTAGCCATGGTCGCAATAGTAGCGATGCATGTCTTCGACCCACACGGGAATCCAGAAAGATTCCGTTTTGACGTCTGCAGCCACAGGCGACCCCACCGGTTCGTGCTTTCTCTTATTTTTGGGTGCTTCTGTCATGGCTGAACTCCATCGACAACTGCCGCGTCCCAGTTCTTGTGCCTTACCCAACGGAAGTTCCTATCCGAGCTGACAACCGCCAGCTCGATGGGACCCCCGCAAATTTGCGGCATATGTGAAAATTTCAGCCCCTTGATGGTGCTAAAAATACAGGAATGGACGAAATCCACGACGTCCCGAAGAGGGATAATCGGGTGCGCCAGCCGCTGCTGCGCCAGCACGGCATCAAGATCGGCGTCTGATCCAGTCCAATGGCCGGAGTGTAAGATCACGTTCCGGGTCTCGTCGTCCGCCCCGTAAAGCAGACGCCGGATCATGTTAGGCGCGCCCCAGAATTCGTATTCTAGCATCGCTATCGGGGATGCGGTTGGGCTCATGTTGAGAGGATCGAAATGCACGAAGCATGCCGCTGGCGTGCGGTCCGGAAGCACGTAACCCCCGATGCAAAAACCCGCCGTAAGGACGCGCATAAGATGCTGAAAATGCGCGTCTTCTTGCGGCGTTAGTTGACCCTTCACCGGGACCCCGCCCGTGCACGGCGGCCGCTTTGAGTAGGCAATACACGCGTCAAATGCAGGCTTCATGGCCGGCATAGCTGCATATTTTGCCCAGTGCGCGCCAAATATCTTGATCCACCTGGTCATCGCATCTGCGACGCTGGATGGCGGGTTGGTCGCTAGATCATCGGCTAGCCCAGCAATGATGGTTCTGTAGCTCACAGCGCCCAGGCTGCCGTGCCCCCAGGTCATGATCGCCAGCCTGCTATCTTGGCCGATCTCAAAGATTTTCTGAGCGTGGTTGAAGTAGTGAGGGCCGCCAGCGAGCCCATAAGACGATGTGCTGTCCGCGCCAAACACCACGCCTTCAGGCGACACGTAGCAGCAGGCGATGGTCATGGAGCCCTCAACCAGACCGGGAACTTTTTGCCTACCTGTTGTGAAGAGTCGGAGCAAGAGCGGTCAACCCGCCCGTTCTTTGGCGCGCGAGCAGCGTTCCTCGTGTTATTTGACGGGTTTGACGATTCACTAGCACCTTTCCGCCGCATGGGAGCAGCGAAATGGCTACGTCGGTGGACGAGTTCAAAGAGAAGGCTTTTCGGGTGGGCAGCGTTTTTACGCCCGGCTCCCCCATTAATGAGCGCGACCTATTCGCCGGCCGCTTGGATCAGCTCTCCAAAATCATCGATGCGGTTTCCCAGAAGGGTTACCACGTCGTACTGTATGGCGAGCGAGGGGTAGGAAAAACCTCGTTGGCGAACGTGTTGGCGTCTTTCCTTCGCGACCAAACGCCCAACGTGTTGTTGCCGCGAGTGAATTGTGACGCGTCCGATACCTTCCATTCCATGTGGTTGAAGGCGTTCAAGGATGTGTTTGTCACCAACTCCAAGGCGAGCCCTGGCTTCAATTCTCACGCCGTTACAGAGGCGAAGTCTCTCGCTGACGCAATGGGCGAGAAAATCGGACCCGATGATGTGCGGCGTGTTCTCGCGCAACTCTCTGCGGGCGCGCTCGTTATCTTCGTATTCGACGAATTCGACCGCGTGCAGAATGGAACAGCTCGAACGCTGATGTCGGACGCCATCAAGGCTCTTTCTGACTTCGGTGTCTCGGCGACCATCATGCTCGTTGGGGTGGCTGACTCTGTCGATGCTCTTGTGGTGGAGCATCGATCGATTGAACGCGCTCTCGTGCAAATTCCGATGCCACGCATGACTGAAGAAGAAATACGCCTCATCATTCGGAATGGGCTCGCGCGTCTGGAAATGAGCATCATAAGCGATGCAGAAACCCAGCTGGTTCGCTTTTCACAAGGGCTTCCGTACATCACACACTTGCTTTGTTTGCACACGGCGAGAGCCGCTCTCGCACGGCGGTCAGACGAAATCGATGGGAACGACGTACGGGAGGGCATCCAGGCCGCGCTCCATCAATGGCAGCAGTCGATCATCACAGCGTATTACGAGGCAACAAAGAGCCAGCAGCCCGGCAACATCTACCGAGAGGTACTATTGGCCTGCGCTTTCGCTCAGGTCGATGACCTTGGTTACTTCTCGGCTGCTGCTTTGCGGCAGCCCCTCAATGAAATAACGGGGCGCAGCTACGACATTCCGAACTTCGCACGGCACTTGAAGGAGCTTAGCCAATCGGGCCGCGGCGAAATGCTTCAACGGGTCGGCGCCGCCCGGAAGTTGCGCTATCGCTTCAAGAGCCCGCTAATGCGTCCGTTTATCATCATGAAGGGAGTAACCGACGGTCTAGTTACGCCTGAGCAAGTTACGGAATTGAGTGATGGATAAGGCTGCGTCTTGCGCTTTGCGAGGTTCGTTCGGTGATCTGAGGCGCTAGCGTCTCTCATCGTGTCTAGTGCCGTCCCCGCTTGCCCATCCGCCCAGGCGGTTCGCCCCGGACGCTCACGAAGTCCGCTGAGCCGCAGCGGCTGCACCGCGCCCGGATTTGATCAAGGCGCATCTGGCCGCCCCAGCGCCTAAGCGCTTCCTCGATGCTCACCTTGCCGACGTGATCGCAGACGCCCGGGCGCACACAGTAGAAGGCAATGCGCAGGCTGCCTTGTTCGTAGGCCTGTTTCAGACTTACCACCGCGGGCGCTCCGTTCTGAAGCGACCCCATGCGCCGGCCGATGTAGGAACGGCGACGACGCGTGCTAGGTTCTATCCCCATGAACGAGCACCGCAGCACGGCCGCTGAACCGATCCAGCCGTTTCTCTGGCATCTCGGCTCCGACGACGGCGGCGAGACCTGGCGCCGGCTCAAGCCGGGCGAGCGCGCTCGACTCTACTGGAGCAAGCTTGGGCCCCCGGAGCATTACTCGCAGTCTGAGCGCGAGGAATGGAAGTCTCCCGAGACGCTCGAGGAGGCGATCGCGGAAGCGAAGCGGTCGGTACAAACTTCCCCCTAAGGGCGGCCCATGCGAAGCTCCCGCGCGTGCGAAGGAGGGCTGAATGGGCGGCTGGGATAACGCGCCTGAGTACGGCGGCGGCTTGCCAAAATGGCTGACGGCGATCGCCATCATTGTCACGGTGCTTATGTGCGTCGGCGCGGCCTGGCTCGCCTATTCGAACGCGGCGGCCCAAAGCACGACCGTCGCGGGGGTCGCCTCGGTCATTGACGGCGACACGATCGAGATTCACGGCCAGCGCATTAGGCTCTCGGGATTTGACAGCCCGGAGCGTGGCGCGCGCTGCGGTGAAGTGAACGTCTATCAGCGCTCCGCCCTGGCGCTCTCGGATTTCCTCGCGCAGCGCACCGTCAGCTGCACGATCAGTGACACGGACCGCTACGGCCGCGGCGTCGGCCGCTGCAGCGTCAGCGGTGTTGATCTGGGGGAGCACATGGTGGCGCAGGGCTGGGCGCGTGATTGGCCGCGTTACAGCGGCGGCGCCTATGCAGATGAGGAGGCCGCAGCCCGCCGCGATGTTCGCGGCATCTGGGGCATGACGTGCGCGGATGATTTGTGGCGCTCGCAGTTACTCGCGCTGAGGGAGGCGGCGATGAGTCAACCGCCGGTCCGCATCGTCATACTGATGGAAGACGGGCGCTCGAGCGGGAGATGGTCTGCCGGTTCACCCTGACCTCCTGGACTTCATACTGATCTGCGACTCCCGTCAGCAACTAGAAGCCGACCTCCCTGCAGCACTGGAAGCGCACTGCGGCGCGCCCATCGCCTACGTGTTTCTTCGGCCTAACGCCTTGAGTTAGGGCCGGCCTATCGTTCTTGATCGAGGTGCTGTTCAACGTAGTGCTGCACATCCGGCCTAGCGCGCCACATCACCTCCGGCCTGGCCTCGCGAACAACGAAAGGCGTGAAGCCCAACGTGCGCTGATAAAATCGCATCTGCGCGCGTTGGCGCCATTCGAACGCGCCCAGACCTTCAACGGTTGTGTCTCTCGGGTTGAGCAAATCGCCTACGTGCTCAAAACCCGCGGGGTGAGCGACAAGCACTGCCAACCCGTACGCCGGCGTCAACTTCTGCAGCAGCGTATCGAGAAGGGCGCCTTGATCGAGCCGCGTCCGACATGCCGGCGCAATCCAAACACCGCTGAGCAATACAATTGAGCCCCAGTCGGCCGCGCTCGCGAACGAGCCGCCGAACGCCTCGCGCATCGCTTCGACTGCATCAGCCGCCTGGCCGCTTAGTCCGTCAGCCTCATACCAAAGCTCCTGCCAGTAGGTGTCGGGATCTGGGTCGAACTCTTCGAGCTGAAGCATGGCGATCCGCTCGGCGCCGTCGAAGAGCCAGCCGGCCATTTCACGGTGGCGAACAACACCGCCGTCCCGGCCCCCGCTCATTCGCTCCCAGCGCGATCGACGAAACCGGGTAAGGCCCTCTGGCGTCTCAATCCGCAGGGGATAGCGACACCGGCAAGACAATTCGTGCTGAACGTTACGAGGCAGGGCGGCGCGCATGCGCTGGACTGAACGCCCGTCTCGCTCCTGGCGCCACTTACGGCAGTGTCACCAGTTGGTCTCCCTTGCGTGACGAGCGGCGCAATCGTTTGTTTACGCAGACCGCGCAATATGGGCGCGTTTCCTCAGCGCGCCCCTCAGCCCCGCTGGCCAAGCCGCGGGGCGCTTTGCGTCTCTATCGACATTGCGCGCCGCGGTCTGCACGCAACACGGCTGCATCTTGGCCGCACGAAGTAGCGCCACCGTGCAGCGGCGAGCGATCAGCACGCTCCATACCCTTTCGGTACTTTCTGCAGTTTCTGCAGTTTCTGCGCGAGGCACGTTCGCGCCCTCAGCGCGCATCGGCGGACTTTCTGCACTTATTGCAGTTTTGTCGGGGCGCTACTTTCTGCGCAAAGCGCCCTCAGCGCCCAAATCGACGCGCTAGCCGCGTGGGCTGATTGCTAGAGGGGTGGAAATAAGCGACTCTTTTGTCATGAGAAACCGCATTTACTCGCACACCTGGGCGGACGTGGCCTTTCTCGATGCGGACCATATCGCACGATGGGGGGCGTTCGACGGCTACCGCGGCCCGGTGGCGTTCGAAGGGCTCAACCCGCGCAAGGCTGATCTGGAGCACGACAAGGCGAGCGATGCGCTGCGGGTGTTCTACACCTGCGACGGCGAGCGCGTGCTGCGCGAGGCGATCAAGCTCGAGCGCGATCCCTGCCGCTATGGCGGCGAGCGTGTTTGCTTTCGCGCGCCATGCTGCGGCCGGCGCACGCGCAAGCTGGCTTTTCTAGAGCAGGGCGTTCGCTGTGCGCGCTGTGGTTCGATCACTACGGCGCCGCGGAGAGGCGGCAAGATAGAGCGGGCGATCATCAAGGCTGAGACGTTGGCGCGCCGGCTCGGCTGCGCTCACTGGCGCGGGCCGATTACGAGGCGCCCGCCATACATGAAGCGCGCGACGTTCGATCGGCTGGCGGATGCGCACGCTGCAGCGGTGGCGCGGGCGGACCTGGCTATCGCCCCGCAGATGGAGAAGGCGGCGGCGCGAGGGCCGGCGGCTCAGCTCAACGTTCTGCTGCGGGCGGGGCTCTAAACAGAACGAGATATGGCGCGTGATGGCCGGGGGAATTTCAACCGACTCGGCCTAGCCTGATGTCATGTCCAGTGTGGCAAGCTCAGGCCTCGTCCGGTTCACGCGCGACCTGTATTTGGCGACAATCCCGCAGCTCGCGGCAACCGGCACGCAGTTAGGCGGCTGGGTTGTTGTCGGCAACGGATTGGCGCTGCTGGCGGCGTTCAACGCGATTCTTGCGGGGACGCAGTGCGATGCAGGAGATCTAATGCAGGCACTGCGTTACTTCGGGGGTGGACTCGCAGCAGGATTTGTGGGGGCTGTTGTCGCGTTCCTCACGAGCATGCACATCAGCGGGCTCTTAGGCCAGACTGCGAACCTTTTGAGCCTTGCTGAGATGAACGAGATCAATCTTGTGTCGCTGGAGGCTCGCATGGGTCCCCAGCCCGAAGGCAATGTACTTCAGACCGGCATCGACGACGCGATGCGGAAGGCCGGCGAGCTTCAGTCGAAGCTCGCCGGCGCACGCCCATACGCGCTTGCGGCATATGGCTTCTACACACTTTCAGTGGCGCTATTCGCGCTCGGCGCAGCGGCGCCCGCATTGAGTGTGGAAGCACTGCAGCTGTGCGCCGGCTCGGCGAGCTGACACGGTGCTCGCACATAGAGCCGAGGTGTGACCCCGGGTATACCAGTCTCGGGCAGGGTGACACGCCGTTGGTATGTGCAACGGTAGGAGTGGCGAATTTCGGTAGGTGTTGCGCCAAGAAAAGGCAAGCGATCACACGCACTTAGCGCGAAAGAGAATGGCTCCTCGGGTAGGATTCGAACCTACGACCAACCGGTTAACAGCCGGTTGCTCTACCACTGAGCTACCGAGGAACAATTCGCGGACACCGAAGCGCCAGCGGCGGGCTTCCTATCAAGTTCGGCGCCAGGGGAAAAGCCCTGGATGTTGTTCAAGTGTGGGGCGATGTGTGCGGCGCCCCAACGAAAACGAGGGCCCCTTGCGGGGCCCTCGAAGGCGTTGGGTATGGTGGGGTGTCTCCAAGGGAAGACAAGGTGAAGATCGCACTAACCGGTAAATGCCGGGTTAACGCGCAAGATTGGCTTCACCGAAGTTGCCAAACCCTTGAAATCTAGCGCTATTGCATTTTCTCCGCGCCGCTTTGGCCGCCTTTGCCTTGCTTGCCGCCGCCGGTGCGGGTGGTCTCTTCGCTCGACTGCACACGCAGATTGTTCTGCACGTGCTTCACACCGGAGCAGGATTCGACCAGATCTTCGGCGCGGCGCTTTTCGTCGCGTGAGTCGACGGCGCCGGTGAGGGTCACTTCGCCATTTGCGACCTTCACTTCGATCTCGCTCGCGTCGAGTTCGTTGTCATCCGTCAGCCGATCGTTGATGTCGTCGCGGATGCGGTCATCGGAGCGGGTGTAGTTTTTCGGGCCGCGGCCGCGGAAGCGGCCCTGCAGGCTGCCTTGGCCGAACGCCGACTGGCCGTAGCCGCCTTGGCCATACTGACCGGACATGCCGCCCTGGCTGTACGAGCCGGTCATGCCGGACTGACCCGACGAGCTCAAGCCGCCTTGGCCATAGCCTTGGCCGGTCTGGCCGTAGCCTTGGCCGTACTGGCCGCCGCTGAAGCTCGATTGGCCGTAGCCGCCTTGGCCGTATTGGCCCGAGCCCCACTGGCCGCCCGTGCCTGTCGGCGACTGGCTGCTGCGACCGTAGTTCTGGCCGCCCTGCGCGCCCCAGCCTTGACCGCCGCCTTGGCCGTAGCGCTGGCCCCACTCATCGGACGAACCGTATGATTGGCCGCTGCCGGACTGGCCGAACTGGCCGCCCGATTGGCCATACTGGCCACTCAAGCCGTATTGGCTGCCGGACTGTCCGTACTGGCCGCCTTGGCCGCCGTACTGGCTGCCGTACTGACCGCGATTCTGATCGTACTGGCTGGTCGAGCCGTAGCCGCCGGTTTGGCCGTAACCGCCTTGACCGTAACCGCTCTGGCCATAGCCGCCCTGACCATATTGCCCGCCGGTCGTGCCGCCGTAGCCGCCGCCGAACTGCTCGCGGCCGTAGCTGCCCTGACCGTAGGACGCGCCGCCTTGCTCGAAGCCTTGGCCGCCTTGGCCGTAGCGCATCTGATCGCGTCCGCCGCGGCCGAAGTCACGCTCCCATTCGTCGCGATCGCGATAGCCGCCGCCATAGGTTTGGCCGCTCATGCCTTGGCCGTAGCCGCCGCCATACCCGCCGAAGCCGCGACGCTCGTCTTCGTCACGCGAGAAGCGATAGTCGTCTTCATCGTAGTCTTCACGCCCGCGGGCCATGCCGCCGCGCCCGCGTTCGCCCATATCGATGTCGCGCCAGCGGCCGCGCCCCTGCCGTCCGCCGTTGCGACCATAGGATTCTTGCCCGGAATATCGTTCCGCCATCGTTCATCTCCTCGCGAAAAGACCTCCCGCCTCTCTGAGCGGAACGCGAGGGTTAAGACGCCGTTCCAGGGCGGCTACGGTAGCAGGGAGTGAAATTTCGGAAGTGTGGAGGCCTCGCCCGGAATCGAACCGGGGTGCACGGATTTGCAGTCCGCTGCGTCACCACTCCGCCACGAGGCCTTAGCCGCCGCATATGGGTGCGCCGGGGCCGTTGTCCTAAGCGTGAGCGCAGCTCACGGTCAAGCGCTTGCCGCGCCGCGTCAAAGCGGCCCGCTTGCAGCGGGCGGCGGGGCGGCTTAACCGGAGCGCGGAAAGTTGGGAGCGCCGAGGCATGGATCTGGCTCAATCGCGCGAAATCATGGTGGAGAGCCAAGTCCGCACCGCGGACGTGACCGACACCCGCATCCTGCGCGCCATGCGCCACCTGCCGCGCGAGCGTTTCGCGCCGGCGCAAAAGCGGGCGATCGCCTACGCCGATCTTGAGATCGAAGTCGGCGACGGCCGCTTCCTTATGCGGCCGCGCGATCTGGCCAAGCTGATCCAAGCGATCGGGCCGCAACCGGGCGAGCGCGGCTTGGAGATTGCGGGCGCAACTGGCTACGGCGCGGCGGTGCTCGCGGCCTGCTGCAGGGAAGTGATTTCGCAGGAGCCGGACGGCGACCTCTCGTTCGCCGCGCACGCGGCGCTCGAGTCCGCCGGCGTCGTCAATGTGAAAACCGTGTCAACGGCCGTCGTCGACGGTTGGAAAGACGAGGCCCCTTACGATGTCATCCTGCTGAACGGCTCGGCGGAGTTTGTGCCGGACGCTTGGCTGAAGCAGCTCGCGCCGGGCGGACGTCTCGGCGTCATCCTTCGCCAAGGTCCGGTGGGCGCGGCCCGCATCTATACGCGATCGGAAGACACGATCGCGTTCCGGATTGCGTTCGACGCGTTCCCGCCGCTGGCGCCCGGCCTGGCGAAGCCGCGCGGATTCTCGTTCTGAAGCGGCATTGCGCATACGGAACGATGCGCCATTCGTCTTTATTAACGTTCCTTTATCCGATGCCGCCGAGCATGAGCGGAAGAGGGCGAGTCACGTCGTGTGCGATGCACAGCGGAAGTGGACGGGAATCGCCGTGATCAATAACCTTCGAGTCGAAGCGACTCGCATCGGAATTCGTGAGGCTCAAGATGGCGCTGCAAGACCCGCAAGCCGAACCTTCCATGGAAGAGATTCTGGCGTCGATCCGCCGGATCATCTCCGAGGAAGAGCAGGCACCGGAGCCCGTGCTCGATCTGACGCAAACGGATGAACCGGTCGCCGCGGCGCCAGCGCCGCAGCCGCAGCAGACCGCCGCCGAGGACGACATCGTGTTCGAAGCGGTCGAGCAGGTCGTCACCCAACAGGCGTCGCCTGCGCCGCAGCCGGCCACTCCTGCGCCGCAGATCGAGTCCGGCGCCCTGGGCGACGGCATCGTCTCGCCGCCGTCGGCTAGCGCGGCCGCGAGTGCGCTCGCGCGCCTTTCCGGCACGCTGCGCATCGCCGACACGCCGAACCAGACGATCGAAGGTGTCGTGCGCGAACTATTGAAGCCGATGCTGAAGGAATGGCTCGACAAGAACTTGCCGGCGATCGTCGATGCGCGGGTCGAGGCCGAGTTGGAACGGATTTCGCGCCTGGCGCGGTAAGCGCTGGATCGCCGATAAACACCAACGCCCCGGCTGCGGCCGGGGCGTTTTCGTTTGGGCGACGGTTCGCACGTGCGAAACGGCCTGCTATAGGCGTCAGCATGATCGAGACGACGTTCAATCCGAAGGAAGTTGAGCCCCGCTGGTCGAAGGCGTGGGAGGAGTCCGGCGTGTTCAAGCCGAAGGCGGACCCCAAGGCGGACCCCTTCTGCATTGTCATCCCGCCGCCCAACGTCACCGGTTCGCTCCACATCGGGCATGCGCTCAACAACACGCTGCAGGATGTGCTGGTCCGGTTCGAACGGCTGCGCGGCAAAAGCGTGCTGTGGCAGCCGGGCATGGATCACGCCGGCATCGCCACGCAGATGGTGGTCGAGCGCCAACTCGCGCAGGGCGGCGACAACGAAGACCGCCGCTCGCTGGGGCGCGAAGAATTCGTCAAGCGCGTCTGGGCTTGGAAGGAAGAGTCCGGCGGGATGATCTTCAATCAGCTTCGCCGCCTCGGCGCCTCGTGCGATTGGTCGCGAGAGCGCTTCACCATGGACGAAGGCCACTCGGCTGCCGTGCTGAAAGTGTTCGTTCAGCTCTACAAGGAAGGGCTGATCTACAAAGACAAGCGACTGGTGAACTGGGACCCGCATTTCGAGACGGCGATCTCGGACCTCGAGGTGGAGAACCGCGAAATCGCCGGACACTTCTGGCACTTCAAGTATCCGCTCGAAAACGGCGAGACCTATCAATTCCCGATCGCGTACGACGCCGACGGCAATCCGGCCGACTGGGAAACGCGCGACTACATCTCGATTGCGACCACACGTCCGGAGACGATGCTGGGCGACGGCGCCGTCGCCGTGCATCCGAGCGACAAGCGTTACGCGCCGATCGTCGGCAAGAAGGTGCTGTTGCCGCTCGCCAATCGCTACATTCCGATCATCACCGACGAGTATCCGGATCCGGATTTCGGCTCAGGCGCGGTGAAGATCACCGGCGCGCACGATTTCAATGATTATAAGGTCGCTCGCGCCCACGACATTCCGCTCTACGTTCTGATGGATTCGAAGGGCCGTATGGCCGATGTCGAGCACGTGCCGGCGAAGTATCGCGGGCTCGATCGCTTCGAAGCGCGAAAGCAGGTGGTGGCCGACATCGAAGCGCAGGGCCTACTCGAGCGCGTCGAAGACAAGAAGATCATGCAGCCGTTCGGCGATCGATCGAACGTCGTCATCGAACCGATGCTGACCGACCAATGGTACGTCAATGCCGGCGAACTGGCGAAGAAGGCGGTCGCAGCGGTCGAGACCGGCAAGACCAAGTTCGTTCCGGAATCCTGGACCAAGACCTACTTCCAATGGATGCGCAACATCGAGCCGTGGTGCGTCTCGCGCCAGCTCTGGTGGGGCCACCGCATTCCGGCTTGGTACGGGCCGGATGGGCATGTGTTCGTCGAAGAGAACGTCGATCTCGCGAAGGTCGCGGCGCGCAAGCACTACGGCAAGGAGACGGCGCTGCACCAGGACGAGGACGTGCTCGACACCTGGTTCAGCTCGGCGCTGTGGCCGTTCTCGACGCTCGGCTGGCCGGAGAAGACGCCGGAGCTGAAGAAATTCTATCCAACCTCCACGCTCGTCACCGCGCACGACATCATTTTCTTCTGGGTCGCGCGGATGATGATGATGGGCACGCACTTCATGAAGGAAGTGCCCTTTCACGAGGTTTACATCCACGCCTTGGTTCGCGACGCCAAAGGTCAGAAGATGTCGAAGTCCAAGGGCAACACGATGGATCCGCTGGGCCTAATCGACAAATACGGCGCCGATGCGCTGCGCTTCACGCTGGCGGCGATGGCGGCGCAGGGCCGCGACATCAAGCTCAGCGAACAGCGCATCGAAGGTTATCGCAATTTCGGCACTAAGCTCTGGAACGCCGCCCGTTTCGCGCAGATGAACGAATGCGCGGTGTGGGACGAGTACGATCCGCGCTCGCCGGAGCAGACGGTCAACAAATGGATCGTGGGCGAAGCTGCCAAAGCGGCGGCCGCGGTGACGCGCGAGCTGGAAGCGCGGCGCTTCAACGAAGCGGCGGGCGCGGCCTATCGGTTCGTCTGGAACGTTTATTGCGACTGGTATCTCGAATTCATCAAGCCGCTGCTCAACGGCGACGACGAAGCCGCCAAGCAGGAGACTCGCCGCACCGCCGCATGGGTGCTGGATCAGATCCTCATTCTGCTGCACCCGTTCATGCCTTTCATCACCGAGGAAATCTGGACCCGCATGGGCGAGTATGGCCACAGGCGCGACGGCATGCTGATCGTCGAAGCGTGGCCCGATTTGAGCGACGATCTGATCGACGCCGAGGCCGAAGCGGAGATCCAGTGGATGATCGATCTCATCGCCGAAACCCGCTCGACCCGCTCGGAGCTCAACGTGCCGGCCGGGGCGAAGATTCCGCTGCTGCTGATCGGCGCCGATGCGGCGACCGAAGCACGGCTCGAACGCTATCAGGATCTGATCGACCGCATGGCGCGCCTCGAATACTCCACCAGCGCCGCCGACGCGCCGGCGGGGTCGGTGACGTTCGTGCTCGCCGGCGCTACAGTAGCGCTGCCGCTGCAGGGCGTGGTCGATCTGCCCGCCGAGGCCGCGCGGCTTGCGAAAGAGATCGGCAAACTCGACGGCGAAATCGCCAAGATGGACGCGAAGCTCAACAACCGCGATTTCATCGCCAAGGCGCCGGAAGAAGTGGTCGAAGAGTTGCGTGAGCGGCGCGAGGATGCCAGCGCCTCCGCAGCGAAGCTCAAGCACGCGCTCGAGCAGATCAGGGGCGCCTGATGCGCATTTTCGTCACCGGCGGGTCAGGCTTCGTCGGCGGTGCGGCGACGGAGGCGTTCGGTCTAGCTGGCCATGAGGTGCGGGCGATGTCGCGCGCGCCGGCGAGCGATCCGATGATCGCAGCGCGTGGCGCGACGCCGGTGCGCTGCGATCTGGAGAACGTGACGGCCGAGCACATCGGCAACGCGGAGGCGGTTTTGCATTGCGCCGCTTTCGTCGAGCAGTGGGGTCCGCCGGACGCCTGGAAGCGCTTCAATGTCGACGGTACGGCGCGGATGCTCAAAGCCGCGCGCGAAGCGGGGGCAAAGCGCTTCATCCATATCAGCACCGAAAGCGTGCTCTGGCGCGGGAAGCATTTGCGCGGCGCGGACGAGACCTATCCGCTCGCGCCGCGCTCGCCCTATCCATACGCGGCGACGAAGGCGCAGGCGGAAATGCTGGTGCGGGAGGCGAACGCGCCGGGCCTCGAGACAATCATCCTTCGCCCGCGTTTCATCTGGGGGCCGGGCGACACGACGCTGGCGCCGACGATCGAGGCGATGGCGCGGGCGGGCAAATTCGCGTGGGTCGACAGCGGCCGGGCGATGACCTCGACGACGCACATCGCCAATCTCGTCCGCGCGATCGAGCTTGCGCTGACGAACGGCCGCGGCGGCGAGGCGTACTTCGTCCTCGACGATGGCGTTCGGCCCATGCGCGAGATGATCGCCGGCATTGCCGCGGCGCGCGGGATCACCCTGCCGGAAAAATCCGTGCCGGGCTGGGCGGCCGATGCGCTCGGCGCAGTGTGTGAAGCCGCCTGGCGCACGCTGGCGCTGAAGGGCGAGCCGCCGCTGACGCGCTTCGGCGCGATGATCATGAGCCGCGACAGCGTGCTGAAGGACGACAAGGCGCGGCGGGAGCTGGGCTATGCGCCGGTGATCTCGGTGGAAGACGGGATGCAGGCGCTGCGCCAAGCCTGATCTCGGCTCTGGCCGAGCGGGAACCGGGCGCCTAAATGGAGGTAGCGGGCGGGGCCTGTGGAGGCTCCTGCAATGCTCGATACTTTGCTGCGCTCATTCATCCTCGATGGCGCTCTAGTCGTGCGTGGGCCGGACGACCGGACGCACGCGGTCGGCGGCGTCAGCGAGGCGGACTCTCCCCTCATCGTCCGCATCCACGATCGCGCGACGCTCTGGCGGCTCGCCCGCAATCCCGGACTGGAAGCGGGCGAGGCGTACATGGACGGGCGACTCACCATCGAACGGGGCACGCTCTATGATTTTCTCGCCGTCGCCACGCGCAACTTGCAGCACATAGCTGCGCAGAAGCGGCGCTGGATAGTGCGCAGCGCAAAGCACGGCAATCCGAAACCGCGAGCGCGGCGCAACGTGGCTCATCACTACGATCTCTCTCGCGAGCTGTTTCGCCTCTTCCTGGATGAAGACCTGCAGTATTCGTGCGCCTACTTCGCCCGCCCCGACATGAGCCTTGAAGAAGCGCAGGCGGCGAAGAAGCGGCACCTTGCCGCCAAGCTGCTCCTGCGCCCGGGTCATCGCGTGCTCGATATCGGCTCAGGCTGGGGCGGCTTGGCGCTGACCTTGGCGCGCGAGCACGGCGCGCAGGTGCTGGGCGTGACGCTATCGACCGAGCAACTCGCTGAGGCGCGCGCCCGCGCCGAGCGGGTCGGGCTGGAGCGGCGCGCCCGGTACGAACTGCGCGACTACCGCGAAGTCGGCGGCGTTTTCGACCGCATCGTCTCGGTTGGCATGTTCGAGCATGTCGGGCCCCGCGATTATCGCAAGTTCTTCGAGATGATCGCGGCGCGGCTGGCCGCTGACGGCGTCGCCGTCCTGCACACCATCGGCCGAACCGACGGGCCGCGGCGCGGCAATGCCTGGATCGAGAAATACATTTTCCCGGGCGGCGTGCTTCCGTCGTTGTCGCAGATGGCCGCGGCGATCGAGCAGGCCGGGCTCATTCTTACCGACGTCGAAGTGTTGCGCCTGCACTATGCCGACACGTTGCGCGAGTGGAGCAAGCGTTTCGCGGCGCATCGCGAGGAAGCGAAGCGGCTCTATGACGAGCGCTTCTGCCGTATGTGGGAATTCTATCTGGCCGGCGCAGAGGCTGGATTCCGCGAGGGACAGCTCGTCGTGTTTCAGCTGCAGATGGCCAAGGATCGCGCCGTCGTGCCACTGACGCGCGACTACATCACGGCCACCGATCACGCCGGCGTCGCCTCTCACCGCGTGGCGGCGGAATGATCAGCTGACGTCGACGATCGCGCCGCGGCCGGCGTCGTCGCCGATGGCGATGCGTTTGCCGTCGGCGCTCCACGCCAGCGCGGTGACCGCGCCTTCGCTCGGCTCGTCCAGTTCGATGCCCAGGCTGTCGGCGAACCGCACGACGATTGCGGCGCCGTCGGAATAACCGATCGCTAGCACTTCATCGGTGGGATGAAACGCGACCGCGGTGACGAGCGCTTGGCGTTCACCCGGCTGCAGCGGCGCTTTGCCCTGCGGGCCGAGCTTGCCGGCGAACGGCCAGACGATGGCGGCGTTGGCGCCGGAGGTGGCGAGCCAGCGGCCTCGCTTGTCCCAGGAGAAGCTTTTGGTCTTGGCCGGATAACCGTCCATGCGAAGATCGGTTTTTTCCGGCAGCCGCCAGCCATGCAGCGCGTTTTCCTGCATGCCGCTTATGACGTAATCGCCGTCGGGCGAGATCGTGCAGGCCAGGTGCGAGCCGGCCCAGTTCAGCGCAACGCCCTTGTCCTCGGCGGTCAGCACGTAGCGCAGAGTGGCGCCGCCATAGTGCGTCGCCGCAAGCCGGCGGCCTTTGCCGTCGAGCGCAAGGCCGCCAATGCTGGAAGCGTGCGTGAAGCGATGCGCTTCCTTGTCGCCCTTTAAAACGACCGCCTCCTTGCCGACGCCGGCGACGATAACGCCGGAAACCGGACTGGCGACGACGTGAACGATCCACTTGCGCAGCTCGGCGAGCGTGGAGACGTCACCGTCGGGCGCGACGACTTTCAGACGGCCGTCATCGCCGCCGGTGACGATGCGCTTGCCGTCCGGGTGCAAAGCTGCGCTGAGGATCGCGCCGTCGTGCGCTTCGATGCGGCGGGTTTCGCCCTCGCGCTGAGCGACGAGCACTTGGCCGTCGCCCAGTGTGAACAGCCCGTTTTCGCCGATCCAATGGACCGATGTGGCGCTGGCGCCGAGGGCCAGACGGCGGCCGTTCTCATAGACTTGCGCGTTCACGCCGCGCACGCCGCGAATGCGGATTCCAGCTCGGCGCGGTCGAGATTGCGGCCGATGAAGACGAGGCGCGAGACGCGCTTCTCCTCTTCACGCCAGTCGCGCTGGGTGTCCCCTTCCACGATCATGTGGACGCCTTGCACGACGAAACGTTTCGGCTCGTCCGGGAAGGCGAAGATGCCCTTGAGGCGCAGAATATCCGGCCCGCGCGCTTGGGTGAGATCGTTGAGCCATGGCAGGAGCTTCTGCGGATCGATCAGCTTCTCCGTGGAGAGCGCCACGCTGGAGATACCGGCGGCGCCGACGTGATCGTGGGCGTGATCATGGTGATCGTGGCTGTGATAATCGTGGTCGTGATGGTGGGCGCACGCGTCGTCGCAGTCGTGATCAGGCAGGAAGTGCGCATCGATCTCGGTGACGCGATCGAGATCGAAGGCGTGCAGCCCCATGATGGCGTCGAGCGGGATGTCGCCGCGAGTCATGCGGTGGAGGCGCGCGGTGGCGTTCACTTCGCGAATCTTGCGCTCTATCGCTGCGAGTTCATCCTTCGAGACGAGATCGGTCTTGTTCAGCAGGATCACGTCAGCGAAGGCGATCTGTTCAGCCGCTTCCTCCGATGTCTCCAGCTGTTGAAGCACATGCTTGGCGTCGACCACCGTGACGATGGCGTCGAGCTTGGTCTTCGCGCGCACGTCGGCGTCCACGAAGAATGTTTGCGCCACCGGAGCGGGTTTGGCGAGGCCGGTGGTCTCCACCAGGATTGCGTCGAAGCGACCTTTGCCGGATTGGCTCTGCCGCTTCATCAGTCCTTCGATGATGCGGATGAGGTCGCCGCGCACGGTGCAGCAGACGCAGCCATTGTTCATTTCGAACACTTCTTCGTCAGCGTCGACAATCAGATCGTTGTCGATCCCGATCTCGCCAAATTCGTTGACGATGACAGCGTACTTCTTGCCGTGTTGTTCGGTGAGGATGCGGTTGAGCAGCGTGGTCTTGCCCGCGCCCAGGAAGCCTGTGAGCACGGTTACGGGTACGGGTTCGGTCATGGGCTCCTAGATAGCTATTCCGGGCCACGGCGCTAGCGGCTAGGGTGACGGGAACAGGCGGGGAGTACGGTATGAAGCCGTGGTTGCGCTGGGTGCTGCTGGTCGGAGGCGCTCTGCTGGCGGCGGCGCTGATTGGCGCCGGGGTGCTGGCTTGGCTCGTACTTCGGCTCGACGTGCGCGGCGAGGTCGAGCGCGCTGTGGAAGCCGGCACCGGCCGGGACGCCGTTATTTCTGGCGATGTGGGCGTGAGCTACTGGCCGGTGCTCGGCCTGCGTGCGCACGATGTGACGCTCGCCAACGTGCCGGGCGGGCGCGCGGCGTCCTTCATTACCGCTGGCGAGATCGATATTGGCGTCGAGATCCGGCCGCTGTTCGACCGGCGCGTGGTGGTGCGGCGCCTGGTGCTCCAGCGTCCGCAGATCGCGCTCGAAGTGGACCAGCAGGGCCGTCCGAACTGGGCGCTGCAGGCGCGCCGCCCCGAAGGCCAGCCCGCGCCGCAGCCGTCCGAGCCGGCCGTCGACGTGGCGCGCACGCGTCTGCGCGAAGTGCGCATCAGCAATGGCGAAGTCAGCTTTTTCGACGCGCGCACGGCCTCGGGCTGGGTGATCGGCGATGTCGATCTGCGCACCGGCTTCGACGGCCTAGATCAGCCGATGCGGGTCCAGGGCGGCTTGCGTTACGCCGACAAGCCCATTCGGCTCGATCTAACGCTGGGGCGGCCCGGCGCGGCGATGCGGGGTGAACTCACCCCACTTTCGCTCTCGATCGAGACGGAGCTGCTCGAGGCCGAATTCCAGGGTCAGACCATCGCCGGCTCGGGCGAGATCGCCGGCAACGTGCGCGCAAGCGGACCGAGCTTGCGTCAGCTCGCCGCATGGATGGGATCGCCGATCCAAGGCGGCGTCGGGTTCGAACAGTTTGCCGTGTCCGGCCGGTTGCAGATCGGCGGAGGCGCCTACACGTTCAGCAATGCCGGCTTTGTGCTCGACCTCGTGCGCGGGCGCGGCGACTTTGTCCTGTCCGAGCGGCAAAACAGGCCATATCTGAGCGGCCGGCTCGAGTTGTTCGACTTCGATCTCAACCCCTACCTCACCGGCGTCGCGCCCGCGCAGGCGCCTGCCGCACAGATAGCGGCTGCGGCGGAGGCGCCAGGCGAGCGCACGTTGACCGCCGAGGCCGCGACAGCGCCCGAAGCGCCACGCGCTGTCGACGTGCGCGTAGCGGCGAGCGATACGCCGATCGACTTCTCGGGCCTGAAGGCCTTCGACGCCGATCTGGAACTCGCTACTCACGCTGTGCTGGTGCAGCGCACGCAAATCGATTCCGCGCACGCGAATCTGGTGCTGAACAACGGCTATCTCGCGGCCACACTGCACAATATCGCGCTTTACGGCGGTTCCGGCCGCGGCCGCTTCGAGATCGACGCGCGAGAAGAGCAAACCCGGATCGTCCAGGACATGGCGTTCAGCGGCCTCGATGCGCGGCGCTTCCTGACCGATACGGTGAACTACGGCAACATCGAAGGCCGCGCAGAACTCAGCCTCAACATCCGCACGGTCGGCCGCACGCAGAGCGATTTCATCGAGGCGCTCGATGGGCGCACGCATGTCGAGGTCGTCAGCGGCACGCTGCACGGCGTCGATCTCGGCGGCGTGTCGACGACGATCCGCAACGCGCTGCGCGGCGAGCTGATCGCGCCCGAAGCGCGCACGCCGTTCCAGGGCTTCTCTGCGACGTTCGCCATCTCGAACGGCGTGCTGGCGACGGATGACCTGAGTTTCAACACCACGGACCTGCGCATTCCTGGCATCGGCCTGATCGACGTGCCGAACAGGCGGCTGGATATGCGCCTTGCGCCGCGCTCGCCGCGCGGGGGCGTCGTGGTGCCGTTCTCGGTGCGCGGGCCGTTCGGCCGGTTCGAGTACGCGAGCGACATCCGCGATCGGGCGCAACGCGAAATCTTGGGCCGTGTGCGCGCGGTGGAAGCGGCGCGGAGCGGAGATTAGACAGCGGCGTCGAGAATGGCGGTCATCCCGGCGAGCGACTGGAAGCTCGGATCGACCGCCGCGCCGTTCAAGAAAAAGGTGGGCGTGCTGTGGACGCCGCGCCGGTTCGCCTCGTCGATCGAGCGACTTAGTCGCGCGGCGCCGTCGCCATCCTGCAAACTGGCGATCACCTGCGCGGCCGAAAGACCCCATTCGGCGCCAATGGCGACGAGCGCATCGCGGACCGCCGCCATAGAGCCGGACTGCAGGATCGTCCGCTGGCGCTGAAAAAGAACGCCCAAGCGGCGGAAGTACTCGTCGGAAGCAGCGTTGCCGCAGCGCGCCAGCTGGAACATGCCGAAGGCCACCTGCGGCGGCGGCGTCGCCATCTCGCGCATGGTGAAGCGCACGCGTCCGGCGTCGATGTAGCCGGACTTGAGGCGCGCCCAGTTGGTCTCGTGGAAATGCGCGCAGTGACCGCAGGTGGATGAGGCGTACTCGACGAGATGGAGCGGGGCTTGGGCCGCGCCGATGGTCATCTCCGCCGGGGCGGACTGGGCATGCGCCGGGCTTGCCGCGAGCGCCGCCGCGCCGACCAGAAGGCCCCGCCGATCAATGATCATGCCCGCTCCTTTGACGATCGAGTATGACAAACGTGGGGCGGCGGGTCGAGCGGCGTCCCCCAGAGACCGGCGGGCCTACGCTCCGTCGATCCAAACCCGCTTCACTTGGAGCGCCTCATCCAACAGTACAAGCGAGGCGCGGGCGCCGGCACGGATGGCGCCGAGGTCGGTCAGCCGAAGGAAGCGTGCGGCGTTCGACGAGGCGAGCGTCGAGGCCTGTTCGAGGTTGAGACCGAGCATGGTCATGCTGTTGCGGAAGGCTTGCGCCATGTCGAGATTGGAGCCCGCGAGCGCCCCGTCCGGCGCGACGCAGACGCCGTCGCGCACCTCGATGGTCCGGCCCTGCAATTGGAACGAAGGCTTGGCGTCGCCGACCGTCGGCATGGCGTCGGTCACCAGCATGAACCTGTCGAGGGGTTTACAGCGGAGCGCGATCCGCAGCACGACCGGATCGACGTGGCGGCCGTCGACGATCATGCCGCACCATGTGGTTTGATCTTCGAGCGCCGCGCCGACTGCGCCGGGCGCGCGGCTGCTGAGCGGGGACATCGCATTGAAGATGTGAGTGAAGCCTGAAAGCCCGGCGCCGATCGCGGCTTGCATCTCCTCGTAGGTGGCGTTGGTGTGGCCGGCAGAGACAATGGCGCCGGCTTCGACGAGGCGCCGGATCATGTCGGGCGTCGTCTCTTCGGGCGCCAAGGTGATCAGCGTGCGGCCGGCGCCGAGCGACGTCAGCAGGTTCAGCGCGTCATCGTCGAGCTGGCGGAATTTGCGTGGATCGTGCGCGCCTTTGCGGGCTGCGCTGAGGAACGGGCCTTCGATGTGCACCCCGAGGACGCCGGGAATCTTGCGTTCCATCGCTTGCCGGGTGGCGTCGATCGCGCGCGCTATGATGTCGAGTTCGTCGCTGATCAGCGTCGGCATGAACCCGGTCGTGCCGAAGCGACGATGCGCGGCGCCGATGGCCTCGATCGCTTCGACACTCGGATCGTCGTTGAAAAGGACGCCGCCGCCGCCGTTCACTTGCACGTCGACGAAGCCGGGCGCGAGAACGCCGCCGCCCAAATCTTCGATGCGCGCCCGCGCCGGCAGCGCCTCGGCGGCGCGCACGTCGGCGATCCGGCCGGCCTCGAGTACGACGGCGAGATCGTCCTTCAATCCCGCCGGCGTCAGCACCCGGGCGTTGATGAGCGCCGTGCTCATAGCGTCTTGGTAACTTTGCTGAGGTGCGGCGGCTTGTCGGCGTCGCGGCCGCGCTGGACGGCGACATCGTGCGCCAAGCGGTAGAAGCTCTGAATGAGCAGCATCGGCTGGAGCGCCGGATGCGCCTCGAGCGTAGGCAAGCGCGTCGCGCCTGGCGCGTTGGCGCCGGCGATGAAAACATTCGCCCCGCGGGCGGCGGCATCACGGGCGAAGTCGGCGACGCTGGAGCTGGCTTCATCGTGCTGCGCCAAGCACAGCACCGGAAAACCGGGGCGCACCAATGCCATCGGCCCATGGCGCGCTTCGGCGGCGCTGATCGCCTCGGCGTGCAGGCCGCAACTCTCCTTGAGTTTGAGCGCCGCTTCGCCGGCTGCGCCGAGGCCGAGGCCGCGAGCGATGACATAGAGGCTCGCCGCCTCTGCGAGCACGGGCGCCGCGCCGCTCCAGTCTTGGATCCACGCTTCACGCAGCACTGCCGGCGCCTCGCGGTGCGCCCGCTGTAGCGTCGTGTCTCCGCTCCAGTGCGAGACGATGCCGATCAGCGCCGAGAGCGAGGCGATGTAGGATTTGGTCGCCGCCACGCTGCGTTCGGGACCCGCGGCGAGCGAAAAGGTCTCGTCGGCGACCTGCGCCAGTGGAGAGCCTTCGGTGTTGACCAACGCCAGCACGAATGCGCCGGCGCATTTGGCGTTTTCCGCCGTGGCAATGAGGTCGGGGCTTGCGCCTGATTGCGAGATCAGCAGCACGACGGCATCACGCAACATCGTGTCAGCGCGGTAGAGCGAGGCGACGGAAGGCGCGAGCGATGCAGTCATCACGCCCACCCGCGTTTCAATCAGGTATTTGGCGAACGTTGCGGCATGATCGGAGCTGCCGCGCGCGCAGGTGGCGACTAGGCGCGGCGCAAGCCGGCGCAGGCGTTCGCCGAGAGCAGAGAAGCCGCCGGCTGCCAATTGCGCCGTCACGGCCTCTGGCGCCGCCGCCGCTTCGGCGAACATCAACGCGCCCGGGCGAGCGGCGGGCGCCTGCATCAGTTCGACTCGCCGAGTTCGGCGACGAAATCATAGGTGTCGCCGCGATAGAAGGATTGGGAAAACTCGACGGGGCGGCCGTCGGCGAGAAAGCCGCGCCGCTCGACGAGGAGCCCGGCGTCCTTCTCCTGCGCTTGCAGCAGTTCGGCCTGCTGCTTGGTGAAGAGCACGGCGCGCAAGCGTTGCAGCGCGCGCTTGGGACGATGGCCGCTGCGCTCGAGCGCGGCGTAGAGCGAATCTTCGACCGCGCTGACGCCGGGCAACGCAAAGGCGGGAACGGTCGCATATTCGAGCGACATTGGCGCACCGTCGGCGAAGCGGATGCGGTGAAACCGGTAGACGCGAGTGCCTGGGCTAAGGCCCAGCGTCAGCGATTCCTCCGGCGTCACGGCGCCTTCGGCGCGGCGCAGCCATTCGCTGTGCGGCGTGCGCCCGCGCGCGGTCATGTCCTCGGAGAAGGAGGTCAGCATGGAGAAGTTCTTCTCGACCCGTCCTGCGACGAAGGTGCCGGCGCCATGGCGGCGGGTGAGCAGCCCTTCGCCGACGAGCCCGTCGAGCGCCTTGCGCACGGTGATGCGCGAGACCTCGAAGTCCTCGGCGAGGTCGCGTTCGGCGGGCAGCGCGTCATCCGGGGCCAGGATGTTCTTGTCGATCGCCGCACGCAGGGCGCGCTGCAGCTGCTGATAGAGCGGCTGGCGGTCCTCTCCGTCCAATGGGCCGATCAGCTTCGATAGCGGGGTCAAATCGCGCGCTCCACGGCCTCATGGGACCTCTCGTGGGTGGACATAGCCACTCTAATACCAATGAACCCTGTGTTCCCGTCAATAGCTGAATACATCGAAAGATTCTCGCTTGACAGAGGGATTTGGACGAGTGAATGGTTATTAAGTGGACTTATAGTGGTCCTATCAAGGCCGGAGTTCGCCCAGTTCAAACAATCAGAGGCGGCCAGTCTCAACAGGGAGGAGGGGAAACATGGGGTCCCAGAAATCGGTTCTGATCGCCACCGCAAGCGCCTTGGCGGTTTGGGGTTTGGCCATGCCCGCGATGGCGCAAGACGCGGCGCAGGATGACGAAGAGATCGTCGTCACAGGATTCCGCGCGTCGGTCGCCGAATCGATCGACGTGAAGCGCGAGAGCGACGCCGTGGTCGACGCGATCACGGCCGAGGACGTCGGCAAGTTCCCGGACCGCAACGTCGCTGAAGCGTTGCAGCGCGTGCCCGGTGTGCAGATCAATCGTGAATTCGGCGAAGGCGAACGCGTCAGCGTGCGCGGCCTTGCGCCCAACCTCACGCGCACTCTGCTCAACGGCCACGCTCTGGCGACCGCTGATTGGTTCATCCTAGAGCAGCTCGCCGCCACACGCAGCTTCAACTACCTGATGCTGCCGGCCGACATCATCGGCCAAGTGCAAGTGTTCAAAAGCCCGACCGCTGATCTCGACGAAGGCGGCGTCGGCGGTACCGTAAACGTCATCACCCGCAATCCGCTCGACCTCGAGTCGCTTACGTTCACCGGCTCCGCGCAGGGCGCTTACACGGAAATGTCGGATTCCACCGATCCGCAGGTGTCGGGGCTACTCAGCTGGAGCAACCAGGCCGGCACGCTCGGCATTCTCGTGGCGGGCGTCTATCAGGAGCGCAACATCCGCCGCGACGGCGTCGAAGTGCTCGGCTATTTCGGGTACGACCACGACGCCAATGCGGGCACCGCTGACGTTCTCGTGCCATCGCTGATCGGCTCGGCCCTGTTCCAGCAAGAGCGTGTGCGCGCCGGCGGCAATTTCGCGATACAGTACCGCCCGAACAGCGCCTGGGACATCAATCTCACCGGCCTCTACTCGCACTTCGACGCTGACAACTACAATCAGAACTATCTCGCCTGGGGCAGCAACGCGCTGGGCGGCGGCGGCGCGCTTACGAACGCGACGATTGTCGACGGCACTGTCGTCGCCGGCACGATCACGTCCTCGGGCGGCGGCACGACCGGGCGCGCCGCTGTATTTGATGCGATCGACCGCTCCGCTTTCGCCGAAACGCGCAACATCAATCTCGACACGGTCTATCAGCCGAACGATCTTTGGCGGCTGCATTTTCAGATCGGCTACACCGATGCGCAGGGCGACACCGAAGCGCAGCCTTTCGTCGAGTTCGGCGCTCCCGGCGCTTTCGACTACGATCTCCGTAACGGCGCGCCCGAGGTCGATTTCAGCCTCGATCCGACCGATCCGGACGACATGATCTTCGATTTCGCGTCGATGCATCAGATCACCAACGACGACAGCGAATTCTACACCTATGTCGACATCACGCGCGACGTCGACCTGGGCGCGCTGACGGCGATCCAGGGCGGGCTCAAATATTCCGACCATGAGCGTGAGACGACGTTCATGGCGACTACGTTCGGCGGCTTCTTCCTGCCGTTCGCGGCCGCCGGTTGCGGCGGACCCTGCACCCCCGGGAGCTTCTTCGGCGGCCTCACACCGTCGGATTTCCTCGACGACATCGCCTCGCCCGGCACGCTGACGTCGTACTGGCAAGTCGATCGTGGGCTGTTGCGGGATTATCTGCTCAACTGGCCGGGCGTCGAGGCGGGCCGCATCCCCAATCCGCCGGAGAATTTCTCGATCGAAGAGATCGCTTACGGCGGCTATGTGCTCGGCCGGTTCGAAGGCGACGATTGGCGCGGCAATATCGGCGTTCGCGTCATCACCACCGATCAGACCTCGAGCGGCGCCGTCTCCGGCGCAGCCGGTCCTGGCGTGATCTCCAACGCCTTCGGCAACTTCCTGCCGGTCACGTTCCAGCGCTCGTACACGGACGTGCTGCCGAGCGCGAATTTTGCGTTCGATCTCACAGACGATTTCGTGCTGCGCATGGCGGCCGCCCGCACGATGGGCCGGCCCGACTTCACCGACATCGTGCCGCGGGTTTCGCTCAATCCCGGCTCGCTGACGGGGACCGGCGGAAATCCCGATTTGGACCCGTATCGCGCCAACCAGTTCGATCTTTCGTTCGAATACTACCCGACACGGGATTCGGTGTTCGCGTTGGGGCTGTTCTACAAGGATATCCAGTCCTTCATCACGAGCGACATCGTGCAAGGCACGTTCGGTGTCGAAACGCTGACGCCGAACTTGACGCGCTGCACGCCGTCGGGTGGTCCCAACCCCAACCTCTACGATTGCGTGTTCGACATCGATCAACGCGCCAACGGCAGCGGCGGCCGCGTGCAGGGCTTCGAGGTGAACATCCAGACGCCGCTCTGGGGCGATTTCGGCCTGCTGACCAATTACACCTATTCCGACGGCGAGACCGACGAGGGCGATCCGCTGCCGGGCAATTCGGAGCACACGTTCAATCTCACCGGCTTTTACGAGACTGATCGCTTGAGTGCGCGCCTCTCATACACGTACCGGTCCGAGTTCTTTGTCGCCTTCGACCGGGCCTCGCCGCTCAACCAGACCGAGCTCTCGTCCCTCGACACTTCAATCAGCCTCAATGTCACGCCGAACGTCGCCCTAACGCTCGACGCCATCAATCTGACCGACGAAGTGATCGAGCAGTACTCGGGCAGCGGGGTGCGTCCGCGCGGCATCTACGACAATGGTCGCCAGCTCTATCTCGGCGCCCGGGTGCGTTATTGAGGCCATTGAAGGGCGGGCGAACGCGCGCCCTTCAAGTCCCGGCCGCTTTCGTCGACAAAGATCCTCCGGCACACTGGCGGAGCGGCCCAGACCGCTCCGCAGCTTCTTCCGCATCAGGACGATCATGGGACAGGCACGCGCAGCACGACCGATCCGGCGCACCATCCTCGCCGCGATGGCGCTGGCGGCGTGCGCCGCTGCGCCCGAGCCTGGACCGCCGTCTTCGTTGATCCCGGCGCCGGCTGAGTTGACGCAGGGCGCCGGCGGTTTCGTGGTTCGCGCCGGCACGCCGATCGTCGCGGCGCCGTCGGATCCGGACGCGCGCTGGATAGGCGAATATTTGTCCGACCTGACGGCGCGGACACGGGGGCTCACCTTGCCGGTGCGTGGCTCAGGCCGTGGCATCGTCATCCGCCTCGTCGACGATCAAAGCCTCGCCGCGGAAGCGTACCGGCTCAATGTCACGCCGCACGGCGTGGTGATCGAGGCGCGCGAGCGGGCCGGGCTCTATTATGGCGTAGCGACGCTGTGGCAGCTGATGACGGCCACTGCCGAAGGGCCGGCGCTCATTCCGGCGTTGCGGATCGAGGATCGCCCCCGTTTCCGCTGGCGCGGCATGATGTTGGACTCGGCGCGTCACTATCAGTCGCCGCAGTTCATCCGCGCCTTCATCGACGTGATGGCGCTGCACAAGCTCAACGTGCTGCACTGGCATTTGACCGACGATCAGGCTTGGCGCTTAGAGATCAGACGCTATCCGCGGTTGACGGAAATCGGCGCTTGGCGCGTGCCGGCCGGCGCGGGCCGCAACGACATCGATCCGGCGACCGGCCGGCCGCGGCTCTATGGCGGCTATTACTCGCAAGACGAAGTCCGCGAGATTGTCGCCTACGCAGCCGCGCGCAACGTGACGATCGTTCCTGAGATCGAGATGCCGGGTCATGCGTCGGCGGCGATAGCGGCTTATCCCGAGTTAGGCGTGCTCGACGATCCTCCGCGCGAGACGCCGGCCGACTGGGGCGTCTACCCCAACCTTTACAACGTCGAGGAGCCGACGTTCCAGTTTCTCGAAAACGTGCTCGTCGAAGTGATGGAGCTGTTTCCTGGCCAGTACATCCATGTGGGCGGCGATGAGGCGGTGAAGACGCAATGGGAGCGTTCGCCCCGCGTGCAGGCGCGCATGCGCGCGTTGGGCGTGGCGGACGAGCATGCGCTGCAGAGCTATTTCATCCAGCGGATGGAGCGCTTCCTCGCCGGACACGGGCGGCGTCTGATTGGATGGGACGAAATTCTCGAGGGCGGATTGGCGCCGAACGCGACGGTGATGTCCTGGCGCGGCGTCGACGGAGCGGTGACCGCCGCGCGCGCCGGACACGATGCTGTGCTGGCGGCTTGGCCGACGCTCTATTTCGACAATCGCCAGAGCGCCTCCGTCAACGAACCGCCTGGCCGCGGCCGCATCGTCAGCGTCGAGAGCGTATATGCCTTCGATCCGGCGCCGGATTCGCTCACGCCTGCCGAGCAGGCGCACATATTGGGCCTGCAGGGCAATCTGTGGAGCGAGCACATTCGGACCGAGCCGCGCATGTGGCGCATGGCGCTCCCGCGCGCGGCGGCGATCGCCGAACTTGGCTGGTCGCCGGCGGAGCGCATTGGTTGGGCGGACTTCTCGCGCCGGCTGCCGGCGCAGATGGCGCGTTACGACATGCTCGGTCTGCCCGAACCGCCGCCGCTCTCTGCGCCAGCGGCGAACGTGCGGCGCAGCCAGGAGTTGGAAACATGCGCCGACAAGCTGGTCCTCTCGCTCGAAGACGACGCACCGGTGCGCGGTGAGCGCGCGGTGTTTCTCATCGACATCATGCAGCCGTGCTGGCTTTGGCGCGGCGTTGATCTCTCGCAGGTCGAGACGTTGCGCGCCGGCGTGGGCCAAGTCCCGTTCAACTTTCAGATCGGGGAGGAGGTGAACGCAATCCGCTTTCGTCGCCCCGCCACTCGGGCTGGCGAACTCGAAGTGCGGCTTGGCTGCGAGGGCGAGCGGATCGCCGTCCTGCCCCTCGCGCCGGCGGCGCGCGCGCCGGGCGTCGCCGCTTTGGCGCCGGTTCAACTGGCGCAGAGCGAAGGCGTTGCAGACCTTTGCTTCACGTTCACCCAGCGGGGCGTCGATCCGATGTACGCCATCGACTGGATCGCGCTCGATCCTGTGAGCGGCGCGCCATGAGCACACTCGTCATTTCCTCGCCGCTGGAAGGTTGGGCCGCGCCCTTGAGCGAAGTGCCGGATGCGGTGTTCGCCGAGCGGATGATGGGGGACGGCGTCGCCATCGATCCCGTCGGCGCGGTGCTCTATGCGCCATTCGACGGCGAGGTGATTTCTCTGCCGCAGACGGGCCATGCGCTGGGCGTGCGCTCCGATGCGGGCGTCGAGATGCTGATTCATGTGGGGCTCGAGACCGTGGCGTTGGCGGGCGACGGCTTCATCGCGCACGTCTGCGAAGGTCAGCGCGTGCGCGTGGGCGACCGGCTGCTCAGCTTCGACCTCGACCACTTGGCCCAGCGCGCCAAGAGCCTCGTCACGCCGGTCATCCTCACCAATGGCGAGCGCTTCGAGATCGTGCGGCGCATCGAAGGGAGGCGGATCGAGGTCGGCGAGGCGCTTATGGAGCTGCGGCTCCGTGCAGCGTCCGAAGCGGGAGCGGCCGGCGGCGGCGAAGCGAGGCGCGAGATCGTGCTGCAGTTCGAACACGGCCTCCATGCGCGTCCGGCGGCGACCATCGCGCGTGCCGCGCAGCGCTTCGCAGCCGAGATCGCCGTTTTCGCCAATGACAAACGCGCGAACGCAAAGAGCGCGGTGAGCTTGATGACTTTGGGCGCGCGCAAGGGTGACGTTCTGGCGATCGAAGCCGTCGGCGCGGATGCAGCCGCGGCGGCCAGGGCCGTCGCGGAGGCCGCCGCCCAGCGCGAAGCGCGCGTAACGCCAGCGCCCGCGCTCGCCCCCATTGCCCCGGAGCAGCCGCCGAAAGCCGACGAACTGCGCGGCCTTTGCGCCTCACCGGGGCTTGCCGTCGGCGTCATCGTGAAAATCGTTCGAAGCGAGGCGTCCGTGGCTGAAAAGGGCCGCGGGCTCGAGTTCGAACGCGCCGCGCTCGCGCGCGCCCGCGATAGAGCAAAGAACAAGATCGAGCAGGCCGCTCAGAGTGGGCAAGCGAGCCAACGCGCGGTTTTGACGGCCCACGCGGCGCTGATCGATGACGCCGAGCTCGCATCCGCGGCGGATCGGCTGATCGCAGACGGCAAGAGCGCGGCCTTCGCATGGCGCGCCGCTATCGCAACGCAAATCGAGACTTTTTCCAAGCTTGGCGACGGTTACATGGCGGAGCGGACGGCCGACCTGAAAGACGTCGAGATGCAGGTGCTCACCGCGCTGGGCGTGGCGTCCCACAGCGATCTTTCGAAGCTGCCGGAGCGTGCCATCGTCACCGCCGATGAATTACTGCCGTCTGAGTTCGCGGCGTTGGACAAGACGCGCCTGGCCGGGCTCTGCATGGCGGGCGGCGGGCCGACGTCCCATGTGGCGCTGTTGGCGCAGGCGGCGGGGGTCCCCGCGCTTGCGGCGGCAGGCGCGCGCGTCATGGAGGTCGTGGAAGGAGCCACGGTCATCCTAGATGCCGAGGCGGGCGCGCTACAGCTGGCGCCGAGCGCCAAGGAGCTACGCGAGGCGCAAGCGCTAATCTTGACGCAGCGGGCCCGCGCCGCTGCGGCGCAAGGCGGGGCAGGCGATGAGGCCCGCACCTCGGATGGGACGCGCATTCTCGTGCTCGCCAATCTCGCTGCGGCGAACGAGGCGACGGGCGCGATCGAGCGCGGCGCCGAAGGCTGCGGCTTGCTGCGGACGGAGTTCCTCTTTCTCGACCGCGATACCCCGCCGAGCGAACAGGAGCAGCATGCGCAGTATCAGGCCATAGCCGACGCCCTGGCGGGACGGCCGCTCGTGGTCCGCACGCTCGACGCGGGCGGCGACAAGCCGATGCCGTATCTGGCCTTGGCCGACGAAGAGAACCCGGCGCTGGGTCTACGTGGCGTGCGCGCAAGCCTGAAGTATCCGGAGCTGTTGCGCGCGCAGCTGCGCGCAATTTTGCGGGTGCGGCCGCTGCCGAAAATACTGTTGCCGATGGTCACCGATATCGCTGAGCTGCGGCGTGTGCGGGCGATGCTGGCGGAGCTCGATTCTGGCCACGAGATCGAACTGGGCGTCATGGTCGAAACGCCGGCAGCGGCGATGCTGGCCGATCAATTGGCCGCGGAGGCGCAGTTCTTGTCGATCGGGACCAACGATCTCGCCCAATACGTGCTGGCGATGGATCGGTGCAACGCGGAGCTCGCCGGTTTGATCGATCCGCTGCATCCGGCGGTGTTGCGGCTGATCGCGCACGCTGCGGAAGCGGCGCGGAAGCACGGACGCTCGATCAGCGTGTGCGGGGCGGCGGCGTCCGATCCGCTTGCGGCGCCGTTGCTGGTGGGCCTTGGGATCGACACACTATCTGCGGCGCCGAGCGCGATCCCGGCTGTGAAGGCGCGGCTGCGCGAAATCCGCCATGCGGATTGCAGGCGCGCCGGCGAGGGGGCGCTTGCACTGGGTGATGCGCAAGCTGTGCGCCGGCTTGCCGCGTCACTGGGACGTGCGCCATGACGTTTCTTCCGGCTCTGCAGCGGCTCGGCCGCGCCTTGATGCTGCCGATCGCAGTGCTGCCGGTGGCGGGGCTGCTGTTGCGCCTCGGTCAACCGGACTTGCTCGACATTCCGTTCATCGCCGCGAGCGGGGCCGCGGTGTTCGGCAGCATCGGCGTGGTGTTCGCGGTGGGCATCGCTATCGGCCTTGCGCGGGAGAACCACGGCGCCGCAGGACTTGCCGCGCTGGTGGCCTATCTCGTGACCACAGAAGGGGCCAAGGCGCTGATCCAGGCGCCTGCCGAAGTCACGGCGCAGCTGCCGCAGCAGGCGCACGATCTCGCGATCGCCGCGTATCGCCAGGCGGCGGCGAACAAGTTCGGCATGCCGGTCGGCATTCTCTCGGGCTTGATCGCGGGCGCGCTCTACAATCGCTTTCACGACATCAAGCTGCCCGACTATCTCGCCTTTTTCGCGGGAAGGCGTTTCGTGCCGATTGTCGCCGGGCTCGCGGGCGTCATTCTCGCCGGGGTGTTCGGGCTTGGCTGGCCGGCGCTCGAACGCGGCATGGACGAGGCCAGCCGCGCGGTTGTGGCGTCGGGTGAGGCCGGGCTTTTCTTCTATGGCGCGCTCAACCGCGTGCTCATCGTCACCGGCCTTCATCACATCCTCAACAACATCGCCTGGTTCTTGATCGGCGACTACGGCGGCGCCACCGGCGATCTCAACCGCTTCTTCGCCGGCGATCCGCATGCGGGCGCATTCATGACCGGGTTCTTCCCCGTGATGATGTTCGGGCTGCCGGCCGCGTGCCTTGCCATGTATCACGCGGCCGCACCGGAGCGCCGCAAGGCGGTCGCCGGCCTCTTATTGTCGATGGCGCTGACGTCGTTTCTCACCGGCGTCACCGAGCCAATCGAGTTCACCTTCATGTTCTTGGCGCCCTTGCTTTATGTGGTCCACGCGGTGTTGACCGGCGTGGCCATGGTGCTCATGGACCTCCTGGGCGTGAAGCTCGGCTTCACCTTTTCCGCCGGCGCCATCGATTATGTGCTCAGTTACAATCTCGGCACGCGGCCCTGGATGCTGCTCCCGGTCGGCGCCGTGTTCTTCGCGTTATATTATGGGCTTTTCCGCGTCGTCATCGTCGCTTTCAATCTGCCGACGCCAGGGCGGGAGGCCGAGCCGCGCGCTGCAATTGCGCCCGTTGGCGCAGGCGCGCGCGGCGAGGCTTTCGTCAGGGCGCTGGGCGGCTCAGCGAATTTGCAGCTGGTCGACGCCTGCACCACGCGCTTGCGGCTGCGCCTCGCCGAGCAGCAACGCGTCGATGAAGCTGCGTTGAAGGCGCTCGGCGCGCGCGGTCTGGTGCGGCCGGATTCGGCGACGTTGCAAGTCGTGCTCGGCCCGATCGCGGACCAGGTCGCAAGCGAGATTCGCGCCGCCATGACAGCGGGCGCGATGTCAAATTCGGCGGAGGCCGGAGCGCCGGTCTTGGAAGACGCGCAATTGGCCTCGGCGATCGTCGCCGCGCTCGGGGGCGCCGCCAATGTCCGCACCGTGCAGACCTGCTCCACGCGCATCCGTTTGGACGTGCTGAACGCGGAGCGCATTAGCATGAGCGCGCTCGAGGCTCTGAAGCTGCGCGGGCTGGTTCGGCCCGAGCAGCATATTCTGCACGTTTTGATCGGACCTCGCGCGTCCGCCGTGGCGGCCAGCATGGCGGCGCTTTGACCAGTCCTCGGATAGCCGATGCGTCGCCGGGAAAAAATGGTGCTGGGGCCGGAATCGAACGGGACCGCTAACATCCAGATATTCCAAGCAACTTTTCTATTTGAAGGAGCACGGGTCCGTCAATGTGTCGCCAATAGGTAGCGCGCAGTTGGGCAAATTGAACGTCCAGAGAGCAGTCACTGGGACGTGGCGGAATGATGCGGAAGCTTGAGGCATAGCGGTGCGGGATGACGACCGTCGCGTGCGCTGATTATCGTGTGGTCACGAGGCCACCATGCTTTTGCGCTTGCCAAAGGTGATGCAAGAAACGGCGCTGTGTCGCTCCTCAATCTACGCCGCAATCAGCGAAGGCCGCTTTCCGCCGCCTGTACGAATTGGCCGGCGTGCGGTCGCTTGGCGGCTCAAAGATATCGAAGCGTGGAAGGCGCGGCTGCCTCAGGCTGGCCCTGTCCGATGGGAGTGATCGGCAGGGCTCCGAGGTCGGCTGCGGGGCAGAAGCGGTCGCCAGCAGCTTAGCGTACGCGCGGCGAAGCGGACATCGGTCGAGCGCGCCCCGGGAAAGACTGAAGTCGCGAAATCAGGCGAGGATGTCTATTACGTCGTTTTCGAATTTGGCTCCGCCTCATCTGCTTCCGAATTTGTTTGATCGCACGCCCAGCACGGCTCGATGCGCTTCGTATTGCTTGGTATCAGTTTTCCAATGATTTGGAGTTAGCTGACCGTCGCGATCTTCTTGGGTGTTGCGTCCAGCACGACAAATTGAAGCAAGCCGGCGTTTGCGTGGAGGCTCTGCAGCGCAACGAGCAGCTCAGCTGCGGACATCGGCTTGGGAAGCCCGTCGGGCGCTGTCGGAATCGATCGGCTCATGGTTTGACCGCCAAGCCAAAGTACGACGTAGAGTCCACGACCTTGGGCCTCCGGGTCTATTGAATACAGGCGCTCAAGCTGCGCACTCGGAGCGCTCCAAAGCTTTGGGTGCGTTTCGAGTTTGATCTCGATTGGAAGCTTCATTGCGTCGGACAGTGCGGCGATATCGACTTCCTTGTCGTCGGCGAGATGGAGCTCGGGCAGGAGCCGGACGCCAAAGGATTTCAGCCGAGCGCGTAGATCGTCGAGCAGTCGATCTCGACATTCTTCTTCGCCCTTGTGACCGCCCATGGTTGCGCGGCCATGGCTGTCTGTGTTCCAGAACTTGCGCCAGCCATCCGTATCGCCGCCCTGATATTCCCCTGAAAGTTCTTCGAGGTGGCCGATCGTCAGCGCCGCGAGATCGTCAATGTTCGCTGGCGGGCCATTGCGCAGAGCGGCAGCGACCGCGGCGGGTGAGGAATGCTTAAAGCCGCGTTCGCGAACAATCTTGCTGCGCCCCTCGGCGGCATGGAGCATGTCATCCCGATAGGTCGAAAGGTCTGGATCATTGATCAGTCGGCTCAGCGCCGCAGCGGCGTCATCGCTATAGTCCGACGCTATGCGGGATACGCAGCCCTTCACAAAATCATCGACCTCGGAGCCGGTCCGTCCTCGCCGCGAAAGACTTGAATTGCGGGGATTTGGGAAAATGTGACCGAACAGCCGAACGGCGCGTTCTAATGACGCCAAGTCCAACGACGAGGTCGGCGTCTTCCGCCGCCGATCAGGAAATATCACTGAGATCGATGATCGCGCGTTGTTGGCTCCATGCTCGGGGTCGCGCAATTGCGTTTCGAGATGAGCCGTGTAGACGTCCGGATTCAGCAGATAGCCGACAGTGATCCAGGTCGTTCGTTGAGCCGGCTCAAGATCGGGAATGTCCAGGGCGAGTTCCACTAGCGGCATGAGATCGCCGCCTGCGCCGCCATGGAACGCCGCCAAAACCAAATCGGTCAAGATCTGAAGGGGCGGATTGAGCTTGGCCCGCAGCAAGCGCGGCGCAATCAAGGCGGCGACGCGGCTGTACCCGGCATAGTTTGCAAGTGCGTAGGAACCTTGAATGTGATTGGCGCCCGCTTCGAGCAGCGGGGTCATGTAGCGCGTCAGCGCGTCGGCAACGGCGTCTGGCGCGGCGCGGGCGACGCTTTCGTCCAGGGATTCGCGTTCGTCGTCCTTTTCCAGGTCGTCGGTAATGCTGCCGCCGTGCATGTGGCCAATGAAGATGCTCGCCAGGCGTTCTCGCGGAAATGCAGCGACGAGCTTGTCGGCGCTATGGTTGATCTCCGGGCTGCGCCAAAATAATTCCACGGCCGCGGCGACCGCCGTTGTGAGATAGAGAGTCTGATTGTTTGCGGCGTGCTCCGCTGTTTCCTCTGGCGTGGGAAGAGCGCCTTTAAACAGAAAGCGTTGAAGCGCTATCGCGGCCTCGGCGGCGAGTTCATCTCCGAGCGCCTCTTGGAGGCGCTCTATGAGCGGCTTGGGCTCCTTGTTGCCGTTGCTTCGAGCAAACAGGAGTCCCGACAGAAGGTGGAGGGGATGAGGCGCAGCGCCAGAGCCGATCCCAGTGAGGTTCTCGCGGATGTACGCGATACGATCGGCCTTTTGACGAAGCTCGCGGCGCTTGCGGTCTGTTTCATGGGCGCGTTGCTTTTCTAGGTGTCCGAGCGAGGATTGTGTAAGGAAATTGCGGGCTTTGTTGTAGTCGCCGGCGCGGCTTGTGAGTGCGAGTAGCGCGGCGAAGTCCGGCTCGGGCAACGGCATGACCGATCGCGCGAGACGGGCGACGAACCAAAGCACTTCTGGGCCACGCTCGGGATCATCTTCGGCAAGCGAGGCTATGTCGCGAACGAGTTGGACGGTGAGGTCCATTCCGATCGGGGCGTCATGAACAGCGTCGCTCAGGCGATGCCAAAGCCGGTTCATCGGCGTGCCATCCACGAAGAGGCGCAAATAGTCGAGTTGGAAGCCTTCTGTGCTTACAATGTGCTTTCGCAGCGCGGACGCGACTTCACGCTCCTCATCGAACAATGAATGACCAAGCGCCGGCAGCCATCGATGGAGGCGGACCGGTGTGATCGCTTGCGGGCGAGCGGCGAGCAAACGGCGCAGCGTGGCGAAGGCCGCGTGTGAGAGTTCGTCGGCGCCGTGGTGCTCGGGCGGATTGGTCGCCGCCAGTGCGTCAAGAAACTCCTCCAGCCGATCGATGGGGGTTAGCCGACCAATTTGACCACCGGCCATGATGCCGACATCGGCGCTGTCGCGCCGAACGGCGGCCAAAACCAGGTTCGCCAACTCGGACACGTCGATCGCTGCTGAGAAGCGCGATTGCAGGATCGCCAATCGAACCTGCAGGTCGTGATCGTTGCCGGCTGCATTGACCTGGGAAAACAATTCCGCGCCGATTGCGTCGTCCACGTCGCCGCAGCGCGCCAAGGCGTCAACCGCGTCGGTGCGCACGAGATTCGGTTCTGCGGCGTTGAGCGCTAAGGCGGTCAGGACCTCAGTGAAACCCGACGGCGTCTCCTTGCCGTAGGTTAGCGCATTTAGAAGCGCCGCCTTGAAATGCGCCGGCGCGGTTGGATCGGAGAGCTCCGTCCGAAACCTCGCCCACATGCTCGGACGCGATATTGCGCCCCATGGTTCGTCGGAACGGTATTCGGCGAGAATCCAGGGATCTCTATGGCGCGCGCGCTCGCCCAGCGCATCGATGAGCGCGCCCAGAACAACATCGGAGAAGAGCGTGGGATCGCCCTGCATCACAACAGCGACGGGGTCGGTTGCGACGAGCGCCGCCGCCGTTTGCTCGTCTGCGAGTGAGCACACCCATGAGAAGAGTCCCCGCAGCGAAGCGAGCGTGCCGCCATCGTGGCCGGTGATCAACGAAAGAGCGCGCCGGCTTGGAATTCCGTTGCCGACGCGCTCGGCGATCCAGCGCCCAGCCAGATATTCTGCCGTGGTGCGGTGGTTAGGCGCGAACACATCCTGGTCGAGAGTGGCGAAGAGGCGTCTTCCGAGCGCAGCATTGGCCGCCTTCGGCGCCGCCGGCACGGCGCGCGCGTCCAGGACGTCCTCGTCTGGGGTCTCCGTGCGCGCTATGCCCAGGCAATCGGAGATCAGATAAGTCGCGCAAATTGCGCTGGCCGCCTCGGAGACTTCCGTAACGGTGATGTCTTCGGCGGCCTGTGCGTGAACGTCGTTGGACTCAGCCGCCTGTACCGCGATCGCCTGCCGAAAGAGATCGGACTTTGTCGCGGGCCACCCGGATTTGACGGCGTCGGCGAGGAGCCGGACAAGCTCGGGATTGAGCAACAGTTCTTGCAGACCGCGGCGTTCGGCCTCGGCGATCAGCTCCTCAGGCTTGGATGTGAAGGCCGAAGCGACTGCGATAGCGTCCTCACGGGACAATGGCAGCAGCTGCACGATGGCGAGGTCGTCATAGCCCACATTCTCAACAATGCGGGTCTTGTCGATTTCGCCGAACCAATCGCCCGAGCGGCAGGTCATGGCGAAGTTCGGGAGCCCGAAAGCTTCAAGTTTGCCGAGGATGCGCTCCAACGTGGAGCCGTGCCGGTCCCCGGCGCGGGCTTCGTCCAACCCATCGATGAGGATTGTTGCCGCGTTTGGATTCACCTCCTGTGCGAGAAAGCGCCTAGCGCGGAAGTAACGACGGCCGGATGCCTCCAACGACCGAAGCAGGACGGTCTTGCCCATCCCGGGCTCGGCAAGGATGACCACGGCTTTGTGTTTGAGAAAGTCCTCGATGTCGCTGGATTGGGTTCGCTCGCCCGGAGCCTTTATGAGGGACAGGCGCCGCTTGATCGGCGTTGGACTAGCCATGCCGGGCATCCGCACGGCGGGCAAAGGCCGCGCCATATCCGACGGAGTGGGCGGTTTTCACGCTGCGTCCGGGGTCTTTCCGTAGAACGTCTCGATCCATTTGGTCTTCATATCGACGAAAGCACTCGCGACATCTGCGAATTTGATCACGAACGCTTTGTCATCCGTCCTCACCATGGCGACGATGATCTCGCCGGCTTGGACGGCGAGCCGTCCCATTTCTGAACTGACCGCTTCGAGTGCATTCGGGTCCACGAACGGCGTGTTGGTCGCCTCAAGACCCTTGGGTCTCAGCATGGCGACTGAGACCATGCTGGCGTGCCCCGCGAGTTCGGAGAACTGCTGATAGAGAAGGGCGCGCTTCTTCGTGGTGTATCCGTCGCGGGCATCAAGCTCTTCACGAACTTTCACCGGTTTGAAGTCCCGCAGCCTTTCCTCCCGCGTTGCGTTTCGCCATGTGGTGATGGCCGCGCTGTTCGTGCGGAAGAAATCGAGCAAGAACACGGTTTCCAGGATGTCGCGCAAAATCTGCGCGCTGAAAAGGTAGTAGCCGGACAGCATGAGCTTGGTGGCGGCCGCCAGCGCATTGAACACGCGCAAGCTGAGCATCTGCACGACTTTGAAGTCTTCATCGGCGGTGCGGTACTGACGGAACACGTCGAGCGCATCCATGGCCCGCTCGGTGATCTGGAAATGCAGCAGCAGCTTAGGGCTGGTTTCCACCAGTTCAATCGACTTTCCGCGGAGTTCTTCCTCACCCTGGTGGAGGAGGATCAGATTTGAAGGCATTTTCTCTGTTGACATGAACTAAGGATACGCGATTCGCACCGCGGCCCGAATCGCCGAGCGGGCCATGCTGGATTGTCCGCTATCGGCCGGCCCAGACGGAGCGTCTCTTCTTGGGAGTGGCTGTGTGAAAACGCTTTGGGGCGCGAGGCCGTAAATGACGCACGATTCACGCGCGGATCGCCGCCACGAGTGGACGCACGCCCATGATCGAGATCATACGCTTCAGATTGTAGGCCA
>Ga0196972_1000022_pt1 | contig 152881 bp, 143 predicted proteins | sample S1v_2013CmetaG_FD_148618 | JGI IMG/M metagenome (GOLD analysis project Ga0196972, IMG submission 148618) | Soil microbial communities from Anza Borrego desert, Southern California, United States - S1+v_20-13C | ecosystem: Environmental > Terrestrial > Soil > Desert | place: USA: California...
ATAATCAGAATTGCAAACCGTTCCAATGGACCGCGACCGCTGATTCCATTCTCGAAAAACTCCAGCGACTTTGCTCACGAATTAACGGAACAGGACACTAGCAATCCGCCTTGCGGAGTGCCTTTCCGATTACCCTTGCCGCCACCCACGGTGCTGCGTTTTCCATTCTCGTCTTCGCCTATAACGACCAAGCAGAAACTCTGATTGCAGTTGAAGCGCTTCAGGTGCTGGATGCGCCTGGTTGCTTCGTCAACTGAAGTTCACCTCTACTCGCCGCCCTGCAGTGACCGACACCTATCCGTGGTTGGCAAAATCGGCGCCATAAAAAAGAACGCGACAATCCCACGGGATTGCCGCGTTCCAAGGCAAGGCGTAAGCGTAGCTTACGAATCAGTCGGAAATTTCTTCCAACATATGCTGACACTCAGATGAGCTCGTGGTCCTTTTGGGTGCCCATATCGGTCAACGTCTTCAGTGCGGTAAGCGTTGTCAACGTTGTCAGTAATGCGTTCAGATCTTGACCTGACTGAGCGCTGCCTCTCGTTGAAGACGCTCCGATGTCGAAGCCTTGTCCAGATGGAGCATCGCCGCTGACTTCCGCAAGCAGCGCATTTTTATTCCTTTCTTGCGCTTTGCCGACGGCTTTATTGATTTCGCCATCGCTTGCGCCTGCATCCTCGAGCTCGTCGAGCTTATCGTCACTGATGCCGGCTTGCTCCGCTTTTTTCACCGTATCAGTGCCGTACTTGTACGATTGGATGGGGTTGAAGATAGCAGTACCTAGATCGAATCCCATGTTTGTACTCCTTTTCGGAAAAAGTGTTTAAAGGGGAACTGCATTCATGAGTGTTGGCGATGTTCGAATAGTTGCAGTTCAATCCAAACTTCTGTTTCCAGGATGAGAAACGAGAGTCAATCATTGAGCCGATCCTTGGCTTTTGCTTCGACGCCGATTTCACTTACCCGCGGAGAAAAGTCGCATCAACTTTGACGCCTTGCGGCAGCACGATAAGAAGAACACCGCCCGCGCCGTGGAAAATCAAACAATGAATTTGCACTTACGCATGGAACTCCCCCTCCCCGCCATGCAACTCATATATGACCGGACGATGCAACACCGGTTGAATCGAAATTCACTCACATTCAAGGAGGTTATTATGCTTATTCCTGCCGCTGGTGCTGCCGCTGGTTTTTCAAGCGCACTTGGTAATGCAGCAATCGGAAACGCACTCGCTGAAGGCCTCACGGCGCTGAAGCTGAAAACTCAAGCCGCACAGAAAGGCCGTCAGATCGCTGAAGCGGCGATCTAAGTCGTCACAGCTCGACCGGAGCATCCCCCGTTCCGGTACGCGCAGGGCCTGGTGGATCAGGGCCCTGCGCACTATTCAGAAGTACACACGTCTTTCCATCGACACGATCACCACGAGAGGCATGGTATGAATACGCAATCCGACTGGTCCAACGGACTTTGGCATTCCACCCCGTCGCGCACCGCCGCTGGCAACAAACGTCAAGCACACTCCGGCCAAGTGAGCCAGGAAACGATCGAACTCACGCAGTGGGCTAACGCACAAGCCCTCGCCCTGTCGAAACTGAAGATCTTTCACGCGATGGCGAAGCAGGTCAACGATCAACAGTAAGTGCAATCCGGGAAATGACAGGAGGAATTCCTCCTTCCCGGATACCGCCGCTCCCCTCGCCTTCCTCCGCGCCTGGACGGGCGCCGATTCGCGTCCCCCTTCTAGCCCCCTGACGGCAAATCAACCATCGAAAGCGCTTGTCCTTATCGATAGACCAGCGCCGGTACTCCACAAACTCCGATCGACTGGAAGGAGTTCGGCCTGCGGCCGCGATAGACATCGATGAGTTCGGACATCCGCACTCCCGAATGACTGCGGCTCATCCGGCTTGTGGAGCGTCTTGTTGTGAGCGCGCATCGGATCGCACATGTCATCGAGCCAGGCGGGCGTTCCGGCATTGCCGGCCGGCTCATCTCGCCCGAATGATGACGCGCAACCTGTCAGGTCCGCGACGCGCCGGTCTCGAATAGTGACCGAGACAGAATGAATGCCAATGAGTCACGCAAGCAGCAAAACCGGTTCCATTGAACGCAGGCAGTGACACGGCCGCGTCAATCCCCGCCCGCTGACATCCCCTTCAGCAGCAAGTCGAGCGCTGCCCGGAACTCGGCCTCGGGCGCGCTGGATTCCGCAGCAGTGGCGATCTCGATCAGGCATCGATAGCGCTCGGCGGGAAGCGCGCGAAAGCGCGCAATCGTGGCATTCGCCGTCTCCCCTGCCTTCACCGCCAGCGGTCCGGCCAGCTCGGCTTGCGCAAAGCCCATCACCAGTGCCGATACGGAACGAAAAGCGACCAGCAATTCCTGTCCCGATTTTCCACCGCGCGACAGCGCATCGAGCAAGGCTTCGGACACGCCGAACACCGCCGGCGACCGGCTGCGGCGAGTGAGGATCAGGGGGATGGCGTGGGGATGCGCACGCACTGCTTTCCACAGCGCGGTCGAAATGAGCCGCACGTCTTCGCGCCAATCTCTATTCCTGCCAGGCGACCATCGTGCCTCGGCGATCACCGCTTCAACAACCAGGATGTCGAGATCCTCGCGTTCCGTAACATAGTTGTAGAGCGTCATGGCCCCCGTGCCGAGCGCATTGGCGAGTGCACGCATCGACAGACCCGCGAGGCCGTGTTCATCCACCAGGGCAAGGGCCGCAGCCTGCAGCTGCTCCCGTGAAAACTTTGCGGGGCGTCCCATTGATGATGTCCTTGACGATGTTTGCCTGAACGCTTATTGTAAACGTACATCGTACGTATTTCAATCAGCGATGTCGGATGCCTGGTTCATCGGATGCGATGCGGACTGTCGCGATAACGCGCAATTCAAGGAAGGCAAGGAGAAGAAACAGATGAGGCTCGTACCCGGTTCGACTGCTCCAACAATTTCGACGACCACCATTGACGGAAAGGCCGTCAGCATTCCCGCTCCAGGCGCCCGCTACATTCACCTGCAGTTCCGCCGGTTTGCCGGTTGCCCGGTCTGCAATTTTCATCTGCATATAATGCGCAAGCGTCAGTCGGAAATTGAAGCGGCAGGGATTCGCGAAATCGTCTTCTTTCACTCCTCGCGAGAGGAAATGCTCAAGTACCAGGCCCAACTGCCCTTCGACTGCGTTGCCGATCCCGGCAAGAAGATCTACAGGCAATTCGGGGTCGAGACCTCATTGCTGTCGATTCTTCACCCTGCGGTCTTCTGGAATGGACTGCGTGGCATCCTGGCCACCGGGAAGTTCTACAAGAAAGCCGAAAATGGCATAACAGGCCTGCCCGCGGATGTACTTGTCGGACCGGACGGTACTGTCATTGCGGCCCACTATGGCAGACATGCCGACGATCACTGGAGTGTCGATGAATTGCTGGAGCTGGCATCTCACGCCTCGATCGCGCCGCCCTCAGGCGATCTGGAATTCGATCGAGAGTAGACCCGCCGCGTGCTACTGCAACGCCGACTGAAACCCCGGTTTCGGCCGGGCGCATTTCAGCTTCCGCTTCGGCGCGGGTGCTGCACCTGTCCCGTCCACAGCCGCTGCCATGGCCTGCTCCGCCGCCGCGATCCCCTGTGCAATGCCGCCAAGCTTCGAGCGCTCCGGTGCGGGCATGCCCGCTGCTGTCCGGACACGCGGCGTGATAAGGAACAAGCGCTCGCGATTGTTATGCTGCTCGTTTTCGCTGCGGAACAGTCCGCCTAACAGCGGCATATCGCCCAGCACCGGCACTTTCTGCTTGTTGATCGTCCTCGACTCCGCGTGGTAGCCGCCGATCATCAGGGTTTGCTGCAAGTCGACGATTGCCTGGGTGCTGATGGTCGAACGCGTCGCTACCGTGTTCTTCTGGTTGGGATCGCCCAGGGAACCGTCTTCGATGTCGACTTCAAGCCGTACCCGGGTGCCGGTATTCTCTTTCACGATGCGCGGCACGACCCGCAACATGGTACCGGCGGTGACATTGGCAAGATCGGCAACACGCTCGCCGACGAGCGGCAGGTAGGACGTCTGGCTCAGGTCGAGCACGGCAGCGACGTTGTCCAGTGTCAGGACCGTCGGCTTGGCCAGCACATTGGCCTCGCCCGTTCCTTCGAGCGCCTTGAGCCGCGCGTAGAAGCGGGCCGCATTGCTGATCAGGAGCGTCGCACCTGGAATCGGCAGGTCGTCGCCTTGCGAATCCCGGGAGGTGGCATTGACGCGCAGGTTGGTATTGCCGTTACGCGCGCCCCATTCAACGCCCAATTCTGCCAGCCTGCTGCGATCGATATCGACGATGAGCGCCTCGATCTCGATCTGCTGCGGCTCGACATCCAGCTCGGCAATCAGCGACTGGTACATCTGGCGCTTGCTGGCATGGTCGTAGATGATGATGGCGTTCAGCGAGGCGTCCGCGTCGATCCGCGGTCCCGTGGAGCGCTGCGTTTCCTTCGCCCGGCGCGACCGCCTCGCGTCCTGATCGTCCTCGTCCTCGATCTCTTGCTGCAACCGCCCGCCAGCCGTGCGCGCGCCCGATTCTGAGGCGTCTCCTCGTCCGTACTTTCCCTTGAGCGAACGCTTACTGCTCGATACATCGACATCGTCGCGCCCGCCATGCCCGGCGGCAGGCCGGTCAGGGTTGAGCAGGCCTGCAAGGATGGTCTTGATGCCGGGGATGGTTTCCTTCTGGCCACGCGTGTTTATCACACGGTCGGTCGCGCTGGCGTACTTGAGCCGGAAGACCATGAGTTGCTTGCCCTTGGGTGCGGACGCCCGGTTTTCGGGAAGCAGGATTTCGCGCGCAAGGTTGATGTATTCACGCGGGCCGCTGACCATCACCACACCTTCGTCGGGCAGCTCGCCCCAGCCAAAGCGGTTGTCGAACAGGCCCAGGCCAACGAGAGCGGACTTGGCGTCCTGTACCGCATCCTCGCCGACTTCAAGACGCACCGAGACATTGTCGTTGCTGGGTACGATATACAAAGTGCCGTTGTAAACGAACCAGCGGAACTTGTACGAATGCGTCAGCCTGTCCAGGAACTCGATGCCGCTATCGGCTTTCAGTCGGCTTTTCAGCACGTGGCTCTCTTTAAGGCTGTAGGACACGCGCACGCCGAAGGCATTACCGAACTCTTGCATGACATCGCGCAAAGGCATGCCCGAGGCATTGATGGAAAACCCGCTGTCCTTCCAGCTGTCCGGCGTGGCGGCTTGCGCGGACGACGACCAGAGCAGGCCTGCGCCAATCATCATCACGGCCAGACAACGCTTGATGTTCAAGAATTTCATCGTTTCCCCCCTGCCAGCAATGTGCGCAGACGCCGCTCGTGTCGGTCGGCGACGCCCACAGATTCGGCGGCCCGTGGCGCGAGCGCAGCGCGCCAGGTGGCGGTCTGGTTCAACAGGTTTTCCAGTGCCTTCGCCGCCTGTGTCCATCGTTTTGCCTGTGGCAACCACTGGGTAAGCAGCAGGTCCTTGCCGTCGGCAGACAACCCCAACCCGGCGTCATGGGTGATGGCACTTGCAAAGCCCATTCGCAAGGCATCCTGAATCTGGGTCTGTGTGCAGGTGCGGAGCAGGCAAACACCGAGTTCCGCGCCGGCTGCATGGATCTTCAGGAAGACTGTTTCGCCGTCAATCTCCACGGCCTCGTCCAGCGGCAGGCTGTCGAGCCACCGTTCCAGATCGCCGTAAACATCCATGCTGCTTATCGCGTTTCGTTGAGGACGGTCTTCAGTGGTTTTTCGCGAAGCTTGAACTGGGCTTGCATGGCCTGCCCGGTTACTGAACGCTGTTCAAGCAATTTCATGAATTCGGCGGGATCGGGGTTTTCCCCTTGCGCTTGGCGGTGGGCGAAGTCATTGATCTGATCGCCGGCGGCATCGAACCTGTTAGTCAGACGACGCAAAGCGGACATGGTGTGGGCCGTGCTGAGACTGTTTGACATGATGGCTCCTTCCCTGTTGAGGTGATGTCGAAAGTGTCGGCATCCCAGTATAAGTGGCAGGAGTGGGTGGACGGTTCGCTTGAATTACTCAAGTTTCATTACCGGGTGCGTACAGCACGGCATGCATGGGGCATATGCCCCATGCATGCATTCCCGTCCCCGGCTGTGAATCGCTCAGATCGCGCTGGTAGCTATCTCATTGATTTTCTTGATCATTTCCGTCAGCATCTTGAGCTGGGAAAGGAAGGTGTCGATGATCATTCCCTGGACGGTACTGAGCATTTCCTGCATCTTCATGAACTCCGACATCATGTCCTGAAGATTGCCGGGATCACGCTCTGCACGTGGCTTTTCTTCCTTCGATGCGTGCGCCTTGTGGTCGCCCTCGGCGTCCGCAGCGCCTGCTGGCCCACCGGTGCCCCCAGGGCCGCCGGGATCGCCAGTGCCGCCGCTGCCGGTGGCCGGCCTCGGCGATGCCGCTGTCCCGCTTTCAAGCCCTTGCATGACTTTCAACAGTGCTTCAAGCGTTTCCTGCTGTGTATACAAGCGCGCTTCGTCCGCCGAGTCCCTCGATGCCTCAGGCTGCTCCTTCAGATCGTCGGCCAGATGTTTGATCGCCCGCCGGAGCGCCTCCACGAGGGTATGCAACTGCTCCGAGGGCGTCTGTGAGGCCATTTGCCGCTCGTCTTCCTCGTCCAGCAAGCCTTCCTTGCGGGCGGCATTCGCGGCGTGGGCAACGCCCTCGTCAAGATTCCTTACGTTTCCGGCGTCCGGGCCGGTCGATCCTGCCGCTGCAGGACGTCGCATCGTTCCCTGCAGCCGCGCGCGCGTCCGGGCATCTCCCGACGCACCAATGCGTCCTCCGCCATGTCCCGATGATGCGGGAGTGGAAGTGGATGCCGTACCTTGTCCTGGGCGCGGAGGAACCGCTGTAATGCTTACCACGGAATCGGAGTCGCCCGGCGGCAGGGCTAATCGTGGGGTATGAGAAAGAACGTTCATGTGACATCCGTTTTGTCAGTTTTTGTGTTGAACAATCGAGGCGTCGGATTCGCCATCGTCCATGCCGGTATTCGACGTCGTGCGCATCAAGGCAGTCTTCAGGGAGGTCACCGCTGCGCAAAAATCCGCGCCCCATTCGCCGGTAGACGCTTCGAGGCGGCATGTGCCGCGCGGCAGGGAAGCGTCCGGCTTGATCTCCCATTCCACCGCCGGCGCCAGTTCGACATCCTCCGGATGCAGACGCAGCAAGGGATGCGACAGGCCCGGCTGCGCTTCCTGCAGCACCCGCTTGAGGACTGCCTCCACACGTTCCCTCGGTGTGGTGTCACTCACGAGCCGATCGAATACGCCCTGCGCCAGCGAAATGACGATGTCTTGAGAACGCTTCACCAGGCTGGTGTTGGCTTCCTCCAGGGATTGCAATAGTGCGCTCGCACGCGCCAGTGTCTGCTGCTCTGCCTCCCGCACGACTTCGCTTGCTTCTTCATGCGCGCGCCGCAGCAGCGCATCGGCTTCATCTTGCGCCTGTCGCATAATCCTGGCTGCTGCCTGGCGTGCGTCGGCCGTCACCGCGATCGCCGCAACCCGCAATACGCCATGCTCTCCGCGCAGTTGCGGATCGCACTGGATTTTCTCGACACAGAATCCTGTCATTGAAGCACTCCTTCCTTCGTGATCCGTGCCGCATCCGCGACACGTTCAAGGCACAAGCGCCAGCAGCGTTGCGCGCGGCGGTCCGGCGTGCTCACGTGGGCGCCCGCACCGGTTCCGGATCGCAACAATCCGTCCACGTCCCGCGACATGTCTGATGGAAGCAGCAAACGCAAGCGCGACCACATGCCGGGAAATCCGTGCTCCAGCCGTACGGCGAGCTCGACCAGTCCCCATATCTCGACCTGCTGGGGCGATGCGACGCGCATCGTGTGGAAACTTTGCAGCGGCTGGGTGGCGGAGATGCTGGCGCACCATTTCCTATCGTCGATCGTAAGTGCATCGAGTCCCGTGCGGTCGTGCCGACGTGCAGCCATCAGTCCGGCAAACAGCCTTGCCGTGGAAAGCAGTACTCTGCCGTCATAAAGGGCGGCGAAGCTCCATGCGGGATCGCAGCGTTCCGGCAGGTCGGGTCTAAGCCGAGCTTCTTCGCACCACAAGCGATAGGCGTCCCTCTGCCCCAGGCAATCCGGCGCGGACAGGGAGGCTGAAGGACGCGCCGCATATGCCCATGGCGCGAACCACCAATCGAGGAATGCGTCTGTCAGCATGGCAAACTGCCCCGCTATCCCTCGTCGCCCGCATTGAATGCGGGCGACTTGCCGAAGTGTTTCCTGGCCCAGTTGCCCAGCACTTGCCGGCGGCCGCCCGCTATAAAGGCATAGAACAGGCTCGCGGCAACCACGCCCGCCATCAGCAACAGGGTAGCGATCAAGCCACCCGCCGATTCGGCCTGTACGATGAATGGCCCCACCTGGGTCCACTCGACCCTGGGTGCGGTAGCTTCGCTTGGCGCCAGCACAACCGATACCTTGTCATGCCCGCTTTCGCCCGACAGCCCGGGGATGCTCGACGCAACCAGGTTGCGGATGCGCGGAATGGCCGTGTCTTCGTCGAAAGGCGGACGATACTTGACGAATACCGCAGCGGATGAAGGCTGGATCGGTTCGCCCGGCGCAATTCGCTCCGGCAGGACCACGTGCACACGCGCCGATACCACGTTGTCAAACTGTTGGAGCGTGAATTCCAGCTCCTCCGACAGCCCGTGGATGTAGCGCACTCGCTCCTCGAGCGGAGTGGAGATCATCCCTTCCTTCTTGAATACCTGCCCAAGATTGGTGCGGGTTCGCCTTGGCAGGCCGGCAGCGTGCATCACTTCGGTGGCGCGTGAGATATCCGACATCTTGACGGTGAGCGTCACGCCCTCCTTGGTAGTGCGCTTCTGCGCCGTGATGCCATGACGGTTCAGCACCGACACGATTTCGTTGGCGTCGGCGTCGTTAAGTCCTGCCTGCAGGTTGGTCGTTTCGGAACAACCACACAGGAAGAGGAACAGACAGAACACACACAGCCGCAGCAGCATCGTCTGCACGCGCTGCCACTGCGACGCGGTAAGCGAGGCGGCATGCGAATGCTGATAGTCGAGAAGGTTCGCGCTCATAAGCTTATTGCAGCTTCGTCAACTGGTCGATGGAGGATGCGGCTTTCGACGCCGTTTTGGAAACGAACTGAACACGCATCTGGTAATCATTCAGCGCGAGCATCGCTTTCATCATGTGCATCGGGTCTGCACTTCGGGTCGCTTGCTCGAGCATCTTCGAGACATGCTGCTCACCACTTTTCATTTCGCTCGCCAGGTTGGTGGCGCGGGCCATGATCTTCTCTCCGAGCGAAGCATTGTTGCCGCCGCCGGGCACCGCGCCCGCGCCCTGGACGGACTGCATGTGACGCTCGAGCGCGCCGCGGAACTGTGCGCCGTCACCCGGCTCCGCCCCCACGATTTCCAGCCTGAGCTGGCCGGTGCGGCCCATGCCGCTTGCGGACGCTGTTGCTAGGTCAGGTACTGAGGTGATTTCGTTCACGTTGGCCCCCTTCAGGTTTTTGCTTGCACTGCGGTAGATACAGGATCGGGCTTTCAGGAAATCCGACCCGCCTTACCCCTTCCTCGGTAGCCGCCGGCGAGACAGGCAAGGATTGAATTCATCGATGCCTGTGCCCCTATCGGTCGCCATCGCCTGCAGACAAGCTGCACGAACGACGTCCTGCCCCTCCTGGGGGACCGCCTGCTGGAACGCTCCTCCGCTCAAGAGATAGCGGTCGCGTGGAGCGATGCGCGGTTTATCTGTCGATGTTGTCCTGGACTGCATGGTTTCCTCCTATCTGCCGGCAAGGTTGTCGCGGCGTGAGATGTTGTCGATAAGTGGCGGCAGGGTCCGGTCAGTTCCACGGACGGGGTTGATAGAGAAGCAACGGGCGCAATGGAACCGCCGCGGCATTGCATGCCACTCATGGCGGAAGTGCGCTGTTTCAAGCAAGGCGCGCGTTCTCGGAGTCGCAATTTCGCCAAGAGAGTGTCATGCGCAAGGGATTCGGACTGTACGCACCACATGAAACGACGGCCTTCCTGCTGAAAACCATCCTGGTGTCGTTCTGGATAGGCATCGACACCATCGCTGCAATGTTTGCGTGGCGAATAACATATGACGACACCGGCCATCGTCTGCTGATGATGGCCGCGCTTCTCGTTCTCGCGTCCGGCACTGTATTCGCCCTACTGTTTACCTGGGTGACCGGATCCCTGTTTGCGAAAAATCCGGACGACGCCACTCAAGGGCGGTGGCAGCGATTCTCGCAAAGCATCAAACAGGACCCTGTCCGCATACTATGCGTCGGTGCGGGCACCGTCACGGTGGTCGTGGCAGCAGCGGCCTGCCATGCTTTCCTGTTCGATGGAGACAGGCAGGCCGGCTCCATGAGCTGCGTCAATCCCGCACTTGCGGAAAAGTGCGCTGAAGTCGCCCGGCTCGAAGGAAAGCTGTTCCTCTCCGATGAGCGTGAAGTGCTATCGAAATGCCTGGAGCAATATGGTCGCCGCTAAGGCTGGCGTAATACCTGGACCGGTACGACACTCCGTATTTTCACTCTTGCAAAATGATAAAGACTACGAAAACGTCTAGTAGCAGTTGCAGAACGTGCAACATATACTTTACAGCCCTCGACTAGCCGTCCGTCCCGTGCGGCAGTTGGAGCGGATTGCGTCAGGAACCGCACAAATGCCACTGTTCGACAGCAACTCGATCGAAGACCCCGATGAGAAGTACGTGGCAGCGCGCGAAGTCACCGCACGGCTGGGGGACAGGTGGAGCCTGCAGGTAATGGATTTCCTCAGCGGCCCCCCGCAGCGTTTCAATGAAATCCGGCGCGGATTGAATGGCATCTCCCAACGTATGCTCACGCTGACGCTGCGCGGCCTTGAGCGCGATGGTCTGGTATTGCGCCGCGTCTACGCAGTCCGCCCCCTTCAGGTCGAATACGCACTCACGGAACTCGGCCGCTCCCTCCTCGACGCTGCTACTCCCCTGCTCCGCTGGAGCGAGCAGCATTGGCGTGATATCGGTGTCGCCCGCGGCCGTTTTGATGAAGCCAGCGAACCTCAGCCCCCGGCCGGGTATTTCCGGAACAAACCCTGGTAAGGCGAACCGACGCCCCTCCCTCCGCATGGAGGCGGCGATTGTAATGATTCTTGAGGGTCTTTCCTCCGATCATCTACTACACTTTTTCATGGAAAACGATCTGGTCGAATGCGCATTGTGATGCGTCATCGAACTGCTTCACGCGTAGGCGCTCCCCCCCCTGAAAGGTGAATCATGATCAAGCACGCCGCATTACCTCGAATTGTCCTTCCGGCGCTGTCGGCGGTCACCGCCGGGACTGTCTTCGGCTACGTATTGCACGAACTCTTCGGTGCAGTCTTTTCCCCCGTATTGCTTGCCGGATGGTCAACGGCGGCAGGCGTGACAGCTTTTATCGTGTCCGCCATGCCGGCCGCTGCAGGCCAGCGACGCTTCGCGGACAAGGTCGGCGGAGACATCGACGATGTCATGATCGGCGCGGCGGAGACCTCGTACTTCGTCGACTCAGTGAAAAAGGAGATCGAGCAGGACGTGCGGACGATCGACGAAATCGTGACCGGTTCGGAGCACAGCGCGCGTACCATCGACCAGATCGCCAGCAATGCAGAAAGGGCATCGAAGATCGCCGCGGAAGTGCGTAACGAAAGCCAGGCCGGGCGCACCGAGGTCATGCAAGGACTCCAGCAGATCAGCGACGCATGCCGCAATGCCGGTGCAGCTTCCACGACAATGGCTGCGCTCCAGGAAAAGTCGCGGCGCATCCACGGCATCACCGACGTGATCAACGAGATTGCTGCGCGTACCAATCTCCTCGCACTGAACGCCGCCATCGAAGCAGCGCGGGCCGGCGAGTATGGTCGAGGATTTGCAGTGGTCGCGAGTGAGGTGCGACAACTCGCCCAGCGTACCAAATCGGCGACCGACGATATCGGCCACATGGTGCGCGAGATCAATGAAGAAGCCGAGCAGGCGGCTGCCGGAATGCAGGCACTGACAGAGAAAGTCCGCCAGGCGGCATCGAGCGCGGAGTCCGTGCAGGCATTCTTTGGCAACATCGAACGTTCGGCCGGCGTTTCGGAAAGCGAGATCCAGCAGATCGCAGAAGCATCGCGGGACCACGCAAAGGCGACGCAAACAATTACCACGGCGATTTCGCGGATTCGGACCCGCATGCGTCATACGGAGGCGGAGCTTCCACGCGCGACGAATTCCGCAATGGCGCTTGCCGAATGTGCCGAAGCGATTTTCGAAGCGCTCGCGGAATCCGACGCAGAAACACCGCACGATGCAATCCGGGATGCAGCAAGCCGCGCGGCAAGGGAAGTCGAGCGGATCTTCACGGATGCAGTCGACGGAGGACAGATCTCCCTCGACGCCCTGTTCGACCGTCAATACCGCCCGATCCCGAACACCAATCCGCCGAAACATTCCACGCGTTTCGACAATTTTACGGATCGTGTCCTGCCGGCTCTCCAGGACGGCCTGCTGACCGAGATGCCGAATCTCGCCTATGCCGGGGCGGTGGATAACAACGGCTACTTTCCGACGCACAACACCAAGTACTCCAGGCCGCTGACGGGGAATTACGACATCGATCTCGTGAACAACCGTACCAAGCGCATTTTCAGCGACCGAACGGGATCCCGTTGCGGTTCCAATACCAAGCCGTTCCTGCTGCAAACGTACAAGCGCGATACCGGGGAAGTCATGCACGACATGTCGGTGCCGATTTACGTCAAAGGGCGGCACTGGGGAGGTTTCCGTATCGGTTACCGCTCTGCTGCCTCCGGGGTCAAGGAACCGGCGAAGCAGGGTCTCGCAAACGTCCCGGTACCGGTGCATTGAGTTCAATGCAATGAAACCGAGAAATGGGCATCTCCCATACGGCGGCCTGTAATATTTCTTGAGGGACGTCACAGATCGTACTTTGTACAATCATCTGCAAGCCAATCAATAGTAACGGCACGGAGCACGGTGTGAGCGCAATAGAGATACGGGATGCGACTGTCGACGATGCGGCGCTGGTCCTGAAAATGATCAAGGAGCTTGCCGCCAGCGAGCATGCCTCCGGCGCGGTCAGCGCAACGGAAGCCGATCTCCGGGAATCGCTGTTCGGCGAACATGCGACGGCCGGGGCGGCAATCTGCCGCGTGGATAGTGTCGATGCCGGATTTGCCGTCTACTTCTTCAATTTCACCACACGTCAAGGTACGCGTGGGCTCTGCCTGGAAGATTTGTATGTTTCTCCGCCTTACAGGGACACGGGCGCAGGAGAAGCGCTGTTGAAACACCTGGCGAGGATAGCGGTCGCCAGGCGCTGCAGCCGCATGATGTGGAGCGTCCAGGACTGGAACGAGCGAGCGACGCAGTTCTACCGTTCGATCGGCATGAAGCCGCTGAACGCACTGCTTGGACGTCAGATGTCCGGCCGTGCACTTGAAGAATTTTCCGGTTGCCCATGAACACGATGGCAGGCACGCAGCACAACGCATTTTCCCTTGCCCATGGCAAGGGAAAGGCGGCGGCCGTTTCGTGCATCCACATACCCATTTCCGCAGTACCGGTCCTGCATCGGCATAACCGCGCCGACAGCGCCGGCGCCTTTCCTCAAGGTGAATCATGAGCGACTACTCCTCACTATCGCGCGACCTTCTCGGCGAAATCATCGCCCTGGTCAATTCCGGTCAAACCTTCTCCGACATCCACATCGAACAGGATGCGCCGCTCATGCTCAAGACTCCGCGCGGATGGCGCCAGTCCGGCCACGATCCGGTGGTGCTCGAGGAGATGGTGCCGGTGCTCAAGGCCATCGATGAAGACTGGGAAGACAAGATCGTCGACCGCGCCATCGACCGTCCGTTCGTCCTGACTGCATGCCGCCTCCGTTGCAATGTCTACCGCATGTCTTGCGGTTCCAAGGTGACGATTTCGATCAGGCGTCTGCCCCTGCGTCCAATCCCCCTCGAAAGAACGGGACTTCCGCATTACGTAAAGACGATGCTTGAAGCCACGAAGGGCATCATCCTTGTCACGGGGCCGACCGGATCGGGGAAGACCACTACCATTGCATCGATGCTCGACAGCATCAACGCTGCGCGCGCCAGCCATATCATCACCATCGAAGAGCCGATCGAGTACGAGCTGGAACGCAAGGAATCGATCATCTCCCAGAAGGAAGTGCCGACCGACACCGCGAGCTTTTCCTCCGGCTTGCGCGAGGCGATGCGTCAGAAACCGGATGTGCTCATGGTGGGAGAGATACGCGACTTCGACACCGCGGACACGGTGCTGCATGCCGGCGAATCGGGGCACCTTGTCCTGGCGACGATGCACACCAACAGTGCAGCAAGTGCGATCACGAAGCTTCTCGGATTCTTTCCGGCAGAGCAGCGCAGCCAGCGCGCGATCACGCTCGCCAACTCGCTGATCGGCGTCATTTTCCAGAGCCTGCTCCCGGCGGAAAACGAGGAAGAGTTCGTGCTGGCCAGTGAAATGGTCTTCAACCATAACCAGCAGGTCGGGGCTTACATCGCCGATCCGGCCAAGATGCATATGCTTGCCGATTTCATGCGCCGCAAGGAAGACAACATGTCCAGAAGCCTTAACGAGGTACTAGCGCAGCTGGTAACGAAGAAATCGATCACTGCCAAGGACGCCATGCGCGCCACATACAACCGGCTCGAGCTGCACGAAATGCTCAACAAGCGGTAATGCAAACCCCTCACTCAAGAGAAGCATCCGCCGCACCGCGTGAGGTCGTGCGGCGATTATCTTCTCCGTGCCTTGCCGAGGATTCTCAATATCTGTGAATGTCTCACGAATTGTCACCGGGGACGATTTCCCGCCCCGTTACCGATGCTATCTTTTTTACCAAGACACGCACATCCTTAGGCATCCAACCGGATGTACGAAGCCGGCAGTAACCTGTTTCCTGTTTGACTAACCGGCGCCGACCATGCGCCCTTGTGCAAAGTGACCACGACCATGCAGAACTTCAACGACCAGGATGTCACGTTCATTGAAGAGCACGATCTCGCATTCGACCAGGGCACTGCCTCCTACGACAATCGCCTCCGCGTCACCAACGAACTCGTAGCCGCGTCGACGCCCGCTGCGCGCATGACGAACATTCGCAGCATGCTGTCGATCATGGGCTTCAACTCCCTGCACTATGAGGTACGGCAGCTTTCTGGTGAGCGCACAGAAAAGACCTTGTTCCTCAAGAGCTACTTGCCGGCACAATGGACCGCCGACTACTTCCGCCAAGGCTTCCATGCGCTGGATCCGCGCCTTGAAGCGATTCGGACGTGCCCGGTTCCACTAATCTGGGACCTGCGCTACCTCGCTCGTACACAACCCGGAAACATGCTTAGTCCACACATGCGCAGCTTTCTCGACGACCTGGCGAAACACGGGATGAATAGCGGAGTCGCGTTCAGCCTGACGGTTCCGTTGTCGTCCATGCAGGTCGCGATCTGCATCAACTCGGCCAATACGACAAAGGATTGGATCGCTCCCAGTATCGCGGGCCAGGCACTCATCCTCGGACTCTCCGTACACGAGTTCATCAAGGGCTGCACGGCCGGCCTGATGCGGCGATCCGAAATCGATGATTTATCCGATATGCAGAAGCATGTGCTCGCAGGTGTATCGAAGGGGTTGAGCGACAAGGAAATTGCCCGAGGTCTGCGTACGACTGTGCACAACATCGATTATCACCTTCGCGCGCTGCGCCGAAAGTACCAGGCCATGAATCGCGCCCAGCTGGCCTACGTCGCCGGCCGGCTGGCCATCGTATAGTCTCCTGCCCTCCCCCTCAGTTGGGCTTGAACGCCTTTCCGCATCCGCGGGAAGGCGTCTTTTTTTTGAAATGCGAGTGCGGGCAATACCGCACTCGATTTGTTTTCCGTAGTGGTGTCGTGCGCCTGCTTGCCGACACTACGAAGCATCCCCGTAGTCGCACGCCGCGTCGACGGCTAACTTGAAGAACATGTTCGGCTATCGACCTGCGACGCCGGTGACCGGCCCGCTATCCGCGACATCGTGTTTGTCGCTTGTTTTTCGGAGCTCGTATGCAGCGCCTCAATTTTAAAACTCTCCTGTTCCTGTTGGCGGCACTTCTCGGCGGCGAGGCAAACGCCGAGTCGGCATGCACCGCAACGTATGCCACCCGCAACGACTGGGCCACTGGCTTTGTTGTGGATGTCGTCCTCACCAATTCCGGAGCAACGCCGGTGCGCGGATGGAAAGTCAGCTGGAGCTACGACAGCCCGGTCAAGCTGACCAATCCGCCGTGGGGAGCAACTGTCCGGATCTCGGGCGGAAGCGTCGTTGTTACGGATAACGGCTGGAACCCGAGCATCGCGCCGGGCGGAAAAATCAGCTTCGGCATGGCACTCACTTACTCAGGCCGTGTCAAGCCGCAGCCGTCAGACATCACGGTTAGCGGAGAAGGCTGCTTGTCCGCAGCAGCCACCCCGATCTCGTTCTACACGGATCCGGATTCGAACGCCGCCGTATGGGTGCGGAACAACCCATCGGATTACCGCGCGACGGCGATCCGGGAACAGGTTGCTGCCAATCCGGCAGGAAAATGGTTTGGTGGATGGAGCGGCAATATCTCTACCGCAGTCGACCAATACGTGGGCGCCGCAGCCGCTCTCAAGAAAATGCCTATCCTGGTTGCATACAACATCCCCGGCAGGGATTGCGGACAGTACAGCGCCGGAGGCGCCAACGCAGCCGACGAGTACCAGTCCTGGATTAGTGCATTCGCCGCCGCGATCGGTGTACGAAAGGCGGTCGTCATCCTGGAACCGGATGCCTTGCCCCAACTCGACTGCCTGAACGATGAAGCACGGGCTGAACGGCTCCAGCTGTTCCGATATGCCGTCGAACAGTTCAGTTCAAAAGCGCCCAATGCCCTGCTGTATCTCGACGCTGGCAACAGCACCTGGCTGCCGGCATCCGTCATCGCCAGCCGACTGATCGCGGCCGGCGTCGCCACTGTCCGGGGCTTCTCGCTGAACGTGTCCAACTATCAAACTACAGGCGATAACGCTGCGTATGGTAATGCCGTCAACGCGGAATTGATGCGGCAAAGGGGCTTCTCGAAATCGTTTGTGATCGACACCAGCCGCAATGGAAACGGTCCGTACGGATCGCAATGGTGCGACCCGCCCGGTCGCAAACTCGGCGCGACTTCACGACAGCATACCGACGGCAGCCAGCCGGAAATGACGCTTTGGATCAAGATGCCGGGCGAGGCGGACGGCTGCCTCGCTCCCGCTGGAAGCTTCGTGCCTGATGCAGCCTACAAGCTGATCTATGGCTACTACTGAAAACTGTGGACGCATCGGCAGGACCGTGGGTCAGCCCATAGCGGAGAGCAAATTTGACGCGTTATGAAACCGATTGCGGCGGAGAGACCGCAGCGAGTTCCTTGCAGCGCGCGATCAATGCGCCGGCCAGCTTGCTGACGCCCGGGTGCCGGACCGTGGTGCCGACAAAGAGCATGAACTGTACATCCGGCAAGTTGGGCAGCCCCTCTTCCAGAACGCGCATGCCGTCTCCGATCTGACTGAGCGGAAGCGGTGTCACCGCGAAGCCGGTCACAACCGCCGCGCGCAAGCTGGCGCCACTTGCACACAGCATGGCAGTTCGCTGTTCAATACCCTCTTTCGTCAGGCGGACCAGCGCGGCCTCGCGATAGGGACAGGGCTCGGGAAAGAATGCCATCGGCACCGGGTTGGGCAGAGCATTGGTCGACTGCGCGGATACAGCCCATACCAGGGGTTCGCGCCACAGCAGGATGCCGCCGGCGCGCGATTCGCATTGCGGCCCGATCACCATGTCGAGGTCGCCGTGCTCGAGCGCAGGCAACAGCATGCCCGGTATGCCGACGTGCACATAGAACTGCGTTTCTTCGTGCTGCGCCGCAAAATCCTTGAGCAACTGCAATACATGGGCCTGGGCAAAATCTTCCGAAACGCCGATGCGGATGATGCCCTCGTAGCGTGCCCGGACCAGTTGTCCTTTCACGTCCTGGTTCAGCTTGAGGATCGCACGCGCGTATCCGATGAGGATTTCCCCGTCCGGCGTCAGCTCCATCGAGCGCGTTGTGCGCAGCAACAACGGCTTGCCGATTTCCCCCTCCAGCTTGCGGAGATGTCCGCTCACTGCGGATTGCGTCAGATGCAGGCGGTTGGCTGCCCGCGTGAAGCCGCCCTCCTCGACGACCGCAACAAAGCTGCGAAGTAACAGGGAATCAAACACTGATATCTATTTCAATGCGCGATAAATGGTCCGCAAAATATATCATTTATCGCTACGGAAAGATTGTGGTGAAATATCCTCACCCACTCCTTCAGGGGGGCGAAAGAAGATTTCGCGCCAAGCTCATTGACCGAAATGCTACAACCACCAAGCTCCTGACATAATGCTGTCAGGAACTCCTCGCTAATCTTCGCAGCTTGAATCCGGGCCTCGGCGGCACCGGTTCGCAAGGATCTAGTAAGGCAGCGCTGATAAAGTAAGCGATGAGGGTGGAAAATCGGCAGCTTGTTCAGCATAGACTTGTATTGAATTGGCAATAGAACCGATTTGCTATTAGTATGAAAATCCGACGGGCGGGGTGAAGAGCGGCGTATTTCGTCTTGTCCGCAACCTCGCCATGGCAGGAACCGATGTTGCCTCGGCCCCGCAACATAGAGAGTGGTCAAATGACCCAGTTACCTAGTGCTCGGAACGCGTCAGCCTTACCTCATAATCCGACGGCGTCCGATCATATCCTCGCAACCAAATTTGTCATCCCGAGCAGCTCCGGGAAAGTGGTGCCGCGTCCGCGCCTGCTTCAATCGGAAGAATCCTCCCGCATCAAACTGGTCTGCGCGCCGGCAGGCTACGGAAAAACCACATTGATCGCTTCCTGGGCCAAGGCCAAGGAAGCGTCGGTTGCCTGGCTGTCGCTCGACGCGGGCGACAACGATCCGGTCCGGTTCCTCATGCATTTCATTCACGCGATCCAGATGCGCTTTGCCGATTTCGGCAACGTGGTAATGGAAATGATGACGGCCAGTCCGCCGCCGCCGATCGCAGGCTTGATGCGAACGCTGGTCAATCAGTTGTGCGAGTCGCCGGAATCCCTGTGCCTCATCTTCGACGACCTGCATGCGGTAACGGAAACGGCGGTGCATGACGCGATCGCCTTCCTCGTGGAGCATCAGCCGCCGCAGGTCGAGCTTATTTTCGCCACCCGCAACGACCCGCCCTTTTCGCTCTCCCGCATCCGCGCGCAACGCCGCTTGCTGGAGTACCGCACACAAGACCTGCGATTCACTCTTGAGGAAGCGAGGGAATTCTGTAACGACGTGATGCAGTTCGGCCTGCCGCAAGCCCAGGTCGAAACGCTGACGGCGCGTACCGAAGGATGGATCGTCGGCCTGCAACTGGCTGCGCTGTCGCTGCGCAACAATCCCGACAAGACGGCGTTCATCCAGAACTTCGCCGGCGACAACCGGCATATCACCGACTTCCTTCTGGACGAAGTCCTGCGCAGCCGTTCCATCCAGATCCAGAATTTCCTGCTGCAGACGTCGATCCTCGATCGCTTCAGCGCACCATTGTGCGACGCAGTAATGGAAACCAATGACAGCCGCGAACGGATCGACGAAATGGAGCGGGCGAACATGTTCATCGTCGGCCTCGATGACCAGCGCGTCTGGTACCGTTATCACCACCTCTTCGCGTCGCTTTTGCAGAACCGCCTGCGCAACGTCAGCCCCGACCTGATCCAGACCTTGCACCGGCGAGCTAGCCGCTGGTTCAGCGAGAACAACTTCATTACCGAAGCGATCAACCAGGCGATCAAGGCCACGGACTACGAGTTCGCCCTTAACCTGATGGAAAAGCATCGCAGCCTGTTCTCGCACGGTCAGGTCAACACCGCCCTTGCCTGGGCCAACCAGATGCCGCCCGACTTGCTGACCAGGCGCCCCGGGTTGTCGATTACCTGCGCATGGGCGAACTTCTACCTCGACAACTCGGCGGAGATGGATCGCTATATACGCGCCATCGAGAAATTTCTCGCCACTTCACCAAACACCTCAGGCGACGGTGCAACAAATGCAATACGCGCCCAGGTGGCGCTGTTGCGCGGATGCTACTACGGCTATAACGGCCGGCTGGAGGACGCCATGTCCAACCAGCGGGATGCGCTTGCGGCTTTCCCGCCAGGCAAGCTCATGTATCGCGTTACAGGCACCTGCCTCGGTGTCGGGAACTACCGGCTGGGCGAATTGGACAAGGCGCAAGCACTGTTCGAAGAAAATTCCGCCATTTCCGAAGTCAGGTATGACGTGCTCGCTCCGGTTGCCGCCACCTTGGGCCTGGGCCTGGTATACCTTGCGCGCGGCCGCCTGCTGAATGCAAAGAGCGTGTTCGAACGCGCGCTGCAGGAATGCAAGGAAGCGGGGTGGCAGGAGTTCCCCGCCTGCGGATTGCTGCACATCGGCATGGGCCATGTTGCCTATGAAATGAACGACCTCCCCCTTGCCGTGCAACATCTGACCTTGGCGGTGGACATGACTGCGGCGGGCATGCCGTTCTATAACGCCTGGGGACGCGTGGTACTGGCGCGCGCCAAGCTGGCCCTGGGCGCGATTGACGCCGGACTGGAGCCCGCCCGTGAGGCGGCCTTGATGAAATATCTTGAGCGCTCCATCTTCGACTTTCCGTCCTTGCCTGCGGAGCTCGGCAGGCTATGGTTGAGTCAGGGCCGGATGGATACCATGCGGCTCTGGAGCGAAACCGTGCAACTGTCGCTCGGCGACCGGCTGGCGATCGGATGCGAGCCGGACTACATCGTCCTGGCGCGTTTTTTCATCGCTTCCGAACAACGGGAAAAAGCACTGGAGCTGCTTGCTCGCTTGTGGACGGACGCCGAACAAGGCAAGCGCCTGACGGCCATGGTCGAGATATCGATTCTCAAGGCCCTTGCACTGCAGGGGAATGGCGCCACCGACGATGCCCTCGCTGCGCTGCAACAGGCAGTCCATCTCGCAGAAAATACGCATCTGCTGAGACTGTTCATCAACGAAGGCAGCGCGATCAGTGCCTTGCTCAAGAAGCTTGCGCGCGGTGCCGACTACAAATCGCCCGTGCATGCATTGCTCAGCCATTTCGGCCCCGATGCGCAACAGGATGCGGCGCAGACCTCTCCCTCGCTGTCCCAGCTCTTCAGCAAGAAGGAACTGCTCGTCGCCAGCCATATCGTCAAGGGCGCGTCGAACCGTGACATTGCCGAAGCCCTCTTCATCTCTCTCAATACGCTCAATTCGCACATGAAGAATATCTACGCGAAACTGGGCGTGAACTCCCGCCTGCAGGCCATCGAGCGCCTGCGCCATCTTGGGTTGTCCGAGTAGGGCCTGTCACCGCTCAAGCCGACTGTCACGTTTCAATTTTTGCATCACATCGACGTGCAGGCACGGTGATGCCCGCACACCCTCCTCACCATGGCGGCCATCACTTCGCGGCTCACTACGAAAACACCTGAATTTTCACCATCGATTCACCAGATTTGGTGATGTGCCACATTCCTTTCCGGCGCATATTTAATTCACCCGGACCAGCATCATCAACACAGGAATGAACCGGGAAGAAGCGGCGAACGGTGGCATCGGTTTCCCCCGCAAACGCGAGGTACAGGGGCAAAGAAAACCGATCCATTCCAATTCAAGATAGACAGGACTGAAACATATTGTCTATTCCCGTCGCCCGAATGTGATGAATTGAATCGACACAAAGACTACGGAATACAAACATGCCTTCGATTCTTCATGTTGAAGCTTCACCACGCAAACAGCGCTCCGCTTCCCGCGAGATCGCCCAGGTGTTCATCAACGCCTATATAGACGCACACCCGGGAACCCAGGTCATGACGCTTGACCTTTGGACCACGCCGCTCCCCGAATTCTGCAAGCAGACGATGGACGCAAAGTATGCCGACCTGTGCGGAATGCCCCTCACCGAAGCACAAGAGGAGGCCTGGGATCAGCTGCGCGAACTGGCCGGCTTCCTGCACGCAGCCGATGTCCTCGTGTTCTCCATCCCGATGTGGAATTTCAGCATTCCCTACAAGCTGAAGCATTTCATTGACCTGGTGTCGCAGAAAGGCATCCTGTTTTCCTTCGACCCGAAGCACGGATTCAGCGGCCTGCTGCGCAACAAGAAGGCATTCGTGACGTATGCGCGCGGCCTCGATTTTTCGCCGCTGTCCGCTACGCCTGCATCTGCTTACGACCACCAGAGTCCATTTTTTGAAAAGTGGTTGAATTTTGTCGGCGTCGAAGATGTACAGGCGCTGGTGATTGAAAAGACGCTGTACGGCGAAGCGATCGATCGCGCATTCCACGATCAGCTTGCGATCGACGCTACCCGCATGGCAAGGCGTTTCTGATGCCAGTTAGGCATGGCGGAGGCTATGCGGATGACGAGGCATCGGTGTCATTTTGCAGTCGAAGTGGTCTTGAATGGAGTTGCACGGGTATAACAACTGTTCCCGGGTCACAAATGTGTGCCTTATTTACAGCAACAACACGGCTTCCCATAATCGTTTCCAGGAAGCATCACCAGGACGAGTCGAGTTTGGATCCTGGCGTGTGAAGGCGATCGATCTGGCGCCATGGAACAGCGTGCGAATCAGCAGCGGCTTCAGTTGTGAGGCGGTTGAAAACGGAGCATGAGGAGTCCTCCGTTTCTGCCTGTCCCCAGCCGGCTATCGCATGCCATGCAGAGTGAGAATAGATATGACGAGGCACCAAGGTCAGTCGTATGCACTGCAACCGATCGTCGACGTGGCGTCCGGGGCACCGCTGTACATGGAAATGCTTGTACGTTTCGCCGATGGCCGCAATGTGCAGCACACCGTGATGCAGAAAGAAGACAGCCGCACGATCCATGAAATCGATCTGTGGATGCTGCGCGAAGCGGAGTCGACGCTTGCCCGTTCCGCGGACGACAGGCGGCTGGCCGTCAACATCTCGCCGGTGACCATTGAACGCTATTACAACGAACTGCTCGACATCATCGATCACTTCCGTGCGAGACCGGCACGCCTGGTTATCGAGATCACCGAAACCGCTCCGATCCTGGAACCTCACTACGTGGCCGGATTTGCGATGAGCGCGCGGGCGGCGGGCATGGCGATTGCGCTGGACGATTACGGCAACGGCTTCTGCGATGCATCGCGCTTCCTGCTGCTGCAACCGAACTTCATCAAGGTTGCGAAGACGGGACGCGGCGGATGGCGTGCAATGCCTGCACGCGAACGCCGTGCGCTGCGCAGCCTCGCCGACGCAAGACAGGTTCCATTGATCGGCGAAGGCGTGGAATCGGCAAATGACCTGGAAGATATCCGGTCGTTCGGATTCCACTTCGCACAAGGCTATTACCTCGGGACGGAGGTACAGGCGGAACAAACCAGGCTGACCGCTGGTACGGCGGCAGCACAGTCAATCGGCAAGCTGTTTGCGAGCCAGCTGACGTAGATAACAACAAAGTACCACTGGGGGGAGCATGTGGCAGTGATCCTGCTGCACGCTTCAGTCATCCGGCCGTCAAACGACCGGATGACAAGGAACGAACAAACTGCCGTGCAAGCTGTTGAACCCGGCGGTTTATACCGAGCTACACATGAATATCGCATGCCACATCCGCAATGATGGCCTTTACGAGCAGGTTCAGGGCACCCTTGCGCGCACCGGGCTGAAGTGTGATCGCTTTGCTTCGGATACCGCATTGCTCCGCGCGCTCAAGCAACGCAGTTTTGGCGCCATCCTCGTCGACATCGCCACCGGCCTGCAAGACCAGGAAAGCATCTTCACCTGGCTGAACTGCCGTTCCGATGACAGCACCCCGGTAGTCGTCCTTTCTCCGGTCTATAGCGCAGACCTGCTGGCGATGACGCTTGGAGCAGGTGCAGACGAATTCGTCACGAAATCCATCGACCCCACCGAACTGATCGCGCGCATCAATGCGTTGATGCGCCGCTGCAACCGCCGCAACGTGCAGCGGGTGATCGAGCTCGGCGGCTACGTACTCGACAGGGAGGCAAGCAGCATTACCTATCGCGGCGAACCGATCATCGTGACCGCACGCGAGTTCACGATTGCCTGGCTGTTCTTTTCCGCCCCCGGTGTGTACGTGTCACGACAGACGATCGGTAACGCGATCTGGGGCGTGCAGGGAGATATCGTCGGCCGCACGATCGAGCAGCATGTCTACAAGCTGCGCAAGAAACTGCAAACAGGCCCGGACCGTGGTGTCTATATCCGGACTGCCTACACCAAAGGCTACAGGCTGGAGCTGAACGGCGACGAGCGCGCGATGGATGGGATTGACGCCCATCAGGAATACGAAGAAAGCCTGCCGGCAGAACAGGCGGAATGACGCCAGGCAGTGCGGGAGCCTGGATTGCACGATCCCGCACATTGCGCCGTGACGCGGCGACAGACGACTCAACAAGGGGATGGCTATGTATCCGAACACAGTGCATCGCTGGTGCGCGCGATTGATCCTGCGACTCTCAGGAGCATTTCTCGGGTGCGCCGGTATCGTCGCACATGCGGGAGAACCTTCTTCCACCACAAATGCCAACGGTTTCATGGCACGCGGGCTTACGCAACGGCCGGCCGCAACCGGCAATCCTCGCCCGGGCTTTGCATTGCCTCTGACCGGGGGCACGAAGGGCGGCGTCACTCCATTGATGATGGAGGAATGCGAAGAGGAAGACGAGCCTGCGGCCGCCGCTCCTCAGCAGGCACCTGTACTCGCTGTTGCCGCGCCTTCGCTTGCACCGTCCGCCACTTCGCAGGCCAGCTTGCCGAACCCTGCACCGAAGGAAGAAGCAGCGGTCGTTGCGCCGCCGATGCCTGAATGGGAGTTGGCTCCCTCCGACAAAACACTGAATGCAGCGTTGAAGCGCTGGGCGGCGAAGGCCGGATGGCAGCTGGTATGGGAGTTCCCGCATGACTACGAAATCGACGTGCGGTCGACTATCCCGGGAACGTTCGAGGAAGCGATCGATGCCGTCGCAAGGAACATCAGTACCGCCGAGACGCCGATGCGCGCCATCTTCTACAAGGGCAACAAGGTCCTTCGGATCGTTGCCAAAGGGAGGGAATAATGTATCCACGACCGATCCTGCGAAGCCTAGCCATTCTTTCTGTGGCACCTGTCCTCGCTGCCTGTACCGGCTTGCCTGAAAAGGTGACCACGCTGTTCGAGAAGACCGACAAGGAAGCGACCACGCTGGTCAAGGAAGTCGGCAAGTCCACTCCCGCCGCTGCAGGCGTGACGGCGCCGCCACCGTCCGCGGCCGTCCACGAAGACGGCCTCTGGATAGGCAAGAACATCGTGCGCCGCGACCCCAACGCGCTGCCGCCGATCTTCAATGAGCCGGCGACTTATGACCGCACCGTGTCCTCGCTGGCGGATTTTGCGGAACGCATCACGCTGCGCTCCGGCATTCCCGCAAAAACAAGCCCGGATGCGATTGTTGCCGCGCAGGCAGCCATCCAGGGAACAGCGGGGATGGCAGGCGCACCTGCTGCCGCCGGAGCGCCGGCGGCAGCACCGGCTCCCGTTCCTGCAGCGCCTGGGTTGCCGGCCTTTGGTGCGGCCGCCGCCCTAGCCCGGCAGGGGGCCCAGTTGCGTATTAACTACACCGGGGGCACATTCAAGGGACTGCTCGACACGGTCACGGCGCGCCTGGGCGTTTACTGGAAGTATGTCGACGGAACGATCCAGTTTTACTTCACCGATTCACGCACCTTCCAGGTGAATGCGATTCCGGGGGATTCGTCGTTCACCGCCACGGTTGCCAGCGGCGCGACATCGACGCCGGCGAATGGTGGCGGCGCGGGAGCCGGCGCGGGCGGCGGGGGTGGCGCCGCCGGCGTGAGTGCGAACAATACGCAAAACACAGCGGTTACATCCCAGCTTGCTGTCTATGCAAGCATCGAGAAAGCGGTCACGGCAATGCTGTCGACCTATGGCAAGGTGGTCGCGTCTCCCGCAACCGGCACGATTACGGTTGTCGACACGCCGGATCGACTAGACCGCATCGCCGCGTTTATCGACAGTGAAAACAAGGCGCTCTCGCGGCAGGTCGTCATCAACGTCACTGTACTGGCCGTAACGGTATCGGATGCAGATGAATACGGCATCAACTGGGATCTCGTCTACAAAAACCTGCGCGAAACCTACGGGATCAAGAACACGGTGGCGTCGAGCCCCAATAGTGTCGGCTTCACGGCCGGCATCCTCAACACGGCGGCTAGCTCCCTGGCCGGCACCACCCTCGTAATCAAGGCATTGTCCGAACAGGGCAAGGTCCGCCGGCATACCACGGCCTCGGTCGTCACGCTCAACAACCAGCCGGTTCCGGTCCAGGTTGCAAAACAGACCAGCTACCTGCGGTCGTCGCAAACGACAGTAACCACCCTCGTGGGAACAACCACGACCCTGACGCCGGGCACGGTGACATCCGGTTTCAACATGAGCATCCTGCCGCATGTTCTCGCCAATGGAACTGTCATGCTCCAATTTTCCACAGATATCTCGTCGTTGCGCGGTATTCGCACAGTCACCAGCAGCGGAAGCGCGATCGAGACGCCGGAAATGGACACACGAAATTTCCTGCAGCGGGTTTCAATGAAATCGAACGAAACACTGGTCGTCAGCGGCTTTGAACAGGCGGACGACAACCTGGACCGGCAAGGCGTGGGCAAGGCCGAGAACTTCCTGTTCGGCGGCGGACAAAAGGCAAAGTCGAGCCGGGAAGTAATCGTCATCCTGATCACGCCAACAACGATGTCCGTAACCTGACAGGCAGCGAGCCATGGCCACCCACATCATCCAGATCGGAAAACACAAGTTCATCTGTGGCCTGTTCTGGCAGTCCCTGTCACGCCCGCGCGAGCTGAAGAAGGAAGCAAAGGATCTCGCCAACAAGATCGATTCCGACCTGCTGGTGGTGATCAGAGATCAGACAATGGCACAGGCCGGCTTCGCTCATACCCGGGACGGCGCGCGCCGCATGACCTACTCGCTCGCCGCCGCGATTTCGAAAACGCTCAGCGAGGAAGGCGGCTACTACGACGGCCGCATCCAGCCGGTACACGACTGGCTCGGGGCATTCAAGCTGCCCGACGGCATGTGGGCCTATTTCGCCGTGCGCGACGCCAACTTCCTCCCGAACGGCGATTTCGCCGGCACGCGCGAGGAAGTGCTCGACCGACTCCATGGCGACTACGGCCTGGGCGGATGGAACATGGTGGTCGGCGATGCCGAACTGGAAGAATACGGATTCCACAATTTCGATGCGCGAAGCATCGAAGAGCTGATTCCCCACACGAAGAATGGGCAGATCAAGGTGCAGAGCACGTGGGCGCTGCGGCCGGTGAAGACGGAGGTGCCGGCGAAGGCCGTCATCGCCGGAACGGCTGCAGCAGCCATCCTCGCAGCGGGAGGCGCCTACTACTGGCATACCGTCCAGAAGCAACGGGAAGCGGAAGAACGCGACCGCGCAATCGAGGCTGCACGTCAAAAGATGCTGTCCGGGGCAGCACCGGCAACACCAGTGAAGCCATGGCCGGGCAAGCCTGCGCCGCTCGCAGCGGCACGGGCATGCGTCGAAAAATTCACGCATATCGTTCCCGGTGGCTGGCAACTCGATACATACGAGTGCAACGGCACGCGTGCCCTCTACACCTGGTCGCGCCAGACATCCACGATTGAGCTCCTGCTCGCGCAGGTCCCCGGTGCCACCATCGATTTCGGCGGCGACAAGGCGACTTATTCGGAACCGCTGCAGCCAGAGCCCGGCAAGGACGACGCACTGCTCGCGTACAAGGAACTGGTTGAACCCATCCTGTCCCGCCTGCAGACGCTGAAACTGGCGCTGAAGCTTGCAAGGCCGGCAGCGCCCCCTGCCGCAAAACCGGCTTTATCAGACATCGCCGCAAAGGCGCCGCCCCCGGCGGAATGGCAAACAATTACATTCAACGTCGCCACCGGCGGCCTGTCGCCCGTAGAAGTGGCGAGAGTGCTGGACCGCCCCGGTGTACGGCTCGACAAGATCGCCTACAAGGGCGGCGCATGGTCAATGGAAGGAGTGATGTATGCGAAATAAGCTCAAGTGCTTCGCCCTGATTGTCGGCATCGGCTGTGCAAGCGTATCCTCGGCCGAAACCATCTCCGACAGCCTGACCCGGATCGAATCGGAGACCTTGGTGCTCAAGGCGCGCGAAAAGCAGCTGGAAGCGCAATCCAACATCCTCGCCCGGCAGTCCGAGATTGCCGTCAAGCAGGCAGTCTCGGACATCCTGTCCCAGTCCTCGGTGTCCGGCAATCCGGTCATCCGCGCCATCGAGGGCATTGGCCGCGTGCTGCACGCTACCCTGCAGCTTCACAGCGGCGCGCTTGTCGAAGTCAAGGCCGGCGATATTTTGCCGAATGGAATGAGGATCATATCGGTCCGCCCCAACGAAGTCATCGCGGAGACGACAAAGAAACAGCGGGTACGCCTCGCCGCCGCATCCACGCCCCCGGTCAACGCGAACGTCCCCTATGCAGGCGCGTTTCCCGGACCTGGCAACGCTCCCCAGCCCATGCTGCCGCCCGGCCTTCCGATGGGGAGGCCGCAATGAACAGCCCGGTCGAGCGGATTGCCGGTCCTGCCCCTGCCGCATCTTTTCCGGACCTGGACAGGATAGACCTTTCCAATGTCACGGTCCTGAGCCGCAGCGGAACCTTCGAATGCAGTGACGAAGAGCGCAAGCTGCTTTGCCTTCTTTCCGACGGCAGGCTGCTGGTCGTGCATGGGCAGGACTTCAATCCGCACGTGCTCTCCTATCGGGCCCGCCTCGAGAAGATGCAGAGACCGTTCCGCGTTGTGCACGTGGATGCCGGCACGATCGGCCATGCCTACTACCAGGCCGGCATGCCAGAAAGGGTTGACCGCCGTCAGGAACACTCGATGATGCAGGTTGCAGCCAAGGAATTGCTGGGCAAGGCCTGCAGAGCCCGCGCGTCCGACATCCACATCCGGGTCAGGAAGGAATGCACCGAGATCTACTTCCGCATCCATAACGACCTCGTCCGGGCAGGCGGACAGACGCGCGAGTACGGCGACCGCCTGCTGGCGACCATGTACGGCGCCATGGCATCGGTGTCCGACAGCTCCTACAAGCCGACGGAGCGGCAGGACGCCGCCATCTCGGACCGCGACAAGTTGCCGTCGACGTTGTACGGGGTGCGGATCGCCACGGCGCCGACGAGTGACGGCAACGTCATGGTGCTGCGGTTGCTGTACAACGATGCGGGCGACAATATCGATCTGCGCCCGCTCGGCTTCACGGACGCGCAGGCCGCCATGCTCCAGCGCTTGAAAGAACAGCCGATCGGGATGAACATCATCAGCGGTCCCACCGGCTCCGGCAAGTCAACCACCCTGCAGCGCATCCTCTCAGGCGAAATCCTGGAGGCGGACGGCAAGCTGCATGTGCTCACCGTGGAAGATCCTGTCGAGTATCCGATCGACGGGGCGGTGCAGACAGCGATCACCAATGCCGCCAACGAGGATGAGCGTTCGCGACTGTTCTCGGCGGCGATCGCCAATGCGATGCGGCTCGATCCCGACACGATCATGATCGGCGAAGTGCGTGACCGCGCATCGGCCCAGAACGCCCTCCGCGCATCCATGACCGGTCACCAGGTGTGGACGACGGTGCATGCCAACAGTGCACTGGCCATCGTCGACCGCCTGACCGATCTCGGCATGTCGATCAATCTCGTTGCCGACCATTCGGTCGTCACGGGACTCATCAGCCAGCGCCTCGTCAAGGTGCTCTGCCCGCACTGCAAGAAACGGCTCGTCCATCATCAGGATGCATTGCCGGATGCGCTACTGAAACGCGTCCGGCTGGCGGTGGCCGCCGATTTCACCAACGTCTGTATCGTCGGCCCGGGCTGCGACGATTGCCGTCACCAGGGGACGATAGGACGGACAGTGGTGGCGGAAGTGATCCTGCCGGACGCGCAACTCTTCGAGTACGTCCGTGCCGGCGACAAGCGCCGGGCCACCGAGTACTGGCTGCAGGAGATGGGCGGCACGAGCATTATCGAGCATGCGGTCGAAAAGGTCGCCGCCGGGCTTATCGACCCGCGCATGGCGGAAAAGGTGGTCGGTCACCTGGCCGACGCAACGATAGCGCCAACCCCGGCTCCCCGCCGGCCCACCTTGACGGAGGCTATGCGTGCTGTCTAGCCTGAACCGCTGGTGGGCAAAGCTCCAGTTCACGGATGCCGCACGGCTTCGCCTGTACCGCAAGATCGCGAAGATGCTTGCCAACGGCCTGCCGATGCTGAAGATCCTGGAAGAACTGCAGGATCGTGCGTCCTTCAATGGACGCAAGCCCAACGAGCCAATGGCGATCATGCTCGACGACTGCCGCCGCGCGGTACAGAACGGCCGCCTGCTGGCCGAAGGCCTCGAATGGTGGGCGCCACGCACGGAACAGATGATCCTGATGGCCGGCGAGCAGTCGGGGCGTCTGGAAATCACGCTTGAAGCCGTGGTCGATGTCGTGCAGGCGGAAAAGAAAGTCAAGAGCGTGATCGTCGGCGGTCTCGTCTATCCGGTGGCGGTCTTCTCGCTGGTCCTCATCTACATCTACATGTTTGGCACACGGGTAATCCCGGAGTTTGCCCGCATGGTCGATCCGGCGACTTGGCGCGGCGCGGCACGGTCGCTGTACATCATGTCGCTGCTGGTGCAGCAGTGGATGGGCTGGATCGTCATTGCATTGGTCGTCCTGGTTACCGGCGTGCTGGCGTCCATGCCGCTCTGGCGCGGCAATGTGCGCGTGATCGCCGACCGCTTTGCTCCCTACTCCATCTACCGCCTGCTGGTAGGCAGCGGTTTCCTGATGGCGTTTTCCGCACTGCAGTTTGCCGGCATCACTGTCGAGAAATCCTTGCTCCGGCTGTCCGACATGGCACAGCCCTGGTTGCGCGAGCGCCTCGACGGCGCGCTGCTCGGCATCAAGTCCGGCCTGAACTGCGGCGAAGCGCTGCGCAATGCCGGTTACGGCTTTCCGTCGAAGGAAGTGGTCGACGACCTCTGTATCTATGCCGAATACAAGGGCTTCGCCGAAGCGCTCAAGCTGCTCGCCGACGAATGGATGGAAGAAGGCGTCGAACAAGTGGCGATACAGATGAAGATCCTGAATGGATTTGCGATTGTCATGCTGGCAGTCGTTATTGGGTGGCTGGTGACCGGATTCTTCGGCATCCAGCATGAAATCGCGGCCATGACCCGTGGTGTCCGCTAACGTATGTTTTGGGTTCTAACCGGAGGCAATCATGAAACATCTGCAAATTGAAACAACGAGTGGTCCCATCCTGCTTCATCGTCAGCGTGGTGCTTCCCTGCTGGAAGGCATCGCGTATCTCGGTGTCGCGGCAATCGTCGTGCTGGGTGCGGTATCCCTGCTCACCAATGCGTTCGCCACGGCCCAATCGAACCGGGTGATCGAAGAACTCACTTCGCTGCGGACGACGGTCAAGAAGCTGTACATGGGGCAACCGGCTGGTTACGGCACGGGGAATATCAACGCCAATCTGGTCTCCGCAAGGGTGTTCCCGGCCACGCTGGCGGTGGTGGATACCGACACAGTACGCAATGGCTGGAACGGAGAGGTCACCGTAACTGGTGCAACAAGCACGTTCATCATCACCTATAGCGGTGTCCCGCAAACAGACTGCATCAACCTGCTTACCGGCGCAACCGGATGGACCGAGGTCGAGCAGTCGGCCGGCACCCCGACATCTATTACCACTTTCCCGGTCACGCTGGCGCAGGCAACGGCGGCATGCAACGTCACGGCAGCAAGTGGAAACACACTGAATTTCGAATCCACCTGATACCTGTCGATCGCCATGAGTGAAGCAAGCAAGGTCAGCCAGCTCGAATTCTCGGATCTCTACCTGGGACATCCGTCCCTGGCGGACCGGTTTTCGGACGTGCCCGGAGCCAGTACGAATCCGCTCCCGGCCGGGCCGGCCTTGCGCAACGACCTGGACCAGCTGACCGGCATGTGCCGGGATGCGCTCAAGACGACGCCGTCCGCGCGGGAATTCAAAGTGCATTACGACGGCATCACGTACCGCGCGTCGTTGATGCATGCACTCTCGGGTGACGTCTTCGTGCTGCGAAAAATGGCAGGCATCATCCATTCCCTGGAGGAACTGGGCATCCCCAAGGCATATGTCCGGCACCTGATGACGCGTGACCTGTCCGGCCTGTTGGTCATTTCCGGCGCGATCAAGGCGGGCAAGACCATGACGGCGTACGCCACCGTCAAGGACAGGCTGACCGCATACGGCGGCGTCGCGATCACGATGGAAGACCCGGTCGAAATCCCGATGGAAGGCAGTCATGGCCAAGGCGTCTGTTTCCAGACCACGGTACCGTGCGACCGGAACGGATTTGCCGACGCCTTCCGGCACCTCACGCGATGGGGAGCGCGCATCATCTTGATCGACGAAATCCGTGACCAGGAAACCGCTGCCGAAGTACTGCAGGCGAGCATCAGCGGACATCTCATTGTCACTACGATGCTGGCCGAAAACGTGATCCAGACCATCTCGAAGCTGCATGGGATGGCGAATTGCAAGCTGGCGCCGGGGAGCTCGCAGTCGTTACTGGCCGACGGGCTGGTCGGCGTCCTCCACCAGAAGATCGCGCGCGGGAGCATGCCCAAGCTCGAAACGGAGTTCCTGTTCCTCAAGGACGCGCCGGTCATCAAGTCCGTGCTGCGGAGCGGCAAGTACGAAACGCTTGCCTCAGACATCCGGCACCAGATGACCTCCATGATCACCGAGAACGCCGCAGCCCGGCGGAGGATGGAGGCGTGAATGTGGCATATCTTGATGGTGCTGTCGCTTGCATCGCTGGCCGGCCTGTACGCCACCTTTGACAAGCCGGCCTTGGCCGCCTACGAGAACGTGGATGCGGTCAATCTGGTGCGGGACATGGCGCATTACCGCGAGGCGGTCATCGCCTATTTTGCGCAGAACCCGGGCGTGTATCCGAGGGCCGACATCACCGCTCTCCTCTCAGCAAACGTATGGCCATCGTGGTCCACGCTACAGCACAAGCATACCCTCCCCAGGTGGGCACATTACCGGGACAGCGACGGCATGCTCTATGTCTATGCGGCCTCTGAGCCGGACGTGAACCTTTTTCCGGAATTGATGAAGCTGACTCAGAACTCGGTCCTGGTCGGCGTGTATCGCGCAGGGGACACCACCCTGTATTCCCCCGTACTCGGCGACACGGGCCGCAAACTTCCGACATCTGGCAGCGCTGCCATTCCCGTCGGCAGTCCGGTGTGGATTGCCGTCGATCGATGAAGGAGTACCCCATGAAAACTCGTCAGCGTGGAACGACCATTATCGAAATCCTGGGCGCGGTTGCCGTCGGTTCGCTGATGCTCGTCGGACTGACCTCCATGATCGACAGATCCCTGGAGGACACCAGGGGACAGCAGGCGGCGCTGCACCAGGCACGGATTGCGGATGCTGCGCGCAAGTACATCAGCGCGAACTATACGCCCCTCAAGGACACCGCGAACCAGCCGCACATCGTGGTCGCAGTGCCGGTCGCCAACCTGATCACCCAGAATTTCCTGCCGGCCGGGTTTTCCGCCACCAACAACTACAACCAGACCACCTGCATCCTCGTACGCCAACCAGTGCTGCTAAGCGGCAAGCTCGAAGCGCTTGTCGTGACCACCGGCGGCACCCCGATTGAAGACAGGCACATCCGGATGATTGCCGCCAATGCCGGAGAAGGCGGCGGTTACATCGCAGCGGCTGCGCCGACAACGGCACAGGGCGCGTCGTGGAGCACGGACACGGCGGCCTACGTCGGTGTCGAGTGCGGCAACGGTGGACCGATTGTACTGAGCGGCACAGCGTCCGACGCCGGCCATCTGGTCTCCAACCTGTTCTACGACGGTCCCGGTTTCACGGATTTCCTGTATCGCTATGAAATCGATGGCCGCCCGGACCTGAACAAGATGCATACCCCGATCAAGATGACAGAAAAGGCGATCGTCACCGAAGGCACGGCCTGCGGCACCCATGCAGCAATCGCCGCCGACAACAATCGCAATCTGCTTCGCTGCGGTTCGAACGGGCTATGGACACAAATGACTTACTGGAAGAGCCCGGTCGAGAACTTCACTAAATTGAACGAGCTCACGGACAAGGTGGACGGTGAGGTCCGGATCATACGCGACAAGAAACGCGCCTTCGCATGGGATGCCAACAGCAACTCTTGGATGGCATTGGCCGTAGACCAGGACGGCAATATGGCGATCGAGAAAAATCTCGTCGTTGGACAAGACGTGAACGCAAAGTGGGTCCGCGGCGAATGGGGCCTAAGCGGTGGGCAGGTGTACCTGGAGTACGTATGGCAAGCGGGACAAGAATGCGCCATTCCGACGTTGACGGACAACGGGTGGGAAATTTGGTATGACGTCGGGATGTTCGTCAGGGATTGGCGCGGTTTATTGTTGAGCTGCAAGCCGTACACGCCCGAGCTCGCGGCCGAATATCCGGGAATACCGGCCCCATCGACCGGTCATGCATGGGTCTACCAGAACGGCAAGTTCACGCCTTGAAAGGAAATTGACGTGCGCGCACACAGCGTGATTCTTGCAGCCGCCATGGCGCTGGCCTCCTGCCCGGTGCTGGCGTCATGCTGGAACGAGGCAGCGGCGCGATTCGGCGTCAACCCGAACCTGCTCTATGCCATCGCAAAGACCGAATCCAGTCTCAACCCGCATGCGCTGAACCGCAACAAGAACGGCAGTTACGACATCGGCCTCATGCAGATCAACAGCCGTTGGTTTCCGACCTTGCGCAAGTACGGCGTAAGCGAAGAACAGCTATTGGATCCATGCACCAGCATCCATGTCGGTGCATGGATCCTCGCGCAGAACATGCAACGGATGGGCAACTCCTGGGAGGCGGTCGGCGCCTATAACGCGAGGGATCCGGTATTGCGGCAGCGGTATGCGGGCAAGGTATACCGGAACATCCCGCTTGCTGCTCGCCAGTGAAGGCTACTCGGGTGCGTGATGGATGCGCGATCATCAGCAGGAAATCCGTTTCCCGAACCCGGCACGAACTCAACCATTCAGTTCAAAGATCGCCATTCCTGCCAGCATGGCGAGCACAAAAATGGCTGCCTGTTCGCTCCCGGTTGCCAGGTTGACCAGCGCCGACCCGGGACAAAGACCGGCCAATCCCCATCCTGCACCAAAAATCAAGCCGCCAAGAATCAGGCGTCGGTCGATATGCTTCGTCGACGGCAATTGCACAACCTCACCCAAAAACGAGCTCGGCCGTTGCGCGGCAATTCGGAAAGCAACGGTGCCGACTGCAACCGCCCCTGCCATCACAAATGCCAGCGACGCGTCCCATCGTCCCGCCAAATCGAGAAACCCGATCACTTTCGAAGGGTCGGTCATACCGGAAAGGAGCAACCCTATCCCAAAGACCAGGCCTGCCGCAAATGCGAAGAGAATTTGCATGATCGCGTCCTCAGCCGAGGAGGTGTCGCACGATGAACACGGTGGCAAAGCCTGCGCCCATGAATACTGCAGTTGCAACCATGGAGCGCGGTGAAAACCGTGACAGACCGCATATGCCGTGGCCGCTGGTGCAACCAGAGCCGTACCGGGTACCGATTCCAACCAGGAGCCCCGCAAGCACCAGCATGCCGGCACTTGTATCGATGCGAACGGAAGGTAGCGGCGCGACAAGTCGAAACGCGAACGGCGCAAGTATCAAACCCAAGATAAATGCAGCCTGCCAACCGGTGTCTCCCCGCTTTGGCCGTATCAAATTACCCAGAATGCCGCTGATGCCGGCGATTCGTCCATTGAACAGGATAAGCATGGCTGCGGCCATCCCGATCAAGACGCCGCCTGACAAGGAAGACCATGGGATAAGGTTCGTCCAGCCCGGATTCATGCCTTTGTTCCTTTCTTTGGCTGCAAATACGCCGGCCTTACATCCTTAACTGGCAGCGAGTTTAAGACGCGAGTGCGAACCGAGAGCAGGTAATGTCACGGACATCAGATTCTTATCCGCAGCGCCTTCATGACGCGCCTGCGCCTCCTCCGCAAGCTTGAAACGCGCAACCGCCTGCGCCAACCGGACGGCTTGATCCTGCAGGCTTTGCGCCGCCGCAGCCGCCTGCTCTACGAGGGCCGCATTGTGCTGCGTGACCTCATCCATCTGAGCCACCGCCTGGTTAACCTGTTCGATGCCTGCGCTCTGTTCCTGGGTCGCGGCAGTGATCTCGCTCATGATGTCGGTCACGTGCCTGATCGACCTGACGATTTCATCCATGGTCCTGCCCGCTTCATCGACGAGGCTACTGCCGGCGTCAATCCTGCCGACCGAGTCGTCAATCAGCGTCTTGATCTCCTTCGCCGCAGTTGCCGAACGTTGCGCCAGGTTGCGCACCTCCGTCGCAACCACCGCAAACCCGCGTCCCTGCTCGCCCGCGCGGGCAGCTTCCACTGCAGCATTCAAGGCCAGGATATTGGTCTGGAACGCGATGCTGTCGATGACGCCGATAATGTCCACGACCTTGCGCGAGCTTTCCTTGATCGATCCCATCGTCTCCACGACCTGGGCGACGACCTTGCCGCCTTTCATCGCTACACTGGACGCATTGTCAGCCAGTTGATTTGCCTGTCGTGCGTTTTCCGCATTCTGCCGCACCGTGCCGGTCAGTTCCTCCATCGAGCTTGCGGTTTCTTCGAGGCTCGATGCCTGCGACTCTGTACGTGCCGACAGATCGGCGTTGCCAACCGCGATTTCCCGCGACGCCGTATCGATCGCCTCGGCCGAATGGCGGATATCGGCCAGCGTCTGGTTCAGGTTCTGGCGCATCGTATGCATGGCAAACAGCAGGCTTGAACGGTCATTCCTGCCAAGCGCGATGGAAGCGGAAAAGTCCCCGGCGGATATGCCGCTCGCGATGTTCGCCGCGTAATCCGGCTCGCCGCCGAGCTGTTTCATTACGCTTCGGGTCAGCCAGGTCATCATCGCCGCACCCAGGATGATCGCCATGGCGCCAAGCACCACGCTGGTGATCAGCATCTGCTGCGTGAACGAACTCATGCTGGATTTTGTCGTCGACACCGCGGCATTCTTGGCCTTGACGAAGTCCAGCAGGGGTACGCGCATTTCCCGCCATACCGGTGTTTCTTCCTTGCTGATCATTGCAATCGCGCCGGCCTGGTCCGCTGCGGCAAGTGCGACGATCCGCTCTTGTATGGGTATTTGCCGCTCACGGATCGCGGCGATCTTCTTCAGCAGATTCAGCGTTTCAGGGGCCGCACTTGCCAGTGCTATGGCCGCGTCATTGGCTTTCTTGAATTCCCTGCTCGCATCTTCGAGATTTTTATAGGCCACCTTGTTAACGGGATCCATCACGATGTTGCGCAATGCCTGTCCCATCTGCAGGCCCTGAGCATACATATTGGTCGTCGCCTGCAATATCGCCTGGTCTTCATCCAGGAAGGTTTCAAAACGCGACTTCGTGCTGTGCATGCCAATGTATGCCACTGCCAGTGCGAGGATGAAGAGGAAGAAACACAGCCCCATACTCAAAATCATCTTTGTCTTCAACTTCATTTCTTTACTTGCCTTACTTATATCTGGTACACCGGTAACAACCTTCTGATCAATGCCTAAGCAGGTGTGCAAAAGTTCTTTGACAGTATTGATCCTCCATCTCTCAAATTTCCGTCATTCCTGCGAAGGGGCTATGGTATGCACATATCTTGGCAACATACGTTCGACAGCGGGTATCGGTGTTTGCCTTGCTATACACCTCCCCCGTCGTCCTCGCGAAGGCGGGGACCCATAAGCCCGGCACTCGAGCAAGCTCACTATGGGTCCCCGCTTTCGCGAGGACGACGGGGAAAGGACATTGAAAATTTACCGTCTGCGCCCACACTCAAGCAATCCAATGTTTTCCAAAAATATGGACGTACCACAGCGCAAAGGCGGGAATGACGGGAAAAAGGCAAGGTAGCGGATCAGACAATAGCCCGCCCTTACATTTCCAGATCCTCCGTAACAGCAGCAATACCGGCCCTGGCGCACATATCGTCGGCTTCTCCCGATGGCGCGCCTGAAATACCGATGGCCCCGTACAGGCTTCCGCCGGCTTCGATCATCATTCCGCCGCCGATTGCGAGTACATTCGGAATGTGCCTGATTCCGCTCGCCGCCTTACCGCTTTGCGTTGCTTCTGCAAATTGCGTCGTGTTGGATTTGAAACTGACCGCCGTCCACGCTTTGCTGACGGCGGCATCCGGCGTATGCATGCCGGCGAACCGGTCGCGCAGTACCACTTGCGTCTGGCCCGTACGATCCACCACGGCTACCGCCACCTGGTAACCGGCGTCACGGCATTTCTTCAATCCGGCCAGCGCTGCTTTCAACGCGGTTTCAGGCGTCATCAACTTGATGGCATAGCTGGCGTCCTGGCCATGGACCGTCGTCTGGAAGCCGACGCTCAACGCGACCGCAAGTAGTGCTTTGTATGGATGTTTCACGGTTTATCTCCTGTTGCAGTGGCTCGCCGTGAGGCAGCCAGTTTTTTTGTCGCTTCGGAAAAGGCCTTGTCCAAATATCCGCCATACAGCCCCGCAACATCCCCGCCGATGATTGGCTCCGTCAACGAATGTCCTGACGAATCGAGAAACACGACCGTGGGTGCAAAGCGGATATTGAGCGTTCTGGCCAGGCTTCGGTGGCTGACGATCTGTCCTGTGAACCCGACAAAGGTCTGCGTGCCGTCGATCTCGGCTTCCCGGATGATCGGCCGTTCTTTCACCGGCAGGTCGCGCAGCAGCGGCGCCAGATAGTTCTGCCTCACCACTCGGCAAAACGAACATCCCGGCAGAGAGAACAGGATGACCACGGGTTTGCCTTCCTGTTGTGCTTGCACGGCGTCGCGTTGCAGATCGACTGGTGCCGGAAGAGCAGTGCCTGTCGCATCCGCTGTCCGAGCAAACGCGAAGCAGAGGAAGGCTGCGAGGAGAATTCGCGATGTCATGCGCGGCTCTCTTGTCTCCGGTGCGCGATCATAATTGAGTTACCTTCCCTGCCAGCTTCAGATCGCGATCCCGGGATTGCCTTCCATGCCGACGATGCGCGGCGTGTTCAGCTTGTGCGGCTTTACTGTCTTATTTGTGCGCAGCCACTGTGCGACGACATCCCAGACCGGCTCGCCCTTGGCACCTTCGGCCACCGGCGCCCAGCCGGCCACCTTGTACGTCTTGTTGGCTTCGACCGGTTTACCGTTCAGGCGCATATCCTGAATGCGCGCCCCCATCTTTGCCTTCGGATCGATGGTGTAAGTCATGCCGCCCACGCGCACCATGTCGCCGCCTTGCTGGTAATACGGATCGGGATTGAACAGGTTGTCGGCGACGTCCTCCAGCACCGTCTTGATCGTCTCGCCGCTCATCTCGGACAAGGTGCTGTACGAGTAGGTCGTGGCAGTCTGGTCCATCAAGTGTTCCATCAGGATCGGGCTGTTCGGCAGCAGCGACGTACCCCAGCGGAATCCCGGCGAGAATGCGATCTCGGCGCCTTTGACGTCCATTAGCGCATCAACGATCAACTGGTCGAAGGTGCCGTTGAAATTGCCGCGGCGATAGAGCGTTCCCTCGGTGACTGCGAGCCGCTCGTTCAGTCTGGATTCGAAAGGCGCGCGGATTTTTTTGATGAGCGCCTCCATCTCCTTGTCCGCCGGCAGGAAGTTGGAGAAGACCGGCAACAGGTGATATTTGAACCCTTGGACCTTGCCGCCGCGGACATCGAAGTCCAGCATGGCGAGAAACTTGCCGTTGCTGCCCGCGTTCGTGACCAGGGTCTTGCCGCCGGCATTGTCCACCATGACCGGCGCCGGCATGCCGTCGTGCGTATGGCCGCCCAGGATGGCGTCGATGCCGCGCACGCGGGAAGCCATCTTGATGTCGACATCCATGCCGTTATGCGACAGGACGACAACCACCTTCGCACCTTTGGCGCGGGCTTCGTCCACCATCTTCTGCATGTTTTCATCCTGAATGCCGAAGCTCCACTCCGGCACCATATAACGCGGATTGGCGATCGGGGTGTAGGGAAATGCCTGGCCGATGATGGCGACCTGCACGCCATTCATTTCCTTCATCACATACGGGCTGAATACCTGGTCGCCGAAATCGGTCGTCTTGATATTCTGCGCGACAAAATCGACCTTCCCCTTGAAGTCCTTGTCGACGATTTCCTTGACCCGCTTGTCGCCGAGCGTCATCTCCCAATGCGCGGTCATCACATCGACGCCGAGCTTGAGGCAGGCATCGACCATGTCCTGGCCATTGGTCCACAATGCAGTCGCCGATCCCTGCCAAGTGTCGCCGCCGTCGAGCAGCAAGGCGCCTGGGCGGCTTGCCTTCATGCGCTTGACCAGCGTTGCGAGGTGGGCGAAGCCGCCGACCTTGCCATAGGCCTGGGCCGCTTTTTCGAAGTTCAGATAGGAGAATGCGTAGGCTTGCGCCGTGTTCGGCTTGACGCCGACCTGCTTGAGCAGCTTTTCGCCGACCAGATGCGGCATCCGCCCGAATGCATCGCCGATGCCGAGATTGACGCTCGGTTCGCGAAAATAAATCGGCTGCAACTGGGCGTGGCAATCGGTGAAATGCAGGAAATGGACATTGCCGAACCTCGGCACGTCGTAAAGCTTATCGGCCGACGGCGCAGCCAATGCAGCCTTTGCATTGAGCGCCATGCCGCCTGCCGCCGCGATTCCCATTACCTGCATGAATTCACGACGATTCATACCCATTTCATATTCCTTCACTCAATTCAAAGGGCCGGCATTGCGCCGCCCCTGTTGTTCATGACGCTTCTGTCCGGCTTATTTGTTGACAGGCGAAGCCGGGTCCAGCAGCAAGGCCATGACATCCTTCAACTGCTTTTCATCCAGGATGCCAGCGTGGCCGAAGCGCGGCATGTTGGAACAGGCATTGAACGCCTGCGAGTTATAAATCTTGGCCCAGGTGTACTTGAGTATCGCTTCGCTCTGGCCGCGCAGTTTTCCGTAGTGGTAGAGCGATGGACCGATGTTCCCGAAAGAGATCTCTTCCTTGCTGATCTGATGGCAGGCGTAGCAGTTACCGCCATTAGGACTGCCCACCTTGTCGGAAGACTGCATCCCGCGGCCGCTCTGCGCGATCTTCTCGCCCTCCTGCCACTTGCCGAGATACTTTCCGTCCGCCGGATATTTGACCAGCTTCAGCTGCGCGGACTCGATCTTTTCTGAAATCTCCTTCGGACGTTCGGCCGGATACGGATATTCGCTGCACAGCCGCTGCGCCTCGTCTTGATCGAGGATGCGCTCGACGGTGGCCGGCCCCTTGGATTTGAAATCCGCCTTCATCAGTTCCATCGCCGCCTTGCCGTAGTCGGTGTCGACCGCGATCGTTGCGCAACCGGCTACCGCTGCGGCAGATACCAATACGATGCCAATTCGTTTCATGCTGGTCTCCCCTATCGTTTCAGCGCCGGAGCGTTGTACACACCACCCTCTGCATTTTTTGCCAGGAACATCGTGACTGCCGTAATCACGTCGGAGCCGTATAGCGGCTCGGGAAAACGTTGCTGGCGGAAGCAGTCATACAAGCGATGCTGCATCGTCCGTACTTCGCCCTGCGACACACGATAGGCCGGCCAGGTCGTATACGCCTGCTGCGCATTGGTCTTGTTCAGGATGTTTGGCAGCTCCTGCAAGCGGATGCGCTGACCGTCGGTGGAGTGGCATGTGGCGCAAGCAAAGTCGTGCGCACCGCCGCGGTGGAAGAAGATCTTCTTGCCGATCTCATAGGCGCGCTTTTCCTGCGGATGCGCGGTCGACACCGCCATCTTCATGCCTTTTGATTCGGCAGTAATGTAGGACACCAGCGCTTCGATATCGGACGGATTACCGGCCGATCCGAACGGCGTCTTCGTCGCCTGTTCGCGGGTCAGGCCCTGCAGCGTCATGCGGCAGTGCATGAGCCGCTGCTCGAGGTCCATCACCTTGTTGACATCCTTGAAGTAGCGCGGCAATTCGACATAAGCACCCTTCACTACCCCGGGCCCCTTGCCCAGATCGCACTGCTCCAGGGAGGCATTCCGAGGGCCCGTCTTGGTCTTCCACAACTCTTCCCCACGCATTTCCCAGAGTTCAGCGGGATTTCCATCAGCCAGCAACTGGCGATACTTCGCGATTTCGTCCGTCGCCGAATTCTCGGCGAATACGGGGAATACGGGTGCTGCCACGCCCACGGCAAGCGCCGTGAAAAAACAAGAGACTGTGCGTCTCATAACGCCTCCTTGAAATGAGAACATCGTGGTCTGCGCCACCTTCGTTGAACACTTACTCATTGAGCGCTCATTTGTTGAACGACTAAGCAATCGCTGCTTCATCCGTGCGGGTGTCGCCCTTGTTGTCGGTCCAGGTGATCGTGATCTTGTCGCCCTTGGCGCCGCCCTTGAACTTGAACGACAGGAACGGATCTTTGGAGACGGATGTCCCCATCTGCGCGTCCAGCACCACCTTGTCGTTGCACTTCGCGACCAGCGTCTGAATGAAGTGCGGCGGAATGGCCTTGCCGGACGCATCCTTGCGCTGGCCGGTTTCCATGTCATGCCGCATCAGTACTTTTACCTCTACAACCTCGCCCGTCAGGTTTGCGCGAATGCGCATCGGATTTGCCATGATGTGTTCCTCTTGAAATTGGTTTGCGCGTACAGGGTCGATCAGCGGCAGATCAGCCGCCACAGCCGCCCAGCGTCACTTTGATTTCCTTGCTGGCGATGAGCCATTTGCCGTCGGCCTTGACCAGCGCATGGACATTGGAGGTGCCGCCCATCTTGACGCGCGTGCTGACGGACGCTTCGGTGCCGGCCGGGATATTGAAGCTGGCCGACAGGGGGGTCGGGTTCTTTTCAACCAGGATGGCGATGAATTCGGTATTCGGCGCCGCGCTCGACACCGACACCGGAACGACCGCGCCGTTTTCGGCAATGTCCGGGCCGCTCACTGTCACATCCTTGCTGACGGCGAACTTGTCGCCGCCCAGCGCCTTGATCGCATCCTCGAGGCTTTTCGCCTCGAAAACCTTGCCCTGCCATTCGGCGGCAAACACATCTGTCGGCTTCAATAGACCGGCAGTGATGGCCAGCCCGAGCACAGAGGTGATGCGCAACATGTCGCGTCGATTCTGATTCATTACTTTCTCCTCTCGATAAATTGACAACCCGCCTGGCGCATTGCGATGCGCTCTTGCGCGCTACTTCTCAAGTGCTTCATGTACTACTTCGCACCCTTCAAAATCCAGTTCACCAGCGTCTTGATGTCGCCCTCGTTTACATGCGCCTGCGCTGGCATCGGGACCGGGCCCCAGCTTCCGCTCGTGCCGTTTTTGACCTTGTCGAACAGACGCGCTTCGGCACCTGCGTCACCCTTGTACTTGGCGGCGATTTCGGTAAAGCCGGGCCCCACGATCTTGTTGCTCACGCCATGGCAGGCAACGCATGCGTATTGCTTCGCAAGGTTCAGCGGATCAGATTTCGTCGCTGCCGGAGCATCTGGCTTGGCTGCTGGTACCGCAGCGGCAACGTCCTGGCGCTTGCCGGATGAAACAGGAGTGGTCGGCGCCGGTTTGCTGGTGTCCGCCCCGCGCACCGGGCCGAAGCTGCGGTTTTGCTGCTCGAGGTTGCCATGCGCGTTCCTGGCGACTTCGGGCAACGTAGATCTAACTCGTGCATCGGTAGCGCAGTCCTTCATGCAGGCAATGCTCTTCACATCCGGTTTGCCCGCCACATCCCACATGCCGTGCGTAGTCGTCATACCGTTCCGGTTCGGCATCAGCTTTTGCACTTCCGCGATGTTCTTGTCCGAAAGCGTGAAATCATCCGGCACGATCTCAGCCATGTTCAGGATGTAGGCTGTCACGGCGTAGACTTCTTCCGTCGTCAGGCTCTTCGGCGCCGTCCACGGCATCGCGCGGTTGATGTAGTCCCACAGGGTGGAAACGGTCGGAACTTTCATCAAGGTGGTGCGTTGCGGCTGCTTGTTGTCCGCGAGCGCGGCGACCCTGCCGGTCTTGATGTCTTCTTTCGTCGTGCCGCCCACGATCGGCGTAAACACTTCATTCGATTCGCCGAAGGTGCCATGGCAGGATGCGCATTTGCCTTCCCACACTTGCATGCCCTTGGCGACGGTGCCGGATCCTTTCGGAAGGCCTTTGAAGTCGGGGCGCACGTCAATGTCCCAGGCCGCGATTTCCTTATCCGTCGCGGCGCGCCCGATATTGGGGTAACTCTGGGCGAAGGAAACGGAACTCGCTACCGCCAGCGAAATCGCGATCAGGGTTTCAATACACTTGGACATTCGAAACCTCCCCGGATGCGTCGACTTTCCACGACTGGATGGCATTGTTGTGATAGATCGATTTGGTGCCCCTCACCGCGCGCAGCTCATTGATCTTGGGCTGTACGTAGCCGGTCTCGTCGATCGCGCGGGATTGCAGCACCGCTGGAGAGCCGTCCCAGACCCAATCGATGTTGAAGCGGGTCAGGCATTTGGACAGCACCGGCGTCTCGAGCCGCGCCGTGCGCCAGGTCCTGCCGCCGTCGACGGAGACATCGACGCGCTTGATTTTTCCGCGGCCCGACCAGGCCAGGCCGGTGATGTTGTAGAAGCCCTTGTCCAGCAGCCTTTGTCCCGCCGAAGGCGTGGTGATGACGGATTTGCATTCCTGGATGGAGGTAAATTGCCGGTACATCCCGTCGGGCATGGCGTCGATGTAGTGGATCGCTTCGTCCTTGGTGCCGTAGGGTTTGTCGCCCACCTCGATGCGGCGCAGCCACTTGACCCATGACACGCCTTGCACGCCGGGCACTACCAGGCGCATCGGATAGCCGTTTTCCGGACGCAGCATTTCGCCGTTCATGCCCCATGCAACGATCACGTCGTCGAGCGCACGCTCGATGGAGATGGTGCGCGTCATGCCCGATCCGTCGGCACCCTCGGCAAGGATGAATTTGCCGTTCTTCTTGTCGTAGCCGCAGTCTTGCAGGAGCACCGACAGCGGCACACCCGTGAACTCGCTGCAGCTCAGCATGCCATGCGAATACTGGACCGTCGGCACGGCGACATTCCCCCACTCCATCGCCGTATTGGCGCCGCACTCGATGAAGTGCATGCGCGATACCGAAGGCATGCGCATCAGGTCGTCCATCGTATAGACCTTGGGATTCTTCACCAGCCCATTGATCATGAAACGGTGCTTGCTCGGGTCGATGTCGTGCCAGCCCTGGTGATGGCGCTCGAAATGCAGTCCGCTCGGCGTGATGATGCCAAACAGGCCCTGCAGCGGCGTAAAGGACACCGAAGCGGCGCTCACCCGTGTCAGCCCCGGCGATTCCCGGCGCAGCAGATTCGTTTCGAACTTCGACGGCATGCCGTACGGATTGGCCGCGACCGGCTTACCCAAGGTGGTGGAATGCTCCGGAAGATTCAGGATATTCGGATCGCCTTCGAAGACGGCGTTTTTCGCCGCCTGCGCGACCGCAGCACCACTCGCCAGCGTCGCGCCGGCAGCCAGGAAGCTCTTGCGCAAAAAGCTCCGGCGGTCTTCATTCAAGCCGTTCTTGGTTATTTCGTGCGCAAGCGAACCGTCCACGAAATTTTCGGGTGCGCGCAGGATGCGCCCCCATTTCTTCACTTCCCCTGACATGCAATCTCCCCCCAATCGCATCCGACATTATTAAATAACTAATAACCTATATAACTACATACGCATATATGAGCCACAAAAATGCGCATTTATGGCATCACTTTCACCCATGCGCACTTTCAAAGGTCGCAGCGGCCGCCTCTTCCGACATATGCCGATGCATGATTTTGTTGGCTATCTGGCCGCAGACGGTCTTGCACATGTCGATCGTTTTTTGGTCTTCGATGCGGTAATACACCAAGGTGCCCTCTTTGCGGCGCGCGAGAATTTTTGCGCGATAAAGCATGTTCAGTTGACGCGATACATTCGCCTGGGTCGATTCGATTTCAACCACGATCTCGCCGACCGGGCGCTCCCCATGGCAAAGCGCATGCAGAATTTTCAGACGGGTCGGTTCGGAGAGCAGAAAGAAGTAATTCGAGACTTCCTCGAACAACTCCTTCATTTGGTCTTTTCCTAAGTTCTTATCCACGCCATTTACTTTCCATAAGGAAACATCAAAACAAATTCAAACACGCATTGCAAGTTCTTTTGGATGCCACGGAAGCGGCATGTTGTTTTCGTTCCACGCCATAAAACCCTCTAAGGCTTCAGGTACGCATAACCTTCTTGCAGCTGCAGCCTGCTGATCTCCACAACACCAGCAGGAACCAGCGATGCCTCAGGAAGCACCTGGTTCTTGTCAATGCTGCGCGCCTCAAGCGTGTTCTTGCAGACACGGAACTCTACATTGCGGGCCGCCAGCTCCTGAACCGGTATGTCGTAGGGATTGCCAGTCTTGTTCTTTGCCCCTTCCAGCAGGAAGTCGATCCCGGAGCCATGCGTGACCACGACGATCTTCGCTTTCGGACTGGCATTCAGATGGTTGCGGATGTTGACGAGCGCGTTGGATGCATTGGCTATATCACTGATGTGATAAACCACTTTTTCCTCGCGCTCGGCTGCACCCGCCGTCGTAAAACCGGCGAATGCAAACAATAGAATCAGCAATGTCTTGCGCAGCATTTCTACATCATCTCCAAGTTGGCGGGCTATGTCGCCGCCGCCATTATTCCTTGCCCAGGCTTTCCTTTTCCATCAAGAGGTAAGTGCCGTAGGCATTCAGCCGATTGGCTTGCTGGAACGCCGGATATTTCTCGAAACGTCCCCAGTCGACTTTACTATAGGCTTCGTCAAACGGGACCATGTCCGCCACCGCTTCGCCCATTTTTTTGCGCAGGAAAATCAGATAATCCCGCGTCAATTGCATATCCTGCATGGTCTTGTCCGACGCCGAGCCATGCCCGGGGACGACAATGCGCGGCTTGACTTCCAACATGCGGTCGAGCGCAGCCAGCCATACCTTGCTGTTTGCATCGCCGACGAAAGGGATGCGTCCCGTGAAGAACAGATCGCCGGCAAACAAAACGCCATCGTCTTCGACAAACAGCATCACATCCTCGGCCGAATGGGCGCCGCTCGATTCAATGATACGAAAACGCGTGCCGCCAAGCTCGAATGAAACGGTTTTTTCGTCCTTGAAGCTCAACCAGCGATCGGCGCCTATCAAGCGGGTATTCTCATCAACCCAAGGAGACAGTGCAGCCCGGCGTTGCCTGAGCCGCTCTTGCGCAATGTCCGACTGCAGATAAGCCCGGCCATTTTCGTGCGCCCACACCTCGGCGCCCTGCGCTTTCAGCGCTTGCAAGCCATAGAAATGGTCGGCGTGATAGTGACTGACGATCACCCGCTTGACCGGTTGCGGCGTAATCCTTTTAATCGCTTTCAGCATCGCATCGCCGAGAGCAGGCGTTGCCAGCGCATCGAATACAACGACGCCGTCGTCGGTGACGACAAAGCCGGCATTCGACATGAATCCCTTGTTTGCCTTGCTCGCCATGCCCGATTCGCCGCGGAAGTAATAGACATGCGGCGAGACTTTAACCGGCTGTAGCTCTATATCGGGAACAGCTGTTGCCGGGCCGGCGATGAAAACCGCCATCGCAATAATGAGCGAAACACCGCAGCGCCTGATTAGCCTATGCATCGGATTCTCGTTTGATATTCCGTGGACAGCGACTCGCTATTCGCCGCGACGTTCCGTTACCTGCGTCAGAAACATTCTTACATGATTATATATTTATGCAGCGAAGTTCAGCTGTCAAACGTTTTTTGCAAGATTGAGAAAAAGCATCAGAACTCGCCTTCAGCCCCCTTTTCGAGCATTTTCCAGACGGTCTGACGAACCTGCAGGACCGACTGCTTCAATTCGGGCGGAAGTTTCCGGCCCATCTTGATCAGCATGTCCATATTCAACGCGTAGATCCAGAGGCCATCCTCTTTTTCGACAACCGCTATGCGGCAAGGCAAATACGCTGCCATATGCGGACTGAAATCGACCATGGCCCGAGCGGTGACCGGACTGCAATATGAATAGATTTTCAAGAACTTTTGCTTTTCGCCGGTGCGCGCCTCCAGCTCTTCGGACAGCGCCGACTCCCCCGTTGCCTTGATGTTGTCTTCTGCCGCAACACTGGCAAAAGCTTGTTCGATTTCCGCAACCGTCACGGCGTCCTTGACCTTCCGCTCCCAGGTTGTTGCGGCTGCGATATCACCACTGGATTCGACCCATCTCGACCAGACCGTCAGCGCCTCCGCGCCGGCTCCCTCTTCTGCATTACCCAATGCACGCAGCGTTCCACAACCGGCCAATGATCCAAGCAAGACGATCACAAGCGAGAGCCTCGCCATTCTCGTGTCATCTTTGATTTTCATTTCCACCATCCAGGTAACGTTACGATCGAGCGATATTATCGGGCCACACGGCAAGAGATAAAACCGGAAATTACTGCTGCAGAAAAATGTACCAGTCGTAGGTCCTGGTCGAGTTGACGGTGGCGCCATCGCGCCCTGCAAGTTGCCTGCTGTTGACCCGCATGTGGCCGCTGATGCCGGCCATCATATAGCCGGCCGTGCCAGCTTGCCAGCTGTGCTCGAAGTGGTTGGTGACGTCGTCGCCGATCAGGCTGTCGATGTGGTAGCGCCGCACGTTGCCCGCGCCGTCGAACTGGTCGTTGGCCTGCCGGTACTTGAGCTGGCCGGCGTCGTTGAAGGCCTGGTCGATCAGCCTGCACAAGACGCCGATGTTGGTTTCAACCTGCCCGGCCACTTCGAATACGGTTATAGCTTGATACCGGCAATCCTGGAATTGGCGGCCAGGAGAACGTCCCCTGACATCAACGGTCAGCTACATTGGAGAGTGGAGGTGTGAAGTCTGGGCCCAACAGGGAATTGTGGTTGCTGCAGACAGGATCCATCTCGCGGGTAAAACCCGTTTGCAGATTTCGGACATCAGCAAATAAGACGCAGCAGACCCGCGGACTGAAGGAGGAACGTTCTCTGAGATCGCAACGGGTGTATACATGCTTGCTTGCGGCATGCCTCCTGATGAACTACCCTCGCCTCCTCCGCCGCAGCCCGAAAGCAGGACTCCCGTAGAGATGCCCAGGAGTCCCTTTTTCACAAATTCATTGTTCATGAATTGTTTATTTGTGCCGGGCCAATGCACAGGAACAGTCGTCTCATGACTGCCTGTTACGGAGCGATATAAGAGAAATTTGAACCACCGGTGGCATTACTTGAACCAAGGCTGTTAGCGGAATGAATCCACCATTGGTACGTCCGCCCCGGGATGATCCTGAAGATATAGGAATTACTCTTATGGCTATTCGGCGCAATGTCGTTGCCTACTCCGGGAGTCCAACCTCCATCGCTCATATCGTTTACCCGAATGTCATAGCCCGTAGCGCTATAGGCCGGACTCCATGACAAAGTCGCCATATCGCCCGCCAAGCTGACCGATAAATTCTGCGGCTGCGGGGGAATGGAGCTTGCACTTCCGCTGCACGAGCCGGCCACTACTGACGCTCCTGTCGCATCGCTTTCTCCTGCACCATTTACGGCGTGAACCCACCAGTTGTATTGATGACCTGGCACGGTTGGGAAGATGAACGATTTTCCGGCGTGTCCATTTACAACCAAATCATACGTTCCACCGGGAATCCAGCCATCAACAAGATCGTCAACTCGAATGTTAAACCCTGTCGCACCTGGCACGTCATTCCAGCTAAGTTGTAGTTGATTGGAGTTCGCCACGCAAGAAGCCGCCAACCCGTTCGGTTTAGCCGGCCGCAAGGTCCGATCCCATTGGCCACGCTTGGCCATCCCCGCGAAATCGAAATTTCCGCTGTTCCGAGCAAGTACCCGAATCCCAATCGTCCTGTCGGTCACTGTCCAATTACCCGGAGAGCCGGTCGAGTTATCCCACCTGACTATTCCATAGTAAGTGCCCTGGTTATAGCCAAATATGAAACGCTCCCTTGCAGAGTTGAACATGACCTGTTCGATGATCAACGCTTTTTCGAAGTACCGGATGGATGCGACCTCGGTACTACCAGAGGGTGCAGCAGCCGGAGCATTACCAGCGACAGCCTCTCCCTCCAGTACGTCGTAGTTGCTTACGATCGTCGCGGTAACGGCGGTATCGGAGACCCCGGCCTGATATCCGGGGCACGTTCCTGCATTAACTTGCTGGAATCCATCCACTTGGGAATACGAGCCCGACACATTCGAAACGCCGCACATATACGTATTCAGGGTTTGGCTATAAGACCATCCCGAGGTAACCGTTCTCGGAGCAATCACCCTTCCCATTGACGAATTGCTTGCGTTCTTGAAGAGCCTGAATCTATCGATCCGCTCATCCCAGATATTGCTATAAGGGGGCATCACCGGAAAGGTCTCGGAATGCAGATAGATATAGTTCGAATCGTAATAGAACAGTTCTCCATACCAGGTACGAGAGAGATCTATTGCATCCTTTCTCCAATATGCTTGCTTGGCAGCGTAATTAACGCTGCTCTTGAATGGCTGATAGGTGGATGTCCTGGATATCCACACTCCTCCTGATTTATATTCCGCATCCACTCCAATATATTGATTCGCCGGTAACTGGCTGTGCATCCAGGTCAATACATCGTTTGTCTGTGCAGCGGCTGTACCAGCGGCAATGTGAAGAATTGCACCTATAGCAAAGAATCTAGGTCTCAAATTGACTCCCTTATGTAACAAGAAAATGTTTCTCTGAAAGGATTCGCGCTTTCATTTCGCGTTAGAAATACAACATTACTGCGACGCGGGCGACGCACCTTTTTACTACTTCGAATTCGGAAAAATTTCGGCATCAACAGGCATATCCGCTTTGTCTATGCGATCGTCGCTGCGCGACAATTAAACCTCAATCGTATTGATGAAACATCTCTCTTTTATGGGATATTGAGTGATGATGCGCGCATCAAAAATTCTCTCTTCGAGAACGCTTCTTACACTGCGCAATCTCGCGCATGTTCGAGCATGAACAGAAGACGGTGCGCGAGTTGATCGACGCGATCGACATCAAGTACCCGCTCGCCGGAACACTGACGGGCGTCGCCAAGACGGCTATGAAGAAGTCAAACAATGCGCACACGGGATGGCGCACGGAACGGGGTCGGCGCACGGAATGGGGTCAAGTCTTGCTTTTCGGAATGGGGTCAAGTCTTGCTTTTTGTCTCTACAGCCTTAATCAAGCGACTGATACGCGATATCGACAGGCCTGTTTTCTCCGCAATCTCGGTTTGCGTATAACCGCCTTCCGTGAACGCAAGCGCTATTGCTTCATCCCGATCGTGTTGATCGAAATACCGCTGTAGTGGCTGTGAGGCGAATTTTCCCTGGGCTCTCGGGACGTCCTTCTCGTCAGATCCAGATGCCAGGACTTGCATCCTCCGCACGAACTCCTCCCCGCCAAGATAAATTTGCCCCTTCAATGCCTCTTCCCACAACTTTACGCCATGGCCCTGGGCGACAAACTCTGCATAGCGGACGGGGCCATGGCGCAGTGGCGCTCGCGGCGATAATTGGCGATAAAGTGCGGCGCTGTCCAGCCATGCAGGCCTTTCGGCCCGATTCGTGTGGGCGCGATAACTGCTCCAAGCCCAATCTTCCGGGCGCTTTACCATCCCGGCGCGCACCGGGTTGAGGTCGACGTAGCGACACACCTCCAGAAAATAGCTATCACCATCTACCACCTCCGCCTTGAACCGCCCCTGGAACAAATGCCCTACCTTGCGATGGCGACGGTTGTACGCCTGCGTATACACGCCATTGACATGACGCATGAGGCGCGACAGATTCGGTTGACGCGTCTGAAGCACGAAATGGTAATGGTTACTCATGAGGCAGTACGCATAGACCACAACGTCGAACCGCTCGACACCCTGCCGGACCACCTCGAGCAAGGCTTCGCGGTCAGCATCATCCTCGAAGATCGGCTCTCGCCGATCTCCTCGCGTGGTCACATGGTACAACGCACTTTCGAATTCCAGTCTTAGTGGACGAGCCATTCGATAAATCTAATCAACAGCTAGGCAAAAGGCAAGACCTGACCCCAATGTCAGCGCATTTACGAGAGCGGGGGTTACAGTGACGCCATTATTGACCTGGCATTTGTTGATGATGGACTTCGGCAAACGATTGGCTGCGCTGCGCAAGGAACGTTCCATGACGCAGCAGGCCCTGGCAGACCTGACCGGCTGTCACGTCACCATGATTCGCCGCTACGAGGCGAACGAGACCCAACCCACCCTCGAAGTGATCCGCAATCTCGCCCGCGCGTTGTCGATGAGCGCAGATACGCTTGTCTTCGAGCAGGACGAACGCGGCCCCTCCGACGAACTGCGCCTGCAATTCGAGGCGATCAGTCAGTTGCCGCCCGAGGAACAATCGGTGGTCAAGGAAGTGTTGGATAGCTTGATCATCAAGTACCAGACCCGGCGCTGGGACTCGACCAGAACGGCACCTGCCACCATGGAGAAGACGACACGCGCGCCACGGCGCGGCAAGTGACGGGAGGAAGAGAGTTTTTCTGTAGCACAAAGAGACGCGGACCGCGTGGGCGGCAACCCAGGCAGTCCGCTAACCACCACCAACTAAACAGGAGTTGACGATGGCTAGACGCAATCATACGCGAGATGAACCCGCGCCCCAAGGCAGCAAGCACGAACGGTTCCTCACCGTGTCGCTGTATCCCGAGGCGATCCTCCGCATGCCGTGGATTCGGCTGCGCGGGCAATGGCTGCAACAGGCAGGGTTCGTGCCGCAGGCGCGTGTGCGGGTGCGCATCATGCAAGGGTGCCTCGTGATCACCACCGAGTAGCGCCCTCGCTTTAGCAGCTAAGAAGAAGCTGCTCCACAACCCCTTGCAGCTAATGGGGTTGGGAGCGGCTTTTTGTTTTTAAGAAGAGAAGAGGCAAACATCCGGCGGGTTGTAACCCACCCTACGAGCTTGAGCAACTCCATCTTTTGCTCAACTACCCGCAGTGCGATGATGTCGTACCAATTCGAAGATCAACACAATGCCTGCGCCCCAGAGCAAGCTGTTCGCAATCCACGGGATGAGAATTCCCGCCCATGAATCTGTCGTCATCATGAATCGGCCTGGTGCCGTAAGCATAAGAGCTAACGTTGGGATCGCCGTCGCTTGCAAATGATCAAGTGCAGTCCAAGCGTTCCTGTCTTTGAAGCCAAGACCCGCAACTCCAAGCATCCAGAACCATAGGATCGCCGTGCAGGCAGCATGCGCCGCGCTGATCATTACCCAGAGCTTGAGTCGGTGACACATAGTTTCAGCCATAGTGCTTCTCCCTTAAATGATCAACGCAGTCCACGCTGGTAAAGATATTCTGCAAGCGCGTCTCTCCTGACTTGAACGAGTGGCGTGCTCGGCTCATAGTAGAAGTGCCCTTGACCCGTACCGTTGAGCATCTGCTTGGCTAAAGTCGGCGCGGCACCAATTAGAGAAGGATTTGACATGCCAGCCGAGATCGGATCGCCCTTGTCGGTGAGGTTCACCACAACGACGTTCCTGATGTTCGGCTCTGTTTGCAGCGTCTTGAGGAAGTCGTTGCTGATCGGCGAGCCAATGAGCACTAGGTTATCGACGGTCGTTCCGCCTCGCGCGTAGTTGGTGGCCACTTGAGCTGCAACGGTCGATCCGTAGGAGTACCCGAGCAGGTTGAACTGGTTGCCGCTCTGCGGGAAGTTGTCCAGTAGTGGCAGTACTGGCACTTTCCCGAAGCGCGTCGCTTGCACACCAAGCGATAGATCAACTAGCGTACCGTTGGACCACGTGTTGCGATCGGCCGGCGTAAGCGTGATGCCCTGCTTGTCGAATGCACGAACCATATCCTTGATGTAAGGACCGTCCATGCCGGCCCCGCCGAAGAACACATTGCCTTTGATCTTCTCGCCAGGGAGAAGCTTGGAGTCAGGAACCGGAACCTGGACCATCTGACCGGTCGGCATGCCCATCATGTCCAACTCCGGCCAATCCATCGTGCGCACTGACGACCGATAATAATCGGGATTCATCCTCTGCTCGGCCGCATTGAGCAACGCGCGATTGTCAAGCGTCCTCAAACTACCGATGCCGCCACCCGGACCGGCGACGCTGTTTTCCAGATAATCCCGCTGCCTCGCCGTCATTTGCCGATCTGCTTCGTACTGGATACCTTCGCCTATGCGGTCAGACCAGCTTGCGTAGTCGCGCTCCGATATACGCAGTCCAGGAGCGCTGCTGCGATACGGATTCAACCCGCTGCCAAGACCCATGCTGGCTTCCTCTCGGGCATCGGCATTCATGGCCGCGATCTCGGACTGGCGGAACTTCGTCAGCTCGCTTTCCTGCTGACTTCCTCTGCCAAGACCATCCGCAATCGAACTCCCCAATGCATTGCAGAACGCATCTGCCGCAATAGTAGCAAATTGCATCTTACCGCCGCCATGGACCGCGATGCTGACGCCTCTTGACACGACACCACCGACCAGGCGCGCTGCAAAGTCGCTCACAAAGGCGCTGCCCGTCGCATTGCCAACGGCCTTGCCAACTGCCGTGCCGATCTCATTGGCAATCGGTGCCGCAATCGCGCTTGCCGCCACCGCTCTCCAACTGAATCTATCCTGCAGACCAACCGCAATGTTGATGCTCTGGTTCACTACATTGTTTACGGCCCCTCGAATCACGTAGTTGGCAATCTCGCTGCCAACGGGTGGGATATTGATTCCCGACGTTGCACCTGCACTCAGCGCTGCTGTAGCGACCTGCTTCCAGCTGAACTTATCCTGTTCACCCACGGCAATGCTTGTCGCTTGGCCCGCTGTGGATGCAACTGCAGCATAAGCCATGTCTGCCCAGATTGTGGTGCCCCAAGGCGCTATATAGGAAAGGACCGCCGCGACAACAAGCGTCACGATCTGTCCGAATCCTCCGCATCCTGCCTTGTCCGCCGGTATCGGCAGATTCGGCGTGGTATCCCCGACAATGCTCGACGGATCATACGGCTTGAACGTACGGAAGTCGTTGTGCACCGTGTTGGTCCGGCTCGGGATCGTGATCACCTGCCCTTCCACCAGGTCCGCCGTTCCGTTCGCTTGCACCTCCACGTTGCCCGACAGCCCGTTGGCTTCGGCAATCAGGTACCACAGGCTGCCGTCACCCCAGACCGCCTTGGCGATGCTCTGCAGCGTCTCGCCTGCACGTACCGTGTAGGTGCTCGGCAGCGCCGTCAGGCTGGCCGCCGTCACCGGCACATGGTTGGTGCTAAAGGTGTCCGGCGTGCCGCCACTGCTACTGCTGCCCAGCACCTCGCCGTTGACCACCAGCGCGTGCGTGCGCTCGCCGTTCTGGGCCTTGAACAGCGCGACACCTGCCACGTCGTTGACCAATTGGCGGTTGTTCTCCGGTTTGGTGTCGTCGCGTACGCCGATCAGATGGCCGTTGGCGTCGTAGTCGTTAGTGATGCGGCCACGCGTACCCATGTGGTCACCGTGCACACGTTCAACACGGACCGTCTTGGCCTTGTAGGCATCGTCACCGCCATAGACGTAGTCGTATTGGTCAATGTTGCCGTTCGCATGCACCCGGTACTGCTTGATGTTGCCGACGCCGTCGTACTCGCGGTATTCGACGTCGGACAAGGCTCGGCCTTCAGTGTCGCGCGTGGTCTGGACCTTGGCGCGGCCGTTAGCATCATATAGGGTCGTGCGCTGTTCGCGCGAGATGCCGAGCTGGCCGAGCGTTTGCAGCAACGTCTGCTCCGCGAAAGCGTCCGTGTATTGGTCGGGGAGCGGACCGCTGAAGACCAGGCGTCCGGCCGCGTCATAGCGCCGAGCATCGACATTGACGCCGTCGCGATAGATGTCGGTCAGTCGACCGGCGGCATCATAGCGGTAGCTTTCAACCGTCAAACCTGCCTGGGAGGTGAACCCGCGCCGCGTGACCATGTTGCCATTCTCGTCGTATGCGCCGGTAGGAATGTCGGTTTCAACGATGGTTCGGTCGAGATATGTGTCGCTTATGCGATTGCCGCTCTTGTCATAGGCAATGCGGTGGCCCTTGTCGCCGATGACGACCTGGCCATTCACCTCTATGCCGTCGACGATGGTCTGGCGGTTCATCTCGTCATAGACATTCCAGTGATCAGAGACCCGCGGCTGGTTGCTGCCGCTGTCATCGAAGTAGGCAGTACGGACCCTGGAGCGATTGCCGTTGGCATCGTATTCGATGTCGACCTGATAGCGGCCGTCCTGGACCTTAATCATGCGGCCCTGCGCGTCGTAGCCGATGTGGTTGTCCTGGAACGTGCCGGCCTGGGTGGTTGTCGGATCGATGGCGACGGTTTTTTCCCGCACGCGGTTGCCGGCGAGGTCGTACGCATAAGTGGTGACCTTACGAGTGATCGTGTCCTCGATCCTGGTCAGCAGATTGCCTTCGTAGTGGTAGACCAATCGCTGGGCCGTACTGGTCAGGCCATCGGAACCGGCGGCACCTGCGGTCTGCTCGGTCAGGCGACCGGCCTGATCATAGACATAGGTGGACTGGCGTCCGCCGAGGTCAGTGTGGCTCCGGAGCTTGCCAAACGCGTCGACGGTCCAGTACATGGTATGACCGTTGCCGTTGGTTTCGCTGACTTTGTGGTTGAACGCATCGTAGCTGCTTTGCGTGACCACCCCAAAAGTGTCCTTGGTGCGGATCACATTGCCGCGCAAGTCATAGGTGTTGACCAGGGTCTCGCCGGCGGCATTAGTCGCCACGATGCGTCGGCCGAGCTCGTCATAACGGTAGGTTTCGACGAGTTCGCGGGTTTCCTTGTAGCGGTAATAGCTCAGGCCAAGCCCCTGCGTGTTCGACCTGTCTTCGCCTTCGTGGATATCGACGGTGCCAGAAGTCGTTCTGGTCATGCGGCTCATGTGGTCGTAGCTGTAGCCGGACAGGGTGCCGTTGGCCTGCTTGATGCGGGTGCGGTCGCCGAAGATGTTGTAGGTGTGTTCGACCACGCCGGCGTCGGCCTGCAGTTCGCGAGCGACGTTGCCGTTGGCGTCGTATTCCACGCCGTTGACGAAACCGCGGGCGTCGCGGGTAGCGACGGTGCGGCCCAGCTTGTCGTAGTAGAACTGGCTTACGGCACCGCCTGGCTGGCCGTTGGGATGCGGCTTGGACTCCTCGATGAGCTGGTTGTTGGCGTTGTACTTGTACGTCGTGAACCAGTTCGGGTTGCGCGCGTCGGTGAGTCTGACGACGTTGCCCCAGCGGTCGACCGTCTGCGTGATCACCGGCTTGAGTTCGGTCCTTTGGCCGTTGGAAATCGTGCCGGTGATGGACTGTTGCAGCTCGCCGGCATTTGCGACATAGGCATTGGCAGGCTTGGCTGCCGCGATTGCCGCAGCGGCAGTCGCCGTTGCCCTGGCAATGACCGCGTCCGCCTGCGTGGCCGCTGCCATATGCGTCAAGACGACTTGTACTTTGTGGTTCAACAGCTTCTGGGACGTGCGCTCGGCGATTCCCGTGCCATCGTAGGCCAGTGCCGCTTGAATGATACCGGCGACCACCTGGGGCCTGCTGCGGAAACTCAGATCGCTCATTGCACTGGAAAGCTCTCCTGCTGACGGAGAGCGGCCTAGTGCTGTCTGATAGAACCGCGTGACGAACTCGTCATTGCCCAGGCTGGCCGGGTACAGTGCCTTTACTTCGTCACTTTCGAACGCGCCGGCAACTGCATCCTCGAACGTAGGCGCCCCCTGCAAGAAGGTCAGCCACGTCTTGAATCCAGCGAGGTCCGGCAAGCGATCGAGTACAGCGGCGTACAAGAGAGCCGCCTGACGGCTTTCCTGGGCGCCAGGAGTTGCGGCGGCAACCGCGGCTGCGACCGCATCGGCGCTGTCGGCCTCAGTCTTCGCTTCGTAGGCATTCGTCCGGATGAACGATGCCATGTCAGGATTGGTGGCGGCAGCCTGCGCCGCGTCGTGAACGTCGGTGAGAGCCGAAGCCAGCTTGTTGCCGAACGTGACGGTATCTTCATTTGCCGATTCCATGACGCTGGTGACGAACCCGATGACAACTTCTTCCCTGGTCATGGGATTCGGACCTTCCATCCGGCCTAGCCAGAGCGCCCTGCCGGATGTATCGGCGGGCCGATCCAGGACAGCGTTGTACAAGGTCTCGATGAAGGTCGCGTTGCTCATGCCGGACGGGTACAGTGCCCGCGCTTCGTCACTGGCAAACATTTCGGTGGCGACTTCGGCAAGCAACTTGCCTTCTTCCAGTTTGGATGCCCAGAATCGCACGCCATCTGGCTCCGGGGCGCGGTCGGTCAGTGCCAGATACAGTTGCGTCACTTGCATGGCGCGCTTGGCCCCAGGCGTCATTGATGACAACGCCTCGATGGCGAGCATGGCATCTGCCTTGGCATCGGCGGCGACGTAGGCTTTATCGGCGGCATTAGCTGCTGCAGACGTCGCCTGCGCGGCTTGGTTGGCGGTGTTAAGCGCGGCAACGGCGGCTTCCAGGGCGTCGGCGATCTGGTCTGCATTGAAGGCTGCCACATCTGCAGCCACCTTGTTTGCTACGGCTCTTGCGGCAATGGCGCTCTTGTCTGCGGCGTTGGTTGCGGTTCTTGTTGCATTCAAAACCTGTTCTGCAGAGGTATAAGCGGTCCACGCAGCGGAAGCATCATTTCTCGCATTACTTACTATAGGGTCCAACCGAATAACCTCGCCATCCCAATAGGACTTATTCGAATTGGCTCGGCCTAGCGCCAAATCTGCGGCTTCCTTATTCTCAATGGCCGTCGTTGCATACCCTGCAGCAACACGCTCGGCATCGGACACGCGTCCAATAAATTCCGCCTTCAACCTTTGCTCGTTTGCATCCGGGCCGGAATACGCGAGAAACCCGTTCATGATTCGGACTAGGACCTGTCCTCGGGTCTCTCCGGCGGAGAAAAACTGCATGTAATGCTGCACTCCGCCCGAGTCCGCTTGACGGTTTAGCACCCAGTCATACACTCTTTCCACGAACTGCTGATCCGTTAGATACGGCGGAAACCTATTCCAGGCCTTAGCTTCATCACTAGTGGAAAGAATGTTCTGTGCCACGTCAGCCATCGTCCATCCGCTCAGCAATTTATCGCCCCAATAAGGCGTTGCACTTAGGTCTGGCGCCCGCCCCACGATGGCGACGAAAAGTTGGGCAACCTGAGTGCGGATTGAAGACGGAAGTGCACGGTAAGCTTGCCCCTGTCTTGCAGGCTCGGCCGTTCTGTCCACCGCAGCCTGCGCGTCTCGCACTTGACCCACGGCAGTTCCGGCGTTAGTACTAGCGGTAGTTAGATCTGTTTCAGCTCTCGTTTTCGCGCCGTCCTTTTCTCTATACGTGTCCCAGGCCGTCACTTTCGCATTGTCAGCGCGGCCCAATACGATGTCCAAGTTTTCACTGATCTTCTCTCTCAAATCCGCCTTGAGGGACAGCTCCTGTACATCGGTTCCGCTGTAGTTGAGGAAGCCATTGAGGATGGCGACGAGCACATCACCGCGAGTCTTGCCCTGGTCGAATAGCCGTGCCCAATCCTGTTGTTCCGCCACCGAGCTTTGCCGGGTCAGCACGAGGCTGTAGACGCGGGCCACGAAATCCGTGTTGCTCAGGCTGTCGGGGTACAGCGCCGGATCCTTTGTTTCCTGTGCCTTGAACATCTCATGAGCGACTTCGGCCATCGTTTTGCCCGACTGCATGAATGCCACCCAGTCGTTTAAGCCCGCCAGGTCCGGCTCTCGGTCCATGATTGCCGTGTACAGTTGGCCGATCTGCAGGCGAATGACTGCCGTCGGCGTATCATTCGCGGCGGTCATCGCAATCGTTTCTGCCTGCGCTGCCGTGTTGGCCGGGGATACCAACCCGAGCGCCAGATCCGCAGCTTCGTTTGCGGCATCCCGCGCGGCAGCGGCGTTGCCAGGCGCGGAACCGGCCTCTGTGGCTGCTGCTTCCGCGGCCGCCTGCGCGGCTGCCGCTACTATTGCTAGATGCCCTTTAACCCTTTCGATGAAGTCCGCCTTGTGGGCCAGTTCCTGTACATCGGTTCCGCTGTAGTTGAGGAAGCCATTGAGGATGGCGACGAGCACATCTCCGCGAGTCTTGCCCTGGTCGAATAGCCGTGCCCAATCCTGTTGTTCTGCCACCGAGCTTTGCCGGGTCAGCACCAGGCTGTAGACGCGGGCTACGAAATCCGTGTTGCTCAGGCTGTCGGGGTACAGCGCCGGATCCTTTGTTTCCTGCGCCTTGAACATTTCATGAGCTACTTCGGCCATCGTTTTGCCCGACTGCATGAATGCCACCCAGTCGTTTAAGCCCGCCAGGTCCGGCTCTCGGTCCATGATTGCCGTGTACAGTTGGCCGATCTGCAGGCGAATGACTGCCGTCGGCGTGTTGGTCGCCGTTGTCATTGCTCCGGCGGCAGCGAGGGCTGAACTCGCAGCAGTGGAAACCGCTCCCGGGATCGCACCGACGCCAGTAGCAGCCGCCCCGGAATTCCCCGCGAGAGCAGCGGCTGCCGCTGCTGCCACTGCCGCCGCGGCGTTGATAGCGGCGATGACGGCCGCTGAGGTATCCGTAGCCGTGACCATGTCGAGAATCGATCTCGCGACAGCAATGTCATTGCCTTTCAGGTCAAGCGCGAAAGTGAGCGCGACCGCTACCTTGTTGTTGAACAGGTCCTGGCGCGATTTTTCCAGCGCATCCGTTCCGGGATATTCAAGGAAGCCGTTGATGATGTCGTGAACGACTTCGCCCCTGGTTGCTGCGGGAGCGGTCGGCGTTCCTGCCAAGCGGTGCGTCCAGTATGCAAGGCCGTCCGGATCCGGCCCTCGTCCCAGAACCAATTCAAACACCCTGGTTACGAACTGGGCGTCGCTCTGCCCGGACGGATACAGCGCAGGGTTACTGGCTTCTCCACTGGCGAGAATCTGATTGGCAATTTGCGTGATCGAAGCTCCACTGTCGATATAGAACTTCAATCCATCGTGTTCCGGCGCGCGGTCCAGCAATGCAACGTACAACTGCGCGATCTGCATGCGCCGTTGTTCCAAGGGCATTGCTGCTGCAGCCGCTTGCGACGCGCTGGCGGCACCTTCCGCAACTTGTGCGGCGCTTGCAGTGGCTGCCTGCGCGGCGTCAGCGGCCTGAATTGCACTTGGGGCGCCGTTGACAGCGGCGATTAACGCGCGCGCAACGGTGAGGTCGTTACCGCCGAGATTGATCGCGTAGCTGAGTCCGATTGTAGTCTTGTTGTTAAACAGTTTCTGCTCGGCCAGATTGGAAGCGCTAAAGCCCTTATACGACGCAACGGCATTCGCGATTTCGGCTGCGACCTTGCCTCTGGACGCCGGTGCAGTAGTAGCGGATCCGGCGAGCTTGGCGGTCCAGTGTGCCAGTCCCGCAGCGTCCGGAGCGCGATTCATGACCGTTCTGTAGAGGTGCGTAATGAATCCGGCGTCGTCCAATTCAGCCAAGCGGAGAGGCTCTCCCGTCGCTTCGAAACTTGCGAGCATTTCGTTTCCGATATCCTCGACGGATGCTCCCTGGTTCAATCTGCCAATCCAGTAGTCCAGGCCTGGACGGTCGAGTGCACGATTCAGAAGCGCAACGTACAACTGAGCGATATGGGTACGTCGCTGCGTTGTCTCGACCGAGCTTCTCGCATAATTGATTGCCGCGGTAGTGCTGCTTTCGCTTACCAGGTTGGTGACCGCTTTCGCGACAACACTGTCGTTTCCGCTCATCTCTACGGCATACGCGAGCGCCGCATCGACCTTGTTCTTGAAGAGTGCAGTTGCTGTACGCCGGGCAGGATCACCGCCCTGATACGACGCAATGTCGTTCGCCAGCGCGACAAGAATCTGTCCCTTGTTCGGCTGTGAGTTCAGTTGCTGTATCCACGTAAATGCTTCAAGCGGCAGGCTTGACCTGCCGAGCGCATTTCTGTAGATGCCGTCAACGATTTCATTTGCGGTCCCACCGGGATACAGCGTCCTGCCTTCTTCGGAATCAAGGAAGGATTGGGCAACATCGGCAGCGGTCATCCCGCCGCGCATCAGGTCGGTCCAATAATCCAGGTCACCAATCGAGGGGCCGCGATTGAAGATCAGCACGTACAGTTGGGTGACCTGCGTGCGGAGGCGTGGCACCTGTTGAGAGGCAACGGTTAACGTTCCGCTATCCTGAACCGATGCTACCGCCTCGCCCAAACCTCGATGCATTACCCGATACTCATAGGTTCCTTCGGCAAGTACTGTTGTATCGAATATCAATGCATCGCCGAAGTTGGGCAGCGAAGCAGCATCGGTCCAACTCGTTGCGCCGGTCTGACGATATTGCAGCGTGACCGTGACGTTGGGGTCGGCCGGCGTTTCGATGCGTACGTAGCTGCCGAAAATACCTTGCTGCGTCTGGTTGATAATCTGTTTCCACTCGCCGCTGAGATCTTTCTTCCAGACCTGGATGCGTTTGATATTGTCAACGGAGGGACTACTGTCCAGGCCGCTTGCGAGACCTTGCCAAGTCAGCGTGACTCCGTTTTCGGCTTGGCCAGCACTGAAAATTCGTGTATAGGACGCTGCCTGTGCCGGTAGCAGCTCTGTCATGGCGCCCGACGGATCGGGAACAGGGTTCGACTCGTAATCAAGCTGCACCTTCACGTCGCCGCTCCCCCATTCGGCGAGCGACATCCAGCTCAGGTTCACTTCATTCGTGCCTCGCCACCTGCCCACTTCGTTATCACCGTTGTTCGTGACGACATACTCGGATCGTGAAGCGATGCTGGCGGAAACGAACGCCGACTGGATGGAATTCGCGGTTTGGGTCTGGACGTGCGCGGGGCCGGTTTGTTCGATCACCCGTCCCATGAGGTCATATCTGGTTTCGGAGCGCAACAGGTTGCCGAGGGTAGCAGCCTGCTCGGGCGCGGCCAGGCCGCGCAGGCTGGCCGACGCGGAGCGGATTTCGGCGGTGACGTGTCCTTCGATGTCGTGCAGCAGCACCTTGTCGACGCCGTCGCCGGCGTTGGTGCGCCAGACGCGACCGGCGTTGTCGTAGTCGGCGTATTCGTAGGCGCTGCCGTTGACCGAGCGGCCGGTCGCTTCGCCGAAGGCGTTGTAGGCGGTGCCGCGGCGCACGACGGCGCCACCCGCATCGGGTTCGATGACCTCGATCAGCTGCCCGAGCGCGTCATAGCGCATTTCCTTGAAGGCAGTCGCACTCACGCCGTTGCTGTCGGTCACGGTCTGCCATTGCCGCACCACGCGCCCGAAGTCGTCGTAGGCGGCGTAGGCGGCATTGCCCTCGGCGTCGACCGTCTCGGTCGCATGGCCGGAGCGGTCGTAAATGGTAGAGGTGGTGCGGTCGGCCGGGTTGGACAGTACCGGGGCGTACGCATACGCATTGGTCACGGCCGCGCCCAGCGCATAGTCGGTGCGCTGCACGACGTTGCCGTGCACGTCCAGCTTGAACTCGGTCAGCGGCGCCAGGCCGCCCAGGTCGGCGGCGATGCGGTTGAGGTTAGCCACGACCTTGTCGTTGAACACCTTGCGCGAAGCCACCGACAGCGCGTCGGTGGCGGTGCCGTTGACCAGGATGTCGAGGATGCCGGCGACCACCGTGCCGCGGCTGGTGCTGGCGTCGAGCTGGCCGACCCAATGGGCCAGCCCGCCGGCATCCGGCTGGCGGCCTTGCGCGACGTTGTACAGCTTCGTCACGAATTCGGTATTGGTCAGGCCGGGCGGGAACAGCGCATGGAACGCGGGGTCGGCGAGCATGGTGTCGGCCAGCGCGGCCGGGGTGGCGCCCTGCCGCAGGGCCCTGACCCAGGCGTCCAGGCGTGCCGGGGCCGGGGCGCCGTCGTGCAGCGCGGCATACAGGCGCGCCACCTGCGCGGCCGGCGCCAGGATGGTGTTCAGGTTGGCCGCGATCTTGCCGTTGAACGTTGCCTGCGAGGCGCGTGCAGTAGCGTCGTCGCCGCTGTATTCGAGGGCGGCGCGGACGATGTCGGCAACCACCTGGCCGCGCGATTGGGTGTTGAGCGCGTTGGTCCAGTAGGCCAGGCCTTGCGCGTCGGGGTCGCGGTCCAAGGCGTTGTTGTAGATCCTGGTCACGAACGTGGCGTTGTCCATGCTGCCCGGGTAGCGCGCTTGCGCCTCATTGCTGACGAGCATGGCTGCCGCGAGCTCGCCCAGGGAGGCGCCATCATTGGACACTTGCACCCAGTTGGCGAGCCCTTCGATGTCCGGTTCACGGTCGAACAGTGCCGCGTACAGCGCAGCCACTTGCGAGCGGGCTTCGGCGGAGTGGGCGGCCACGGCCACCACCCGGCCCAGCGCGTCGTAATAGGTATAGGCGGTATGGCCGAGCGCATCGGTGGTGCGCACGAGATTGCCTACCGCGTCGTAGCCGTAGGTGGTGGTGGCGTCGCCTTGCACGGCAACACCGCTGGCATCCTGGCTGAAGCTGATATGAACCCGGGTTTCGGCGATCTTGCGGTTGTTCAGGTCGTAGGCGAAGCGGGTGTCGCGGTCTTCGTCCGGCTTGGCCGCAGGCTGCCCGTAGGCGGTGTCGGACCAGGAGGCGATGCTGTTGGCGTACTCGACCTGGCGGGTGAGATTGCCGGCGGCGTCGTACTCCATGGTGGTCAGGTAGCCCAGGTGCGAGGCCCCCTGGTTGTCGACGGCGGTGACCTGGGCGATGCGTTCGCCGCGGCGGTTGACGTAGAAGCGGGTATCGGCCGCTTCGGTCACGCGCACACCCTGCGCATTCTCGCCGTAGACGGATTGCCCGATGACGTCGCCGAACGCGTTGTAGCGGGTCGCGGTGGCCTTGCCGGCGGTGATATGGTCGTCCGCAAGCAAACTGTGCTGGTCGAAGCCGTATGCCTGCGGCTCGACGACTTTTACGGCCCGGCCCAGGGCGTCGTAGTGGGTGTGGATGGTCCGGTCGGCTGCACTCAGGGTGAGCCCGGCCTCGACTTCGGTCAGGCTCGGCGCGCGGTTGCCCAGGCCGGACAGGGCCGACGCGTAACGCGTGAGCGCGGTCACCGCGCCGAAGGCATCCCGGTCGTAGCCGGTGACGAAGCCCTTGGCATCGATTTCATAGGCGATGCGTCCGGCCCGGTCGTAGGCCTTGTAGCTGCGGTTGTTGCCCACGTCGACGTTCATGACCGCGTTGCCCAGCGCATCGTAGGTGACGGTGGTGGTCAAGAGGACATTCGATGCACCCCGTATGGTCGTGCCGACCTGACGTCCCGTCAGGTCGTAGGTATAGCTCGTCGCACGCAGTTGCGGCGTGTTGACGGCTTCGATGCGAGCGGAGACATTGCCGAAGGCGTCGTAGCTGATCTGGGCCTGCGCACGAACCAGGGACGTCTGGGCGCGGTAGCGTTGCTTGCCCTCGTTGTCTACATAGGGAGTCAGCGTCGACGTCTCGACCTCGGGCGCGGTTTCCCCGGTCAGACGGCCGGCGGCGTCGTACTGGTAGTCCCAGGTGGCGCCTTTCTTGTTGGTGTACGACAGCTTGCGCCCCAGCGCATCGTAGGTGAAGCTTTCCTGGGCGCCCAGTGCGTCACTGCTGCGCACCAGGTTCCCCTGGGCGTCATAGACAAAGGTCTGGGTACGGTCACCGGCCGGATCGGCTTGCAGTGCGCTTGCGAGTGCCTGCTCGGTGACATTGATCGCGCCAACCGTTACCGCATGCGCATACTGGGTTGTGCGGAGGATGCGGCCCATCGCATCGTAGTCGTTCCGTTTGACGTAGCCGGCGGCATCGATGCTGTAACGCAGGCGGCCGGCGGCGTCGATCACGCGGCGCTCAAGGCGGTCATCCGCAGCGGCGACGACGAACTCCTGCATCTGTGTAGCGGACAGTTGGTCGGGCAGCGCTGCGAGCGCCACGGAAGTGGCGCGGCGCACGACAGCAATCACGTTGCCGGCCGCATCGTATTGCCGTTCGGTCACATGGCCGAGCGCGTCGACGTCGTAGGCGGCGCGGTTGGCGGCATCGTAGACGGTGCGTTCCACCCGGTCTTGCGTGCTCGCATGGAGCGCACCGCCGATGGTTTGCACATCGGGCGTTCCGGCCAGGCTGACCGGCTCGGCATAGGTGACCGTCTTGACGACATTGCCAAGTCCGTCATACCCGCGCTCGGTCACGACATTGAGTGCATCGATGCTGTATTGCAGGCGGTTGGCCGCGTCGTAGGCCAGGCGCTCGGTGCGGTCGCGTGCACCGTCCTGCGCCACCGAGCCGATCCAGTCCTTGATGCTGGCTTGGGTTGGATTGAGCGGCAAGCCGGCCGAGGACAGGAAGGTCGCATGTGCGGTGCGCGAGACGATATTGCCGTTCTTGTCGTACGTCTGGCGCACGATCGCCCACTGCAGCACACCGCTGCTGTCCACCCCTTGCGCGGTGGCCATTGCTTGCAGGCGGTTGGCACCGTCGTAGACCATGCGCATGGCCTGATCGCGGGTGTTGTTGACCGAGACGGAATTGATCCAGGCCTGGACGTTGGCCTGGGTCGGGTTGGCCGGGAAGCTGGCCGAGGACAGGAAGTTCGCATGCGCGGTGCGCGAGACGACATTGCCGTTCTTGTCGTACGTTTGACGCACGACCGACCATTGCATGTGACCCATGCCATTGACGCTTTGGGCCGTCGCACTGGCGACCAGACGGTTGGCCGCGTCGTACACCATGCGCGCCTGCTGATCGCGGGCGTCGGCGGCCGTCACCCGGGCCTTGATGTCGGCTGCGGTGGGGTTGGCACCGAGCAGGCCCACGTCGATCCCGGTCGCGTACGCGCGCTGGTACACCACATTGCCGTTGGCATCATATTCAAAGGTCTGCACCGCACCTTTGCCGTCCACTTGCGCCGAGACCCGGTTGCGCACATCGTAGGCACGGATGGTCAGTACATCGTGCGTGGCATCGGCAACGGCGTCGACCGCTGCTTGCACGGCGGCCACCGTGGGTGCCGTGGCTGTCGGAATCGGCGTCGCATAGCTGATGCTGCGCACCACATTGCCGTTGCCATCGTAGGTGCGGCGGGTGACCGCGCCGTTGCCGTCCACTGTAAATACCAGGCGACCGTCGCGGTCGTAGATGTTGGTCAGGCTGTTGTCGCGGGCGGCATCCGGTATAAGGCGCGCGTCGATGTCGGCCGTGCCGATCGCCGTGCCCAGGCCGGCCAGGCTGATCGGGTTGGCATGGCGGATGGCCTGGACGACGCGGCCGTTGGCGTCATGGCGGTACTCGGTGACGCCGCCGGCGCCATCGACCTCATGGGTCATGCGGCCGTTGGCGTCGTACGCGAAGCGCGTGACATGCCCATTGGCGTCGATGCGCGCGGTCACGTTGCCGACGTCGTCATGGATGAAGCGCGTCTCCAGGTTCATGCCGTCCGGATCGATGAACTGGTGCGTGCGGCGGCCCAGCGCGTCGTACTTGTAGCGCGTGACTCGGCCTTCGGGGTCGGTCACTTGCACCGTCTTGCCACGGCCGTCGTAGCGCAGTTCCGTGACCTGGCGCTCGCCGGTTGGGTCGACGGTGATGCGCCTGGCCTGGCCCTTGGCGTCGTATTCGGTCAGGGTGACGATGCCGTTGGGGTCCGTCACCCGCAGCACCTGCCCCTTGGCGTCGTAGCCGTATTCGGTCACCAGCCGCAATCCGTTCGGGTCGACCGTCCTGATCAACACCCGGTTGGCCGCGTCGTACTGGAATGCGGTGGTGACGTTGTTGGCGTCGAGCGTGGTAACCAGGTTGCGGGCGCGGTCATAGGTGTGCGTGACCACCTTCCCGGCCCCGTCGGTGACCGTGTAGAGGTCGCCGTTGGCTGTGTACGCAAAGGTCGTGGCGTTGCCGTTGCCGTCGGTGATCTGGTATTCCTGGCCGTGGCGGTTATACACCACGGTCTTGGTGATGCCCTCGGGGGTGGTCACCGTCATGCTGCGCTGCTGGGTGTTGTAGGTATAGCGCGTGATGTTGCCCTGCGCGTCGGTTTGCGTGAGCACCCGGTCGAAGGCGTCGTAGCTGGTGCCGGTGCGTCCGCCTCGCGCATCCTCGACCACAACCGTCCTGCCCAGCCGATCGTAGGTAGTCTGGCGGGAGTGACCGTTGGCGTCGGTGTGCTCGGTGGCGCGGCCGAAGGCGTCGTAGCGGGTGACTTCGCGGGCATCGATGCCGTTCGGGTCCCAGCTCGCCTGGGTTTGCAGGCCGCGGCGGTCGTAGCGGTAGGTATGCCGCAGGAACTCGCCGATGTCGATCTGCTCGGCGCGGGCGGTGACGTTGCCGAAGGCGTCGTAGTCGGTCGTGGTGACGCCGCCCAGTTCATCGTATTGGGTCACCAGCAGGCCGCGGGTGTCGTAGGCGAACCCGCGCGTACTGTCGGCGGTGTTGTCGGCCAGGGCGGCGAGGATGCCTGCCAGACTGCTCTCGAAGGTGCCGCCGGTCAGTCCGGCCAGGACGCTTCCAGCCAGGCGCGTGCCGTAACGGCGGGTGGCAACCAATTCGTTGTGCGTGCTGTAGCTGCGCGTCTCGACTTCGCCCAGCGCATTGACGGTGGCCGCCAGGCGGCCGTCACCGTCGTAGAAGTACAGGCTGCGGTTGCCGTTCTGGTCGGTCATGCCGATGCGGCGTCCGGCCGCGTCGTAGTGGTACTTGACCGCGTACTGATCCCAGATCGCGTCGATGGCCGCTTGCGTCATCGACGTGTTCAGCTTGGTCGCACCTTCGGCACTCAGTTCCGCAATCACCCTGCCTTGCAGGTCGTAGCGCTTCTGGTGGACACGCGCGTCTGTTGTGCTGATGGCCAGCGTGCTTGAGACCAGGTTGCCCACCGCATCGTACACATGCTGGTTGACGGTGCCGTCGGCGGCCGTCTCCTTCCACAGCTGGTTGAGCTTGGTGTAGATGTAGGTCGTTGCCTGGTCATCGGCAGAAGCCTGCGGACGAAGGTTGGCCACCGCAGCGCCATCAATATAGGCGACCGCAGTGGCGTAGCGCACCTTTTGCGTCAGGTTGCCGTTGCGGTCGTACACGTATTCGGTCAGGTAGCCTTCGCCGTCGATGGCGCCGGTCAACTGCCCCTTGCCGTCGTACAGCCGGTACTGGCGGATGTCGTCGGCGCCGGCGACCGGCTGGAGCTGGGCGAGGTTGCCTGTTGCCCGATGGGCAGGATCGGTCGCCGTGGCGTACGCCACCGTCTCGACCAGGCGGCCGGCGGCGTCGTAGCGGTGAGTAGTGAGATAGCCTTCGGCGTCGAGTTCTGCCTGCAGCTTGCCGTCGCCATCGTAGAAGGCACGCGTAACACGGTCGTCGGCGGAGCTTGGCGGGGCGATGACACCCGGCGCCGGCGCGCTGCTCAGGCCGGAGGTGTTGATGGCGTTGGCATAGCGTACCGTGCGTACAGCCCGTCCGGCGCCGTCATAGTCGATTTGCGTGACGTATCCTTGCGCATCGACCGACTTGACCAGGCGGCCGGCGGCATCGTAGCTGTTCCAGGACGTGCGGTCGGCCTGCGCATCGGGCACGCGCAGTGCCGCCAGGGCGACCTCGGCCGGATTGCCGTTGGCATCGGTGAGCAAGGCGGTGTTGACCGCGTTGGCGTAGCGGATGGTCTGCGTGACCTGGCCGTTGGCGTTGTGGACGTATTCGACCAGGCTGCCGTCGGCGTCGATGTCGGCGACATTCCTGCCGGCGGCGTCGTAGAGCATGAAGCTGCGCCGGCCGGTCGGGTCTTCGACCATGCGCAGGCGGCCGGCGGCATCGCGATGGTAGCGGGTCTGCCCCAAGGGTGTCGCGTTCGGATCGGCTTGCGTGACGCCGGTCAGTTCCCCTGCCCCGTTGTATACCGAAGTCGTTGCCAGGCCGTTGGCCAGCCGGACGGTGACGCTGTGGCTTGCCGCGTCGTAGCTGGTGAGTGTGACCTGGTTGAGCTGGTTGGTCGTCGACAGCTGCCGCCCAAGGCCGTCGTAGGTGAAGAGCGTGATGCCGCTGTTGGCGTCGACGGTCTTCAACAGCAGTCCGTGCTGGTCGTGCACATAGGTCACGGTGGAATGCGTGCCGTCGGCAATGCCGTTGCCGAGCGCGTCGACCTTCGCGAAGGCCGTCGCCGTATAGAGCAGGCCGCGTCCGTCGTAGCTGTAGTTGGTGCGCATCGTACGGATCTTGTCGGCACCGCCCACCCATGTGGTCAGCTGCGCTTCCGTCGGCGCGGCGCTCTCGGCCAACGCGGACGTGTCGTACTTGCCGCCGTTGTACTGGATGACTGCGGTGCGGTTGCCATAGCCGTCATAACGGTATTCCGTCACCCGGCCTTCGGCGCTGATGATGAAGCGCAGCCGGTTGCGGGTGTCGTAGGCGTAGCGCGTGGTCAGCCCTTGCGCGGGCTGGCCCGCGCCGTTGCCGTCCGGATCCGGTACCAGGTAGACGGTTTCCGTGAGCAGCTGGTTTTGGCTGCCGTAGCTGCGGCGTACCGTGTTGCCGGCAGCATCGCGCTGCAGGGTCTGGTTGCCGTTGGCGTCGTATTCCATGTCGATGGCGTTGCCGCGGCCATCGATCATTTGCCGCACATTGCCTTGCGTGTCGTACACGTAGCGCGTCTGCTGCGTGACGCCATTAATCGCATTGCCGTTGCGCAGCGGACCGGTCATGCCCGTGAGCTGCCCTTGCGCGTCGTAGGTGTAGACCGTCTGGTAGTCCAGCGGGTCGGTGACCGTCGTGCTGGTGCCGTCGGCAGCATAGTCGAGCCGGGTGAGGCGGCCTTCGCCATCGATCATCTCGGCCACGCGCCAGGCAGTGCCTACCTGCACATAGGCAAACGACAGCCGCGTGCCGTCGCTCTGCTCCATGCTGGCCACGCGCGTGCTGCTGCCGTCATAGGTGTAGCGCGTCACATAGGTGGCGCCGTCGGCAATGCTGTTGTCGGTCGGGCTCAGGTCGGTAATGACCGCCGACAGCCGGTTGGCCGTATCGTATTCGTAGCGCACCCGGGTGACCGTGGTAGTACCGCTGACCACCCGGACCTGCGTCAGGTTGGTACCCGCGTAATCGAAATAGGTGTTCTCGCCGCTGGCGGTGGTGACCCGGCTGAGCATCCCAGCCGCATCGTAGTAATAGGTCTGCGTCATGCCGCTGGCGTCGGTCATCGATGCCAGCCGCCCGCCTGCCGCCCAATCATAGGTCTCCGCCGTGCGCGTCGTGCCGTCGGTCCAGGTCCATTTGCTGGTCTGGCTGTTGTAGCTGAGCGTGTCGTGCGCGTCCGCGCCCGCGGTGCTCAGGTATAGGTTGCGCGCGGCATCGTAGGTGTAGACCGCCTCGCTGCCATCGCCTTCGATGCGCGTCAAACTGCTGCCGGCGGTGTTGAGCGTGCCGGTCAGGTTCGCCACCCGCTTGACCAGCCCCAGCCTCCAGTTGTCGCCATTGTCGTCCGTCAGCAGCCCTTGCGCGTTGTACGTGCGCACCACCCCCACGTCCAGCCCGCGCGCAGCCAGGTAGTCGTCGCGCCCCTGCAGCACCAGGTTGCCCGTGGCCACGTTCAGGTACGCCCCTTCCCCCTTGCCCCCGTGCGCCGCGTCCCCGATCACCCCGCGCTGGCCCAACACCCCCGCCGACCCCAACAACAAGCCCAGACCATTGCCGCTGACAATCGCTACCATCTGCTCCCTCTCCAATTCCTGTTCGCCGAATCCACTTGTTCAATTCATGCAGACCATGCCTGCTCTCATTCCCAAGGTATCCAGCAAGTCCGGATGTTGTTTAGGTGGAAAGGTGATGAAATAAAGGAAATGTTTGCGAACAATCAAACGGGCAGGTGCCGACAAGCCATCTAGCAATGACTTCCGCTCTACTTCCTCCCATAAATTGGGGAGATATTCCGATGCCATCCAATCAGGTAGTACCGATGAACATGGCCAGCCAGGAGATCAGTTCCGACCACCGGGCTCTCGCAACAAATCTGCCAGCGAACCGCCGCCAGGTTTAGCACGGCCAGCAAGGACACGTTCTGCAAAACACATGAATGCTTTGTGGTCGGTCGCCTCGCCGCTAAGAATACCCTGTGCATACCGCGCTGCCAGGCTCGTTGGATCCAGACGGAGGGCTCGTTCAATGCTCACCTCTGCCTCCAAGCGCCGGCCCTGTATCGCATGCACGACCGCCATACCGCCATGGGTCTCGCCAAAGTTACGATCGAGTGCCATCGCGGATTCGAAGTTTTGCTGCGCTGCCGCCAGGTCCTTCCTCAGCAAGTTACACCATGCCATCCCGTGCCAAGTTCCAATATGGCCGGGCATGTAGGTCACTGCAAGCTTGAATTCCTGTAGAGCCCGATCGAGGTTCATTTCCAGCAGGTTGGCAAGCGCATTGGCCGACCATACACGTCCGTCCTGATCGTTCTGATGCAAGGCCTGCGCAAGAAGCGACTTGGCCCGCGTGGGGTTCTTCTCAGCCAAGGCGACCGAGGCACAGGCCACAAGCGCTTCTACATGGCTAGGATCTTTCTGCAGCACTGCTTCGGAAAAGCGCTTTGCCTGTTCCAACTGGTTAGCGTCAAGGTACAGCAGGCTCGCGACACCAGCCGCCGAAACGTCGAGCGTCTTGTCTTGCATTGCCTGCTCGATGACCTTGAAGGCTTCATCGAATTCACGCAAGTGATGCACGCAACGTAGCAGCATGGCTGTACTCTCCTCGGGAGCGTCTGGCTTGCCTTTTATAGAGGAAAACAGATCCCGGCCTTCCGGGAATTTCTGCAAGCGAATCTTGACGTAGGCCAGATTGAAAATGACAGCGGATGCATCAACCCCGCCATCGACTAGCTCCTGCAACAATGCTTCCGCCTCGGTGTACCGCTTCTCCGCAATCCACAGCGTCGCCTGACTGTGGCGCAGGAACACATTCGTCGGCTCCAGCAAAAGTGCGCGGCTCAGATACTGTTGTGCAACCTTCAGTTCTCCGAGAGCCAATGCACAGTCAAAGGTTTCTGTTAACAGCGAGAAGTTGTTGGGGTCCGACTCGACATACGTCTGCAGCCGAGCCAGCCGCGCAGGGGTGTCCTGCGCCACGGTATCATTCATTGTTTCATTCCTCATTTCAGATCTCAAATCCGACTCCATCTAACATCGCAAATCAATTCCACCGCCGCGCTGGACACTTTCCCTGAGCCGGTTCAGCGCGTCCTTGTGAATCTGCGATACCCGTCCTTTCGTTACACCGAGAATCCGTGCGATTTCTTCAAATGCGAGCTGCTGCAGGTAATGGTATTTGATCACGCGTCTTTCATTTCTCGGAAGGTGCTCCAGCAATTCGCGCATCCGCTGCTGCAACTGCTTGAGCTCGACGCTACGATAGGTGTTATCGGGATATGCCTCATCTTCAGCGCGGTACATTCCTGAATCTTCAAGCGCCAATCCTACCGCTATACCGATTGCAAGCTCTGCGAGATAGCCGAACAGTGCACCAGGATCTTTCGGTTTCTCCGGCTTCTCCTTGAGTGACTTCAACCGATCGGCGGCAATTCGCTGCTTCGCGCTTATCTGTTCCTGCTTTTCACTCAATGACGCAATACCGTTCAATATCGCACCGTTGATCCTGAGAGCGGCGAATGTCTCGAACTTCGCACCATGTGCAGGATCGTAACGGTCAACGGCTTCCAGCAAGCCTATGGATGCGAACTGAAAATAGTCTAGGAACTCCAGTTCAGCATATGTCCGTTTTGCATATAGTTTGGCTGCCAGCACACGCGCAAACGGCAGGTAAAAATCGATAATGCGTTCACGTGCAGACATACAGGCGTTTACCAGGAACTCTGTCCACAACGGTGCAAGATCAGTCGTCCTGTCAAGTTCAACGGGTTGGGTGTGACGGGTCAGGTCCACGATAACTCGTTGGAAATGATCAGGAGAACGTGCCGATCAATGCACGCACCACGAGGCCCCAGCCGTCAATCAGCACAAACATAAGAATCTTGATTGGTAGCGCAATCGATGCCGGTGGCACCATCATCATGCCTAGCGCCATCAAGGCGCTCGATACAATCAGGTCGATCAGCAGGAACGGCAGAAAGATCACAAACCCAATCTGAAACGCCGAGCGCAACTCGGACAGCATGAAGGCCGGGATCAACTGGACCATGTTGATGTCGTCAATCGTCTTCGGCTGCTCAGCCTTCGACAGCTCGACCATCAATGCAAGATCCTCCTCACGCGTCTGCCGCACCATGAACTCGCGTATCGGTTTGACCGCTTCCTTCCCCGCTATTTCCGCCGATAGTTTACCGTTCATGAAAGGCTGGAACGCCTTGCTATTCACCTCCTGCAAGGAGGAGGACATTGTAAACAGCGTCAGAAACAGCGCGAGACTGATGACGACCGTGTTGGGTGGCGTTTCCTGCATGCCCATCGCATGGCGCAGCATCGAAAGAACGATCACGATTCGGATGAACGAAGTCATCGACATCAGGATGGCCGGCGCCAGACTGAGCACGGTCAGCCCAAGCAGGATCTTGATGGCGGATGAGATCTCACTCGATGAACCCGCGCCACCGGCAAGACGAACTTGCACGCCAGGCAGGGCCAATGCAGATTCGCCTGCAAACGCGGCGGCGGACCAGAGCAGTGTTACCAGCAGCACCATGCCGGCGCAGAGCCGGCCGCCTGTTGTCCTGAACATACTCATTGCGACTGCCCTGCATTCGATGCCGGCAAAGATGCCGCCGCTCCCATACATGTAACGCCCTGTCCACTCTCGGCGATCAAGTAGCGCGCCCCTGCAAACTCGACCACGAACAAGGTCGAACGCGGCGTGAGACGTCGCGTTTCAATCACATGCAGCTGCTTGCCGTCTGATGTCTCACCGATCTGTGACCCAAGGCGCTTTCGCAAGAAGTGAAGCGACACACCCAATGCAAGAATGGCGATGCCGAATCCGATCACGATCCTGGCAATGCCGGACTCCTCGGCCTGCGACACACGCTTGAATGGAATCGGCGCTTCCGAGGTTTCGGCGGCGCCAGCCTGGTGAGCAGCGACCACCAGGACGACGCCAAGCACGAACGGGACGATGCACCGGCGATAGATTGTTTTCATCATCAGGCAGGTGCGGCAATCTCGGTAATCCGCACGCCGAAGTTATCGTCGACAACGACCAGTTGTCCGCGCGCGACCACGTTTCCCTCAACCAGGACGTCAACCGGGTGATCCACCTGGCGGTCTATCTTGAGCACGGACGCCTCCTTCAAATCCATCAGCTCTCCCAATGTCGTGTGCGCTTCACCGAGCACGACGCTCAGTTTCACCTTGACCCCCTGGAGCAGGCCGATATTCCCTCCAAGCACGGGCGAACCGCTCGGCGTCTGTGGGCGGATCTCCGACAGTTCGATAATCTGCGTTGAATGTTGCTGTTCAGTTTCTTTCATGGATGCACCGTTCATCATCTAGACTTGTAAATCACTGCGACGGACCACTTCGACCGCGATCTTCCCTTCCAACACCCCGGGATGCGCATCGAACAGCGGTTTCCTCTCCGGGCCGAATACGGTCAAAGGCTGGTCGACCGAGGTTTCCAGCCGAATGACATCGCCCACCGCGAGTGTAAGCAGACTGCCGACATCTACTTCGACTTCTCCAATTTCGACCGGCAGCGTTACCGCGATCCTGCCAAAGGCTCTATTGACTGCATCGCGCTGGATCGGCGCGACTGACTTGGCTCCCGCGTATCCAGCCTCGGCACGCATGCAGCCATGGTCGAGCAGGGAAACTATCGTATGTTCATCCAACTTGATGCGGACGAGCAGTGCTCCCGATGCCAACGCGAATGCATTTTCCTCCGGCCCGGTCGCATCCGACACATGACAGCAGTCCGCCTGGAGCCCCAATGCTTCCACAATCCGGTCGACGATTCCCTTTGCTGCTGCATCGCCTGCGTCGGCCGCGATTGACGGGATGCTTTTGGACTGCATCAGGTGCCTCTGGTCAGACGGAAACATCTGGCGTTGAATGACTCGAACAAACTCCGGCTGCCATCCAAACCACGCGCTTTTCCCCGCAGCTCCGCAGCGCAGCTGCCAAGGCACGTTCCGCTCTTGCAGCGGGACTTCCCAGGTGCGGATGCATTCGACATCAATAGCGAGATTGTCAAGTCCCCATCCGGAGCGCCATGTCTCGACCGCGCCTCTAATACGCTGGGCGACCTCACTCACAACTGTAGCTCCGAGGAGTACAAATGGACGTACACGCATCAACGGCCCTTCATTTCGTACAGTTGCTCAATCAGCTCGTTTGCGGTGCTGATCACGTGAGATGCAGCCTGGTAGCCACGCTGCATAACGATCAGGTTGCTGAATTCCTCCGCAAGATCAACGTTCGCCCCTTCCACCACGCCGGAACTGAGAGAGCCAAATGAATTCGTCTTCGCGTATCCGAGGTGTACCGCTGCATCATTGGTGCTGCCGAATTCATTGCCACCGAGGGCGACGATATCCTCGGTGGAGTTAAAGCGAGCGAGCGCAAGGCGGGTACCGTTTGCTGTCTGCCCGTTGGAATAAGTAACAACCAGTGCTCCTTGAGCATCGAAAGCCACATCGGTCATCGCGCCTGCGGGAACGCCGTCCTGCGATTTGACGGCGATCGTCGACGTATTTCCTGCAGCGAACGAGGTAACGTCACTGGAAAAATCCAGCATGACCGAGAACGGCTTGATGCCCGTCGGGGCGTAGTTAAACGCGATCTTGCTTGCATTGCCGTCAGGCTTCCCGTTCGAAAATTGAATCGTGCCTGTGCCAAGCGTGCCGGTGTCGTCACTGATCGTTACCGTCCAGTTGCCCATCGTCGTCGCGCTATTGTTCTTGAACGTCATCTTAATAAGATGCTCCCCGCCGGCAGGATCGATGACCTTGATGCCATTCAGCACGGCATCGGACGCGGCATTGCTGGAGATGTTTCCATTGAACTTGACAGTCGTAGTCGCCTTCGGCGGATTACTTTGCAATCCGGTGAGCGAAATGTCAGTCAGTTTCCCGTTCTCGTCGAGTCCCGACACGCGCAAGCCGTTGACTGTGCTGACCAGGAAGCCGTCATTGTCGAACTGGAATTGCCCTGCGCGCGTATAGCGTGACTTGCCATCGTCGTTAAGGACGAAGAAACCTTCTCCGTTGATGGCAAGGTCAAGCCCTCCCCCGGTCTGACGCAGATCGCCGGCCTTGAAATTGATCGTCGTCGCCAGCGTATTCAGGCCCATTCCGAGTTGCGCCCTGCCGCCCGCCTGGCCACTACCAGCGGTGTTCGCGCTGCCTTGGTAAAAGAGATCGGCGAATTGCAGTTGCGATCCCTTGAATCCGGGAGTGTTGACATTGGTCAGGTTGTTACCAATGACACGCAGACCTTTCGAATAGCCGGTCAGACCTGACATTCCAATAAATATCGTATCCAGCATGGGATGCTTCCCCCTTAACGAACACTAAGTACTTGCGAAAGACTGACGCCTTCGAGCAATGCGCCGGCCGTAGTCAGGACCGACAGGAATGGTTCGCCGCCCGAGAATTTCAGCGCGGTGACTTGGCCGGACACCGTGCCGCTCGACGAACTGACGTCCACAGTCTTGCCGAGCATGCCGACAGATTGTGTCGCCGATTGAACGGCGAGCAGCTGGTCGATTTTCTGATTCAGCTGGCGGCTCTGCTCAAGTGCTGAAAACTGTGCAACCTGTGCGATGAACTCCTGGTTGTCCAGAGGTTTGAGGGGATCCTGGTTGCTCAGCTGGCTGGTAAGGATTTTCAGGAAATCCTGTAGCCCGATACTCGAAACCTGGGACGCCGTACTTGCCGCTGAGGTCGATTCGATCGTCATTTCAATATGCTCCTTTTTCTGTGATATGTTGCGCAATCTGTGCACGCACGGTCTCGGTTTCCGTCACCATCGAAACCGCAGCCGCGGCACGCTCCTCGCCCTCAAGTCGTACATCCGGGAACAGCTGTGCCAGCCGTTTTCCGTTGAATGTCAGGGCTGACAGCTTCAATCCGGACGCTGCCAGTTCGGCGTTCAACGCGCTAGCAATTGCATACACTCCCGGTTCTGTGACGTCGGTGTCACGGATCCAGGCTTGCACCCCGTCTTCGGTATGAAACAGGTGCAGTTTCCTGCGGGCATAAGCCTCGCTGTCCAGGAAGGGGAGGGTACTCTGTGATGCCACCGCGCCATCCGCTTCCATTTCTCCCTCGGCCCTGGCCGGATACTCCGCTGCGAAGTGCGTCGCTCCGGTTGTCCCACGCTGCATTAGGGTGCGCGACTGCCGGAGATCCTGCTGCGTAACCACATTCAGTATCTCGTCATTCGAGTTGACAGCCTGCTGCTGAACCGGTAGCCGATATGAAATATCAATCGGATAGAAACCTATCGAAACCGCCGCCCCGGAACGTGCGACTCCGTGCTGCAGCGGCGCATCGTCCTGTCTTCCGTTTTCCATAGCACTCTGCTGTACCGTCGATGCTTGTGCTGTATCGCCTTGCGCCCCCGTCGCTTCGGAACGGGCTTGCACCAACTGGGCGATGGTGACGGTAGGTTCGCCGTCACGAGCCTGTCCTGCGCTTGCGGATTCCGCACCTGCGTATGTTCCTGCGTCGTTACGATGCCTTTCCATACCGTCGTGATGAAACCGAGGAGCGTTCCTTGTCACCTCGTTCTCCAGCAACGCCCGCTCCAGCTCAAGCAGCCAGCCGCCATGGCGGCGCTCCTCGATCTTGCGAGCGGAACCGGGAGTAACGGTGTCCGCGTACGGCATCAGATAGTCAAGACCGGCTGTCATGATTTTCCATTCTCGCTTCAAGAGTTGACCAGTGATCATCTGCGGACTTGAAGTCTTCGTTCAACCGCAGCTTGATGAATTTCGCCTTCATTTCGTCGCGATGCGTCTCAACCGCATCTACCCCACGCTGTGCCGCGATTACCCGGTCGATCAGCGCGCCGCGCTCGTGCTCCTTGGCTGCAATCTCTTTTTCCCTGGCCGCGCACTGCACGGCGAGATCCTGCATGTATTGCGTCAACAAAGAAAAACGACTGACATCAATGAGGCCGGACGCCGATTGCTGCTTCCAGTTCTCCGACGCGTCGCGAGCGGCGTCGATAAGTTCCTTGAGTTCGCCCTTCAGCTTCGACAGGACGCTGTTGACGTGACCTAGATCCAGCAGCAATGCGTCAAGGTCCCATTGGCGCTTCAAAAGGACCGGCTCAAGCGCGTAACGAAATCTTCCCTTGCCGCTCACAGCGCACCTCCGCCGATTGCATTACGCATCCGCGACAGTGCTTCCTGTCGGGATGTCGATTCAAGGATGGACTGGCGCAGCACATTCCGAATTGCCGGATACACTTGGAGCGCTCGATCCACCGCCGGGTTGCTGCCTACGCGGTAGGCGCCCATGTCGACCATCTGGCGGTTTTTTTCGTATACCGAGAGCAGTTCCACTACCGCTGACATCAGCTTCTGCTCTTCCTCGGTAGTCAGGTCGTTCGCCAATCGGCTGGTGCTCTGCAATACGTCGATTGCCGGAAAATGTCCTTCGTGTGCGAGGTCGCGCGACAGCATGATGTGTCCATCCAGGGTCCCGCGCACAATATCCGAGATAGGTTCGTTGAAATCGTCGCCTTCCACCAGCACGGTGTACAACGCGGTAATCGAACCGCCGGAATCCGTCGTTCCGCAGCGCTCGCACAAGGCGGGAATTTCGCCAAATACCGAAGGCGTGTAACCGCGCGCGGTTGGCGGCTCACCAGCGGCCAGGCCGATCTCCCGTCTGGCCATGGCAAACCGGGTGACGGAATCCATCATCAGCAGCACCTGCTTTCCTTCGTCGCGAAAGTGCTCGGCGATGGCGGTCGCCGCATATGCAGCTCTGGTGCGCACGAGGGCTGGTTGGTCCGAGGTCGCCACAACTACCACACTGCGCCGCAGCCCCTCTGTGCCCAGATTCTTTTCGATAAACTCGCGCACCTCGCGCCCGCGCTCCCCGATCAATGCGATGACGTTTACATCCGCCTTTACGTCGCGTGCCAGCATACCTAATAGCGTGCTTTTCCCCACACCGCTGCCAGCAAAGATCCCCATGCGCTGCCCCCGCCCCAGAGGAAGCAGGCAATCGATGGCGCGAACACCTGTTTCAATCAGGTCGGAAATGCGCGGACGAGTCAACGGATTCAGTGGGATTGCATGCAGCGGACGCGTTCCGCTTGCCTTCAGCTCCTGTACGCCATCCAGTGGTTCTCCGAACGCATCGATGACGCGTCCCAGCATTTCATCGCCCACCTTCATGCGTGGCAGCTCTCCCGTAGCCAGCACCTCGCTGCCGCTGCCGACGCCCCGCAATTCCCCATAAGGCATCAGAACGACGCGGCCCGGCCTCACACCCACCACCTCGGCCGTCAAAGTGCCCTGCCCGTAGAGCGGCACAACCTCGCAGATCTCGCCTATCGTCGCGTCGGGGCCGACCGCCTCGAGACTTTGGCCCGAGATGCTGACCACCCGTCCGGTCCGGCGGACCAGTTCGGCATTGCGCACGGCGTCGAGATAGTGCCGCATCAAAGCGCTTCCCCCAACTGTTCGCGTTTGCGTCGGGCCGCAAGCAACGCTTCGCCAAGGCGTGCCAGCTGCGTCTCTATTCTGGCGTCGAGGAAGCCGGTACCGCTTTCCACGACACCCCCCCCCATCTTGATCGAGGCATCCGCGCGCAGGACGGCCTCGCGCCCGTCTGGTACTTCCTGTACCTGCTGCAGGAGCTCGTAGTCCTGCGGATGCACGCGGACGATCAGCTTGTCACGCTCCTTGAATGCGGCAAGCACCTGATCAACCATGCCGGAAACAGCAATGCGTGTGGTCGCCATCTCGCCGATGATTCGGCAGACCGCCGCAAAGACGATCTCGACCATTGCATCTTCGGCACCGTCGAGCATACCGGCGCGTGCCTGAGACAGTGCTGCCATGATCGATTCGAGCCGCTCTGTCTGCTCGGCGACCGCCTGGCGCGCAGCCTGCTCAGCCATGTCCATGCCCTTGGCGAAACCTTCCCGTTCAGCCGCGGCGCGAATCGCGACGGCTTCCTGTTCGAGTTGCACCCGGGCATCTGCCAGTTCCTGTTCGATCTGTTGGCGTGCATTTGCCAGTTCTCGTTCGACCAGAAGACGCGCATTCCTATCATCCATGCCGGATGGCGCGTCCTTCTCGATGGTGGCCGGGTTGGTCGGCTGCGTCACAGCCGGAATCGTCTTCGCTTCGGCAACCGATAACGATGCCGCTGGCGGAGGAGGCGACTCCTGCTTTCCGCCTGGCCGCTTCAGCTGCCTGGTTTCAAGCGCAACCGCGGGCGAACGGATTATCGTTTCCATGTTCGTACCAGACGATGGAAGGACAGGATCGCTTGATTCATGGTGCGGGCAACGGCATTCGTCCCGGATCGGACGCCGGGAGCGGATGCCGACGCGGCACCGCCTGCCTTGACACGGTCGCCGATGGCCTGGACCAGGAATTGCGTCCGAGCCGGCGCCGACTCGCTCGCGAAGGTGGCGGCAGCGCGGATACGATCTTGGCGTATTGGCGAACACATCTGCAGGAAAGAAGATTTCCATCGCCAGTTCTCAATGGCCAGCAACTGCGCCACCAGCGATGACGGTTCATTGTCGAGGATTGCGAACATCTCGACCGCCGTGGCATTCCGGATGAATTCGATCGGATTCCGCGTCACAATAACAGCCGGGGGTGCTACCGGGGCCACGGCGACCGCATCTTCCTCTACCATCGCCCCCGCGGTGAATCCCAGCGCTTTCAACTCATCAAGATACCCGACCAAGGTGGAGCGATCCGCATCGGGCAACTCGGCAAGCACCCAGTGCCTGTCGTCTTCGTTCAGCGCGTGCAGGGCGACTGCCGCCTTACGGTAACCGGTCATGTCAGCCATCATCGGATTTCTTCCGTTTTCTGCGGGCCATAGATCCATTGCCTGACCTCCACCAGGACCTGCTCCCGGTCGCTTTGCCTCTTGCGCGATACCTCTCTTCGGTTGCGCAAGGCGTATCCGGAAGCCACCGCGACGACGACAAGCAGCAACAGTGCAATGATTAAGGTCACCGACTCGGACAGTGAAAACGTAGACGACGTGTCACCCGCCATGCCGTCTTCGACTTGCGATTCGGACTCTGTCATCACGGTCTCCGGCGACTTGTTCGCCATCGACGCATTGGCATTTCCAAACCTGGACAATGTATGCACCACGACCGCGTCGCCGCGCTGGCTGTTGAAACCGACGGCAAGGCCGATAACCTCCTTCAGGTTTTCCATTTGCGCGTCGCTCAAGGGCGTCTTGACGACCACGGCAACGGTCATGCGGCGCACGGAACCGGCTGCGGTAACGACCTGTTCCACGCGACGTCCTACCTGGTAATCGGACTCGATCGAGGTCACGCTCCCTTCCTGGCCGCCGCGTCCCGTCGAGACCTGGGTCGCCTGTACCCCGCTCTCGCGAATGGTCTGCCGCTCGCGCACGACAACTCCGGCTGGGCTGCCTTCCTGCGGGCCGCCTTTCGCGGGGAGAACTTCTTCGGTGGTGACCCGGCTCTGGTCCAAGTTCAACACGACGTCAACGCTCGCAATCGCCTCTCCCGGACCGAAGGTGCGATCCAGCACCTGGGTTACCTTGCGGAGAAGATACTCTTCGGTGCTGCGCTTGGAATCCAGTTGCGAATTAGCCGATTCCACGCCGGGTTCGGACGAAGCCACGCGCGTCAGCGCCACGCCGTGCTGGTCGACGATGGTGACATCGGCTGCCGCGATATCCGGGACGGAAGCGGCGACCAGACGCTGTACTCCGCCGATCTGTTCCGGTGCGAGAACCTTACCCGGCTTCATGGTTATCGTGACGGATGCCTTCGGTTTGGCGGCAGCCTTCTTGAACAGTCCTTGCTCGGGAATCGCAAGATGCACCCGCGCCGACTGGATGTCTTCGATGGAGAGGATAGTGCGGGTGAGTTCTCCCTGGATCGCACGCTGGTAGTTCACCTTCTGCACGAATTCCGTCATGCCAAAGTCGGCATTGTTGAACACCTCGAATCCGACCGCTCCGTGCAAGGGAATGTCCTTGCCCATCAGTTTCAGACGCGTCTTGTACACCAAATCTTTCGGGACGAGGATGGTGTTGCCACCATCAGCCAATTGATAGGGTACCTTCATGCGATCCAGTTCCGCGGTCATCGCGGCGGCGTCCCTGGCCGGCACGTCGGCAAACAGGACCTGATAGTCCGCATGGTAGGCCCAGATGCCCAGCCCGATGGTAAGCACGATAATCAGAGACGCCCCGGCAGCGATGCCGATTCTTGCCCGGTTGCCCAGGCCAGTCCATATTTCATTGAGAGAAGCCACGATATTCCGATCCCTACACCTGCGTCCGCATTACTTCTTGATATGCTTCGAGCAGTCGGTTGCGTACCTGAACCAGCAGTTGGAAAGAATGCCGCGCTTCTTCCAGCCGGATCATCACCTCGTGCAGATTCTGCGTTTCGCCGACCGCCAGTTTCTGGATGTCGATCTCCGCGCCGACCAGCCGGTCATTGACGGCCCCCAGCTCCTGCGAGAACCAGGCACTGAAAGGCGAAGCCGGCTGGTTTGCCGCTGCGGCGGCAAACAGCTTGTCCGGTTCCACGGATGCGCCCACCGGCGCGATCATCTCGATGCTCATCACTGTCCTCCGATCTCAAGCGCGCGCGCCGTCATCGTCTTGGCGGCATTCATCGCGACCACGTTCGCCTCGTATGCGCGCAACGCGGTCACGAGGTTCACCATCTCCGACGTGTGATTGACGCCCGGATAGGCAACGAATCCCTTGCTGTCCGCATGAGGGTGGCCCGGTTCATGCACCAGGCGCGGCGCGACCATTGTCGATTCGACACCGACAAGCTGGGCGCCCCCGGATACGGCATACAGTTCGCCGAACTGGCGAGCAAAGTCCAGCGGCGCAGCCTGCGAGATGACACGCAGTGGGCGATAAAGTCGATCGGCAGACGCCGCCGTGCTATGCATATTGGCGAGATTAGCGGCGGTGACATCCAGCCGTAGTTTTTCGACCGCCATGCCGGTGGCACTGATTTGAAATGAGGCGTTGTAGTCCATTACCGCTTTCCTTCGCTGATGGCGGTGCCGATGATCGAGAAATGCCTGTTCAGCGCTTTCAGCAACGCCTGGTGATGCAAAGTGTTTTGGGAAAGCTTGGCAACCTCCATGTCTAGCGACACGGCATCGGCGCCGGTTTCTTCGATCGTTGCCATGTCGAACATCGGACGGTAGTTCGCGATCGCCGAATGCGGCACGCTCCCCCCCTGCTTCAGCGCATGCTTCGCGTCCGTCATGAATTCCTCGAAGCTGACGCTCACCGGCCGGTAGCCCGGTGTGCTTGCGTTGGCGATGTTGTGGGCGATGGCCTGGTGGCGCATGGTCGTCGCTTCAAGCGCGAGGCTTAGCAGCGTCGTCGTGCTGCTGTCGATTAAGGAAATCATTGTTGCCTGTCCTGCTTCCGTGAAAATAAACTTGGTTTAGGGCCTTCCCCGTTCACTGCACCACCAGTTCGGCATGTAGCGCTCCAGCGGCCTTGACGGCGCGCAGGATGGAGATGATGTCCCGCGTATTGGTCTTGATCCGGGTCAGTGCGTGGACGAGGTCCGCCACCGTATTGCTCGTTGCCGCCACAAATCCGGTCTCCGACCTTTCTTCCACGTCGACCCGGCTGTTCGCCACGGTCGTCGTGCGCACATCGGGTCCGGTCTGACGGACAAGTAGTGGCTGCGAGACCGAGATGTCGGTGACGATCGATACTTTCAGGTCACCGTGCGATACCGCCACTTTGGAGATCCGAACATCGCCGCCGGACACCACGGTACCCGTACGCTCGTTGATGACTACCTTGGCCCTGCGATCTGGTTCCACCTGCACGTTTTCAACCTGGGTCAGGAAGTCCGTGAGGCGCGCGCGCCGGCTCTCAGGCACCTGGATCTCGATGCCGGACGCATCCCGTGCATCGGCGACTCGGGTACCAATCGAGGCATTGATTGCGTTCGCGACCCGCGTCGCAGTCGTGTAGTCCGGCTCCGACAGGACGAAGGTCACAGCATTCCCGGTACTCATTACCGGGTTCTGGACACCTACCTCTATCGTTGCCCCATTCGGGATCGAACCGACCGTAGGATGGTTCTTCTGCACCACGTTCCCATTCAGGTCATACTTGTACCCGCCGACGGAAACGGCCCCCTGCGCCAGGGCGTACACCCGTCCGTCCGGTCCCTTGAGAGGCGCAAGGATGAGCGAGCCCCCGACCAGGCTGCGCGCATCGCCGATCGAGGTGACGGTCACATCCAACGCATCGCCGGCACGTGCGAACGGGGACAGGCTGGCGGTAACCATGACCGCGGCAACGTTGCGACTCTGCACATCGTCGGTGCCGACAGCGACATCGAAACGCGAGAGCATGTTGGCGATGGACTGACGGGTGGTCTTGTTGCGCGGCGAATCGCCCGTGCCCGCCAGGCCGGTCACCAAGCCGTACCCCACCAGGGCGTTTTCACGCCATCCCGAGATCTTGCCGATATCCTTGATGCGAATTGCCTGCGCATGGGATAACCCGCTTGACGCGCACAGCAATGCCAGCAAAACCGAAAACATCCACTTGTTCATCTTCATCACAGCCCGAACCATGTCAATATCTTTTGCCACCATCCCGGACGCTGGCGTTCGCTCAGGTCGCCATCTCCGACATAGCTGATCCTGGCATCCGCAAGCCTGGTCGACAGCACGGTGTTGGCATCGGAGATATCCTGCAACCTGATCCGGCCTTCCACTCTGATCTGCTGCTTTTCGTTATTCACTTCCAGAACGTGTTCGCCGGCAATGAACAGGTCGCCGTTATCCGCGATCTCCCTTACCGTGGCGGTAATCTGCGCCAGCACCCTTCCTTCGCGCTGAGTGCGGCCGCGCCCGTCGAGGTGATTGTTGGTCTTGAATCCGCCGGAGCGGCTCGTCGATATGCCATCGAGGTCGAAGGCGACATTGGCATCGCGGCCGGTAACCGTGTTGGCAGCACTGGTGGCGCTAGCGTTTTCGTATACCAAGACAGTGATCAGGTCACCGGGGCGATGCGCCTTGCGGTCCGATGCCAGCGGCTGATACCACCTCTCCTGATACAGGCTGGCGGCCCGTGCATCGTCGATCGATGAAACGACGGCAGCACATGCCAGCAACACAATCAATAAACGCGACATTTCCTTACCTTCCAATAGCCCGAACCACGCCCGGCGAGACAAGCCGCCCCGCCACCGTGTCCATGCCTTGTTCCATCCTGACCTTCACCTGTTGCCCGATTCGCGCGTCGTGCTGCACCAGAGCAGGCACCTCAACCATTACCGCACCTTCCGCAACCACCAGCGTGACCTGCTCCCCACGGAATACGGTGTCCCTAGGCGACAGGTCCCTGCGCGTCAGCACCTGTCCAGTCGCCAATGCCTTCTTCAGACGGATCCCGGACTGCAGCTCGCCAGCCGTTATTCGCTCGCCGGCATCCGACGTCACTTCTTCGGTCTTCAAAACAAAATCGTCAGCAAACACCACCGAACCTTCCTCCATGTCGCGCCCAGCGGCGTACACCATACGGCTGGCAGCGACTGCAAACGGCACAACCACCGAACGATAGAAGGCATCATCGACGTAGACGTCGACCCACACCGGCATCCGTGAGCGCAATCGCCCCGCATCGGAAGCTCGCGGCTTGAATGTCGCATTGCCCAACGGCAGCTCGACATCCGCGACAGGTGCTGCAAGGTCGATCTCAATCTTGTCGAAACCTGCGCCAAGCTCCATCCGCAAGTAATTGTCCGCAACCTCCACCACCGTCTTTGCTTCGATCAAGCGTGCGGCCGAACGGACATTCACTGCCCGCGCGCCGCTCCACTCCACGGTTACGCCCAATCCGGACAGCCATTTGCGGACCAGCCGATCGAGTTCATCCCTCGATACGCGCTCCACTCGGCCAACCATCGGCGCATTGCAGATACGCAGCGTTTCGAGACTGCGTTTTGCGCCGGCATCGACAGCGCTCACGATAGCGATATCGGCAAGCAAGACGCTTCGCGTGTCCACTACCGCATCGGCCCTAAGCTCGATGCGCACCGCCATCCCTCCATGCGGCACAGCTGCAGCGATGTTGGCGAACACAACCAGAAAAGCCAGGAACAGGAAGCGCAGGGGCATCGTCGTCATCCATCAACGGCGTAGGTTATTGCTCATGGCGAGCATTTCATCCGAAGCCTGGATCACCTTGACGCTCATTTCGTAAGCCCGCTGCGCCACCATCAGGTTGACCATTTCGTCGACCAGCTTCACATTGGAGGACTCGATGAAACCCTGCGTAATCGCCCCCCAACCATCCTCACCGGGACGGCCGTATATCGCATCGCCGGAACGTTCCGTCGGCCGATACAGGTTCTCGCCCATCGCGGCCAGCCCGGACAAATCGCCGAAATTGACCAATTCGATGCGTCCCACTTCGGTCGCGTCCTTCTGGTCGCGCGCGCGCACAAGCACGCGCCCGTCGGATTTGATGGCAATCTCCTTGTAGTCGAAGCCGACATGGATGCCCGGCTTGAGCAGATGGCCTTCCGAGGTTGTCAGCATGCCGTCACGGTTAACCTGGAACGTTCCGCCACGGCTGTATGCATGCGTGCCGTCCGCCAAGGCCACCTCGAAAAAGCCTTCGCCCTGAATAGCGACATCGAGCGGTGCATCAGTCCGCTTCAGCTCGCCGCTCGTAAACAGTTTGGACAGGGAGAGGACCCCGACGCCCGTTCCGCGAGCCAAACTGCCGGTGGATTGGCCCTCCTGCAAGAGGGCCGTCTGTCCGGCTTCACGGTAAACCAGGTCCTGAAAGCTGACGCGCCCCTTCTTGAATCCTGGCGTGTTGACGTTGGCCAGGTTGTTGGCGATGGTGTCGACATTCATTTGCTGGGTAAGCATCCCAGTCGCGGCGATATAGAGAGAATCGTTCATCGTTGTTTAGAATTCACCAAGTTTGCGGATTGCGTTTTCCATCATCTCGTCGTATCCCTGGAATACCTTCTGCATGGATTCGAAATGACGCATTGTTTCGGTAAGACGGATCATTTCCCGCGGCGAGTTGACGTTGGAGCTTTCCTGGTAGCCCGCCCGAACTGTGGAACCGACACCCGCGTCGGCGATGCGCGCCTCACCTTGGGCGAACATGCCGTTGCCAAGCACGGTCAATCGTTCCGGATTGGCAAAGCGGACCAGCTTGAGCTGACCTACCACGCGGCCATCCTGTTTGACCTCGCCGTTCCGTTCGATCGTCACGGCGGAGCCTGATACGGTCAGCTCGCCCGCCGCACCCGCCAGCGGATGGCCCTGCGCGGTCACGAGTCGGCCTCGCGCATCGGCGTGCAGCGTGCCATGGCGGGTATATGCAGCGCCGCCTTCGGTGATCACCTCGAAGTAACCGTCCCCTTCGATTGCTACATCCAGCGAATTGCCGGTATACCGTAGCGTGCCCGCGCTGGGGTCGATCGCAGACTGCGAAGCCGGAACCGGCATGGCAGAAGGCATTCCAGCCGTGCGCGAGACAGCGTCCTCCATATGCTGGCTGAAGGGCACGACGCGCTTGTAGCCTGCCGTCATCACGTTCGCGAGATTCTGGCTGATGCCATTCAGGCGCGTCAGGTCGTCTTGCATGCCCACTGCAGCGACTGTCAATGCATCCACTGTTTTCTCCTCACATACAACATAAACAAATCAATTCTTCATCACTGCAGTGGCACTACAGGCTGACCGTGCCATACGATTTCAGGTTGACCGAATTCGGAATTTCCGCCATGGACAGGATGCGCATGTGGGGGATCACTCGCTCCGACAACGCACGTATATGTCGCCTCAGGTCGGGCGAGCAAAGCAGTACCGGGAGCATGTTGTTCTTCATCATTCGCTCCGAGTGGGCGGCCATGCGCCCGAGAAGCTGCTCGGCGAGCTTGGGCTCGACGACCAGTGTGCTTGTGACCTCTGTCGCGCGCACGCTTTGCAACAGGTTCTGCTCGATCGCCGGGTCCAGCGTCAGCACGTGCAATGCGGACATGTCGCCGATCAGCGACTGGCAGATCGTCGCACCCAGCTTCTGCCGCACTAGTTCCGTCAGATAGCCCAAGTCCTTGTTGCCGCGCCCCGCATCGGCCAGCGTTTCCAGAATCGCTTCCAGATTGCGAATGGATACCTTCTCCTTGAGCAGGTTCTGCAAGACTTTCTGGAGGTCGCCGACCGAGAGGATGGTCGGGATCAATTCCTCGACCAATCCGGGCTGCTGCTGGCGAATGCGCTGCAGCAGACGGTCGGTTTCGGCGCGTGTGAGCAGCATGGCAGACTGCTGCTTCAGCACTTCACTCAAGTGGGTGATGAAAACTGTGGTGGCATCCACGAGCGTATACTTCGCCGCCCGTGCTGCCTCCTTCTCGGAATCCTCGATCCACACCGCAGGTAATCCATAGGTAGGTTCTCGCGTTTCGACCCCCTTGATGCCGCGCTTTTCATTGCCTGCGTGGATTGCCAGGGTGCGATCAGTCATCACCTCGCCGCGTCCGGCGGATACGCCGAATATAGTGATCTCATATGCATTCGCCCCCAACTGCTGCGCATCGCGGAAACGCACCCGCGGCAGCACCATGCCGGAATCGAGCGCATACTGTTTGCGTGTGGCTGCGATGCGATCCATGAAAATGGTCTGCTCTCCGCTGACAAGGGGGGCAAGGCTGGCGCCGACCAGGACTTCGATTGGCTCGACCTGAAGCAGGTCGTAGGCATTCTTGTCCTCTTCGGACTTCCTCGCACCCTCGGCATCCTCCGTTTCCTCGGCCTTCGCCGCGCCCTGTTTACGCGCCAGCCAAGCGATTCCGAGAAAAACTGTCATGATGACCGCGACCGGCACGGCGGGAATGCCCGGCAGGAAGGCAAGCGCCAGCAGTGCCGCAGCCACGATGAGGATAGCCTTCGGGAATGAAGTGACCTGGCGCAGCGCTTCCACGCTGAGATTGCCGTCCGATGCGGACCGCGTCACGATGATGCCAGTACCGACTGCAATCACCAGTGCCGGAACCTGAGTCACAATGCCGTCACCGATGGTAAGCAGCGTAAAGGTCTGCAGAGCCTGGTCCCAACGCATGCCCATTTGCATCACACCGATGATCAGGCCGCCGACGATGTTGATGAGCATGATCACGATACCCGCGATCGCATCGCCCTTGACGAACTTGCTCGCACCATCCATCGCCCCGTAGAAGCCCGACTCCTTTTCAAGGTTCTTGCGACGGCGCTGCGCTTCCTCCTGGTCGATGAAGCCCATGTTCAGGTCGGCGTCGATACTCATCTGCTGGCCCGGCATGCTGTCCAGCGTGAAGCGCGCGGCCACCTCGGAGACCCGCTGCGCGCCGCTGGTGACGACCACGTACTGCACGACAACGAGGATCAGGAACACAATCAGGCCGATCACATAATTGCCGCCGACCACACAGGACCCGATCGCCGAAATCACGCGGCCAGCATCGGCGTCCGACAGGATCAGACGGGTCGCCGCCACGTTCAGCGAGAGCCGGAACAGGGTTGCGATCAGCAGGATGGACGGAAAGGTGGAGAATTCGACCGGTCTAGGAATATAGAAGGTCAGCAGAAGGATCAGCATCGCGAAACTGAAGTTCGCGAGAATCAGGAAATCGAGCAGTGCCGAAGGAATGGGCGTGAACAGTATGGTGAGCACGCCCACCACGAGCAGCACCATCGCCAGGTCGGTGTTGTTGTTGAATACGCGCCGCAGTGCAAGCATCATGCAACTCCTCCGCCAGCACGCTTCGCTTCGCGCATCGCATACACCCACACCATGATCTTGGCCAGCTGCGGATACAATTTTTCAGGAACGAATCCTTCGTAATCGACTTCGCGGAACAGGGTGCGGGCAAGCATCCTGTTCTGGACGACCGGAATGTTGTGCCGGGCCGCTGTCATGCGCATCTTGCGAGCGAGTTCACCGGCGCCTTTCGCCACCAGTTGCGGCGCCGCTGCTTCGCCATGCTGATAGCGCAGTGCGACGGCAAGGTGGGTGGGGTTGGTGATCAGCACATCGGCGGACGGCAAGCTGCGCATCGCCTTGCTCCGCTTCAGCATTTCCATGCGCAGCTCGCGTATGCGCGAACGCACGCGCGGATCGCCCTCGCGCTGCTTGACCTCGTCGCGCACATCGCGGCGGCTCATTCGCATACGCTTGGAGAATTCCCATTTGGTATAGGAATAATCGATCGCCGCAATCACCAGCGAGGTAAGCACAAGCTTGACCAGCAGACTGCCCGTGATGCCGAGCAGGATCTTCGCGTATGCCTTGGTATCGATGGCGGACAGCAGTACAAGCCCGGCGATGTCGTCGCGTATGGCGGAGTAGGCGACCGTTCCCAGGATAACCAGCTTGATGATGCTCTTGACGGCTTCATAGAGCGTGCGCATGGAGAAGACCCGCTTGAAACCGGTGGCCGGGTTGAGGCGGCTAAGATCCGGCGTCAGCGGCTTGACGCTGAAAATAGGGCCGGTCTGGAACAGGTTGATCAGCACAGCGACGACAAAGAGCGCAAGAAACAGCGGAGCAAGAATATTCAACACATCGGTCAAAATCTCCGCAAGCCATGCCACCACACCGTCGGCGCGCCAATCGAGGTTCCCGACGCGAGCCAGTATCGCCTGCTGAAGACGCGCCGACTGGCGGAAGGCATCCCATCCATTCGCATAAACGATACCCACCAGGGCGGCAAGCACAGCCAACGCGGTGAAATCCGCGCTCTTGGCCACCGAACCCTGCTTGCGCGCCTGCTCAAGCTTGTACGGTGTCGCCTCTTCACTGCGTTCGGAATCCTGGTCAGCCATTTAGCGCAACACCTGTTCCCAATAATTGAAGACCGACGCGTACACGCGCCCCATAGCCGGCCCCAGGTAGCCGATCGTCAATGCAAACATCGCGATTCCGGCAACAATCTTCACGGGAATGCCGACCACGAATACATTCATCTGCGGAAGGACGCGCGACACCAGCGCGAGACCGACTTCGACAAGAAACAGACAGAACACGACCGGCGCAATCAACGCCATGCCCAGCGAAAACATCAGGCCGAACTGGCGCACCACCGCATCAGCAGGGAGCGCCGCGAAGCCGGTGCCGGGCGGAACCTGCTGCACCGAGAAGGCAATCCCCCGTAACAACGCGTGATGTCCGTCCATGCCGAAGAAAACGGCAACGGCAAGCAGGTTGAAGATCGTGGCAAACAGCGGGGAACCGGCACGCGTGACGGGATCGAACACGCTGCCGATCCCGAAACCGGTTTGCACGTCGAGTATCTTGCCTGCCACGGAAAACGCACCGAATGCCGCGAACACGCCGAACGCCAGGGTCGCCCCGACCATCAGCTCTGCCATTGAGGCGGCAAACAACGAGCCGGCGGTCAGCGGCACATCGCTAACACGCACACCGACGCTCCAGATCAGCACAACGCTCACCGCGAGCGTAAACAGGATGCGCACCGCAACGAGTCCGGACAAGGTTGAAAAGATCGGTGTCATCACGAACAAAACGCCCAGCCGGAGCGCCAGCAGATAAACGGAAACCACCCAGCGAGGATCGACGAGCATCGACATGGCTGCTTTCCGGAATCAGAAATAGAAGGGAATGTTGGAGATCAGTCCAATGGAGAAAGCGAGCAGTCGCTTGAGCATCCATGGCCCGAACATCACCAGCACAAGCACGGCGGCGATGATCTTCGGGATATAGGTGAGCGACATCTCCTGCACCTGCGTCACCACCTGCAGCACGCTGACGCATAGACCGACGACCAGAGTCACACCAAGCAAGGGCGCCGAGATGAGCAACGCGTTCCAAAGAACGTCTGCCAGTAACTGAATTGCAAGATCTGACTTCACGCTTGATAACCTCTGCTCGTACTCTTTTGACCGCCGTCAGAATTCTTCCCTAAACTTCGCGACCAATCAGTTGATATATTTACATGCAAAAAATGCAACGCGAGTGTAACCATGCGGTAACAAAATGTCAACTTTGTAAGGATTTGTAATTTTTTCGTTCGTTTCCGGCGAAATTAGTAACGAAAATGAAACCAAACATTGGTCAATTTGAAATTTTTTATCAAAAAGAGCTTCTTTCGCATCCGCGCTGCGTCTAAGCTCCCTATTCCATCGACGTGCCTGAACTGAAGCTTCACCCAATACTCAGAAAATCTTGCAACCGGGTTATGGAAATGCCGGATGTTCAGTCGAATTCTCGAACCGAAAATTTTTCACCTGTACAGCATCGACAGCATGGGAAACGTCGGCAAGACTTGCGGCGATCAATCAGTCAAGCTGGTTTTCGGAGCGCCGTCCGTGCAAGAGGGGCTCCTCGTTGTCGCCCCCCGCTGCCAACATCATCAGTGCGAGGAGAAAAGCTCATCGGTGTACGGTCGACGTCGATCTTGAGGGCGCCAACGCAAAGACAGGAAGCAAAATCGAGTCACTGATGAATGGACACTCGTTTGCCAAGCCTGTTTGTCCATGTCCTGAAGTTCACGCGGAGAAAGCCGCAGGCTGGCGGAGATTACATACCGCCCCAAAGGGACGGCTGTCGGTGGCCAATTGAATTGCTATAGTAGGTGGCGCGTCTTTCGCAAAGCTGTTCACTCAGGCCCTGAATCACACAGACATCTGTAGGTATAAGATTATGCTGAAGATCCCGGCAATGATGCTGATTGGGACGTGGACGACAGCAAAATGCTGACTGCATGCATCAAGGATCAAGCGGGTAGCGTCGGCACCCGGCGGCGGGAATAAACTAATTATGTTCCCGCCCCAACTTGACGTTATGTCAACTGCCGAACTATAGTTCGCCGACGTACCAATTTGGACTAAACAATGATTACCACTCCCCTTGCAATACTTGACCAGGCCGAACTTCTTCAATTGGCGCTCAATGCAAGCAGCAATAACGATTCGGGCACTGCGATCATCTACTTGAAGGAAGCAGTTTCACGCTCTGATGCGACCGGAAAAGCACATTTCATCCTGGGGGCAGAATATGCGCAAATCAGGATGTATGACCGAGCGCTGACTGAACTCGAAGCGGCAATTGCCCTCGATCCGACGCTTTCAATCGCTCGTTTTCAACTTGGTTTGCTTTGGCTAACCTCTGATGCGCCTGACAAGGCGCTCGACATATTGCGGCCTCTCGACGAATTGACAAGTGCCAATGCGCTCAGTCATTTTGCACGGGGATTGATTTGCCTGATCAATAATGAGTTTACTGATGCGCTGCAGTCTCTGCAGGAAGGCATCCAGCGCAACACTGAGAATCCTGCGCTGAATCAAGATATGCAGAAAATTGTCGATGAGTTGCACAAACTGCCCTCGGAGAACTACAGAGAAGGCGAGGCCGGAGCATCCGAGAACACAAGCGCACATCATATTTTCCTTTCCGCTTATACTGGAAAGGAAAATATGCAATAGGTACGTTGGCAATAACCCAAAAGCGTTGAGAAATGTCGCCTCCCATCAGTACTGTAGGCCAGCTGGTTTCCGTCATACGAGCACAATTTGCCTCTCGCTCGGAATTCACGTCATTGCAAAGGCGCCCCTACTCGGGACATGGCACGGCAGCCAATAGAACTAGTACCTATAATCCGGAAAATCTTGAATCGCTTATCAGGTTACGGATTAAGAATATTGATCCAGCCGATCTAAACAGGGGACGCAAAGCCTTCCGCGTATTTCTCGAAGCAATCCTGCTTTCCCATTTTGGCGAGACACTGATCAACGACCCGAAATTTTATCAACTCGTTGACGACGTTCAGCTTTCAATGGAGCAGGATTCCCAGATTCGAAAACTTATTGAGACTGTTACCGATCATTTGATTTCGTTGAAATCGTGACAGTGCGGAATGCACCTCCTGCTATAAGGCACGAGAGATGCATAGTCCCATGCAAAAGGCTGGCGGAGGCGGTGAGATTCGAACTCACGGAAGGGTTCCCCCTTCGCTGGTTTTCAAGTTCATGCAATTATTTCGCCAAATCAAATATTTAGGGTGATTTCATCTCCGCACCTCTTCAGTTATAAGAAAGAATCACCGCTCGCAAAGACGTCTCAGCGCCCCAAATTGCGGAGATGAATTTTGCCTAAATTATAGACAAAGGCATTAGCGCTATTATTATGTTGAGCTCTTTGGCTGTTCGAATGGTGTACGTGATGACCGAGCATTGACTGTCTCGCAACAAACGGCCGTTCCGCTTCCGCAACTCTTGTGGGAATTCGGCCTCCTTCATTCAATCAACAAGATTTTTCCATCTTTCGTTTGGATTATCAGGAATTTAGCGCTTATAAAAATCAAGGGCTTAGCTCGCCGAAATTCTCCATAATCATCGGAGGAAGATCCACTCGCGGTGGTTCAACATGACTTATCCGGTATACCCGCCTAAACTAACGGACGTTTGCCGCAAAAAAAAACGACACCGGGACGACCGGCGTCGCGTAAATGGAGAGAGGGGGAGACAAGGAAAACCTCTCTCCAGAGGGTCTGGCAGATTTCCCATCCCTGCTAATTCACCTCGTCGCGCGGAGTGTTGGTGTCGCGTTAAGGCGGATCTATCGGTGCCCGGACATGATCTACCTGGCCAACTTGTCGATCCCCCCCATCTCGGCACTAGACATTAGCTTGTCGATATCGACCAGAATCACCATGCGTTGCTCAAGAGCACCTATGCCAATCATGTAGTCCGTGTCGAAGGCTGTGCCGATATCGGGAGCTGGCCGAATCTGCTCTGCGGCTAACGCAATTACATCCGACACGCTGTCGACCACTACGCCGATGGTGCGGTCAGCCACGTTCAGAATGATCACCACGGTGAACTGGTCATAGGTTGGCACCCCAAGACGGAACTTGATACGCATATCGACGATCGGTACGATGGTCCCGCGCAAATTCACCACACCCTTGATGAAATCCGGCGTGTTCGCGATGTACGTTGGCTCCTCGTAGTGCCGCAATTCCTGTACCTTAAGGATGTGAATCCCGTACTCTTCTTTGCCCAGCGTGAACGCAAGAAATTCACTTGCACTTGTCGCGGAGGCCAAAGTATCGTCAGTGCGGGCGGCAATATTACATATCGTCCCCACGAAAGTCTCTCCTCGATTTATAACTAATGGATTACCACGCAATGACTACTGAAGAAGCATCACCGAAAAATCTCCGAGAGCCGGTCTGTCAACTATGCGTTCTTCAAGATATAACGTGATCTTGGGACCGAATTCGATTTCGAAGAAAGGGCATCCATCACGACGGCGGGTCGGCCCGATGTTCAGCAGGAAGAAATGTAAGCCATCTTGATATCGTCCTGAAGTCCGTCATCAAGCTTCGGGACTAAAATTCCTCCCAGTCGCCTCCCGATGCGGAGCCCATAACGGCGAGCCGCTTGAGCCGCATCGGGTCACCAGGCGTCTTGATCTGCCGCGCCGACTTCTTCGGCAATACGCTGACTATTGCAGCTGGCCGGGCAGTACTCGGTTCGCCACCGATATGCGCATCACCAATCTTGAACACACTGACCGCCTTCACCAGCTCATTTGCATGTTCCTGCATCGCCCCCGAGGCCGTCGCCGCCTCCTCCACCAGCGCTGAATTTTGCTGCGTGACCTGATCCATCTGCGTGACGGCTTGGTTAATCTGCTCGATACCCGCCGTCTGTTCCTCGCTGGCGGCACTAATCTCCGTCATGATGTCGCTCACCCGCTTGATGCTCTCCACTACCTCATGCATCGTCGAGCCAGCGTGGTTCACCAGCCTGGTGCCCGCGTCGACCTCCACCACGGAACTGTCAATCAATGCCTTGATCTCCTTGGCCGCCGCGGCACTACGCTGCGCCAGGTTTCTCACCTCCGCAGCGACGACGGCGAACCCGCGCCCTTGCTCGCCAGCTCGTGCCGCCTCCACCGCTGCATTCAATGCGAGAATATTGGTCTGAAAGGCGATACCATCAATCACGGCGATAATATCGACAATTTTCCGTGCCGACTCGTTAATCGAGCCCATTGTCTGGACGACCTCCGACACCACCGCTCCGCCCTTGACAGCGACCTCTGATGCTGTCTTCGCCAGCTGGTTTGCTTGCCGCGCGTTCTCCGCATTCTGCTTCACGGCTGAGGTTAGCTCTTCCACCGATGACGCGGTTTCCTCTAGGGAACTGGCTTGCGCCTCGGTGCGCGACGACAAGTCTGCGTTACCTGATGCGATCTCCTGTGATGCAGACATGATCGTTTCAGTCTCCCCTCGCACCTTGGTCACGATGTTTGTCAAGCTCTCGTTCATGTCCTGCAATGCGCTGAGTAACTGACCAGTTTCGTCCTTGGACCTGGCCTCGATGCGGCTGGTTAGATCGCCCGCAGCCACCGTCTTCGCGACCTTGACCGCATCCCGTAAAGGACGAACAATAGAGCCGGTGACTAATCGTGCGAACAACGCACAAAGAATGGCGACACCGGTCGTCAGGAAAATAACTATCTGTTCCCCTCTGCTCACGTCGGAATCCAGTCTCTTTCCAGCAACGGTCGCGTCATCCTGCACAAATCGCGTCAGTTCGACTAACGCCTGGCTTATTGGCTGGTCGGCCCCGGTGACGTTCTTGTCAATTTCCTCGATCGACGCGCCGGAGGTCTTCATCTTCACGACTTTTTCCATCGCCGTGCGATAGGCGGCAACTCCCTGTGCGACCCTGTCAAGCATGGCTTTCTCTGACTCGGACATGCCACCTTGGCTCGCATAGCCCGCCATGGCTGAGTCAATCCCGTCCAGGTCGGACAAGAACCTCTTGTCGTAGTCACGACCGCGCAGGATATAGTTTTTGAAATGTTGCACAGCATCGCCGAGCTTGATGTGGGCCTGCGTCGCATGATTACCCTTTTCCAGCGTGATGACGTGGAATCTCTGCCACGTACTCTCTACGCGGGAAAAGGTATTGAAAACGAATAAACCCGATATGGTGGTAAGAAAAATGATCAGACCGAACGCCATCGCTAGGCGCGACCCGATTGTTAAGTTGGACATGATCGGCACTTCTCCGGAACTAGATCAACGAAATCGAAAATCGGACACAAATATGAAGCGAACGTTTGATCGAATACGCCTCACAACTCGAAAGCAGAACAACGTGGCGATGCGATGGGGCGATCTCTATGATCGGCTACACCTAGTCGTACGATGCGTTTTTGGCGTCCCAAGCAGGACGCGGTCATATCCTCCTCGTTCTACGCCCCCGTTCAGTCCAGCAGGCGACGTCATTGCACACCCGCTGTCAGGCAGCAAACAAGAAGAATCGTTGTTCTATTGCCCTCCTCCGCCCAGTGCTGACATCATACGTTGCCGAGATTACATCTCCATAGCACTACGGACAAACGCAGCATCCGCCTGTCAGCCCCTGGATCTGTAAGAGAGCATTGAAAGCACCTCGGATGCGCACGCCATGTACTCCGGCGCCGAAGCCGTATGCCTTCGCTTGACCAGTGCCTTGCGCCGCTCACCCTGGGCATTCATGCTTCGGACAGCTGGGTGCCGATCTTAGCCCGTTCAACCGTGACGGTAATCGAGGAACGTAGGGGTTTCGAATCTTCCTATTACGAGGAAGGTGTCGAGGCACGATTCCTTCATATCCGCCAACTTTTCATTACGGCCTGTACACGCCGCAACCGATCCAAATGTCATCGACACGCTCGATGTACGATTTTTTCGGTTCCACGGCTTTTGTGACCGAGTTGGGCCACTTGTACTCGAGCCATCCATTTCCAGGTTTGCTATTGGCAATCTTGGTAGCCTCCTTGATGATGTGCACTCCATCGACGTCCTTCATGTCGATCAAATGCTTGCCCACCATTTTTGGGTTCTGACCATGCGCGAGCACAACACCATCGCCGTTGGTACCGTAAACGAAGAAATACAGCTCTCCTTTTACAAACTCGCCATTCGGATCGTTGAATGCCGCCAGTGCCTTTTCCTTTCCGTGCTTCTTGTAGTATTCGACGCCCTTCTTGACGAGCGCTACAGCCTCATCCGGTGTCGCCCGCTTGTCCTGCGCAGAGACCGCGGGGACCAGTGCAACGGATAGGATGGAAAGTACGACTTTCAAGAACAGGTTCCTCATTTTCTTCTCCCTTTTGAATGAAACGCTTACGCGCAGATTTGCAATGCCGTGCTCAGTTCTGATACGGTGCTATTGCTCTGGAATCCCCGCCATGGGGTTGTACCAGCGACAGCGGGACATGTTTGCGGTCTACTGGTTCAGTGATACTTTCGCGCCCCTTGTTCTCATCGATGGCCTGCATAACACCAACGTTCGTGTCCAATCTGAACAGACTCACCGCTTGCTTTAGATCATTGGACTGATGCTCCAACGAGGCGGCAGAGGAGGCAGCTTGTTCAACGAGCGCTGCGTTCTTTTGTGTCATCTCGTCCATCTGAGAAATCGCCTTGTTGACTTGTTCGATTCCCGCACTTTGCTCTCCGCTCGCCGCCGCAATCTCGCTTACGATATCGGTAACATGCTGGACCGCGGTCATAATGCTTTGCATAGTCTTTCCTGCCTGCTCGACCAACTCTCCGCCCGCGTCTACTTTATTCACAGCTTCCTGAATCAAGGACTTGATTTCCTTGGCTGCAGTGGCGCACCGCTGTGCCAAGCTACGCACTTCAGATGCCACCACCGCGAACCCGCGCCCTTGCTCTCCCGCTCGGGCTGCCTCTACTGCAGCGTTCAACGCCAGGATATTGGTCTGAAACGCGATACTGTCAATCACTCCAATGATATCGACGACTTTTCGCGAACTATCCTTGATGGCATTCATGGTATGGACAACCTCGCCGACCACCTGCCCGCCCTGCTTTGCGAAACCCGACGCCGAGACCGCCAACTGATTCGCCTGAATGGCATTGTCCGCATTCTGTTTTACCGTGACCGTCAACTCCTCCATGGAAGCTGCAGTTTGCTGCAAGGAGCTCGCTTGAGCCTCGGTACGCATCGACAACTCGGAATTTCCTTCCGCGATCTCATGCGACGCCGTACCAACAACCCCGGTGGCAGCATGTACCTGCCCGACGATATCCCCCAAGTTGCGGTTCATCAGTTGCAAGGTATTAAGGAGCTCACCAATTTCGTCCTTTCGGTCAACCTCAATCCGCGCTGTGAGGTCGCCGGTGGATACTCTGTGCGCGATCCCAATAGCTTGGTGCAGGGGATTCGTGATGCTGCGCGTAATCACCCACGCACCCACGCCGCCGATCACCACCGCAACTAGGCTGATCGCAAACAGGGCAATCGTAAGGTCCCGTTCCGCCTCGGCGGAACGCGCCTCAAAATCTGTGGCCGCCTTCTTTTGTAGTTCCAACAGTTTGTCGATCGCAATCAGTGCTTGTTGCGTCATCGGATCGATACGACTCGTGATCGTGGTAGTGGCGCCCTCCGGATTAAATGCAAGGGCATGCGCAAGCGCATGATTGAATGGCACTTCCATTCGCTCGATCAGGCTCGCTACTTCGGTAGCCAATTCCGTCTCGGCTGCCGTCAGACCAAGCCCCCTTAAGTCTTCAAACGATTTGACGTACCGCGCCTTTTCAGCCTTGACCTTTGCAGCTTCGCGCGACATGGCGTCTACACTGCTCTGTAAGCCAACATTACGCATCGCGATGCCTCCTTCAAGGAGTGCACTCTTCATTGCCACAGCGAGAGATCGCTTTGCATCGGAGAGGTGCAATCCTTCCAAAAGATCCTTTTTGTTCCGAGAGTTCATGAAACTCCCAGTCAAGAGCAAGGCTACGAGGATCGTCAGGATGAGACCAAAGCCGAGCGCTAGTCGCGCGCCGATACGTGTATTGGATAGCTGCATACCCCTCACAAAGTCCGATCAGATTTGAAATGCTTGCCGTCGACGGCCGGCGTCGTTGCCATGCAATTTAACAATGGGCCTGGTGCTTGGAAAGCAAGGAATTGTGATTAACTTTGTCTATGCTGCGCTTAGACACACTTCGTTGAAATTTTCCGCATCTTGCGACGAGATCGGGAATTAGACCGAACTTAGACTCATTGTTCGGCGCCTGATGACTGTAATACCAGCATGGTCGCTTTTGCCCAAGAAGACCATGACGGCCGGTGTCTGCAATGCTCAGCTCGGACAACCCGAAAGAATTTTGCAACGCAGTTTTACGCAGGGGCGTATGACACATTTCGGCACAAATTTCCGCGTAGGGTCGCCTAAAGTGAAACCAAGTTTAAGTCAACACTCGCTGCATCTGCAGCGGTCGTACTGGCGTGTAGTGGGCGCGCCTTCCCTCGAGGGTTCGTGTCGGGTGCGTGCACAGAGTGGTTATAGCGAGGAGACAGACGAGTTTCGTGGCTTTTTGTGCCACACGTTGAATGGCGAATAGATGTCGCGATTCACGCCAGCGTACATAACTGTTTATCGAGGGCGTTGCAAATTTGCGGTTTCATATTGCAATTTCTCTCCTTCAGTTGCCGGCACTGGCTTGCTAGTCTTGCGACGAGAAGATTCCTGCAGATCCGGATATCACGAGAACCAAACCCGTATCGACATTTGAAGAGGGCTATTCCCATGTCTAAGAAGCGCGATTTTTCCGAGAAGATTTACATAGACCCCAGGTTTTCCGCACTGGTCATGAAAAGGCAGCGCATGAGCCTGGTGTTAGTTGGGCTTAGCATGTTGTCGTTCTTTCTGATTCCCCTGATTTCTAATTTTGTCCCGGAGCTGTTCCAGGTTCCCGTCGCCGGCGCGATCAACGTCGGATTGGTTTATCTGATTGCACAGTATGGAATCGGAGGTCTTGTTGTATGGCGCTACTCTGCGCATTCGGCGAACGTGGACAACGAATCAAAAGCGCTTGTTGCCAGTTTCATTGGCGCGGATCGATAGACCAGCATGGTTGTCTAGAGAATTTCCAATCGAGGGGACGATGACTTCATTTTCTAAGCGCAGGCACGCGGCATTCATGGTTGGCTGCACCACTCTTGGCCTATTTACCTTTAATGAAGTGCATGCGCAAGCGGTCACATTGGTTTCCAAAAGCAACCAACTCGTCACGCTTCTCGTATTCCTTGCGCTCTTTTTCATTACACTCGCAATTACCTATTTTGCGGCGCGCCGGAACAAAACCGTCGGCGATTTCTATACCGCCGGTGGAGGCGTTTCCGCACGCGTGAACGGCGTCGCGATTGCTGGTGACTACCTTTCCGCCGCTGCGTTTCTTGGCGTGTCCGGACTAATTGCGCTATACGGATTGGACGGCATTTCCTATGTGGTCGGCTTTTTTGTGTCCTTTATTCCGGTACTGGTACTTGTCGCAGAGCCTTGCCGGAATCTGGGGAAATATACGCTTGGGGATGTACTCGCGTATCGCAATAGCTTCCGTGTCACGAAGTCAGTCGTCGCGATATCGAGCATCTTGGTGGCTCTGTTCTATATGGTTCCCCAGGTTGTCGGCGGCGCCGTCATTATCCGAGCACTTATCGGTGTTCCATATGAGGTCTCTGTGGTCGCCGTCGGTCTGTTGATGCTCGCTTATGTGATGTTTGGAGGAATGCGGGCAACCACCGCGGTTCAAGTATTAAAGGCGGTACTGCTTATTTCGTTTTGCTTCATATTGGTAACGCTCTCCTTGATTCCATATGGATTTGACATCAATGGGTTCTTCAAGGATGTCTCATCGAGCGCCGTCATCCAGAGCCACGTCCTGGACAATCTTCTTGGAGGCAAATCCGCGCTGTCCGTTGAAGATGCTGGCCGTCGCTTCCTGGAGCCTGGCCTGTATCTCAAGAACCCTCTTGAACAAGCGTCCTTAGGCTTGGCTCTCGTATTTGGTACCGCAGCAATGCCGCATATCCTGATGCGCTTCTTTACGGTTGCTGATGCCCGAGAGGCGCGGAAGTCGGCAATGGTCGCAATGGCGGCAATCGGCCTATGCCATTTGTTCATCGTGATTATAGGTTTTTCCGCAGCACTCAATGTCGGGCCCAAGGAGATTATCGCGTTGGACAAGGGGGGGAATCTCGCCGCGCCAATGCTCGCGCAATTCTTGGGTGGTGGCGCCGACAGTGCGATGGGCAACTTCATGCTTGCTCTTGTGGCTTCGGTTTCATTTGCAACTATCGTGGCTGTCGTGGCCGGACTGACCCTTGCAGCGGCCTCATCCCTGGCCCATGACGTGTACGTCGGGGCGATTCGCGGCGGAACGGCTACGGAAAAAGAACAGGCCGTCGCCGCCCGGGTGGCAACGCTGGCGATGGCCATTATGTCAATCATCGCTGGAATCTGGGCAAAAGGACAGAACGTCGCCCATCTCGTTGGCCTTGGCTATGCAGTCGCTGCCTCTGCAAACCTGCCGGCCTTGATACTGACGTTGTATTGGAGGCGTTGCAGCACCACCGGTGTGGTCGCAGGTGTCATTGGCGGAACGGTCTTGAGTATCGGCCTGGTCCTCGTGTCGCCGAACATGACCTATCCGCTGCAGCAAAAGACGGCTGCGATGAACACCGTCACCGCGCTTGAAACAAAACTGAAGAATGCAGAACTCGGAAACATCGCTGCATCGGCCGACGACCGGGCGAAATGGATCAAGGAGCTCAATACTGCAAATTCGACCGCGGCGGCGATTCCGAAAGACGCCACCAGCATTGTGGGGCTGCGAGAACCTCTCATCACCCTGCGTAACCCAGGCCTGATCTCGATTCCTGTCGGTTTCTTGCTGGTGATTTCCTTCTCAATTCTGTTCCCCAGCGATTTCTCTTCGTCACGCTGGATTGAGTTCGCAGTACGTAGGGAGACCGGGGTCGGCGCAGCACAGGCGGTCGCGCACTAGCGTTTCTATACATAGACAATTGATAAGGACGAGCTATGCACTTACCTACCGTTAAAGTTGGGGCAGCACATGTGGCGCCCGTGTACATGGATCGCGCAGCGACTGTGCAGAAAACATTATCGCTCATCGACGAGGCGGCCCGAAATGGGGCGGAACTGGTGGTGTTCCCGGAATCGTTCATCCCCGGCTTCCCGGTATGGGCCGCGCTATGGGCGCCCATCTACAATCATGAATGGTTCAAGCGTATGGCCGAGAATAGTATTCTGGTAGATGGGCCAGAAATGGCAGCAATTGCCGCCGCCGCCAAACGGCATGGCGTCTTTGTGTCGTTGGGATTCAGCGAATCCACAAGGATCAGCGTCGGTTGTCTGTGGAATTCCAATGTTTTGATTGGTGACGACGGGGTCATTCTTAACCACCACCGCAAGCTGGTCCCGACCTTTTACGAGAAGATGGTGTGGGCGCCAGGCGACGGTCACGGCCTGCGCGTCGTCGATACACGCATCGGGAAAATCGGCGCATTGATATGCGGAGAGAACACGAATCCCCTCGCGCGCTATTCTCTCGCAGCGCAGGGAGAACAGATCCACATCTCAGCGTGGCCGGCCATCTGGCCAACCCGCAAGCCGGGCAACCAGAATTTCGACAATCTGACGGCGAATCGCATTCGGGCCGGTGGCCATTCGTTCGAAGCGAAGGCATTCGGCATTCTCAATGCTGGATTTATGGATCATGTGATGATCGACTGCCTGCTGGAAGGTGCGGATGCTGATGCAGCCGAGGTACTGGAGAAAACGCCACGCGCCGCAACCCAGTTCCTGGATCCCTCCGGCGCCCTTGTCGGTGACACACTGCAGCATGACGAAGGAATCGCCTACGCCACCTTTGATTTGAATGCCTGTGTCGAACCGAAACAGTTTCACGACATCGTTGGTTACTACAACCGTTTTGACGTCTTCGATTTGAGCATCGATCGCCGTCGGCTTGTCCCCGCCAAGTTCAAGGGAGATGCCGTGAATCTCCAGTACGAGCAACAGGACGAGTCGCGCAGTCTGGACGAGGCGTGAGGGTTGTCGACATCATCAACGATGCGTTCGACTGGGCAGATTCTACGCATAGTACGAAGCGAGCCTCTGTCACCATTCACCTCCTTTTCTGCCAAGACCTTATTGCCTTGGCTCGGTAGGTAACAAACACGATTAAAGATACCATGAGCGCCCCCTTTTCCAGCGAATGGGACACTTTGCGCAAGAGTCGTAATCGGCGCATTGAACGCGCGGCGAACTTGGGATTGGGTAAGACGGTACCACCGGAGCGGGTCCGCGATCTGCTTGAGGCCGTCATCTTCCCGGGTGATCGCGTATGCCTCGAAGGAAACAATCAGAAACAGGCGGATTTCCTGTCCGAGTCACTCGCCGGCTGCAACCCTAGCTACCTTCATCACCTTAGTATAGTGATGTCTGTCGTGGCGCTGCCAAGCCACCTTGACCTGTTCGAGCGCGGATTGGCAACGCGGATTGACTTTTCGTTCTCCGGCCCGCAGGGACTTCGCTTGGCGAAGTTGGTCAAAGAGCGGCGAATTGAGATCGGCGACATCCATACCTACCTTGAACTCTTCGCTCGCTACTTTGTAGATCTGACCCCCAACGTGGCATTAATCGCGGCACAAGCTGCGGATGACGCGGGCAATCTCTATCTCGGTCCTAATACCGAGGATACACCGGCAATTGTTGAGGCCACTGCGTTCAAGGGGGGCATCGTCGTTGCACAAGTCAACGAGCGTCTGGATAGATTGCCACGTGTGGACATCCCGGGGGACTGGGTTGATTTCAGAGTGCACGCGCCGCGGCCGAATTACATAGAGCCATTGTTTACCCGAGATCCTGCGCGGATTACTGACGTGCAGGTATTGATGGCGATGATCGCCATCAAAGGTATCTACGCCAAATACAATGTCACCAGGCTAAACCACGGCATTGGTTTCGATACTGCAGCGATCGAACTGCTGTTGCCTACATATGCGAATCAACTTGGCCTTAAAGACAAGATTTGCACACACTGGGCGCTCAACCCCCACCCGACGCTCATTCCTGCCATCGAATCGGGCTTTGTGCAATCCGTGCATAGTTTCGGTTCCGAGGTGGGTATGGAGGCATATGTCTCGGCCCGTCCCGATATATTCTTTACCGGCACGGACGGGAGCTTGCGCTCTAATCGCGCGTTCTGCCAGACTGCCGGTTTGTATGCCTGCGACATGTTTATCGGCTCGACCCTGCAAATTGACTTGGCCGGCAATAGCTCGACGGCGACTCTGGGGCGCATAACCGGCTTCGGGGGAGCACCGAACATGGGCTCCGATCCTCGAGGCCGGCGCCATGCAAGCTCCGTCTGGCTTACGGCAGGGCGAGAGGCTCGTGGGCCGGAAGCGATCCGCGGCCGCAAGCTGATCGTGCAGATGGTGGAAACCTTTCGCGAACATATGGCGCCAGTTTTTGTAGAAGAGCTCGATGCAAGGAAACTTCAGCAAAGCATGGACGCCGCCCTGCCCCCCATCATGATCTATGGTGACGACGTCAGCCATATCGTGACCGAAGAAGGCATCGCCAACTTGCTGCTTTGCCGCACCGAGGAGGAGCGAGAACAGGCAATTCGCGGTGTCGCCGGGTTCACACCGGTCGGCATGGCGCGTGACAAGGTGGTCGTGGACAACTTGCGTGATCGTGGGGCTATTTTGCGCGCAGAAGATCTAGGTATCGATCCTCGGCATGCCAACCGTGACCTGCTTGCTGCCCGCTCTATTAAGGATTTGGTCCGCTGGTCTGGTGGGCTCTACTCCCCCCCTTCACGCTTTCGTAACTGGTGAACGCAATGAAAATACTCAAGTTTCGCTGCCAATCTGTCCCCGCTCCTCATGCCAGAGACGCCGTGTTGTGCGGGGTAGTTGGTTCAGGCAACCTTGAAGTTCTCATGCAGGCCGGTGGCGACCATACTTATTGCTGCGTTGACATCCATACCTCCGTTCGTGACTTCGACCAGATCTGGGAATCGGTCATTACCAGCTTTGCTGCGGCGCATCAGCTCGGCGGCACGCATATAACCATTAACGATATGGGGGCGACGCCCGCGGTCGTTAACCTGCGACTGGCGCAAGCATTCGCACAGTACAACGGAGTTACGCAATGAATCTTAGCTTCACCGCACAGCGAAGCTGGTTCGAAGCAACCGCCCGACAGCGGATCGATGGCTTGCTTGATGCCGGAACCTTCAGAGAAATTCTTCCGCCGGAAGCGTCCCGGCCAAGCCCGAACCTGGCAGCCCTTGGTCTGCCGGGCGCCTTCGACGATGGCGTCGTCGTGGGATATGGACACATTGAAGAAAGGCCGGTATTCATCGCCGCTCAGGAAGGTCAGTTCATGGGCGGCGGAGTCGGAGAAATTCACGGTGCCAAGATCGTTGGGATCCTGCGACGCGCGCTTGTTGACAAACCAGATGCCGTACTGCTTCTGATCGACTCAGGTGGCGTCCGCCTGCAGGAGGCGAATGCCGGTTTGATCGCCATTTCCGAGATCATGCGTGCAGTGCTTGATACCCGTGCTGCCGGTATCCCGGTACTTGCCTTGGTAGGCGGCAGCTGTGGCGCCTTTGGTGGGATGGGCATTGTTACGATGCTATGCTCCGCGGTCCTGATGTCCGAAGAGGGACGCCTAGGATTGTCAGGACCGGAAGTCATCGAGACCGTTATCGGTGTCGAGGAGTTCGACTCTAAGGACCGGGCGCTGGTCTGGCGTGTTACCGGTGGCAAGCATCGCTATCTGATGAATGATTGCGCTGAGCTGGTCGATGACGATATTGCAGCGTTTCGTAAGGGGACGACAGGCTTATTGTCCGTTTGCCAAAATGTTCCCCCCTCTCTGGCGCAACTGCGCGCGGCTCAGTTGCGCCTGGAACTACGCCATGCGATGTATGCCGACCTGCGCGATGGCTTGCAGGTATGGGCGGCGCTTGGCGTTCCCAATCCGGAAACCGTCCCGCTACTTGAACGCGATCATATGGTTGCCTTGAAAAAGGGGATGTCAACATGAGTCAGAAATGCATTCTCGATGCATTGTTCCCAGATGGCCACGCGGTCACCGTTACCGGCTATGCGCTAACAGGCGAAGCGCAGACTGTGGCGGGGCCGGTTGCCGTGCTGGGGACAACTGCAGGAGCGGCTATCGATCACAGGATTGCGTTGATCCTCGCCGCTTTCGTGTTGGACACCGTTGCGCAACACCCCAAGCGGTCGTTCGTGTTCCTCGTCGATACCTGTGGTCAAGCGCTGTCCCGCAGTCAGGAACTGCTCTGCCTTAACGGCACCCTGGCCCATCTAACGCAGTGCATAGACTTAGCCCGTCGCCACGGGCACTCCTCTATCAGTCTCGTGACGGCGAACGCCGTCAGCGGTGGCTTCTTGTCCTTCGGCCTCATGGCTGATCTTGTGTATGCGCTTGCCGACGCCCACGTGAGGGTGATGGACTTGCGCGCCATATCGCGGGTCACCAAGATCCCCCACGAGCGCCTCGTCGAACTGTCAGCGACTTCACCAGTCTTCTCGCCGGGCATAGAAAACTACTTTCGAACTGGCGGCATCGATGGAGTTTGGGAAGAGGCATCTGCAGAGCGCATGGTGGACGCATTGGCGATCGCCGACGAAGTGCGCTTGGCTGGAGACATGCGCATGACCTACGGTCAACGTCGCCAAGGGCGCCGTCTTGCTGGAGGCATCGCCGCCAAGGTACTCGGTACGCTTAGCTGATCATGCGACGCCATGACCTCGTCTATCTACATGCCGGCGCGGCAATTGAAACGGTACGTTCCGCGCCCATGGAGTCGCCTATCCTCGCGCTCGCTACGTGGTTGGAGTCTGGCCGCCCGCTTGTAGCCGCGCGCCAGGGTGAGCACCCAGGCAAACTGGCGCTAGGCCTGCGCCTACCAAACAATCCCATCCGGCGTCTGGCACTGATGGTCGCGCCGGACGCCGTAGCCTCCGTTCGCCCGCCGCTACTGCCCGAGAACTGCATGTCACGCCTGCCACCAAGTTTCCATGCACCGCTTCGTGAACTGGCCTCCGAGATCCGCGGCGTTGGAGCCCGGGTGGGCGTCTATGGTTCGGTTGCTTGGGAAGTATTGAGCGACCACGGCTATCGACATCCGGATTCGGATATCGATCTGATAGTTGATGTCGAGAATCGGTACCAGCTCGAGACTGCAATTGATGTCCTGGGTCGGATCGCCGGTCTTTTGCCCTGTCGCCTCGACGGCGAAGTGCGCATCCCGAACGGTGATGCGGTCAATTGGCGTGAGCTTGCCGCCGCCTACGCCAGCCGCAGTGGAAATCTTCTGGTCAAGGGAGAACGTGCGGTGAGTTTGAAACCGCTCGCTAACCTCCTCGACTCCTTTAGCGTCGCCAGCAGCTTGAGATGATGATGCATGCTCCCTTGCCCTTTAGTCAGGATCATCCTGCGACCGCAATTTCATCGTTCGGGTTTACCGCCGATCTTATCGGCATTTTGGCCATCCACGTGCTTTACCGTGAAGTCGAACTTGCCCCGAAGCCAGGGCTTGTAACAGCAAGCAGCAGTGGAAGCCACACTGATATGACGTTTGACACCTTTCTGCGCAGCCTGCAGGCATTGCGGCCATACTTTTCTGCGGTGACGGCTTGTGGGATGCAGCGTCCGGATTTTGCCCAGTTACAGTCTCTCGGAATTCGCGCCGAGAGCGAGATGTTAAAGGCTACTGGCGGAACGAATACGCATCGAGGGGCGATCTTCAATCTCGGCCTCCTCTGCGCCGCCAGCGGGGTGCTGCTCGCCAATCGCATCCAACTCAGCGCCGCCGCCCTATGCCAAGCTGTGGCGAGGACGTGGGGGCACGACATCCTGAGTTGCACTCCCCCCTTCCAGTCGCTCAGCCACGGCCAGTGCATGGCCCGTCTGCACGGTGCGGGCGGGGCACGCCAGGAGGCTGCGGCAGGATTTCCATCGGCGCATAAGATCGGACTATCGACCTATCGCTCAGCACTGACAAACGGCGCCGACACCGAGCAGGCTTCCGTTCAAACCCTGTTTGCGTTGATCTCGGTAGTGGAAGACACGAACCTATTATGGCGGGGCGGGCCATCAGGTCTAACGTACGCGCAGCGGGCAGCACGTGACTTTCTGGAGGCGGGCGGCATATTCACTGCTGATTGGAGAGCTAGAGCCGCAACAATTGATCGCGACTTTACCGTCCGTCGGCTGAGTCCAGGTGGAAGTGCCGATTTGCTTGGTGTGACCCTATTTCTTGCCGCCGTCGATGGATTGATCTGATATGCGCTTCGCCCTTATCTTCGGTAGCCAAGGCGCGCAACGCATCGAGCACTGGCAACAGTTGGTAACTGCACCGGATGGTATGGTGATCCAGGCGCTGCGAAAGCAAGCGCCCGAATTCGCTGACTCGATTCATTCTGATCTGGAACTGCTATTCCGAAATCATGTCGCCCAGCCGGTGATCTATTCGTACCAGGCACTCCTTTGGGAGCAGCTGCGGACGCAACTTCCACCACCTGTCTGTACCGCCGGTCACTCTCTGGGAGAACTCGCAGCTTGCGCCGCTGCCGGCCTTTTTAAAGTGGAAGACGGCGTCATACTGGCTGCCACACGGGCGCGGTTAATGGACGCACATGTTTACGAGGAATGCGGGATGCTTGCCGTTATAGGACTGGACGAAACGCTCGTTTCCGAACTGGCATTCGCCGAAGGACTGGATGTCGCCGTCCGCAATGGCCCCCGTCATATGGTGGTGACCGGTCCAGTCGCGGACATTGCGACTGCAGCCCGCCGCTTCGGGAATGCCGGCGCTCGCCGGCTGATCCATCTCGCTGTACATGTACCATCGCATACGTCGCGAATGGCCGAAGCAGCGCGACTGTTTAAAGCCAATCTGGAACGACTCTCCACAGGCCAATTGTCGTTTCCAGTGTTTAGTGCCATTGATGGGATACCGGCACGGTCAAGCACGACGGCAATCGACGCACTGGCCCGCCAAATTGCAACGCCGCTCGATTGGGACAATTGCCTGCGCGCTGTAATTGAAATGAAGCCGGACATGGTCCTGGAGATCGGCCCCGGCGATACTTCAGTTCGCCTACTCAGCCACATTGCTCCAGAGATCCCGGCCAGGAGTAGTGACGATTTCCGCACTGCTCGGGGGATGATCAATTGGATTCTTGGCCATAGAACCTGAGCGTCAAATGAATATCCAGACTTGCCGCTGCGACAGCGCCATGCATTCCGTACTGCGGCCAAAATGCAGGTCGACTATGAATGGCAGGGCGTATGTCTGCTGCCACTGTAACAGCGGCTCAAACTGAGGAACCGGAGGTACTCGTGGATACGAAGCGTGTCAACTGGAACGACTTCCGAATTCTTCTGGAACTTGGACGCAATAACACCCTTTCATCCGCAGCCCGCCAGTTAGGCGTCGACGATTCGACCGTCAGCCGACGCGTCGCCCAACTGGAATATGCGCTCGGTGAAACACTGTTCGCACGGGACCATCTTGGTTTTCACCTGACTGCGCGAGGCAAGGAGCTTCTCGAGTATGTCCAGGATATGGAAAGGGGCGCGCTCGCAATCATCGAATCCGTGAAGAAAACGCATCAAGGTCCCGCGGGAAAGGTACGGATTGCGACCATGGAGGGTATTGCTTCACTGTATCTTGCTGCAGAACTCGTGGAGTTACAGAGCAAATGCCCGTTGCTGCAGGTGGAGCTCGTCACTTCCGCAAACCATGTTTATGTTAACCGACGCGAAGCCGACATCTTTCTGAGCTTCTTCCCATTAGAGGGGCGAGGTCTTGACGTTACCTCTTTAGGAAAATTTCGGCTTCACCTGTATGCCTCTCTCCCTTACTTGAAAAGGTTCGGCACTCCGCTCCGAACTGAAGAACTAGAATCGCATTCCTTCGTGTCGTACGTGGAAGATTTGATTCAGTTGGACGCGGTACGCTGGCTCGATGAGGGCGTACCCGACGCGACCGTCGTCTTTCGATCCACAAGCATGTTGTCTCAAATGTTTGCGGCCGCGGCGGGCGCAGGGATTGTAATGCTGCCAGAGTTCGCGCGACCGGAAAGATTCGGACTTATTCAGATATTAAGCAATCAAATCGAGGTCAGCAGGACCATTTGGTTAACTGTTCATCGCGACCTGCAATACGCGGAAAGAATAAAGGCAGTAGTGTCGTTCCTGCGCGGGACTTTACAGCGCGACTATCCGGTTTCATAACCTTCAAGAGATGAATTGCAACCAACGGAAGGGTCCCCTAGACCAAGAGATCGGTCTCAACCGTCAAGACTCTCGTTTAGATTGGATTTTCATCGTGATTGCCCGCGTTGTTCTGTACCACGTCCAGGTGATCGGGCAGCGTCAAGCACGCCTCAAGACCCCCATTCACGCGGTTCGACAACTCGATCTTGCCGGCAACAGCAAGGACCAGTTGCTTCACGATTGCCAATCCCAGGCCCGTTCCCCCAGTTTGACGATTACGTGATTGTTCGACTCGATAGAAGGGATCAAAGACAGCCACCAGTTCGGCGTCCGGGATTCCTGGTCCGCGATCGCGTACGATAATCGTCACTCCACCATTCTCCGATGCCAGTACATGGAGTTCCACCTGCTTTCCGAACTTGAATGCATTGTCAAGCAAATTGCATACGATACGGCGTAATGCGTGCGGGCGGGTCACGATGGTTTTGTGCACATCACAAGCAAAGTATAGTTGCTCACCAGCATCCTCATAATCTCCTGCAATACTGGCTATGAACGCATCAATGACAACGCGTTGTGCGAGCTCCCTTGCACTGCTAGCGCTACGCGCGAAAGTAATCCCCTCCTCGACCAGTGCCTGCATTTCGTCAAGGTCGCCGGTCATTTTGGCTCGAAGCGCATGATCGTCGGACAAGTCCGCTCGTAATCGTAAACGGGTGATCGGGGTCTGCAAATCGTGCGAAATCGACGCGAGAGTATGCGCCGCCATCTTCTCAGCGCGCATGAGCTCTGCCTGCATCGACTTTAGAGATTCGATCGCTTCCTCAAGTTTTTTCGTACGTTGTGATACCCGAAGTTCCAGCTGGCGATTGAGTTCACGGATCTCGTTCTCGATTTTTCTCTGTCGTGTAATGTCCAGCGGGGAAAATAGACTTACGCGTCGGCCATCCAACCGAATAATGCGTGAGCTGACTGAACATACTAGCTCTCTTCCAGAGCGATGCAACAGGAGCACGTCTCGCTTCCGCTCATTGTCGGTGAGCTGCGACTGCAGATAGTGCCTTAGTTGGCTGCAATCCTGGCATATATCGATTTCTTCGATGGTCCGTCCGATGAAATGCTTGAGCGGATAACCAAATTGGTCCACGAATGCAGAATTGGCTTCCAATATTCTTTGATCCTCTGTGTCAATGAGCGCAATTGGTACTGGCGAATACTGAAAGAGGCTGATAAACCGCGCACGATTTTCCCGCAGAGAGCGCTGGCTTTTCCTGAGCCGCATGCGGGAGCGGTGAAGCCGTCCTATATGTACAACAAGAAGGGAGGCAAGACCAATCTGCACCAAGACGAAAACCGCTGCAAATACGATTCTTTCCTTTGCCCATCTTTCCCAAGGAGCCAGAACGTTTCGCATGCTGCGACTAAAGATCGTCACGACTCCAAAATTCGGCGCCTTTCTGTACACCGAGATTTGTCCCTTACGATTCGGAGGCAAGTTTAGAATTCCGTCGAGCGGGCCACTGCGAATGATCGCGAGGGTAGATTCAGCCAAGCGGTATGGTAGTTCATTTGGTGCAGTCAGCTGGTACAGAATTTCACCGGAGAAGGAAACCAAGGTCACGCTTGCCCCTGCACTCGTACTCACCAGCTGGAGCAGATCCGTCAAAGTGGGCATGCTAATTTCGGTACTGATAATACCGACCTGTCTTCCTTTGTGGTCATACAGGTTCCTTGCTACGGGAAGCACATTTTCATTGTCGATACGGCGGCGAAACGGATTCCCAACGACCACGGTAGCGAAGTCGGGATTGTTCAGCAGGAATGAGATATATGCCCTTTCTTCGTCGGGAAAGGCGTACGATGGAAAGTCAATGGGGCTTGCCCAGCGCCGCCCTTCAAGATCAATGTATTGGAATGCACCAGCAGATCTGCTTTGTCGCAGGCTGCTATTAACGAGGGACTTGATGGTGTTTTCGTCACGTGCGATGTCGTAGGGTAGTGCAAATGTGCCGATCGCCACCGAATCGAGCCGGCGTTCCGCAGCTTGCAGCTGCTCCAGCACATACCCGCCGATCAATGATATCGCGATTACTCCATTCTTCGTTTCTGATTCGACAGTAAATTCAAGATCTTGGATTATCGAACGAAAAGTCTGCACGGTGACGGCAACAGATGTGATCAGGGCGAACAGGATCACGGTCGCCCGTGCTGCCGCAGGAGATCGCTGCCAGCCCCGATACATCAATCTCATTGAGCGTGCGATGGCAATCACACCAGATGACCCGTCATGTTGTCGTCGCACGTCACATTACCTGATCGTGATGGTTCCAGAGCCACGTTCAACTCTCTTAGAAGATCACTCGTACACGCCGCAACCGATCCAGATATCGTTTACTCGTTCAATGTAGGATCGCTTCATTTCGACCTTTCCGCTCAGGGAATTGGGCCAGCGATAGCGGATCCAGCCTTTTCCTTCTGGCGAATTTGCCACCTTGAGCGCTTCCTTTATGATGTACACACCGTCCAGATCTTTCATCTCGATCAGTTGCCGACCGATCATCTTGGGGTTTTGTCCGTGTGCCAACACAATGCCGTCCCCGTTGATGCCGTAAACGAAGAAATACAATTCACCCTTGATGAACGGTCCGTTGGGATCGTTGAACGCTGCCAATGCCTTTTCTTTGCCATGGGTCTTTACATACTCAACACCTTTTTTCACGAAGGCTACGGCGTCTTCCGGTGTCGCCCTGCCTGCCCCGTATGCGCTGGACAGAACCACCAGCCACAGGATTCCACTAAACAGTATTCGAACGTACCGCCGCATGCGCTTCTCCATTTCTAGTGGCCATTCGTGCCACGCTCTCGCCTCGCCCCCACTATCACGTTTCAAATCAGACTCGAGGCAAACGTCCCACGGTGTTACCAAGCGACGACGAGCGGTTTGAGTTAGTTTGAGTTATGTTGAGATGAAATCAGTGGCGCTAACGGGAACGCAGAACACATAACCTTCGCTTCTCACTGTCTTGATATATTGCTGTTCTCGACTGTCGTCCCCGAGTCGCTGCCTTAGCCTGCTGACCAGCGTATCAATGGAGCGGTCAAATACATCCGCTTCACGTCCTGCTGTCATACTCAACAACTGCTCTCTGCTGAGTATCGTTTGAGGGTGTTCCAGGAACACACGCAAGAGACGGTACTCGGCACCGCTTAGACCCACAAGCGCTCCAGTCTGGTCGGCCAGGTTCCGCACTGTGGTATCAAGGACCCAAGTACCAAAAGTAAACTGGCGTGTCGATTCACGCACCCGCATATTTGGCGGGAGCATTCTTGCACGACGCAATATGGCACGGATGCGTGCCAGGAGCTCGCGCGATACAAAGGGTTTGGTAAGGTAGTCGTCCGCACCCATTTCAAGTCCCACGATTCGATCCGGCTCGTCATTTCGGGCGGTAAGGATAAGGATAGGAATGGCCTGGTGCGGCCCGGCTCGCAAGTCCCTGCAAAGATCCAGTCCACTTTCTCCGGTCAGCATTAAATCGAGAACCAATAAATCGACCGATTTGGCAGCCAAAATGCTGCGCATTTGGCGACTACCGCTGGCAACACTTACACGCATCCCCGCCTTTTCCAAATACTGGGCGAGCAGGTTGCGGATTTCGGCATCATCGTCAACAATCAGGATATGATCCACTGGCTCCATACCTTATCTTTACAGCCTTTCTTCAAACATTTGTGTCTCTATTTGCCCAACTCTCGCCCTGAAAAAGAGTGGTTACAAAAAAGTCGACCTTCGATACGGAATCGCATCGTGCCGTGCATTCTTCGCTAGATCCGTGGTCTGGCTCGCCAAACGGTATTCTCCGGGACGACTTCCGGTCCACTTCTTGAATGCACGGTGGAACGCGCTGGGTTCGGCAAAGCCAAGGTGTTCCGCGATTTCGGCGATACTTTTGTCCGTGTCACCGAGCAATCCTATGGCGAGATCGCGTCGTAAGTCACTCATGATTTGTCGGTACGACTGCCCTTCCTGATCGAGCCTACGACGCAGCGTCGTCTCGGAGAGGTACAAGCTCCGCGCAATCGACACGAATCCTGGCCATTCCTTGGGGCGAAGTCTGCGGAGGCGACGTCGTATCTGTGCAGTCAGACCGCCGCTGCTTTTGTCCTTCAATAGGAAGCTTGCGGGTGCGCTTCGCAAAAAATCCTCCATTGTTCGCTCATTCTGGATGTTCTGCAGGCCCAGGTATTGGGCGGAAAAGATAATTCGGGTTTGTGGCTGCTCGAAATGCAACTCCTGAGAGAACAACACGCGCCACTCTCCGCTGAAGTACGGCTCGCGACAGCAAAAATCGGCTCGAATTACAGGAATCTGCCGTCCGATAAGCCAACATGCAAGGCCGTGAAGCATAAGCAAGTACGTTCCATAGGCGAACGGTCGCTTCGGCGGCATTTTTGCGTTGCTCTTCACTGCAACTTGCTCGTCCGTATCTTCAAGGACAAGATAGGCAAGATCGCCGTCGCGGAGAAGATGAGAGCAGGTCCCATCGAGAATAATGCGCATGAACCGCGTCGCACGCTGCATCGCGCTCTCCAGGATGTCGCAGTGAATGACGGAGTGACACAGCAGAGTGAAACTGCCACATTTCATGCGACGGCTGTCCATGCCGAGGAATTCATCGTTCATTTTTGTAGCAATCAATTTCCACAACATGCAGTACTGTCGTGCCGAGACGCGCGCCTGGGGGGTCTCCAACAGCTCAGGGGATATGCCGGCATTGACTGCCAGTTCGATCCAGTTTGGGTCAATGGTTCGTAGACATTCAAGTGCCTCGTTAACGAACGCAATTGAAATGGTCACCTTCTCCATCACATTGTGTCTTTCACTCACAACTACACCAGGTTGGCCAGTGGCTGAAACCACCATCAAACTTGAGCGAATCTGGCATGGAACAAATGGATAATCTTGCGTAGAGTAGCACCGTAGATCCTCTCTGAGGGAATCGAAATCCTTATATCAAGTACGACTGCGCTACAGGCTGTAGCGTCGGAACGATAGAGCAGATCCGTATTCGGACTTGCTTGTTGGTAGAAATTTGTTTGGAGTGGCATATGATTATTCGTTTGTGGGTAACAGGTCTTTTTCCATCACGGGCCGAGAACTACGATAAGTTCGCGAACTCGCGTTCGCTTCACATGTTCAGGACGCTTGACGGCTGTGAGGGAGTACTGTTCATCCGGTCAGAAACGCAAGGTTATGTATTCAGTTTCTGGCGCGATGTGGACGCAATCGAGGCGCTTTCAAAATCGGACTTGTACCAGCAAACGGTCAAAGAGATCGTCGCTGCAGGTTTCCTGTCCGAACCGCAAACTGTAGAACTGGTGAATGTGACAGGCGGCTTTCTTGCACACAACGCCATGCAATTCCTTCGTTCATTGTCCATCGATCTCGGTGCACAGGAGATTCGTCTCGTTGGTGAGCCAAGGTAGCGATGGCCTGCACGAAGGAGCCAGCTCATTTCATCCAGATTCGTCGAGGATCGGTGCTTTCACGCCCGCGCTGCATGCTGCACGAGGGCGTAGCCTTCGCAGTCGAACTTGGCAAGTACGGGACCAGATACACGTGACGGTATCAATAGAGACTTAATAGTCAAGATGACAGATGACGTATTGCCGATCTCTGGCGTCCCTTGCGTTGCGCATCGCGTTGGCACGTACATGATGTTTCCTTTCAAGTAGTGTTTGGAATGCACAATGCGTAGATACTAGTCCACACGTAAATTCTCGGATCTTTCCCTTAACAGCATTCCGCCATGCTGGCCGATTGACCTGCATGGCACGGCTGTGCCTGGTGCGGCACCGAAACCAGGTAAAGCCGCTGTCGTATACAACTTGTCCCCCTGCATGCAGCTGGAGTAAAAGAAAGAAGTGACGGATCAACTACGCGAATGACGAAGTGCATAGTACGAGCGCTGTGCCGTGCGCCGGCGCCTAAACCTAACGCTTTCGCTGCGATATACCATTGTTGCAATGTAGTCTGCGATGCTCCCCCACAATCCAGGGGCCAGATCGTGGCCCATTCCCTCGATCAGGACGTGCTCGGCACCCGGAATTGCCGCAGCGGTGGCCCGCCCGCCACTCACGTTGCAAACCGTATCTTGCGGTCCGTGCATGATGAGCGTCGGGATAGCAATATTGCCCAGCTTGTCCACACGATCCTCTGGCGCGATTAATGCGACGGCTTGCCGTCCGATGGCGCCCTGATCGTTGTCCTGGCTCCGAGCCAGACCTGCCACTCTTGCCAGTTTCGCTGGCGCCGTCGGATATGCGGGTGATCGAATGATCGGTGCTGTACGAACTGCTCGTTCAATAGAGGACTCCCGAGTGGTTATCTCCTCCTTCTCTAAGAGTGCCGCTTTCGTCTCAGAGTGCATCTGTCGGGTGGACATGTCCCCTGCCGTAGGCATCATCGAAGTAAGCGAGCGAACGCGTCCAGGATATTCAAGCGCCATGACTTGGGCTATCGCGCTGCCCATGGACGTACCTACCACATGAGCTGAATCTATGCCAAGGAAATCAAGAATCCTCACTGTGTCGGAAGCCATGTTGGAAAGATTATTGAAGGCCGAGGAGTGGTTACCTGCACGCGCCAATAGCAAATCGGGCGACGGTGGATGATCGAGATGCATAGAATGTCCGGCGTCCCGGTTATCAAAACAAATAACACGTAACCGTCGGTCAAGAAGCGCCTGAAGAAAGCCAGCTGGCCAATAATCCATTCGCGCAGTGAGGCCCGTAATGAGAAGAACGGCCGGGTATGCTGGATTTCCTAGCGTTTCATAGGCAATTTCAACGCGCGCATCACCGATGCCGCGAGCAGTCTTTTCATTCAACATAGCTTCAGTTCCTTATCCTAGACGGCCAGCGTACAATTGAGGTACCGCGTCAGACCCTGCTCCCAGCCGCCAAGGTCGCGGGGCAGCTTGGCATCAAGAAACCGCGTCAAGGCCTCCGATACCGCTGGGTCACCACCGCCAAACTCATGTATGAGGACACGTGCTTGCAGCGTAAGTTTGCGAACTCGACCAGAGGACAGATCTCACCTCCATGCAAGCACGTAACTACTGAACCATTGTTCGTCAAAGTGTCTAGGGAACCTGATCTGATCTCATGCAGCCGGCCTTTCGACTAAATAAGTGGCGCCCAACCTTCGACATTGCATCGAGCATGCACCCACGTTGTCCGCATCGATCGGAGTATCGGTTAGCGGGGTGAGACCGCGCAACCGATTACGCAGCAACAACACTCGTTCGACCTGCTCCTCAATCTGGGTCAAATGTGTGCGTAATATGTTTAACTTCCCCGAGTGTCAGCCCAAGTTCATGTAGCACGCGAATTTGATGGTGACCGTTCCTGCCAACACTACGGACAATTGCAAGGTGTTACGCCGCGAGCCGAGCGAATTTCAGAATACGTGGCGCATCCCGATCATGAGCCCAGTTTGACCGGCACCGGCAGCAGGCGACGCTGGCGAGATAGAACTGACGGATACCGAATAGCTTGCTGTACCTTGGTTATTCACATGGCCGATCAATCCGTACAAGGACGTGCGCTTGCTAAGCGCATAGTTTGCACGAAGGACGGTCATGGACGCATCCGCATTCATGTCACTATTGCGGATCGTTGAGAATTGCGCGTCGACACTGACGGCCGCGGTAATAGGATAGCTTCCGCCGAAGAAGTAGAGGTCCGTCGTGATATCAGTGGCGGCGCGAATCTGACGATGAACCAAGCCACCACCAACCTTCGCCTGGCCAAACTTCAAATAACCATTCAGGAAAATGCGGCGATCATAATCGCTCGAGCTAGGGGCTGCAACCGGAATGCGTCCGGGAATCACTGCAAATGCTCCGCCACCACCGCGTAGTTCGTCGACTGCCAAAGCCATACCCCACGTTCCGGTGTCATACCTTGCAAGCGCAGACCACTCAGTACAAGAACGACCACCTCGTTCACCGGCACAGTTCCCCGGAGGGAGTGTGTCCCGCCCGAGCGAATAGGTCGCGCCAACGGTCCAGTTCTGAAATTTTCCTTTATAGGAAATGGAATTGTCGACGCGGGCATTGGCGGGATAGGTATCGAGCGCGTACAGGCTGAACGATGCCGGTCCGATCACGTCTGCATCGGTTAGGGAAAAGAAGGCCATAGTCCAGTGCCGCCCTAACGACAGCGTCCCCCACTCGCTCTGCAATCCAACAAAAGCCTGCCGACCAAATAAGCGCCCACTTTGCAGGAGAGATCCGGTAGTGGGCGCAATGCCTGATTCCAGGACGTATACAGCAGCCAAACCCGGTTCGATCTGTTCCTTACCCCGAAATCCTATCCGGGACGGGAACTGGCCACCAGTCAGATTCGACATGCGAGTAACGCCACTTCCGTCCGCACCGATGTTGTTAATACGTTCGACACCGACATCAAGCAATCCATAGACTTGTACAGTGTCGGCCGCCGCTGCAGTGCATGCATAGGACACGGCAGCGACCAGAAGAAGGGGCACGAGTTTCATGTTTGTCTCCATTTTTTAGGTATAGAAAACCCCGCCCGCGGGATTAATGCGGGTGCACAGATCGGGAGCGGGGTTTGAGTAGGCTACTTAGCGATAAACGCCGGACAGGACAACCATGTTGTCAACACGCTCGACGTAGGACCACTTGGTCTCCATCTTTTGAGCAGCCGGATTGAAGAATTCATAGGGCGGTAGCCAGCCTCGACCTTTTGACTTCGCCAGCTCGATAGCGTCGCTCGCAAAGCTATTGCCGTTCCGGTCCCGAATGGCGATCAGATTCTTGCCGACCATCTTCGGGTTCACTCCATTGGCTAGTGCCATACCGTCAAGATCGAGCACGACGATGTATAGCTCGCGATCAATAAACCTTCCACTCGGGTTGTTGAACTCCGCGAGCGACTTTTCCTTGCCATTGATTTTTACGTATTCGACTGCCTTCTTGACGAAGGCCACAGCATCGTCGCGCGTCGGCAATTGCTGGGCAGTAGCGCTTGACACGCCAAGAACAATGGCAGAAATGATTACAGCAAAACGGGAAAACAGGCCACGCATATCCATCCCCAATGGCTAGTTATTGAATTTAGGTCACTTATGGCAATTGCGATATAGCGATGAAATGCCCCCCATCGAAATCGTCCTTGTGGTCGTTTATGTAGCTGCACTAGCAAATGGAGGTGCTGCGAAGATCAGTTTTGACAATTCGGCGAAATGCCGAACCTTCACGTCCTCCGATAGTTCGCTCCGTTGAAAGGCATCGTGCGACTTGACTGCATGCACGACCTTGCTTTTGCGCCATTCATCTTTATATATAAGATACGTATTACAATATAAGATGTCAAGCTCATTTATTTCTATATTGAAACCGCCTGCGCCCCTTCCCGATTGGCCTTGCTGCAAAGAATCGCCTCTGCTAATCTAAAAAGCTATGTCGATAGGAAATGCTTATGGATGATGAAGTGGATAATCAGCGGCTGGGGATTCAGTCAGTCGAAATCGCGGCAGAAATCCTGCGAGGACTGGCATCGGCGGGGCACGCCATTCCGCTCAAGGAGGTAGCCAAGCGTTGCGGATACCCTGCGGGGAAAGTCCATCGCTATTTGGTCAGCCTGACGCGTGAAGGACTTGTCGACCAAGATCCGAGTAGTGGTTACTACGGGATCGGTCGCGGCGCTGTGGCAATCGGCTTGTCAGGGCTGTGGGCATCCTCGCCAGTTCGCGAAGCTGCCAAGACATTGGCGCAGTTGCGGGACACAACGGGCGAAACCTGTTTCGGGTCCATCTGGACAGATGTCGGACCGATCGTGTCGCTTCTCGAAGAGTCCGACCGTCCGGTCTACATGAACGTTCGCGTGGGCGCCGTGCTCCCGCTGCAATCCAGTGCGAGCGGTCGTCTTTTCTCCGCATATCTTCCCGAGAAAGTTGTAGCTCAGGCGGCGTCACTACAAGAAAAGATTGTCGGTGATTCCGGCCGGTTCAGCAGCGAAGAAGAACGCCGTGCCGACATCATATCGACGATCAGACTGGGATATGCAACCGTCTCTGGGCTGGTCGTTCCGGGGGTGACTGCGGTTGCAGCGCCCGTCTTCGACTATCGCGGCAAGATTGTGCTAGCAATCGGCATCTTGGGTCGTCAGGAGGAATTACCACTGACGGAAGAAACGCCACAAATCAAAGCATTGCTCGAAGCATCTCGCTCCACATCGGCACGCCTTGGCTATCAGGTCAACAGCATGTAACCACCCAACGCAACGGTGCCGGTGGACCGGGGAGCTTCCAGCGGCTCGTCCCGCTGAATCCAGATAGAGAGCATTTACCACTCAGCCTAATAAGTTCATTTGTTTCCTCTTCCCTTCTTCAACCGTCTACTGACGCCGATGAACATTGAAGAAGGGCACGAGGACACCCGGTCCGCTGTAAGCCACACGCCAAACTGGATTCAGGACTATATACAAATCCGGCAAAACTCTCTTTTCGCGCTACCGACCAAGACTAACGTCATGCACTTACAGGTTGTCCAAGCGAGGCGCTCAATCAGGAATGACAGCACCAGTCCTCATCTGCATCAACGCTACCAATAGATGCAACCATGCGAGCGAGTTCGTCCGACCATAGTGCGCGTTAAAGTAGAGCTGTAACGTCCCGTCGCCTAGCGCATACAAACCCGTCCACCATGCCATATAGACACCGACCGGCTTGAGCCTCAACATGAAATACCCGCCAAGCAGCATGAGACTGGCGGAAGCAACCACGCAGGTAACAAATCAGCTCGAAATTGTGATCCACACCTCGGGCCGAACTAAATGACGCGCTACCCCGTTGAGCACATTGACCACATCGGCCTGAAAGCGCAGCCTAGCCAGCGCAACTGCGAGCACAATAGCGAGTAAGGTCGGCCCTGCAACATGCCATGTTTGCTCCTCAGACAGTTCGCTCTTCACCCCCAAGTCACGCAACTAGTGCTGCCAAGCTGAGCGTCGCATGTATCAGAGACAGCGTCGGACTCAGCAAAATGAACATCATTACAAACGTGGAAATGGCGACGGACAGGATCGTCAGGCAGGAAACAAGTTTGGAATCCATGACAGATCTCCTTCGTCACGGTAAAATATCAACAAGCGTTGAATTACATAATCAACAGCACCAAAAAAGTCAGCAATAGTTGATTTTGGTAATGGAAGGTTTTTCAAAGAGGAAGGATTTTGGAACCTGTTTACAGGTCAATGAGGAAGTCCGAACGAACGCGCGCCGCTATTCTGCGCGCCGCGCGCACTTTGTTTGCGGAAAACGGCTATGTTGGCACGACGCTGCGGGATGTTGCCTCTTCCGCCGGCGTCGATCCAGCGCTGGTTATCCGATACTTCGGAAACAAGGAGATACTGTTCATCAGGGCGTCCGAACTGAAGCTAGAACTCCCTTCTCTGATAATGCTGGATAAGGAAAAGATTGGTGAAGCATTGGTCCGGCATTTTCTACAGATATGGGAAGGCGTGAATTCGAGCGATAGCATGTTGATCCTGCTCCGCTCGGCAACGACAAATGAGGCATCGGCAGAAAAGGTGCGACAGATATTTGCAATGCAAGTTTTGCCGGCACTCAATCAATACAGTGACCTAGCTACCACCCCTATGCGGGCCGGATTAATTGCGAGCCAACTGCTTGGACTTGCTCTCTGCAAGTACCTTTTGCAGATCCCATCGCTAGTGAATATGAATGAGGAAGACATCGTGCGCCTGGTTGGACCAACCATTCAACGCTATGTTGAATGCAGCTAGACGATTTTTACAGTGCGTATGTTGATCAAGAATACTGCCGACCTTCAGCGCTAACCGGCGATGTCTTCGCATCGATCTCTGCATGGCATTCGATGTGTATGTCGTGATACGCAGAACATAAAATGAGGCGCCCTCCCCTATATTCATTCGGTACGGCCAAGATAGGCGCGTACTGCACATAAACCTGCCACCGTACCACCCAGACAGCCGTGTCGATCATCTCGCTTGGCTGGCATACGCCGCCATCTATGAAGACTACTCACCTTGCCGCGTCGGCCATTCCCTTCCTATATGGAGGAGGGCTTCGCGATCAGGGAGGCGATGTCGGAAATTTCACGCAAATCAACATGTGTTGACTCCAACGCCCCCCACGACCTAGAATTGTCAACATTCGTTGAGTTACGGATGCATGTGAAACACATCCAAGCAGGTACGGCACCTCCGTTCACGCATATTCGGGTTACCGCTTGCGCCTTCATTTTGGTTTCGAAGTGAGGAACATAAGATCGCTTCGCATTCAGATGACCTGCACGTCGACGGCCGCTCTTCCAAAACAGCGGGTGAAATTTGACCGGCCGCCGACAGTGCAAGACATCGATTGGAGGAACGGGCCGATTTATCGTTTCCGCCTCCTTATCTAGAGTAAAGGATTCAGTCGTGCGTGTTGTTCTGGTGACATTTGGCACTGAAGGTGATACTCGCCCTCTGCTGGAAATTTGCCACGAACTGAACAACGCCGGCCACCAGGTGACATTACTGGCTGAGCGCTCCACCCTGCCGACCAACTGTCGTCCCGGGTTAACGTTGATTCCGATGGTCGGCGATATCAAGATCGATTCGGCGGCGCTCGTGAGATCCGGCAAAGATATAAAACGCATGGCAAAAGTAATCGCATACATTGCAACCAGAAACGCCGCTCAATGGATGCATGACCTGACCATGCACGCATCCGGTGCGGACGCGGTTCTCTTTTCTGGCATTGCGAGTTACGTGGCCCTTTCTGTCGCCGAGCACAAGGGAATCCCGGCGATTGGCCTAGGATTATTCCCCATTTCGCCAACGGTCGAGTTTTCTTCGCCATTCGTCCCGCCGTTTCCAATGCCAGGATGGTGTAACAAACTCAGCCACCAGATCATCAATGGAATCCACTGGCGAATGTTTCGAGGCCCGACTAATCTTGCGCGCGCGCGCGTACTTGAACTAGGGCCCAAACGCCACATGTGGCGTGGTTATCCAATTCTCTACGGAGTGTCTAGGCATTTAGTCCCCACGCCGCGTGACTGGCCAACCGAATGGCGGGTGTGCGGTCCATGGTTGCATACAGCCAGCGATTGGACGCCCCCCTCCGGACTACGCGACTTTCTCGCTGACGGCCCAACACCACTGTATATCGGATTTGGCAGCATGGTCGGGTTTGACAGGGATAGAATGATGAACACAATTGTTGATGCGATCGGCGCAAGGCGGGTGGTCTTCTATCCTGGCTGGAGCGGTATTGACACGTCCAGCTTGCCCAGCAACTTCTTTGCGGTGAACGACACACCTCACAGTTGGCTATTCCCACGCGTCTCTGCAGTCATGCATCATGGTGGTGCAGGTACAACGCACGCCGCAGCTCTTGCCGGTACCCCCTCTATCGTCGTTCCCTTTATTTGGGACCAGGCATTCTGGGCAACGCGCCTCGCGAGTCTCGGGGTTGCACCTGCTTATGTGCCCGCCAAGAAGATCGACGCTCCGCAACTTCGAGAGATGATCAAGTACGTCGAATTACCTCAGGTTAAGAGACGCGCATGGCTGCTTGGCGCGGCAATGGCAACCGAGGATGGCACGTCAAACGCAGTAAGGGAAATTGAGCGAATTGTCAGAGACGCAAATGCGAGCAAATCGTCGCGCAGATTTCGCGTGTAGCAGCAGCGGCCATAAGATCGTACTAGAAGAAGGCGGTGATGGCCGTTAATCTTGCTGCGATTCGTGGCGTGCTATGCAGGGCAGTACAGCCAGCAGGTAGGAAAAGGCGGTTCTCGTTAAGGGAGTTATATGAACTTGCGCAGTTCTCGAATCGGAGTACGCCTCGAGATCGGAATCGGCATCATCATTGCGATTCTTGCAATGATGGTCGTTCTCGGAAATGTGCTAACGACCAGAAGCAAGCAGCAACTGATCGACGGACTGGAGACTTTCAATACAAAGGAGCAACTCGCCGTCACGATGAAGAGTGCGTTGCTTGCGGAGGCGTCGCCATGCACAACATAGACCACCACGTTGTCTAGGCCATCCGTACTCAAAAATATCTCCTGCATTGAAGCAGTGCCGCGGCAACCAACAACTGAGGGCATATGAATGAAAATATTTTTTGAAAAAGGATCGGTAAAGAGCGTCACCGAAGATTCTCAAAGCATCGCATCTTCTTCTACCTCCACACATGAGTTTGGTTTCGTAAGTAGTTTGAAGGAAACGTGTCGCTGGATTGATGATGAGATCAGCGAGTTTTCACATAAGAGCATAAGACTTTTTCGCGAGAACGGAATTGCGGTTCCGCCGATTCCCGTTCTCCGACTCGGACCAAAGAATCAGATTTCAGTATGCAATGCTCATCCCCAGAAAAAAAACATCGAAGACCTATATCTTCAGTGGACCGACCTCTATCGACGCTTCCTATTGATTTCCGATTTTTCTAAGATGATCTCCGTCGTGCACACACACAACTCGTTAGAGAAATCCTTGGTCATACTTCGTGATCAGACCGGCATCACCAAAGAATTTCTTGATTCCGAATTGGAGCGTTGCCGAAACGCCGTTTTTCATTTGGCGATTTCGGAAAACGGTGCGACTTCGTTTCTCTCCGACGAGGACAAGGGCGTGGATTGATTTGACGTTCGCAAGTGCAAGTGCCCTGGCAAGGCATTCGCAGAACTCCGCGACAACGCGCTCGCCAATTTATCAAGGAAGTTTGTTGCGCGACGAGTGCACTTATTTTTGAACGCTCCTGACGGATCGATACCTATCGGCGGCGCACCATAAGGAACAAGACATGAATATTTATACAATCCTGGACCGGCTTCTGCTCTGGCACAAGTTCGTCATCCTCAGCATCGTCGGCGTCATCCTGGTTGCCATTCCCGCAACGCTCTACATGCTTGAAACCGGTAAACTCATGAATGCCATCTCGAAGGAGGCAGAAGGACTTGCTCCTGCGGCGACAGTCCTGAGGACTGTCCAATCCACCCAGCAGCATCGCGGCCTGTCCGCGCTGGTGCTCGGCGGAGTGAAGGAAGCCGAGGGAAAGCGCAAGGACAAGCAGCGCGAGGCAGACCAGAACTACGACGCGGTTTCCGCCGTCGTCAAGGGTCTCAAGGACAGGAACATCGAGGCCGCATGGAACAGCGCCAGGCGTGATTGGGAAGCCCTCCGCAATGGCGTAAGCAGCCGTACGCTGTCCGTCCCGCAAAGCTACGAAGCGCATACGGCGCTTGTACCCAAGCTGCTTGTTGTCAATGACCTCATTGCGGATCATTATGGCCTGAATCTCGATCCCGACCTCGACACCTACCAGCTGATCCAGTCGATGTTCTATCAGCTGCCCTACCTGTCGGAAGAACTCGGAAAGATGCGCGCCAAGGGTGCGGGCCTGCTGGCGACAAAGACGGTGACGGCAGAGGACAGGATGGCGCTGTCGGCGATCGTCGCGCGCGTCGGGGACCGCCTGCACCAGACCGTCACCCAGTTCAACAAGGCGGCCAATGTAAACCCGCGCATTCGCGAGAAGCTGGAACCGAGCGTGAAGGAAATGGCGGCGATGGCCAACCAGACCATGCAGCTGGCCACCGAAAAGATCGTCAAGGCCGATCCGCTCGAATACTCCGGCCCGGAGTACGTGAAGCTGACGACGCAGGCGATCGACGCGCAGTACACCGCCAATGCCTTGGCTACAGCCGAGCTCAATGCGATCCTGGACGAGAAGATTCGCAACATGCAGATCGCGCGCGGCCTGATGCTGGTGTCCATCCTGGGTCTGATCGGCCTTGGCGGCCTGATCCTGTACTTCATCGCGCGCTCCGTGAGCGTGCCCTTGAACCGCGCCGTCGAACTTGCCGAGCGCGTGGCCTCGGGCGACCTGACCTCGCATATCGAAGCAAGCGGCAAGAGCGAGACGGCAAGGCTGATGATGTCGCTCAGGCAGATGAACGACAACCTGAAGCGCATCGTCGGTGAGGTGCGCACTAGTGTGGACACCATCGCATCCGCAGCCAACGACATTGCAAGCGGCAATGCCGACGTCTCGTCCCGCACCGAATCGCAGGCATCCAGCCTGGAAGAGACCGCATCCTCGATGGAGGAGCTGACCTCTACCGTCCGCCACAACGCCGAGAACGCCAGGCAGGCGAACCAGCTTGTCGGCCACGCCTCCGAGGTAGCGATCAAGGGCGGCCAGGTCGTTTCCGAAGTCGTGCACACAATGAGCGCCATCAATGAAAGCTCGCGCAAGATCGTGGACATCATCGGCGTGATCGACGGCATCGCATTCCAGACCAACATCCTGGCACTCAATGCTGCGGTGGAAGCGGCGCGTGCGGGTGAACAGGGACGCGGCTTCGCCGTGGTCGCCGCAGAGGTGCGCAACCTCGCACAACGCAGTGCGTCTGCCGCCAAGGAGATCAAGGAACTGATCAACAGCAGCGTGGAAAAGGTAGACGCCGGCAACCGCCTTGTTTCGCAGGCAGGCGCTTCCATGGACGAGATCGTCAACAGCGTCCGGAGCGTGACCGCAATCATCTCGGAAATCGTGTTGGCGTCCCAGGAACAGGCCAGTGGCATCGACCAGATCAACCAGGCGGTCTCCCATTTGGATGAGACGACGCAACAGAATTCCGCCCTGGTCGAACAGGCTGCCGCCACTGCAGAGAGTTTACGCGAGCAAGTGCAGCGGCTGGTGCATTCGATGGAAATCTTCAAGCTGAGCGGCCACGACGCGACGCACAGCACATCGCGCCTGGTGACCAACCATGGCAAGACGATGACACGCAAGGTCCGGCAACTCCGGTTGCTCGGCGAACACTAGTTCGGATATGCCTTCAGAATGCGGAAAGATGACGTGTGAGTTGGGAGCTAGCACTCGAGAAACTCGATGACACAAACTGAATCTGTTCGTTGCAAACCCAGTAATCTGTAGACGTCAGCTTTCCTTCAAATTGAGGACCAATCCGGTGGCAGGTGCCTGCTGCAGGGCACCAAGCTATCACGTGGGATGTGCGAACGATGTTGCAGGTTTTACCGGCATTCAGCGAACTAATTGAATGCAATTTCAGCGCCGCTGCCTCGCTGGCTTGCGATGACACAAGATTTTCCAATACGCACACTGTTCACGCATGTGCCGGACAATCATAAGAGATTCGCATCGGCATCCGAGCCAAACCAGCCCACATACGAAGCTTGCTCCGATGCAGGACGATTTTGCACGGACCGCCGGCGACAGCGTCGCTGTCACTGTAAGAGGAATGGTCCGATCCAGGCGTCGCTCCTGCCCTGCTGACCGCGCACGCCGAGAGTCGCATTCGCTCAACGCTTATTCGGTATCCATCCTGGTAAAGAAATCCATCGTTCTGAGATCCCTGATCAGGTCATGTTCGATTTCGTGACATCGGATCGATTGGTCTGCACGCAAAACGCGCAGACCTGGTACCGCCTCTCGAACTTAGCGGCGGCGAAGCTTATCTGCGAAATCCGGTTGGGTGCGTGGGGTGTTCGACGATCTCTCATGCCCGGAACGGAGAATATGAAACCTTAGACAACTAATCTGTGCCCGAAGTGTCTAATGTAGTTGAAATCGCGCCCAGAAACCACAGCAGGGGCCGTGCCGCTGTAGCGGGCATGAATGGGGGGCGATCACACCTTCCATTCGTGAGAGAAGCTGATGTAGATTTACACGAAAGAATCGCTTTAAGCGAGTATGGGATTCTGTTCTTCTCTTGGCTTCACAGGAACTTGCGATGGCTCTCCAATCGTCCCCTGGAACGACGTGGTGGCGGATACTACGTTCTCTGAACTTGTTACCGCTGATTATCTTTGATGCAACGTCATTGAAGATCTTGATGGCCAATCACGCGGCAGGTGAATTCTACGGTTTCGCCCAGAAGGACTGGAAAGAACGGTCCATCCTTGATCTGCATGTTCAATCAGATACTTCCATCGTACGAGGTTCTTACGCGACATCGCTCTCCGCTCACGCTCGTGCACTTGGGAAATGGCGACATCAAAAGAAGAACGGAGCCATTGTTCTGATGAATGTATTTGTCATGCCAGTTTCCTTCGGAAACAAGCGGATTGCGATGCTTATTCCATGTGAGGACCAGAGCCAAGATGGTATCGGGACAGCGTTCAGACAAACAGAAGTGGAGATGCAGAATTTGCAAGAACTGTTCGCGTTGGGATCATGGCGCTGGGATATTGCCGAAGCGAAGGTTCACCTTTCGACCCAGGCGTTACTTAACTTCGGAATGATTCCTCCAATAAACAGCATTTCATTTGCGGATTTTATGATGCTGACCCACCATGAGGATCGGGCTGCGTTGGCATCCCAGCTTGAGGAGGCGCTTGATCATCAAGCACCGTTTTCGCTTGAACACCGCGTGGTATGGCCCGATAACTCGATTCATGTAGTTCAGGAACGCGGATACATTATTGCCGATCAAGAACGGAGGGCAACAGCACTGGTTGCCGGAGCGATCGAAATCACGGCGCAACGATCGATAGAACAAGCCTTACGTCAGACAGAAAACGATCTAAACAAGGCGCAGGAGATTGCCCATGTCGGAAGCTGGGTATGGGACATTCGCAAAGACGTGCGTACCTGGTCTGACGAAACATGCCGAATACTCGGCTTCGCGCCGCATTGCCCGCCGCGCAACTCGACAAGTTTCTTAGAAATCATTCATCCAGAGGATAGAGAAGCACATGCGCGGGCCAGACAGCGCGTGTTGGATGATCCAAATGCGGAATTTGATATCGAATGTCGCGTTGTGCATCGGGATGGTTCCGTTCGATGCATTCACGCAATGGGAAAAGTCGAACGAGATGCCACTGGCACCCCGATCAAGATGATCGGGACAGTGCAGGACATTACTGACAAGAAAGAGGCGGAAGAAAGAATTCATCGCCTTGCATTTTTCGATTCCATCACGGGATTGCCGAATCGCGTACAGTTGCGGCATGCACTCGGTAGTCTGCTTCAGTCGCCGACGCCGCAACCAATTGCATTGTTGCTGATCGACATCGGCCGCTTTAGTGAAATCGCATATACGCTAGGTTCCGCAAATGCGGAGTCACTTTTACGCGACGTTGCGGCCAGAATTTCATCGACGTGTGAGGGCGCCAGTATCGTCGCCAGAGTGGGTCAAACGGAGTTTGGGGCGGTCTACGCCGGTCCGGGAGCATACTTGTATGCAAAGCAGGTACGACAGATTCACGATTCGTTTTTCACTCCGTTCGGTGTCAGAACTATCGAGTATGAGCTCGGCGTGAAGATCGGCGTCGCCCTCGCGCCGGGACAGGCGGCTGACGTTGATACGCTGCTTCGGAAGGCCGAAGTAGCATTAAGCCAGGCTCGTCAAAGCGACAGAAACTTCGCGGTCTATCACCCCGATGAGGATCCATATCGACCCCAGCGCCTCGTTTTACTGGGCGAGTTTCGGAAGGCAGTGCATGAAGGCCAGCTCATGCTCTATTGCCAGCCGAAGGCCGATCTGCGAACGGGAGAGATTCATGGGGCAGAGGCGCTGGTGCGCTGGGTACATCCAACGCTCGGCTTGATATCGCCGAGCCAGTTCATTCCGCTTATCGAGCCGACCGAACTCGTTCACGTACTGTCTCGCTTTATGTTGCAGGAAGCAGTCAAACACCATTTTTCGTGGGAGAAGCAAGGGATCCGCTTACCGCTTGCGGTGAATCTTTCGGCGCGCAATCTTTGTGAGGCTGGCCTCGAAGAATATCTGCAGGATCTATTGCAGACTTGGGGGGGTGATCCTGAATGGGTTGGCCTGGAGATTACCGAGAACAGCTTGATGGAGGAAGCAGGCGTCTCCATCGCCAAATTGCAGTCGTTGAGTGACAAAGGCTTTCGGCTGTTTATCGATGACTTTGGCATCGGTTATTCATCGTTAAGTTACCTGATGCGGCTACCGGTTGATGTGATCAAAATCGATCAATGTTTCACATCCCGGATGCTATCCGATAGAGGGGCAGCGTCGATCGTGAAATCCACCATTGAACTTGCACACAATCTAGGACTGGAAGTCGTCGCCGAGGGTGCCGAGAACCGAGAAACCTGGAATGCTCTCCAGAGCATCGGGTGCGACGAAGCCCAGGGCTACTTCATTAGTCGCCCGCTTCCAGGTGCAGAGTTCCCGGATTGGCTGTCGCAGTGGCGGGCAGTCACCGCATAGAAGCCGACGTTTCGCCTACCAATACGGCCGGCAAAGGCTGGAGCCGTTAGCCAAACGAGGGTGCTATCGATCCAGGGAGGGCAAGGACGGCTCGGGACATGATGTGCGCGGCCGGCGTCGACATGCGGAACGGATATCCATCAGAGCAGCCTGTGCGGTGCAGGAGCTCAGCCAGATTTCTAGTTTTCACCAAAGATATAGCGTTCCAAAGTCGGGGAAACCCACTCCACGATGGCATGTCGATCCATGGTAACCATGGGAGGCAAACGAAGAATATAGCGGGTTAACGCAACGCCAAGCATTTGGCTTGCAACTAACCCTGCTCGGGTCGCCACCGCACGGGGAGTGGCGTTACGCAGCTTGGCGACCACAGGCAGTATTTGCTTGCCAAAAATGTTCTGTATCTGAACAGCAGCGGCTTCGTTGGTGGCAGCGGCGCGTACTAACGCCATCAAGGAGTCATCCTCTTCCCATCGCTTCAGAAAGTGTCCGACCAACGTGCGCGCCACATCCCGTGGCGACATGCCGCTTATATCAGGTAGCCGCAGATTGAACTCGGCGGCTGCGGCGAACAGACTCTCCTTGCTGCCGAAATATCGGATGACAAGGGCTGGATCAATATCTGCGTCCGCTGCAATAGCGCGAATCGTGGCGCCGCCATAGCCATCCGCCGCAAAACGCTGCCTTGCCGCCGCCAGGATCGCTGCTTTGGTCCGCTCCGAGCGGCTGAGTTTGGGGGCTTCTTGAGAGCTCATATTTTCATTTTACCTCAGCGGGTACTGCATCGCGGTGTTAGCGCGCAATGGCAGGAGCGAATATCATGTCAACGATCGTTGACATGCATCAATGGACGCCCTAGACTTGTCAACGCGTATTGACTTGGACCGTACGATGGATTTCGATACAGACGTCTTGATTGTTGGGGCTGGGCCGACCGGGCTGACGCTAGCACTGCAATTGGCACAGTTTGGGATTCGGCTGCTCGTAATTGATGCTCGAGCGGAAGAAGCGAATACCTCGCGCGCTACCATTGTGCATGCTAGAACGCTGGAGGTATTGGAGCCATTGGGCGCTTCCGCGCGGCTCATAGAGATTGGAATCCGCATACCGAGGTTTACGATCCGCGATTCGACGCTCGTTTCCATCGAGTTTAGTCAGTTAAGAACGCGTTACCCCTACGCCTTGACGATTTCACAAGCCGACACGGAGCGTGTCTTGCTTGGATTGCTTCAGGAGTTGGCGGTGAGAGTAGTACGTCCTCGCAAGCTCATCAGTCTTGACCAGACAAGAGCGGGCGCCGTCGCCACGCTTGACAATGGAACCATGCTAAGCGCCCGCTACGTGGTTGGCGCGGACGGAGCGCACAGTGTTGTACGAAAGGAAGCCCGCATCGAACTCGACAGCGGAAGCCACGATCACTCATTTGTGCTTGCGGACGTCGTATTGAACGGCAACATGCCAAGTCGCGAAGTAACTCTGTATTTTTCGCCAGACGGACCAGTTGTGGTTGCTCCCCTGCCTGGCGGAATATTCCGCATCATCGCGCAAGTCGCATCCGATTTGTCGAAACCCGATTGCGCATTGATGCAATCCTTGTTGGATAGATGCGGTCAGAAAGTCTCTCCAGGGACAGTCGAACGTCTCATCTGGGGATCCAGCTTCAATGTACATCATCACATCGCCAATAGGTACCATCGAGGACACATCTACCTCGCCGGTGATGCCGCGCACGTCGACAGCCTAGCCGGAGGGCAAGGAATGAATACCGGAATCCAGGACGCGGCGTTGCTGGGAAAGCTCCTCGCAATTGCGGTCCAGAGTAATGATCCGGAACTTCTGGACGAGTACGAAAAGAAGCGGAGGCCTGCAGCAGTGCAGATCATTGAGCTTGCCGACAAACTGGCCCGCCTTGCCACGACGCCGATGTATCGCGGGCCGCTACGCAGCGCAGCGTTGTTCTGGTTGGCGCGGAACCCAGAAATGCAATATCACCTAGCTTTGCAGCTTGCCGGCCTTGCGGACCTCAACCAAGCGCAGAACAGGCCGGTCCTGCAATCCACCTTCCGCACCCAGCATGAGTATGGCAATTAGCAGAGACAGTACAGGTATGTTCGCATCTTGCAAGAGGGTATGTCAGTCTAGAGGGTGTTATGAACCGTCGTTATCTCTTTGATTCTTAAAGAAGATTTAGAAATTTCTCAAAGGCGAAGCGATTGATTTAAAAGGGAAATTTTTAAGGTTCATAACACCCTTATATGGTCGCCTCCAGTTTTGCAAGATTGGTGTGTGCTGGACAGGATAGGCTGCAGCTTTATATCCGGCCTTGTTGCAGCGGTTACCCGCTGCGGACCTCGATGGAATCCGCTGACTCACGCCTCATTTCTAGCGCGGGCTATAAGCCCTGCGTGTTATTCAGGCTTGGTGAGTACCGGTCTGACCTGTTTGCCATCACACCCACACCTTGCGCAACTCTGTTGGCGCCATTCCTTTCGTTAAATAAAAACCGGTTGCGTTACGTTGACCGCCTTCTATGCCGGCCTGCTGCTGATATGCGCCTTTTCGAACTGCCGGTCATGGGCGATCAACGCCCAGATCGTGCGCGCCATCTTGTTGGCCAAGGCCACCGTCACCACGTTCGGCGGCCGGCGCTTGCCAAGCTGTTCGATCCACGCATCGCATTCCTTTGCGCGCGTGAGCACCGAGCGCGCTCCATGGATGAGCAACGTGCGCAGGTAGGTGTCTCCGCGCTTACTGATCCCCAGCAGCTTCACTCGTCCGCCCGTACCCGTTTGCCGCGGTACCAGTCCCAGCCACGCTGCAAACTCGCGCCCGCACCAGAATGCCCGAGCATCACCCATCGTTGCCACCGCAGCCGTTGCCGTCAGCAGGCCCACACCGGGAATGGCGGCTATCGCCTTGCATGCCTTGTCCTGTTTCATCCACGCCTGCAGCCGTTGCTCGATCTGCGCAATCTGCTCCTCCAACTTGCCCAGCATCTCCCACTGTTGCCGCAACGTGTCGATCAGCATCGCCGGAAATCGTTCGCTCAGCCTGGCCAACGCTTCCGGCATCGCACGAGTGAGTCCGGTTCGGCCTACTGCCATGACTTCGCCGTATTCCATCAGCAGGCCGCGCAATCCATTGCTTTGCATGGTGAGAAACTTCACCAGTTGCTGCCGCATCCGGTGTAGGGCCAGCACCGCCTGCTGCTCTTCCGTCTTCACGGCAACGGCCCGAACGCCGGGTTGCTGAACCGCCGTCCAGATTGCCCGCGCATCGCAGGCGTCGTTCTTGTTGCCAGTCACAAATGCCTTGACCGCCTTGCCCGGCAAGAGCTTCACCTGATGCCCCATGGCCGTCAGCCGCCTGGCCCAGTGCTGGGCACCACCGCACGCTTCCATCCCAATCAAACAGGACGTGCGGTTCGCGAAATGCTCCAGGAATCCCGAACGCTTGATCTGCTTGCTGACGATTTCCCCAGTTTCCAGCTCCACCCAATGCAACTGGAATACGTTCTTTGCAATGTCGACGCCGACTACGGTATGCTTCATTTGGGTTCCCCTCCCTCAAGTGGTTTTGATTCGCATCTTCCACTTTGGCACATCTGATGCCGTCGGGATGCAGGAACCCCTTCTTCCCCATCTTTTCCTCCCCGGCTTCAGCATCACCCCTTCGGGGGAGGCGACCATTCCATTTCTAGTATCGAGAGCCACCCGCAAGCGCGGCACCTCAAGGGACGTGCGTGAGTTCTCCGCCCATTGCCTCTTCTACTATCGGTTTGCCGAACTGATGTTGTCTTGTTTCTTGTACGCGTTGATCGGTCAATACGTATCACCGGCTAGGACCGCTTGATCGAATCCAGCCGATTGAAGGATGCCGCGGTGGTTTGATAAGGGCCTATAAGGTGGTTTGATAAGGGCCTATAAAATTCGATTCATCTGGCATCGTCTCATTCGCTGTCAGGTTGACGAGAGGGATGCGCGTCTCTGAATGCGTCCAGCGAGTTGCATGCTGTGGCAATACTGCTCAGAGTGGGGAAAGTATCGATATCTATGCCAAACCGCTGTGCATTGAACAACTGCGGTACAAGGCAGCAGTCCGCAATCGTCGGCAGGTGACCATAGCAGTAGGTACCACGCCTAGATGAATTTCGCAGCTCCTCCTCCAGTCCGGCAAGACCCAGCGTAATCCAGTGGCGTATCCAATCACTCCGCATTTCTTCTTTGAGCCCCATTGAACCACCTAGAAATTTCAGGACACGCAAATTGTTCAGTGGATGGATGTCGCATGCGATCGCAAGCGAGATCTGGCGCACATAAGCCCTATCTTCCACGGCTGTGGGCAGCAGCGGCCTCTCTGGGTATCTCTCCTCCAAATACTCAAGAATTGCCAGTGACTGCGTAACGTCGATATTCTGATCATGCAGAACCGGGACCAGGCAGTGCGGGTTCAGGGCCTTAAACGCATGCTGATACTGTTCTCCTCCATCACGATTCAAGTGCACAGGAATGTAGCGGTATTCCAAACCCTTCAGGTTGAGAGCGATTCGGACTCGATAAGATGACGAGCTCCGAAAGTAGTTATACAAGAACAAGTTGCTATCGGTAGTACTCAACGATGACTCCTGAACTGGGATATTGGCAACAGGAGTTCAGAAACGGGGAGATCGCTACGCCGGTCAACGATGGTTTCGATTCCGATCATTCCGCCCTACTATTGCCCCAAAATCAAAGGCGAATATGAGAGAAACTGGCGAGTGCCCCTCAACAAGCCTCGAGCTGTTGGAATATGGATGGTGTCGCTCAAACGCTCATGCCAGCAACACGGAGCGATGCCGGCACCTGAACAGCCACCGGTGGGAATTGCGGCTGGCGATACATGACGTCACGCTCCTCTTCGGATGCTGGAATCCGCTTACTGAACCTTCACGCGAATCTCGCCAAGGCCCTCGACTCCGCCTGTCATCAAGTCGCCCCGCTGCACCGTCCCAACGCCTTCCGGTGTTCCGGTGTAAATGAGATCACCCGGCTGTAGCTCGAAGTATCTCGAGAGATACGCGATAGTCTCATTCACGTTCCAGATCAGTTTCTTTATATCGCTGCTCTGTCGCCGCGTACCATTGACGTCAAGCCAAATGCTAGCCGTACTTATCGCTACCGCAGAGGAACGCGGATGAATAGGGCCGATCGGTGCCGACTTGTCGTATGACTTTCCAAGTTCCCACGGACGCCCCTGACGACGTAGCTCCATCTGCAAATCGCGACGCGTCATGTCAAGCCCGACGGCGTAGCCAAAGATATACTCCTCGGCTTCCGCTTCGGATATATTGCTACCTCGACGGCCAATCGCCACAACGAGTTCAATCTCGTGATGCAAGTCGTTCGTTTGTGCCGGGTAGGGGATAGACACAGGTTCCCCCTCCGGGACGACTACTACGGCATCGGCTGGTTTGCAGAAAAAGAACGGCGGTTCTCTGCCGGTAAAGCCCATTTCTTGCGCATGTTCGGCGTAGTTTCGGCCGACACAGTAGACGCGATGGACGGGATACAGACGGTGCGTACCGGCCACAGGCACGGCCACTAGCGGGCCGGGTTCAAATACATAATTCATAGGCTGTCGCTTATTGCACAAGTTTTTGAAAGAAGCTTCGGTTATGGAAGGTCGACTCGTGTCGCGCCTTTTTCTTCCTATCCGCGTGCCAGACTGTCTTCGGAACGGCATGTGACTAGATATACCGCGGTGCATGCTACGAGTCCCGGTACCGCAGCAATTCCAAAAAGAGCGCTCATGCTCAGACCTGCGGCCACGAGGAATCCACCGGCCACGGGACCAATCACTGATCCCACTCGTCCAACACCCAGGGCCCATCCCACGCCGGTGGAACGAATCACAGTGGGATAGGTCTCGGCAGCCAACGCGTTAATGCTAATCTGCGCACCGATTACGCAAAAACCTGTTACGAACACCATCACCATCAGCACCCCGAAGCTCACGCCGGTTATTTGTCCGATACTGAACGTGGCCAGCGATGCGAGCAAGTAGGCGCCGACAAGCACCAGCTGTGCGCCCCACTTGTCTACAAAGCGTGCGAACACCAGAGCACCCGCAATTCCGCCGAGATTCAGCAATGCGGTTGAGATGATTGCTTTGTCCAACGGAAAACCGGCTTGCTTCAGAAGCATTGGAAGCCAGTTAACCAGGAAGTACAACATGAGCAGATTCATGAAGAATACGGTCCACAGTAGAACCGTACGTAGCGCTCTTCCGTCCACAAAGAGTCCCGCAATACTCGCTCGTTCCAATACCTCGACAGAACCGGAATCGAGGCTGGTTCTCGCGGCAAGGTCTGGACCAAGAACACGACGAAGAATGTCATCCGCGCGGCGCTTCATATTCTTCTTTGTCGATAAGAATCGCAGGGATTCCGGTAATGCGAACGCAAGAACGGGTAACAGCAGGATCGGAATGATGCCGCCAACCAAGAACACTGAAGGCCAGCCAAAGACGGGAATCATGCGAGCCGATGCAAATCCGCCAAGCACCGCGCCGAGCGGGAAGCCGCAAAACATCACACTAACCATGGTGGCACGAAGCCTGGCCGGAGCATACTCAGCCGTCAGTGCAATGATATTTGGCATCGCTCCACCCAACCCCAGCCCCGTCAGGAATCGCAGCACCAGCACTTCGTTCAGGGAGGTCGCACTGGCGGTCGCAAGCGTGAGCAACCCAAAGAGCAGTGTCGTGACCAAGATCACAGATTTCCGGCCAACCCTGTCAGCAATTGGCCCAAAGATCAACGCCCCGAGCATCAAGCCCGCCAGCCCGGCGCCGAAGACTGCCCCAAACGATGAAGGCTGAAGATTCCAAGCGGACGAAAGTGCGGGTGCGACAAACGCGATTGCTTGGGTGTCAAATCCATCCAGCAGCGCCACCAAGGCACATAGCAGGACGATCATTTTCTGCATCGTCCCGAACGGGGCGCCGTCTATTGCATCCCCGACGCTTACGGGATTTTCGCTTTTCATACTATGTCTCCTCTTTGGTCGTTATTGGAGCGGCGACATTTCGTAGACCGCTCCGCGAATTTCAGTCCTGGTGAGGGCGATTCCCCTCGACCATGTGGAACATTCTGCCAATCGGCTCTTCCCAGATCAGGTTGCGATCCATTGCACGCGCAGGCATGTCTTGGATTACGTACTGGATTGCCGGTTCGTCTCCAGTGTTGATGTGCTCATGGCTTGCCATCGGAGGACATGCAAATGTATCGCCGCGCTTCCAGTCGAAACGCTTCCCATCGAGGATGGAATACCCGGTTCCTTGCAGAATGTGATAGAGCGCGTAGGAGTTATGCCTGTGCGGAACGATGTGTTCGCCGGGATTGAAAGTCTGGATACCCAGGAAGATCGAGGGAAATACGCCTCCCGCCTCGCCCGTGTCGCTATTGACAAGCGCGATAAAGCGTCGATCCGCGTTTCGCAAAGGATCACGGCGTACTTCCTCAAGCTTTGGATTCAGATCTTCCCACCGCCAGATCGCCGGCCGAAGGTTTTTCTTGACGAGGAACGGATAATATTCGTCATCGGTCATGAACTGCGCCCACTCGGTGCGATCGACGATCTCATCAACAGCCGTCCCGGGAATGGCTGCAGCCATCTGTTTAGTTTCGGTAGTCATACCATTGTCTCCTTAGAAAAGATTGATTGAATGTGAATCGGCTTTCTTCTTGCAAAGATGCCAACCAAGAAATGCAAGGCTCCTGCGCCAGGCAAGAGCGGAGGCGACAGGGCGATAAACCTGCTGCCTAAACCATTCGTCGAAGGCATGCGGGGCGCCAGCGTAGGTAAATAACTCGTACGATTTTTGCGCTTGGCGCAGTTTCGTCGTGAAGGCTTCGATTTCGTGTGCGCCGATGAGGCGGTCATGATCCCCGTAATGGCAAAGTATCGGGCAACCTATCGAATCGACTACATCAATTGGTGCATGGGGTTTGAGGTCCGACGGGGGCAATGTCCCCCTCGAAAGCTGGCCATAGTAATTCACGGCGCAACCGAGCCCCCAAGCGCGACTTGCGGCAAGGATGGCGTAGCTGCCGCCGATACAGAAGCCCAGGACGCCAACGTTCGCGGCCGGAATTCCCTGGCGATCGAACCACTTTACAGACTCGTCAACATCGGCCAATACCTGTCGGTCGTCTAACGCGGCAACTGCTTTCCCGATAAGTTCTGGCGTCGAAATGTCGGGGACCGCGCCGTCGCGCCCAAAGTAATCGAGAATGGCCACCAGAAAGCCCTCGGACGCCAGGTCGCGTGCGCGCTCTTGTACATATGAATTCACACCGGCGATCGCTGAAAGCAGTAACACCGCATGCTGTTGATCCGCCGATGTTCCGTGTGGCCGCACTACCTGGGTTTTTCCACCATTAGGTAGTGCAATGATTTCCGTGTCTTTCGGTGTCATCAAAATCTCCCCGCCAAATTGCTGCATTAGTAGTGGGTGATAGTTTGGCGACCGAAACTAAAGTCGACAATATCAATAATCTTGTTCATACTATTCAAAATATGAATAATGTCCTGCAAACCTTGGATCTGAATCGATTGCTCGTTTTCAGAGCGATCTGGGATCACCGTAATGTTTCGCGGGCAGCAGACGCCTTAGGCGTATCGCAGCCCACGGTCAGCCATGCACTTCGAAGTCTGAGGGATCACTTTAATGATCGGCTTTTTGTACGTTGCAGTGGCGGCGTAATGCCGACCCCATTGGCTGAAACACTGGCGCAGAGGATTGCGCAGCCTTTAGCACTCCTTGAACATGGACTGAACATGCGAGAGCAGTTCAATCCGAACGTGAGTCGACGTGAATTTACCGTCGTGATGACTGACATCGCAGTTGCGATCATCATGCCCTACATACTTGATATATGTCGGCGTGAGGCACCGCAAGTAAGTTTCAAGGTTCTGCAAATGCCAACTGAATCGATTCTGTCCGCGCTGCGCGAAGGCACCGCAGACTTAGCCGTTGGCTTCAGTCCCGCACTGCACAGTAGCCTGTTGTATAAACCGCTATTTGAAAGCGAGTATGTGTGCATCGTCAGCCCAGCACATCCACGCATTCATAATCGACTAACACGCACCGACTTCATCCGCGAGCGCCATGCGGTGGCTCAAGCACCAGGCACAGGACATCATGTTGTGGAATCAACTCTACACCGTATGGGGCTGATTAATCAGATTGGCACCAGGGTCCCCCACTTCCTGGCATTACCAATGATCGTCGCCGCCAGCGAAATGATTGCAACGATTCCACGTCCGCTAGCAGAGTTGATGCAGAATGTTGCCCCCGTGTCGATTCATCGTGTTCCGGTACGGATGCCACGCCTGCTGATCGATCAGTTCTGGCACGAACGCCTACACGACGACGCTGCTGCGCAATGGCTACGGGACGTAATACCTCGCGCGGTCGAACAGGTACTTGCAAAGGGAACAAGGGGCTTCGCTCACACGTCTAGCTAGACCCACGCCCCTCCTTCTTGTCCTCGTGCGGTGAGGGCCAGCGCGACCAAGCAGCTACGGCAACCAGGGCGACCTCGGCTGGACCGACGGGATGCATCACTTCCAAGACGACAACCGCACGCTCGCCTCTGGCAAAACTCATCCTGACGCCATGTACTCGGCGACTCTGCCTTGGCAAAGATGTTCATTAACTGACCGAATGCAGCATCGTTGGTCGCTGCAGCGCGAACCCGCGCCATCAAGGAGTCGCCCCCCCCCTTTCCCAACGCTTCAAGGAATGGGCGCCCATGGCGCAGGCAGCATCACATGCCCGCATACCGCCCATTTCGGGTAATCGCAAATCGGACTCCACAATCGCGACGAACAAACCTTCCTTGCTGTCGAAATTACGGACAACAAGCGCAGGATCAACGTCAGCCAATACTACCGCGCAGCAGTGAGATTGTTGCCTTGCTACGTTTGGAACTGGGTGGCTATGGTCCACGCGATAGATCGTTGGCTCATTTTCTCCCTCAGAAGCAGGTGCGCCATGTCGTAACTCACCGTCAGCCGCCAAAATAAATATCAACGCCTGTTGACATTTCCTGCGCAGCCGCCTACCATTTCAACGAACGTTGACTTTTTGGGGTTTCAATGAAATTTGATACCGATGTTTTGATCGTTGGGGCTGGGCCGACAGGACTGACGCTGGCATTACAGTTGACACAATTGGGGATTCGACCGGTGATTATTGACGCTCAAGAAGAGGCGGCAAATACCTCGCGCGCGGCCGTCATACATGCAAGGACACTGGAAGTTCTCGAGCCGCTAGGTGTTTCCGAGCGCCTCGATACCATAGGTATCCGGGCGACAAAGTTCGTAATCCGGGATCGCGACTCACAACTTGTCAAAGTCGATTTTAGCCCGCTACATACACCCTATCCCTACGCGTTGATGATCCCGCAATCGGATACCGAGCGCATCTTGCTAGGTCGGCTGCAAGAGTACGGAGTGCATGTGCAACGCCCGACAAAGCTGATGAGCCTCGATCAGATGGAAGCCGGATGTATCGCAAAGCTGGATAACGGGAAGACGCTGGCAGCGCGTTACGTAGTAGGTGCCGACGGAATGCACAGCGTCGTAAGACAGGAAGCGCACATCGATTTCGACGGTGGAAGCTACAGCGACTCCTTTGTTTTGGCGGATGTAGTCTTAGGGACGAGCACTCCTCAGGATGAGATTAATCTCTACTTTTCGTCGGAGGGACTGGTCGTGATCGCCCCTCTGCCCGGCGGACGCCATCGGATTGTCGCAACTGTCGAATCCGCTCCCCCCACACCTGACCGAACGTTCATCCAGTCCCTACTGGACAATCGCGGACCACAGTCCTCTCCAATGACGGTGGAACAATTGATTTGGACTTCTCGATTTCATGTGCATCATCGCATCGCGAAAAACTACCAACATGGACGTATCTTACTTGCCGGAGATTCGGCGCATGTTCATAGTCCAGCAGGCGGCCAGGGGATGAATACCGGTATTCAGGATGCGGTGTTGTTAGGTAAGCTCCTTCCACTTAGTATTCAGAATAATGCACCGCAGCTGCTCAAAGAGTACGAACAGAAACGCCGCCCAGTCGCTGTTCGGGTTATTGCACTCTCCGACAGACTGACCCGGCTTGCTACCATACCGCGCCACCTGCGGCCATTGCGAAACTCGGCCTTACGCCTGCTGATGCGCAGTGCAGGCTTTAAGAGACGGTTAGCTCTCCAACTCGCCGGACTTACTGGGGGAGAAAGTTCGTGAATAGCGGATCCCGGTAGATCGTCTGCAATTGGCCGGCCCACACACGCAAATTCATGAGCTTTGCAAGAAATTGAACACATTCAGTACTATGGTTTAGGTGCCCGGTGCCGACGGCACAGTCTCTACCCATCCAAGAAGTCGAATTGGTGCGTGGAGTAAAGTAGCAACGTTATGAACCGGGCTTTTTCTCAATATGCGGGTCGTTCTCTCTTGTAGCGACGGCCTTGGATAAAACATGTCAAAAACAAAGAACGGGCAGTCCGTCTCGTTTTCTAGGTTAAGGGACGGACGGACACTCGCCTTCCAACAGTACGGGTCCCCCCAGGGTCGACCGCTGTACTTTTTTCACGGTTTTCCCGGCTGCCGACTTCAGGCTTCACTGTTAGACGGCATGGCACATGCTGCCGACATTCAGCTTGTTGCAATGGACCGTCCGGGATTTGGTCAGTCCACCTTCACCCCATCCAAGACCTTACTTAGTTGGTCGGACGACGTTGAGCAGCTGGCAGATATGTTGGGGCATGCTCGTTTCGGCATTTTGGGAGTGTCATGTGGCGGCGCGTACGCGCTGGCATGCGCCAAACGTATTCCTGCACGCCTCAGCTATGTTGGTCTGCTAGCCGGAATCGGACCAATGGACATACCCTCAATCCGCAAAGAACAACTTCCCGCACTTCGCGCAATGTTCACCCTGGCTCGAATCTCGCCTGCGTTGACGGCGCCAATGCTGATGCTTGACTACGTACTTTTTCGAACGAATCCGGAGCGCGCGGTAGCAACCCTGTCGAGGTTGCTGACGGAGCCGGACCGGCAACTAATCTCTACCCATCCGGAAATTGCAGCTGTTTTTGGGACGAGTCTTGTAGAGGCGTACCGTCGGGGAATCCGCGGAGCCATGCATGAAGCACATCTCATAGCGAGCCCACGAGGATTCTCATTGGAAGATATTTCGATTCCTGTGCACCTCTATCAGAGTGGAGTCGACCGCAATGTTCCTCCAGCGATGGGTCGCCACATGGCCGAGCGAATTCGCGGCAGCGTTTTCAGGAGCTACCCTGATGAAGGGCACCTGTCTGTCGTAGTCAATGCGTTCAACGACTGCGCGGAAGACTTTTTGAACTCCGATAGTCTGTGACTCTTCGTAGTTTAGAGGAAATCACCAAATCAATTCAATCCAACTTCGCAACATGATTGAGTATGTCGACTCGGTTCCTGTCAAGGAACACGCAAGAAAACTCGGACAGTTGATAACGGGCGAGCAAGGCACTAAAGCCGCGGTTCAAGAAATTGAACGCATTGTTGACGATGAAAAAGTGACGAAACTTTTTCGCTCTGCAGCTATTGCGCGCGCCGTCGCATGGTCGACGTCTTAAATGCCGCGTGAGCAAAGCGCGTGTACGCGATCGCTCTTGCGCTTTGCTGCATTTTGAATTGTCCGGATACGTTTCTTTACGTGTGCGGTGATGATGTGATAGTTGACGAACGGCGAGGAATGATAGAAATTGATTGACTATGCCGACATGGTTGCAATAACCGAAAACTAGGAAAGGAGAGTATGTAATGGCAGCGAAGATTGAAACCTATCGGGGTTGCGTCTACCCTTGGTCCATGGATCATGTGGGACACATGAACGTTCAGTTCTATACTGGCCGATTTGACGAAGCAACATGGCACTTCTTTTCATATCTCAGCTTGACGCCTCGATTCCTGCGCGAAGAAAATCGCGGCATGGTAGCACTTGACCAACGAACACTGTATAAACAGGAAGTGCTGGCCGGATCACTGCTTCACATTGAAACGGAGATTCTCGAAATCAAGCGAAAGACAATCCGCTTCCTTCATCACATGTACAACAGCGAAACTGGCGATGAGGTCGCAACCTCGGAACTGGTCGGTGCATATCTGGATAAAGGGACGCGTAGAACGACGGAGTTGCCGCGAGCAGTCGTCGAACGTGGAGAGGCCCTGCTAGGTTCATGACGCCACAAGAGGGGAGATTGGTTATAGGTTCCCCTTCTCTCCCCAGTCGTTGATACACCTACAAATATGGACGAAAACGACAAAGCATACAGCCGCGGCCCCTTGGCGCCATTGCCTGCCGACAGCGTCCTCCATGCTAGCGGTTGGGTCGCTTCGGTCAATTCGGATACGGTCGTCTGGCCGCCCATGTCGGACCACACATACTGGTTGCTCGCCATCGCAAGGACAAAGTGAAGGTCTTCCTGCCCCAGCCATACCCGCAGGCGTCGGTCATCTCCATAAATTTCGTCGCCGGTGATCCAGGCAAACGGCACCTTAGCCGCAACCGCACGTTCTATCATCCGTCGCGCCAGTTGCGGCTTGGTCGCGAATTCGACCGTCTGCGGCACCTTGGCTGCCTGGCGTCTGGGCATATCGTCAGCCCACTCACGGGGAAGATAGAGCTCCCGGTCCAGCAAGGCGCGGCCACAACTACTGGCATAGGATAGAAAAACGCCGACCTGGAAATTCTCTATACGGCCGGCGGTGCCGCTATATTGGCGTTGCACGCCGGCCGAACGTCAGCCCCTTCTTCAGAAAGCCGGTCTCGTCGACCACCAGCACGCCTTCTTCATCCCCCAGCTCTTGCACAATGCAATCGACCAAGTCATCCCGTAGTCCGCCGCAATCCCACTGCGCACGATCCAATAAATGCTGTACGTTGTATGGAGACTGGTGGTCCGATGCTTCTAACGACGTCCAATATAGGCAAACAGGTTTCTTAACTCATCAACCCAGGATTCGCTAGACGCAACACATTGCTCGACAGTACTCCAGCCCTTCCGCATGAACGGATTTGACCTGGGCCCCGGGAAAAAATTCCACAATCTACAACTGCAGTACTAGGGACGCAACGCACCTAGATTCAGCTCACACGCTCCGGGCATTTGAGTTGCGCAGGCCTTTCTCAGGAATATGCTTTCTTAAAAGATGTCAAGAACTAGGCCAATGTGCAACGTGCAATGAAATCTTTGATGACGGCCATGCAAAGAAATGCTTGCAGAGGGATGTAGCGCCGATCATCAATTGACGTCGAAAGAAATCATGCAAGTTTACTCGCACCTACCAAACGGAGATGAAGAACATGAACGACGACGATTGGGACCCCGAAGTCGAAAGTCTGCTCGAATACACGAGGCGAAAGTTGGAAGAACGCGCATCAGAATTCCGTAAAAAGCGAAGGGCTGCAACGGTGCTGACTACGAGCCAATTATCTAACGACGACTTACTTGGTTATGGTTTTCCCCTACCGGTCTCCGACCCGGAAATGCTCCGATCACTTCTACGCATGATTGGCAACGTTGGACATGTCGAGGATCACATATCCGCGCTTCGGGCTCTTGCAATCTGGTTGGAGGAGGAAGCTGATCGCTTGCAGGCGCGTGACCCGATCAATTTCCAGATCAGCAGTGAACTGCATTGACATATTCCTCGCCACTCACACAACCACCGGTTTCGAAAGATACTTATGAAAAAAGAAGAAAAGAAGCCGGATACTCAAGTCGCGGTGCGCGGCTTAATTGGCAGCACAGTGCTCTCGCTCCTACTGATCCATTTTTGGATCGCGGACCTAGCCGCTATGGTACTCAGGCTTTCAAGGGAGGCAGCGTACCTCTCGTCCGTGACGCTTCTGGTCCTGCTCAACGGATGGCGTTATGCCTGATTCATACGGGGAAAGATCCCGTAACTTATCTGGTCAACAAATTCTTTAAATAAGAGACTCTCGCATTAGCACCACGCCAGTACATATTCACCTCTTCCAGAAACCAGACATCACTTCGAGGACGCCCTCCTCTGGCTTTCTGTTCGTTCTGATACCCAGCGCAAACACTAAGCCCCGATCATCCCGCTCGACTGGCCTTCTTGACCGTTCCGAAATTGAGCATTTCACTCGGTGCAACGCCGAGTGTGTCCGCAAGAACGCAGATATTGATGAGTGCGATATTACGCTGGCCACGCTCAATCCCTCCAATATACGACCGAGCCAGACCGCTTTCCAGTGCGAGCTTTTCTTGTGACCATCCCCGCGCCTTTCTTAGCTCAATCAGATGCAGCCCAAACAGCCGAAGCGGGTCGTAATCCATAGCAGTCCATTCTCACACTTGACCGCGGTGAGCATATGGATTTGACCTTTATATAGCCACGCTCTATAGTTACACGCACTATAAGTGACAATTGTTGCGCTTGCACTAGGCAAAAGATCAAACAGATCGATCGGTGCCCAAACTGGAGCCAGCGCCTTCTCGGCGCCGCCGCGCGGTTGCGTGACGACGTTAAGCCCGTAGCATCTCCAGTGGACCGCTCGTTGAAACCCACATGGAACAGAAAGGATAGGTATGTCCGAAAAAGAAAAGAATTCTGAAGGTCTCTTAGCCCAGCTTCTGGGTGGCGTCATTGGCGTGTTAATCGCAGCAATTCTGATCGCGTTTTATTTTGCTCTCCGTGCCTGCTTTTTCTGGGCAAGGCAGCCTTTAACGAAGGCACTTGGGCTGGAAATGTTATCCACAACGTGGAAACGGATGTCGATGGTTTATCGAGGCATGCAGTTGATCGCTGGGATCGCATTTATCGTCCTCCTATCATCATCGTGCGGCGAGTTTAGTAATACGAAATTAGGGCTTGAACGCTACATCGTCGGTTCCTTTTATCTCAGCCTTTCGTTTCTTTGCGGACTTGGCTTCGTGTGCATAGAGTGGTTGCGAGAGTACGCATCCGACCCCGAAACGCAAAAGAAGTGTGCCGGCATTGAAGCCGAAACCTACGTCCAGAAAATTATTGATCTAAACCAGAGTCGCTTCTCCGGCTGTCAAGTGCTACACGGCCATGTCTTCGTCTTCAAGCGCGATACGCCCGACGAATTTTCCGCAGAAATCGATCATCTCGTCATCACCCGGAAAAACGTTTTCGTCATCGAGACAAAATACAAATCAGGATCGATTTTCGCTACCGTGGATGCGCCTACGTGGAAAACGTCGTCGCCCAACGGAGACGGCGAAATGCGAAATGCCCTCAATCAGGCAAAGAATTCCGCGCGCGTGATGAAGAACGCACTTGACCTCCCTTTCGATGTCATTCCGCTGGTCGCGATTTACGGAAAGGAAGTCACTGTTGTTGGTGGACCAGGCAACGTCGTTGCAGCTCAGGAGATCCTGAAAGCCATGAAGGCTTTTGAGGAGAATGTGTTCGGCGATCGTTTAACTAACCCTGAAGATGTCATGCGAGGCTTACTGGAATGGGTCGATAGAAGTGACGCGGCAAGACAAAGACACGTTGAGCGCGCCAACGCCAGAAAAGTACGGGAGGACATGGAGACGACCGTTCGAACCGCATCCATCAAATAGATTCATTGCGAACTTGCTTAGAAATTACAACATCGTCTGACAGCAGTTCTTGCAATAACAAGAAAGCACGGACGACGTTGCCACATGACGCATAACCTATTAGGAGCACAGAAATGATCAAATCGGTCGCATCGGCGTTAGTTGTTGTTCTTCTTTCCGGATGTGCATCAACGGCATCAAAGAATGCCATGAATGAATTTTCCAAGGTCGATAAGGCATATGCGCAAGTGGTCGATGTTTTCGACGCTGATAGGTACATCGTCAGAAGCCGGTGTGCCGAACTAAAGGATGACAAGCCGTCTCAAATTGTGTGCGCGAATCTGAATGATTATGACGTCGCCCGAATCGCCATCCTCCGGCTAAACCGATTTATCCTCAGCGCGGTCGCAGTACCGAAATCGGAAAAGTTGAAGGATGATTACATCATCGAGATTGCCCCGTCCAAGAACCTCGGTGGATTTAAGCGAGTGGCGGCTAAAGAGCCAACTGATACGTGCAAATGGGATGGCCCGACCACATGGAAAGGAGAAAATAGCCTCCCGGCCACCATGGCGGGATTCTTCGCCGGCATGCTTATCGTTCCGGCCTTTGTCGTTCTAGGCAGCGACGACGTCTTTGCGGGCGGTGTTGTCTGCGAAGGATGGACGTACAAATCCCTGGTAAAGGACGCTTCGAAGTCGTAATGGTAAACAGTTGCGATCATGCGCCCGGTTGCTGATTCTCATCAGAGGATAAATTGATGCTCGACCACTGAATCCTACTAATGGTGTGCCATTTTGGGGGCGGCAGTGGATTTTCCCTGCTGTCCTCCGCAAAACCGCATAGAGCTCGAAATTTTGCAAAAAGACGTAGGCAAACAGCACTTCCACTACTGGAAAAAATCACGAGCAGGCGCGTGGCCAGAGTGGAAGCCGCTTCGCTATGCGGCGAATCACAAGAACGAGTTCGTCTTATATAGCGCAGGCGAATCATTCAATTCTCCCTAGCCGAGATCAAGAGCATGACGACGACCTTGATCGAAGGCACCAGGCGTCAAGCATTACCGAAATGACGGAAGCATCCAATAGTCACTTCATCTTCAACACCTCCATTTCGGATGCCATTCCTCCACCTCCTTGACTGAACGGCGACTTGCCTAAGGAAATCATGTTGGTACGATGAATTCACTGAGCGATAGCATTCGCAACCCTGATAATCAGCCGTGATGAGTTGTTCCAGAACGGAAGTTACAACGGCAACCAACTGAACCTGACAACGAGGAGGATCTGCAAGTGAACCGCAACGAAATTAATAACCAGAACATCTTTGACATCGACTGGTCCGCACAGGAGCGCCGCGCCTTTCTGAAAAGTATTCCGAAACCGAAGCCTATCCGTCGATCCGGCATTGGGCGCGGATTGCCGGCGACAGGATTAATCGGATTGGATGTCTCTATTCTCGACCGGCGATCAGTGAAAGCGCAGTTGGCAGGCCATGGAGACATGCGCGCGGCATGGTGGAATCTGAACGAGATGCTTCATAAGTTCTTAGCACCGACGGCTAGCACCGAACAAATAATGTTTTCGTTTCACAGGCGTCACCATGCGATCACCCTTCTGCGATTGGCGCTTATCGCAGACTATCGACGGATTGTCACCACCCTAATTAATCATGGCGTCATCAAAGGAGTTCCGGTTGCAATCAGACTATTTCAACGAAACAGTTCAGCTGAACGTTGAAGAATGCCAAGCGGAAATACACCACGTTGGACCAAAAAGAGACAAGCGATGAAGCCTCTGCGCGGGTGTTCTGCCCGCTTGCTCCGGCCCCGCAACCGTTGCCGAAACCCATCCCGTCAGTAGTACATGAGCCATGAGCGGGACGATCGACAAACAAGGAGGGGAACGATGAGAATAATGAAGCGAAAGAAACTGCGTGCGATTCATGCTAGAAGGCGGCGTTGCATTGATACCGACGGATCGGTCACAACTGGAGATGTCTGGGATGTGATCTGCGATAGCGTTGAAGAAGCGAATGAGATGCGGAAGAAAACGAGCCTGATGATCTGGATCGCGGACGCAATTTCGGCGCGGGGATTGGGCTCCGCCGCGGCTGCAGCACTCTTTGGCATTCCAGAAGAAAGGTTTCTCCAGCTTCAGCGTGGACGTTTCTTCCAATTTTCAATTGAGGAAATTGAGCGCATGGCTACAACCATCGAGGAAACGGCAAGCGGAAGCGAATCGACCGAATGAACTGCGCACAGTGTTCTTATTGATTACGCCGAATAGGCACGAAAGAAAGGAAGTACAGATGAGCGGTGACTACATAATTTTGATCTCGGTGGCACTTGTAGGTAGTGGAATTGGATTATTTGTGTATCGGGCGGCGAAAGGGAATCGCTGGAGAACAGACCGGAACAGAAATCCAACCTATGAAGAAGTTCAGTTGATGGTGAACAGACGCGTCAAGTGGGCAGCGGTAGCGGCGGGAGTTGTCGGATTGATCGGATTCGCTGCTTGTTTTGTTGACCGATGATCTGATTCAGACCTTCAATCACCTTCGATGAAAAACCTCTCCTGGACAACCGTCTCAAACGAGATTGCTGTTCTGAGTGAAGGCTAGAACTATGGAACTGAAACTATTGAAATGGAATGTGCCGGATCACTTGCAGTCAGACGAGGACATAATCGCATATATCAATGCGTGCCTGGACGAAGCTGACCCAGCTCTGGTTGTTGCGGCGTTAGGCCATGTAGCACAGGCAAAAGGAATATCCGCGCCTCCAAATGAAGCTGGGAGTACGAATGAGGACATCTACGGATCACTTTCCAGGCAGAGAGACCTATACTTATTTGGTGTTATGAGAGCCTTGAACTCACTGGGATTGACATTGCGCGTGGCGAGACCGAAGCGCATAGAATTCTTGTCGCAGTCGTGATCGACGACACCAATAGAAATGATATAAAACTGATCAAGCGCACGCGCGAGGACTTTATGCTGGAACTCCCGAAGCGGACAGCGGTCTGGCCGCAAGGCCCCTGTCTGGACAAGGGGTATGACTATGGTGAAGTTCCGGCCCTGGTCGGATTCGGATTATTGATCCGGCATAGGTTTGTTCAACTCCCTAACAGTCATGCAGCGTATTTCACTAGCGGATGTTGAAAGTACTTTTTCACGCGGCCGGGCAACTTGCCAATCCTGCGCAGATGGCTAATGACAG